>Ga0209181_10006249_pt1 | contig 16768 bp, 12 predicted proteins | sample MAT05_FD_187208 | JGI IMG/M metagenome (GOLD analysis project Ga0209181, IMG submission 187208) | Freshwater microbial communities from Lake Fryxell liftoff mats and glacier meltwater in Antarctica - MAT-05 (SPAdes) (version 2) | ecosystem: Environmental > Aquatic > Freshwater > Ice > Liftoff...
TCACCTCCATGTTGTCGTGCAGACATTGCCGGAAGCTGTTGCGAAATGGTCGGACCAGGAGGTCGCAAGTCGAGAGTCTGATCGACAAGGCCGGCGACATCGGACAGCGCTGGCGGCGCGGCGATTGCGGCGGCGCGGCGATTGGCAGGAGAAGCCGGACACCCAAGAAATCCCTCATCAAGCAGCCAGAGACTTGCGGCCCGTGGCCTGCACTCGACGTGAGGAGCGGTCGTGGCGAAGGCGAAGGCGATCGCGATCTACTGCACCGGTGCGGGCTCGCGGGATCAATGCTCGTGATACCGATGAGCGCGCCGCTGCCGTAGAAAAAGCAGACTAGCGCCATCGTCCGGGCATGAGGCTACTGGTCGGTCAGTTCACCGCGAGCCGTCGCGCCGTAGCGATTCCACGCAGCCAGAACTGTCCGATCTTGGCTGCCTTTTCGGCGAGAAAGAATTAGACACCCAGTTCTTTTTGCAAAGAATTGGACACCCCCGGCAAAGAATTGGACACCCCAGTTTTTTGGGCCGCCGGCGGCAAGGACTGGGTGTCCGAAACGCTGCGCCTCCGAAACGCTGCGCGTCCGAAACTCTGCGTTGTGCCGTCAAGGGGACACGAATGCGCATCTGGATTCTCTGCCGGGTTGTGAATTGGACTGATCTGACCATAGACCCGGGTGGCGGTGGAAATTCGCGTCGTCGATCACGAACGCTGACCGAGATATGTCGACGCTACCGTCTGAGCGAATTGCTGGCCGGGGACTTCGAAGCGGTGTGATCGACAGTGGCTGCGCCTTGCCCAAGCTCCCGGCCTCTGCGATGGTTGGCCTTCTCTTGCGACAAGGGCCAGGCATGCGCGCCATCTTGTGTCTTGCCTTCATGGCGATCTGCTCATCCTGGCTGCCGGCACAGAGCTTCAGCAGCAGCAATCTGCAAGTCCTTGGCAGCACTGGCTTTGACGATCGCGCAACCGGCGCCTCGACCGCTTCCGGCGACTTGCTGACGCTCAGCGCCGAGCGCCTGGACGTGCGACCCTGGGGCGACAGCTTCGGCTTCGTCGATCTGAACCTGGGTCCCCTGCGCGACTTCGGCGGTGCGCGGCGGCGCCATTCCTATCAGTGGTATGGCGAATGGCAACCGCGCCTGAGTTTGAGCCACCTCGGCGCCTGGCAGCGCAGCGATAGCGCAGCGATTCGCGATGTCTTTCTAGCCGCGCAGATCAATCTGGCGGACGGCGGCTATCAGGCGCTGCTGCTTGGGCTTGGGCATGGACCTGCGCATTGCCGGCGTCGACACGCTGGGCTTCATCTGTACGCCCGCGACGACAGCTTCAACTCGCCGACCGCGCAACTGACGACTTTCTGGCTGGCGCCGCTGGGATCGGCCGGGTCTGCATGGCTGACCGAGGGCTTTCTGGATCTTGCCGGCACCGATTCCGACGGCACGATGTCATCTTCCAACCACGCGTGCTGCGGCGTTTTGGCGCGCATTGGCAGGCTGGCATCGAGTGGTATTACCACCACAATCGCAGCGTCAGCACCAGTGCGCCGCAACTCATGGTGAAATGGCTGCCATGAACATGATCCTCGGTCTGCGCGGCAAGTTCGTGGCGGCGCTGGTACTGGTCGCCATGGCGGCGCTGATTCTGGCGGCGCTATTTGCCGTGCGCGCCATCGATAATATTCGCGAAGAACTGGGCTACGCCTACACCCGCGATGTGACGCTGCTGAAGCAGGCGCGCATCACGGCGCCGCTGACGCGCGATCTGGCGCTGGCCTTGCGCATGGCCGATTCCGAGCCCATCCGGGAGTGGCTGCTCGACGAGCAGAACGCAGACAAGCGCGCCCGCGCGATGCGCGATGCGGAGGGCTATCGGGCGTCGTTCGACAGCCACACTGCGTTCGTCATTTCGGCGCTGTCGCACAACTACTACTTCAACTCGCCGCGCGCGCCGGTCACCGACCAGCCCAACTACACGCTGGACCCTGACAACAAGCCGGGTGACGCCTGGTTCCCCAGCGTGCTGGCGATGGCTACGACCTACAACACCAACGTCAGCTACGACACTGAACTGCTCGTGGCCAATGTCTGGATCAACGTGCTGATGCGCGCAGGTTCGCAGCGCATCGGCTTGGTCGGCACCGGCCTGGAACTCACCAAGTTCCTGGATGCTTTTGTCAGCGACACCCAGTCCGGCGTGACGCCGATCATTGTCAACGCCACCGGCGCGATCCTGGCACACCCGGATCGCACGCGCATTTCCAACCAGTCGGCGACCCAGGCTGTGCCGCCCGAGCACCAACTGTGGGCTCTGGTGGACGCCGGCGACAGCGCGGCGCGCGCGCGGCAGGCGCTGACCGACGCGCAGGCACATCCGGGCACGGCACTACCGGTCAAGCTCACGGTGCAAGGCCGAGAGGTGCTGTTCGCAGCCAGCTATATCCCGGACCTGCAATGGTTCGTGCTCAGCGTCGTCGACCTTGGCACCGCCCAGGTGCTGGACGGGCGCCAGCTCTGGCAGTTCGGGCTGACCGCGGGCGTGCTGTTCCTGTTCGCCGCATTGTTGATTGCCTTTGTGGTCAATCGCCTGGTGGTCACACCACTGATTGCGCTGAAAAACTCGGCGCAGACGATCGCTGCAGGCAACTACACGCTGACCTTGCCGGCAACCGGTAGTGACGAGATCGGCGAACTGAGTGTGGCATTTGCTTCGATGGCCGACAAAGTGCGCCGGCATACCGAAGAACTGGAATCCACCGTTCGCGAGCGCACCGCCGAGCTGGTGGCTGCCAACGCCACGATGGCGCAGGCCAACGCCAAGATTGCCGATTCGATCAGCTACGCCAGCCGCATCCAGCAGGCCATGCTGCCGGTGCATGCGCTCGCTCGTGTGCTTGGCGAGCGGCACTATCTGTTGTGGCGGCCGCGCGACGTGGTCGGCGGCGATTTTTATCTGTTCCACACGACCGACACCGGCTACTTGATCGGCGTCGTCGATTGCGCCGGCCACGGCGTGCCTGGCGCACTGATGACTATGCTCGGCAAGGCGGCACTGGATCGGGCCATTGCCGAGGTCGGCACGGCCGACCCAGCCGGCATCCTGCTCGCTGCCGACCGCGCGCTGCGCGGCATGCTGCACGTCGGCGATCGCGCCAAAGGCGCCGCGACCTCGATGGACGTCGGTTTGGTGTACGTCGATCTGGGCACGTCGCAGCTATTGTTTGCCGGCGCCAGGGTGGACCTTTTGATTGGCAGTGCCGGTGGCCCGAGCCGACTGACCGGTGGACGCCGCGCCTTGGCCGAGCGCGTGGTCGGCGAATACCAGAACACGCTGGTCGACATCGATCCGGCGGCCACCTATCTACTCAGCAGCGACGGCGTGCTCGATCAGAACGGAGAGGACGACACGCTCGGCTTTGGGCGTGCCCGTGTGCAGACTCTTCTGCAGACGCACGCATCCGATCCGCTGGCCGACTTTGGCCAGGCTCTGGAAACGCAACTGGCTGCGTATCAGGGCCGCATGGCCCAGCGCGATGACATCAGCGTCCTGGCATTTCGCGTCGAGGCTGCCAGAAAGACCGTAAGGCATTGAACTGCCCTCGTGCGCAGCGTTGGTGGGTTGCCATGAATGTGAGGCGCGCAGACCCCCATTTTTGGAGTGCGGTGGCTTGCCACCGCTTTGGATGATGCTGTTTTGAGTCGACCCAAAGCATCCAAAGCGCGAGCAAGCTCGCGCACTCCAGATTGCACGCTACCGGCCAAGTCGCTTCCACGGGTTGACTCCGTGGCATAACCGTTCGGACAGGCCCGCACCCACGACTTACGCGTCGATTCGCACAATCGTGCGTCAGCGCCGATACTCCTGACTCCGGCCTATGCAGACTTCTCATGCTCTCCATTGACCTGTTTGCCCTGCAGCAGCGCTACACCGAGCAAGGCATTTTGCTCTGCTTCAACGGTCCGCTGTCGTCGAGCCTGATCGAGGAGATCGGCAAAGCGCTGCGCAATCACATGGAGTCGCAGTCGATCACCCCGTCCTCGGCGATGGACGTGTTCGGCGTGTACATCGAGTTGACGCAGAACATCCGCCATTATTTTCAGACCCACGCTTGGCCGGGAGCGGTCGCTACTGTGGTCATCGCCCGCAATGCAGCCGGTCACTACCTGGTCTCCGCCGGCAATCGGGTGCAGATCGCCGATGGTCGCGCCTTGCTGGAGCGCGTCGCTGCGCTGGCCGCACTCGACAAAGCCGCGCTGCGTTCAAGGTACAAGGACCAGATGCGAGCGCCGCGCGCGGATGCGGCAAGCGGCGCCGGGCTCGGCCTGATCGACATGGCACGCAAGGCAAGCGCGCCAATCCAGGGGCAGTTGCAGGAGATGGCGGATGGTTCGGCCTTCTTCAGCCTCAGCGTGGCCATCTGAGACCCAGCCATGACCGACCTTAAGATTGCCGGCAGCACCTCGACTCCAACCATCCAGTGCACGGCGCAGCCGTCACGCGTGCACATGAAGGGCGACTCCTACCCGGAAAACGCCTTCGATCTGTTCCAACCGGTGCTGCAATGGATGGAAGCACAGTTGGCCAGCGCCGATACGCTGACGATGGATCTGGAACTGGTTTACCTCAATACCAGCAGCGTGCGCATCATGATGGACCTGTTCGACACCCTCGAAGAGGCGCACAAAGACGGGCGTAAGGTGATCGTCAACTGGTACTACGACGCCCGCAATGAGCGCGTCGCCGAGCTTGCCGAGGAGTTCAAGGAAGACCTGACCCTGCCCTTCCACATCCTGCCACAGGGCTGACGTGAACGCGGCCAGCGATAGCGAAGCGCGCATTGAAGCACTGTTGGCCGATCCCGCCTATGCGGACCATCCATTGCGCGAGCCGCTCGCGCAGTTGTATCGCCAGTTCCAGGAACAGATACGTCATCTGGACCGGATCACGCGGATCTCCGATCGCTATCAGAATGCGGCGCAGCGCGAGGCCAGTTCGCTGACTGAGCGGCTCAACAAGCATCTGAAGCAGGTCGAAAAGATCGCCCGTATCTCCGATCGTTATCAATCGATGCTGCAAGATTTGAACAAGCGTCTGGAGCACGAGTCCACGCACGACACGCTGACTGGCCTGGCGAACCGGCGCCTGGGGCTGTCGCGCTTGTCCGCGTTGATCGCCGCTGATCAGCCGCTGAGCATTGCGCTGGTGGATGTCGATCACTTCAAGCGGGTCAACGATGCCTTCGGCCACGAGGCCGGCGATCAGGCGTTAACGGCCGTGGCGCGCGCCTTGCGCGACCCGCTCGGTGGCACCGAAATGGTCGCACGCTGGGGCGGCGAGGAGTTCCTGCTGATCTGGCCGCAAACCGATCTTGCCAGCGCGATCGAACACGCCCAGGCCTTGCGATCCGCGGTGCCGGCGCAGATGCCCAGCATCGACGGCCGCATCCTGCGCACCACTGTCAGTTTTGGCCTGGCGCAGCGACGCGACGGCGAAAGCGTCAATCAACTGTTACGTCGCGCTGACGCCGCACTGTACGCCGCCAAGGACGCCGGTCGCGATCGGGTGATGGTGGCAAAGTAGCGTTGGCGACAGGTTTCACCCGAAATGCTGATTTGGGCATTCGCAACAAGTTCCGCCTTGGCCACCACGGCTTGTCAGTGGACGAGGCGGATTCGCGCGGTCAGGTCCATTTCAATACCCAGTTCTTTGGGCCGACCGATACGGCGGCACGCTGTACTCGACGACGTCGCCAGGCGCAATTTCCAGGCGTACGCCAACGACGTCTCCGAGGATTGGCACACGTGCGCAGCAACGGTCCGCGAGCGCCGCCGACCGGATCGCGCTGGCGCCCACGGCGCGCAGGTATTCGAACACGCGGAAGAACGAGTAACCCTGATAGAGCACGTCGTCTATCACTAGCACTTGGCGATCCCAGACACTCGGCGCGCCGGTTTCGGGCGTGTCGAGTCGAGTTTTTTGGGTGCAGCAGGCGCAGATCGTCCGAATAACGCTTGACCTTGAGATCGAAGCGATCGGCGGCGAAACCCGGGTTCAGGTCGGCAATAGCGGCAACCAGCCGATCCGCCAGCGGCACGCCAGCGGCACGCCACGGCGCAGCACGCCAACCACCACCGGTCGTCGCATCGGATCCAGAAGCGCCAGCGTCTGCCTGGCCATGCGCTCGACGATGGCGGACAGATCCGCGGAGGTGGAGAGGCGGAAACGCTGGCCTGCGACTTCGGTCATAGCGGGGACTCGATCAGGCGGGTCGCTAATGATAGAGGGCCGTGCCGCTCTGTGGGTCGCGCGCAGGCGCAGCGTGTGGGCGCTTCGGTGGACTGGCTGATGGCGCCGATGCAGCAATGGGCGAACTGGTGCTCGTCGAGCATGTCGTCGCTGCTGGCGTTACCCAACCGAACCCGAACGCTTCGCGAAGGTGTCATCCGCGTGTTGCGCTGTTGCTGGATGGGTGCAGCCCCGGTGGCAAAGCGACCGCCACCGGAAAAGTGTCCACCCGTAACGTTCGCTTTTGCCGGCTTGCGGCATTCAGGGCCATGTACCCCAGCGCAGGAGCCGCCCGATGCGCCGTCTTTTTGTGATATTCCTGCTGCTGATCTCGACCAGCAGTCCTGCGCAGACCTTGTTGCCGTGCATCGGCAATGTCAGTCAGTTTGCCAGCGCTATCGATGCCGCCGCCGGGAATGACCCGGGCTTCGACCGCGTGATCGCGCGGGTGCGCACCGGTACTTACGATCTCAGCGGCAGCACCGCCTTCAGCGGCAACAACGTGGCGCGACTGATCAACAAGGACTTGGTCATTTCGGGTGGCTATAACAGCGATTGCAGTGCGCGCAGCTTGAATAGCTTCAACACCATCGTGCGCAACACCACGGCCACGCGTGGGCTGTTTCTGGCGCCGGTCGGTGACCTGACCATGCAGGGGCTCAGCTTTGACAACTTCGAGGGCAATCTGGGTACGCGCGTGACCAGCACGGTGGATGTGCTCACGCGCATCGAGTTCAGCAACAACCGCGTGTTTGGTGGCGAAGGCAACTTCGAGCTGAATGCGGAATCGGGTTCGGGCACGTCGCTGCTGATCCTGAAGAACAACGAGTTCGGCGGGCGCGTCAGCGCGGTCTGCCCGATCGATTTGAGCGGGGACAGCGGCGCGGGCACCGAGGTGCGCCTGATCATGGCAAACAACGTCATCAGCTTGAACACGAGTGACACCCTGCGCGGCGCCGTCTGCGTACGACATTTCGAACAGCCCGGCTTCTACAACAACATCTTCTTCGTCAACGTCGGCGGATCGGATCTGCATGGCATCAGCAATGTGGCCCCAATCAGCACGCGCAACAACATCATCGAAGCGACCACTAATCTGACCACCGGCTCGTCGAGCGGAAACCTCAACGTCAATCCGCAATTCCTGAATGCGCTCAGTGGTGATTTTCGCGTGCAGAGCACCTCGCCCGCGATCAATTTCGGCGAAGACGCGGTACCCACCGGCGCGGGCGCCAGCGACATTCTGGGTGGGCCTCGCATCGTCGGCGTGGCCATCGATCGCGGTGCGCATGAATCGATCATCACCGGCACCACCGACATCCTGACCACCAGCAGCGGCAACGGCGTGGGGTCCTTGCGCAGCGCAATCGTGGCCGCGAATTCCAGCCCGGGCTTCAACCGCATCGCCTTCAACATCAGCGGCGGGTGTCCGCGCGTGATCAATCTGAACTCATTGCTGCCGGACATCAGCGACAGCCTGACCATCGATGGCACCACGCAGCCGGGCTACGTGCCCAACACCAACGACCTGAGCTACAACGGTACGCGCTGCGTGCTGCTCAAGCCCGCGGCCGGATTGTTGCAGACCGGCCTGCGGGTCCCGGCAGTGGCGTCCAGCAGTGTGCGTCTGGTGGTCGATTCGCTGATCTTCGGCGGCTTTGGTTATGCCGTGCGTCTGGATGGAGGCCGCGCGCACCAGTTTGTCGGCAGCCAGTTCGGAGGCAATGCGAACGCCATGGCGAACGAAGGCGGCATTTGGGTAGCCGATGCCGACGATGTGCAGATCGGCGGCAGCGAGTTCAGCCAGCTCAATACCTTTGCCGATTCCAGCGGCGCCGACGGCGTGGCCAGTGCGGGCATCCTGCTCGGGGCCGCATCGGAGCGCGCCGAGGTGATCCGCAACTTCATCGGCTTCGGTGCCAACGGCGTGCTGGAGGGCGGCAACGACTTCGGCATCCATGTGCTCGGCAATAGCCGTGTCATCGATCAGAACCTGATCGGCAACAACACTGTCGGCCTGTTCTTCGGCAGCGATGCCGCCAACAATTCGCTCACTGGCAACCGTATCGGCGTACCTGCGTTCTGCTTCGTGCCGCCGTGTGCGGGCTCTGGCAACCTGATCGGCGTACGCATTCTCGGCCATGACAATGCACTGGTCAGCAATCTGACCGCCTTCTACAGCGGGCCGGGTGTACGCGTGGAAGGCAACAGCAACCCGATCATCGATCACAGCTCGCACAGCAATGGCGATGGCAGCCTGCTGGTGCCGCCGATCGACATCGCCAGTGCGGGGTTCACGGCGAACGACAACGACGCGGTCGCCAACCCGCCGAATGGCAATCGCGGACAGAACTTCCCGGCGATCGTCAGCGTTAATTTCAATCAGGCCGGAGCGCTGGCAACCGTGCAGGGTGGGCTCAATTCGCGCAACGGGCGCTACCGGATATCGGTGTATGCCGGTGATCGCGTGCTCGATCTGGCGCGCTGCGAATCAACACGCAGCCTGTGGTCCGGCGATATCGAGATCACCAACGGCAGCGCCAATACCAACGGCAGCGGCGCCTTCTTCGCGCAAGTACTGAAGACCTTGGCGTTTGGCAAGCAATTGTCGGCCACCGCCACCCGTGTCGAGGTGCTGACCCAGGGCACCGACTTCACCGATACCAGCGAAATCGGGCCGTGCTTTGCTGCGCCGCTGTTTCTCGATGGTTTTGAATGACTCGCCGTCGATCCAGGAGAAAATTATGAAACGCTTAAACAGGCAGTGGACGTCGCTGAGTCTGTTGGCGACGCTGATGACACCTGCGCACGCCGCCACGTTCACAGTCATCAACACCAATGATGCGGGCGTAGGCTCGCTGCGTGATGCCATCACCCAAGCCATTTTAGCCACCGCAGCCGATGAGATTCGTTTCGACATTCCCGGCGCAGGCCCGCATACGATTGCGCCTTTAAGCGCCTTGCCCGCAATCGCCAATCCGGTGTTGATCGACTGATCAGTACCTGCCGACTGCACAACATCGACCCCTACACCTATTCGGTCGACGTCCTCCAGCGCGTAGCCCTGCACCCCGCCGCCCGCGTCGCCGAACTCACCCCGAGGCTCTGGAAGCAACACTTCGCCGACAATCCCATGCGCTCAGACCTCGACAACATCCGCGGTTAGGCTTTGTCAAGAACGCCGGGGGGTTAGCGCTTACTCGCCGGAATCCAACTCCTCGAACACCCGCTGCGATGCGTAGTGGGCATCGGTTGCGCGGAGTTCCAGGAATGCCTGAGGATCGAGGCGATTCCAGGCGCGGGCGAACGCAGTAGCGGCGGGGAGTTGGGTCAGCGGCATTTCGCGCTCCAGTACAAGACGGCATCCAGGTCACGGCTCCGCGCCCTTGCCGCCATGAGCGAATCGAGCGCAGAGGTTCCGCACGGCCATATTCTCCGGTTTCGCATCTCACCTGGTGAGACGGGAAGGGCTCAGCCTACGGTCGCGATGAACCGACCTGACTGAGGAGATGTGCGATGACTGCAACCACACTGTTCGACGAACTGCGTGAAGCGCTGGCGCAACAGGAGTTCGATGGCGCTGCTGTCGGCATCGATCTCGGCACCACCAAGAGCTGCATCGCGGTGGCGCGCTTCGAAGATGGGGAACTCGTATGCGAGTGCCAGACCATCGACGAGCCCGGGCAACCCGAAGGTCAGATCGCCGTGCCATCGGTGGTGGCGGTGAAGGACGGCAAGACCATCGTCGGCCATGCCGCCAAGCGGCTGGCGCGCACGCCGCGCTTCTTCCAGCACCGCGGCTCGTTCTCCGAGACCAAGAACGAGATCGGCCTGCGGCACACCTATGCGCGTGCGCCGGAAAGCTTCCAGTCGGCCACCGAGATTGCTGCGCACATCATCCGGTACCTGTTGGAAGCCTCTGGCCTCGATGGTGAGCCGGTCGCCGACCCGCTGGTGATCACGGTGCCGGCTTCCTTCCACGGCGCCCAGCGAACCGCGACGCTGGAAGCGGCCGACGAGGCCTTTGGGGGCTGCCAGGATGTTCGTCTGCTCGATGAGCCCTATGCCGCGGTGCTGGATCTGTTGCACCGCGATCCCGGCAAGGCCGGCGAACATCTGGCGGCTGGCGCGACCTGGCTGGTGTTTGATTTCGGCGGCGGTACCTGCGATGTGGCCCTATTCACGCTGCAGGCATCCGAGACCGCCGCCTTGGCGCCGCGTCTGCTGGCGACCAGCCGCTACCACCGAATCGGCGGCGGCGATATCGACCGTGCCATCGTCCACGGGCATCTGATTCCGACGCTGCTGGAGCGCTACCGACTGGATCGCACGGCGGTGACGTTCGCCGACAAGCGCCGCCGCTTAGAGCCAGTGCTGCTGCCGGTCGCTGAGCAGCTGAAGCGGGCCTTGTGCCAGCGCCTGCGTGCGCAGAAGGAGGATGGCGACGAGGCCAGTGCGGTTGAGGTTGTCTCTGCCGGTGACCACTGCATCGAGTGGAACCACCGCGAGTTGTTCCTGAGCGACGCGCGCCTCGATCAGGCGACCTTCGAGAAGCTACTGCGCCCGTTCCTCGACCCGCACCCGGACAAGGCTGCTTCGGACGAGTTCGTCGAGCGCGATTCGGTGTTCCGGCCGATCCATCAGGTCCTGGCCCGCGCCGGCCTGCGGCCAGAGTCCATTGATCTCGTCCTGCTGGCGGGTTCCAGCAGCCGCATCCCGCAGGTGCAGGACGCCCTGCGGGAGTACTTCGCGGAAGCTGAGCTGGTCGAACTCGGCGACGATCTCGACGTGCAAGGCGCCATCGCGCGCGGCGCCGCTCTGCAGGCGCTCGCCATCGCCGCGACCGGCAAGCCGCTCATCGCGCCCGCATCCAGCGCCGAACTCGGCCTGCGCACACGGCAAGGTCTGATCCCGTTGGTGAAGGCCGGCGCCGCGTTGCCGGCCGAAGCCGGGCAGCCTGTGGTGGTCTTCGCGCCAGCCACCGTCGCTGACCGACCGGTGGATCTCGCCATTGAAGTGATCGCGGACGGCGGGCGCGTCGTGGGGCGCTCGATCTGGCAACTGGAGGCGCCGGTGACGCAGGGCGAGCCGTTGGCGGTGGCGTGGTCGCTGGACGAAAACCAGTGCCTGACGCTGCGGCTCCACCGCATCGACGGCGACGAAGATGGCGAGTCCGACTTCGAGCATCGCTTCGATGCGCCGCTGACCCATACCGACCAAGGGCAGGTCGCGCGCTGCCGGCTGCTAGAGGCGGAAGAGATGGTCCGCTGCAGCACGATTCCTGATCACCAACTCGGTCGCACTTTCGAGCAGATGGCGCGCGACGCAGCGCGCATTGGCCACCGCGAGCGGGCGCTGCACTACATCGCCTGCGCCGTGCAGCACAATGGTCCGACGTTCAATCTGCTCAACCTGCGAGCGATCTACCTCGAAGAATTGGGTGATCGTGCGCGCGCGGAATCGGTGTATCGGCAGGCCGCCGAGTGGCCGATGGCCGGCTTCAACCTGGCCTTGTTCCTGCACAAGAGCAAGCGCCACCAGGAAGCACTGGAAGTCATCGAGCAGGTGCTGGAGCGCAGCCCGCAGCCGGCGTATCTGGTGCTGAAAGGCGACATCGTCGCGGCGCTTGGCCAGCAAACCGCGGCGCGCCTGCTGCACCAAGATGCGGTCAGTCGCGTGGTCGACCCGACGAAGCAGTCGGTGTGGAGCCTGGGCTGGCTGGCAAGGTGCGCGCGATCACTCGGCCACGAAGATATGGCGCAGAAGTTTCGCGAGGCCAGCGCGGCGCAGATCGAAGCCGAGGAGGATAGTGTCCTGCAAGGCGCGCTCCTGCCAGAGCGCGGCGATGGCACCAGCGAGATGAGGGCGGAGGCATGACCAAGACGTCGTGGGACGTCCACGGGTGCCCGCTGGCGAAGCGATGCCGCGCTCGCTGGTAGAAGCTGGAACCGGTGCAGGGCGACCAAGCCATCCGCTTCTGTGCTGCCTGCGAGCGCTCGGTCTATCTGTGCCAGACCGACGAGGACTTGGCCAAGCACAGCGCGCTCGGCCGCTGCGTGGCACTGGAGGTCATCGACATCCGCGTTGCGCACGTCGGCGAGTCGTTGCCGGTTCCAGGGCGTTACCGGGTGGTTGAGTCGGGCGCCGATGACTCGGAGACGTGAACAATCGGGCCGTCGTGATCGACGGCACTAAGGATTCCGATGTGTAAGGCGAGCGGTAGTGTCGGGCACGTCAGGCCAAGCATCATTGACGCATCGCGGCGCCTTACGCTGGCACTCGCCAGCAATAGTTCCATCCGGCCAGACGATGTTTCGGAATCCAAAGGCACGACCCCTGCATTGGCAGCAAGTCCTTGACGACCCCGCGCGCGCGTCACCTTCATCCAACCCTTCAAGGTTCCAATATTCAATCCCAGATCGTCGGCGACCGCGCGGATTGGCCGCGAACCGCGCTCGAAGACCTTGCGCGACGCCTGTTCGCGAAATGCCTCACTGTGCTGCTGTTTCATCATGACTACACCTTGTTAAACGCCCCCTTCGAACGACGAGTGAAGCGACTAGTAGCCTGACACGGGGGGCCACGAGCTTATGCCGTCCGACGCAGGGCTTGGCACCACATCGTGCGCACTTGGCCCCGTTTTTCTGAATCTCTCGTAGCTACCCATATCGCCGCCAGTGTTGGTGCTTTGGGGGGATTGTGATGTGGAAATTTGCGCTGATTTTGCTGTTGCCATCGATGACTCTGACGCAGACCCCGCCAAGCGGTGGGCCGTATGTCTTGAAAAAGCAGGTCATTGCCACTGGCGGCGCCACGGCCAGTGCAGCGGGGTTAAGTGTTCGGCAGCGTCGGCCAGAGTACTGTGCAAGTCGTAGCGAGCGGGCCCTAACAATTGACCGGCGGCTTTCACGGTCCGGCCGTGACCAGCGCTCAACCAGACCCGCTTTTTCGCAATGGCTTTGAAGATTGATGAACCAGCCACGGAGCTTTCCCATGAAACTTCATTCAGTGGGCGCCGCCGTATTGAGCGTGCTCTTGGGCCCAACCGCATTCGCACTCGGCACCGGCTTCAGCCGTAGATGCGCGAGGTTTGCCGCCGGCGCATCCTTATGGCTGCTGGCGACATCGTTGTCGGCGCAGTCTTTCACCGGCGCCATGTCCGGGACTTGGTGGAACCCCCAGCGCAACGGCGAGGGCCAGTTCATCACCTTCGAGCAGGTCGGGGCGCGTCAGGTCGTTGTGCTCGCCTATTTTACCTATGACGATGCGGGTAACCCCAGCTGGTTGGTCGGCAGCAGCGATCTCATTGCCGGATCCAACAGCATCGCGATTGCGGTGTTCCGCGCGTCCGGACCACGCTTCGGCGCCGGCTTCGACCCTGCTGCGGTAGCACTCACGGCCGCTGGCACGATCACGCTCGACTACCTAGCGTGCGGACGAATGCGCTTTCGCTACCAGGGCAGCGAAGCACTCGACTTTCCGCTTGAGCGCCTAGTCGGAGCACTGAACGGACCCGACTGCGACAATCCGCTCGCCAGCTCCAGCGCTAGCGTCCTGGTCGGCGCCTTGTCCGGCGGCTGGTGGGTACCCGCGCGCAGTGGCGAGGGCCAGTTCCTCGCCTTCGAAAGGGTTGGTGACCGTCGCGTCGCCACGCTGATCTATTTCACCTACGACCCCGCTGGTCGCGCGCGGTGGCTGGTGGGCAGCGCCGATTACGCCGACGGCGCCGCGAGTATTTCGATACCGTTGTTTAGCGGGCGCGGTGCCCGCTTCGGGGCGGCCTTTAGCAGCGCAGATGTGCAGATTGCACCGGCCGGCCAGGTTCGGCTGGAGAGCCTTTCCTGTTCGCAAATGCGCATCCGCTATGACGGCAATGTGGCCTTCGGACTGGACATCAAACGCTCGGGCGGTCCGTTGATCGGATCGCCATGCACGCTCGTCGCGCCGCCGCCATCAACCACCGATGCCGCATTGCGCCTATTGATCGCTCGCGAAGGACTGAGCGGCGATGCCAGCGCGAACCGCGAATTGCCCGGCATCGACGCGCCACTGGCGCAATTGGGCAAGCTGCTGTTCTTCAGCAAGTCACTGAGCGGCAACAACGACGTCGCCTGTGCGACCTGTCACCACCCGAGCCTGGGCGGCGGCGATCAACTGGCGCTGCCGATCGGGCCCAATGCCGTCAATGCCAATCTGCTCGGACCTGGCCGGCGTCTGCCGGACAACTCGATCCTGGTCGGCCGCAATTCCAACACCTTTTTCAATGTTGGCCTTTACGATCGCGGACTGTTCTGGGATTCGCGCGTGGAAAGCCTAGTCGGTCAGCCGCTGCAAAATGGCACGGCGGGTGGCATTCGCACACCGGATAGCGTTTTCGGTAGCGCCGACCTCGATGCCGGTGGCAATCTGGTGGCCGCGCAGGCGCGCTTTCCGGTGGCTGTCGTGGCCGAAATGCGCGGCAACGGCTTCGTCGGTCTCAATGACCCGCAAATGCGCGCGCATCTCGCCGCGCGCATCGGCAACTATGGCAGCGGCCAAGGACAGTTACCGGCCAGTCAGTGGCTACCGCGATTCCGCACGGCCTTCGGCAGCCAGGGCAGCGCCGAGGAACTGGTTACCTTCAACAATATCGCGCAGGCGGTCGGCGAGTACCAGCGTTCGGCGACCTTTGTCGAGTCGCCGTGGGCACGCTATGTCCGCGGCGATAATCTTGCTATCGGCGAGGATGCCAAACAGGGTGCGCTGGTGTTCTTCAAGACCACCAACGAGGGCGGTGCCCAGTGCGCGCAATGCCATAGCGGCGACTTCTTCACCGATGAGCGTCACCATGCGCTCGGCTTCCCGCAGATCGGTCCGGGCCCCGGCGATCCAGGCAGTAACGACCTCGGCCGCGCACGCCAGACCGGGAACAGCATCGATCGCCAGAGTTTTCGCACGCCGAGCCTGCTCAACGTCGAGCTGACCGCACCATACGGACATGCCGGCGCCTACGCCGATCTCGAAACCACCTTCAATCACTATGTCATCACCGATCTGATCATTAGCGATTTCCTGCGGTTCCGGCAATGGTGCGCGCTGGCGCCATTCCTGGGCCAGTCCACGTGTTTAGCAGCGGCAGCCACGGTTTCGACAAACACCCAGATCGCGCTGGCGCAAATGCGCGCGCAGCGCGCGGCGAACCCGGCCAACGCGATGCCGGTGGTCGACCCGAACAGCGTGCCGATCGAATCGATTACGCAGATGACCGCATTCCTGCACAGTCTGACCGACCCCTGCCTGCGCACGCGCAATTGCTTCCGGCGCTGGATACCGACACCCGACGAGGCGCCGGACGGCCTGCAGCTGAATGCGGTCAATGCCCAAGGCAACCCGTTGTAGAGGCCCGCGCGCCCTGAAGACCGACTCGTATTGTCAGGGCGCAGGCGGAACAACATCGGACACCGAACAACACCGAGGCTCGCACCGTCGCGCGTTCGGTAAGTTTCGTGGGGACGCCATCTCCTACTGACGATTTGGCTGTCGGATCAGCGAATGAGGCTTTACGCGAATTGGCGGGCGGGAAGCTGGGGACAGCCGAAGCTGGGGAAATGGCGAAGCTGGGGACAGCCACTTTCCGGGCAAGCCTGGGCGGCCAAAAGAAAGCCCGGGCCGAAGCTGGGGACAGCCACTTTCCGGGCAAGCCTGGGCGGCCAAAAGAAAGCCCAGCAAATACATGAGCCCATCGCTGTGGTATGTCACGTTGCTCGTTGCTCGCGTCGCGAGCAACGAGAAATATCAATGATCGTTGGGCTAAGCGCAGCATGCCCAACAGCCGTAGCAGCAGGAAAATTCCTACAAGAAGACGCGCGGAGCCCTGACAGACTCGGCTTGCGGGAGTTGCAACAATGGCCGCATGACTCAAGCGCGCTCCAGCATCGTCCTCGCAGGCCAGCACGGCCTGTACCACCGCACCAACCGCTGTGTGCGGCGGGCATGGTTGTGTGGGAAAGACCCGGATACCCAGCAGAACTACGAGCACCGCAAGGCGATGGTCGAGGCGCGCATCCGGCAACTGGGCGGAATCTTCGCCGTCGGCATCTACGGGTACGCCGTCATGAGCAACCATCTGCCTGTGGTGCTCGCGGTTGAACCCGGTGCCGCCACGAAGACCGACGAGGTGGTCATCGACCGCTGGTTGCAGTTGTACCCGGCACGTGATCCAGCGTTGATGGCTGAGAAGCGCGCAGGGTTACTGGGCAACCCCGATGCCATCGCGCGCTGCCGCTTGCGGCTGACGGATCTGTCCTTGTTCATGCGCGGCCTCGACGAGTTCGTCGCCCGGCACGCCAACGCCGAGGACGCTAAGTCGGGTCGGTTCTGGCCGGATCGAGGCTGCGCGCTAGGCGGCATGCCGCCTGCGCTGCCGAACGCCAGCGCCCAGCGCTGGACGGATCAATTCAAGTGCCAAGCACTCGCAGACGAACGCACGCTGGCTGCAGCCATGGCC
>Ga0209181_10006250_pt1 | contig 16766 bp, 10 predicted proteins | sample MAT05_FD_187208 | JGI IMG/M metagenome (GOLD analysis project Ga0209181, IMG submission 187208) | Freshwater microbial communities from Lake Fryxell liftoff mats and glacier meltwater in Antarctica - MAT-05 (SPAdes) (version 2) | ecosystem: Environmental > Aquatic > Freshwater > Ice > Liftoff...
GTTTTACGTTTCAAGCGCTAGATTTGAGCGATCGCGTTGGAATCGCTAATTTATTTCAACAGCAGCCGTTTGATTGTGTGGTGAATCTGGCAGCGCAAGCAGGAATCCGCTACTCCTTGCAAAACCCTTGGACGTATGTGGACAGCAACGTATCGGGCTTTGTGAATGTGCTGGAAGGGTGTCGGCAGCAAGCGATTAAGCACCTCGTTTTTGCCTCATCCAGTTCGGTGTATGGTGCCAATACGAAAGTGCCCTTTGCCGAAAGCGATCGCACTGATCATCCTATTTCTTTATATGCTGCCACGAAAAAAGCGGATGAACTGATTGCCCATACCTACAGCCATTTGTATGGTTTGCCCATAACTGGACTGCGATTTTTCACAGTTTATGGTCCTTGGGGCAGACCCGATATGGCATATTTCAAATTTACCTGTGCCATTCTTGCTGGAGAGGCGATCGAGGTCTATAACTTTGGCAAAATGCAGCGCGACTTTACCTACATTGACGACATTATCGAAGGCGTGGTGCGGGTGATGCTGCACCCACCTGAGGGAGTAGATTCCCGTTTGAATTTGGCAGAACAGCCCGATAGCCAAGCGCCTTACCGAATTTACAATATTGGCAATAACCAGCCAATTGAACTGATGACGCTGATTCAAACAATAGAAAAAGCATTGGGTCGGCAGGCAACTCTCAACCTACTACCGATGCAGCCAGGGGAAGTGCTGATCACCTTTGCCGATGTCCAAGCTTTGTCAACCGATTTAGGGTTTGCGCCTGATACCGCGATCGCGGATGGGATTGCCCGTTTTGTCGATTGGTATCAAGGCTATTACCGCTAAGAGATCTACGGCTTACACTTCAACCGGGGATTTTCGTTCTGAGGGGGATCTCCCGTCGCCATTGCTGGTTTCCACGCGACCCAGGGTACTTTCACCCGTAATCAGCCGAGCGCCACGATTGCGGGTGAAATAGCTCCAGCCCCACTGAACCATCACCACCAGTTTATTATCAAATTCAATCAGGTAGTAAATGTGAGCAAAGCTCCAAACGAACCAGGCAAGAAAGCCCGATAGCTTGACAAACCCTAAATCCGCAACGGCTGCGTTTTGCCCAATCACTGCCAAGTTGCCGACTTCTTCATATTGGAAAGGTGGCAGCGTCTTGCCACGCAGTCCTTCGGTGATTAGTTTGGCAAGATATTTCCCTTCTTGAACGGCAACTGGAGCGATCCCCGGTAGTGGCTTTTCACCTTGATGAGGAAAGTTCGCGAGGTCGCCAATCACAAAAATATTGGGATGTCCGGCGATGCTGAGATTGGGTTCCACCATGACTCGACCGACGCGATCGAGGCTCACTCCCGTGCAGTCTGCCAGAATTTTCCCCATTCCAGACGCTTTGACCCCGGCTGCCCAAAGAATAGTATGAGCGGGAATTTGCTCCACCTGATCGCCCTGCTTAGCGGTGACAATATTATTTTCAATATGGGTGACTAGGGTTTTGGTGCGAACGGTGACTCCTAGCTTGGTGAGGGCGATCGCGGCTTTTTCCGATAGATCGGGCGGGTAGGGCGGTAACAGGCGATCCATGCCTTCTAGCAAAATTATTTTGGCGGCGGTAGTATCGATACTACGAAAGTCTTTTTTCAGCGTTTTAAAGGCAAGATCTGCGATCGCGCCTGCCAATTCCACGCCCGTTGGTCCGCCCCCCACAATCACAAACGTTAACAATGCCTGACGCTTTTCCGGATCGAGTTCTTTTTCTGCCGTTTCAAACGCAATAAAAATCCGACGACGTATCTCCAGCGCATCTTCAATGGTTTTTAAGCCGGGAGCAGTGGTTTTCCAATGGACATTACCGAAATAATGATGGCTGACTCCAGTTGCCACAATCAGCGAATCATATTCAATTTCTTGTCCCTGCATTTTGACAAGTTGCTGCTGCGGGTCGATGTCTACCACTTCATCCATCAAAACGCTGGTGTTTTTACAGTTGCTCAAAATGCCGCGCAGAGGCGAGGAAATGTCGGCAGGAGACAAGCTACCCGTGGCAACTTGATAAAGCAGCGGTTGAAACAGGTGGAAATTGCGTCGGTCAATCAGAGTAACCTGAACAGGCGATCGCCGCAGAGATTTTGCGGCATACAGCCCTCCAAAGCCTCCTCCCACTATCACAACCCGATGTAGTGGGGGTTCAGCAACTTGTGTCATCGGTGCAACATCCTTCTGTGAACAAGTGGCTAAGGTTTTTCTGTGAGCCAACTAAACAAAACTTTATGAACTTACACAATAGCCGATTATTTTCTTTAGCTAGGTAGCATCGGCTACGGAGAGCACCCTTTTTCAAAAAATGGAAACGTTTTATAAACGTGCCATTGGTGCTCATCGTGAACCAATAAACTTAAGGAAGATGCCAAAAATCGAAGCTGGAGCGATCGCCCTTGAAATGACTCCCAAGCTGCGTTGAAATTGGGCTGGGTCAAATCTCGGAATGCAACAGTCATATGGGGCGTAAAAGTTCGCTGCTTTGAGAGTGCATCCACAATTTCCAAGGTTGCTTCCAGATTAGCCATTAAGCCAGTTTGCAAATTGAGCAAAGCCACCGTTTTTACCACGTCAATATAAATCACTTTGGGTGGAAACGCCGCGAATCCGTTTAGCTCAACCTCAAAAGGGACTTGCTCCAAAGCAAACTTGGCTAGCTGCTGCTCTAAATTGGGTAAAGCTTGCGGCATCCAGGCAAAGGGCGGTTGAAGCGTAATGTGTGGTGGAGATTTTTGGGCGGCCCGGCTGGAGTACTTTTCAGCGAACTGCTGCTTGATATCCTGGGCGATCGCTTGAATGTCTGGCGGCGGCGCGATCGCAATAAAAAAGCGTTGCTGCTTAGGTTCCAAGTTTGATCCCATGCGAGATGGATCTAAAGCATCTGCCAGTCTTGAATCCGCCATTTGCCATCTTTTCTCACCAAATTGTACTGAACCCGCAAATTGTCGGTTTGGGGAGAGCCGTCAACCTTACCATTTCGGTAGATTTCCGTCGTTTCTTTTACATTAGCCACTACTTTTGCTTCATTGGCTACAGCAGAAGACAGGATGGACGACGGAACGCCTGTTGTAGGGGCATTCACAATCGGTGATGGACTACTGCTTTCTCCAATCGGGGTGACTGCTGGACTGGAATTGAGCGCTTCCGAAGCAGGAACACTAGCTTGAGGGCTGGAAGTACTACTATCCGGGGCGAGGCTACCGGGCAACAGTTCCACGCTTTCAACCGAGAGATCGTGTTTATAAACTCGATACTCGCCGTTACGCTTTAGCTCGTCTGCATCCGTACGCCAAGCTGAAAGGCTCGGATCGACCAAAATGCTGTCTAGCTGATCAATTTCGTAGGTAGCCCCCATCGCCTTAGATTTTGCCCCAAGCCAAGAAGATAACACGGCCTTAGCAGACTCTTTATCTAGGGTGGTAGCGGTGAGTGGCGTGCTATCCGCTAAGTCAATCAGCGGTTTATCCAACTGCACCAATAGCTGCTCGTCTTGCTGTTGTGCAACTTGCTTTGAATTATTTTGCCATCCTCTGGCAAGCCAAGAGAGGAAAAAGCCCAAACCGATCACGCCCAAGAGCGCCAATCCCGGCAGTAGCCATCGAGTAAATTGGGGAGAAAGGCTGAAGCGATCGCGGCGATGATTTTGATTTCCCCCCCCGCTGTCTCCTAAATTGGGGCGATTCGTGAAACGATCCCTCCGGGAATCGCCCCGACGACGAACCTGTTCAATCGGGCGCACAGGCAATTCTTGCTTTTTCCCAACGGGTTCTTCACCATCTCGCTCTGCCGCTGGCATCGCCGAACCATTTAGCGTCTCAGGAGTGAGCGTTGCGGTTGCTGAACGGGAGGCAATTCGAGCTTTTGCTGCTGCAATCAGCGACTCGTGATCGGTTTCTCGCTGCCAATTTATGTAAGAGTCAGGCTTTGCAACAGGTTCACGATTGTCTGTAGCAGGCTGCAATCCGTTCATGCCAGATGCATAGGTAGCTCCAGTAGCCACTGCTACGCGATCAGGCTCAATCCGGCTGGAAATCTCTGAAACTCCTGATACCGGAAAGGACGATCGCTGCCTGGATGCTTCTGCGTCCCCCGGCAGATTTTCTAAATAGCCTTGCACATGGGGATCAGCAAAATATTCCTTGAGGACTGCTTGGCACTCCGCCAAATCTCGGAAATGGGGAAATACTTCATCTTGAAACCAGCGCTCTGTATATAAACACAGCCCAGGTAAGAGATCAGGTGAGTCTTGAGAATGTTGACGGATAAATGCGATCGAGTCTTGTTCTTGGCTGAGTTCCAGCGCGTGACTCGCTTCCTCAGTTTGACCGAGTAGGAGAGAACAGACTGCTTTTTCTAAGTTCACATCTTGGCGATCGCTCAATCGAGTTAAGTAGTACCTCGCCCGCTGCACCAACTCCGGATAATGGTCGGCAAATCCTCTCGCCAACAGCGCATAGACCGCCAAATAGGTTGCTACCGCTGAAGGACGATTTGCCTCCCGCTCGAACAGGTACTGCTGCTCTTCCGCCGTTAGATAAGCGCGAATTTGCTGAATAAAGCGCAAAAAATCGTCCACATTCAGCCCAGATTGATCATCCTGTGTCCCATCAATGCCGCCCCGATCTTGCAGCATCGCTTGTAACAGCCCAATGCCTTTACTGCGGGTATCTGCCATTTCTTCTGAAGCGGCTAGGAGTTCCAATACGCGGTAAGGACGCAATCGATATAAGTCAGATTGAATTTCTCCACGCACGTTGGCAAATAAACCTTCCCGTAACAAAAGCTGCTGACCGGTTTCTAAAGCTTCACTGGCGTTCTCATATTGAGTCTGTTGCCACTGCTCTCGCCCTAATTCAAGGCAGGCAGATGCAACTGTCAACACAATATCTGAAAAAATAATGGCCGGCTCTCCATATTGTCCATCCTTCAAGCTAGCGGTTCCCCCAGTCAAGAAAGGTCGCCCTAGCTTAAGAACTAACTCATACTCTCCTAGCTCTTGGAGAATCAGCAACGCGCCAATAAATTGAGTTTGTTCAATTTCGATGCTAGGCGCATGGGGATCGATTTCAGCGGTATCTGTGGCTCCTATGTAGGCTGAAGGGGCGTGGGCTGAGAGTAAATCGTTCTCAGGAGAAAACTCATAGGTTTTGGCGAGAAAGCTGGTATCGTACCGCTGCCGATGTTCTGCATCAAATAACACAGCATACGCTTGATCAATTAAGTGTTTGCGAGCAGTGATTGCCGCATCAGAATATTCTCGCCGCGGCAACTGTAGCGTGCGATCGCGATGAGACTGCCGCAACTGATCGTTGGTCGCCTGAATGGGCAAGCCCAGAATTCGATAATAATCAAGCGGAATACGCACAGGACACTTCCCCAACGGTAAGAAGCAAGTTAGAGTATGTTAGCGTCTCACAGCATCCTGTCAAGATGCAAAAGAGATAGACAGTTTGGTTAACTGGCTGATTCTATTGAGTGGAAGCCTAACCCAGAATAAGCGACATATTCTGGTCAGCAACATAAGTTCTAAGAAGTTACATTAAAAGCGTTTGAGGTCAAAATAGCGCCCATGGTTCAGGAGAGAACGGTTCCCAGTTTCCCATCCGCGATCGCCACGATCACCAAAGAAGAAGGGTTGGTGCTTTATGAAGACATGATTCTAGGGCGTTTCTTTGAAGATAAATGCGCTGAAATGTATTATCGCGGCAAGATGTTTGGATTTGTCCATTTATATAACGGACAGGAAGCCATAGCCAGCGGAGTTATCAAAGCAATGCGTCCCGGTGAAGACTACGTTTGCAGTACGTATCGCGATCATGTCCATGCCCTCAGTGCTGGGGTACCCGCAAAAAACGTGATGGCAGAACTATTTGGCAAAGCCACCGGTTGCAGCAAAGGGCGGGGGGGGTCCATGCACCTATTTTCTGCCGAACATCGCTTATTAGGCGGATTTGCCTTCATTGGCGAAGGAATTCCTGTTGCCACTGGAGCCGCCTTTCAATCGAAGTATCGACGGGAAGTGATGGGGGACGAAACCGCTGATCAAGTGACCGCTGCTTTTTTTGGGGATGGCACGACCAATAACGGTCAGTTTTTTGAATGCCTGAACATGGCGGCGCTGTGGAAGTTGCCCATTTTATTTGTAGTAGAGAACAACAAATGGGCGATCGGCATGGCGCATGACCGGTCAACTGCCCAGCCAGAGATCTACAAAAAGGCAAGTGTGTTTGGCTTGCCAGGGGTAGAGGTGGATGGCATGGATATTATGGCAGTCCATACCGTAGCCCAAGAAGCAGTAGCAAGGGCACGCGCTGGTGAAGGACCTACTTTAATCGAATGCCTGACCTATCGTTTCCGGGGACATTCTCTGGCAGATCCCGACGAACTCCGCTCTAAAGAAGAAAAAGAACTCTGGTTTGCGCGCGATCCAATCAAAAAGTTTTCAGCTTATTTGATTGAGCAAAACTTAGCCACTCAAGATGATTTAAAGGCGATCGAAAAGAAAATCCAGGCAGAAATTGACCAAGCTGTTGAATTTGCTTTAGAAAGTCCAGAACCTGACCCCGCTGAACTTTATCGATATATTTTTGCTGAAGACTGAAGCAATCCAAGAGGCTTTTCTTCGAGATATGTGATGCTAAGCAGGTTATTATCGTTTTGTTTCGATGGAGTAAATAGTTTGAGATTTCTAGTACGTTTATTTTTGGTTTGATAAACTACACCGTTTAGAAAAAGAAAGTGAATTACTAGTCCATCAATAGGCAAAAATTCTGTTTTGTCGTGGCAGGGACAGGCTTACCGTGATACCTTAGTGGATGGCATACTTACTCAAGCAAAGCAGCGCATTAGAGCAACCCCTCAATTCGTTCAGCAATTTATATCCTAGGTCTTACCCAGCACCTGCCATTACATATTTACGTGATTGGCGCAGCCGAAAAAATCTGAGTCATCATGTTTTGTTTTGATAAGCTGTGTTTTAAGTATTTATTCAATGCAAGCAATAGATTATTCAGCTTTTGGGTGTACACATCACCACATTCAACATCGCGTTAATAGAAAAAGTTTGTTTAGTTAATATCTAAGTCTGGAGGTATCTTTTATGTCCGTTCGTCTATACATAGGCAACTTGTCGGAAGAGCTAACTCGCCAAGAGCTTGAAGCGGTCTTTGCGGAAGTAGCTGATTCAATCACTACTAAAATCATCACTGATCGGAAGACAAACAAGTGCCGAGGCTTTGGTTTTGTGACCGTTAAAACAGACGAGGAAGCAGATGCATTCATCGAAAAGTTTAACGGACATGTGTTGAATGACAATCCCATGAAAATTGAGAAGGCTCTCCCCCGAACAAAAGAAAAAGAGGACGATCTGCAACCTGCTGCTAACACGTCCGTTCCTGTTCCAGGAGGAGTCCGTAAAAGTGCAAGCAAGGGGTCTACCACCAAAGCTCGTAAAGGCGGAACATCCACATCTAGTCCTGATTTAGAAAGCGTTCAGCCTGATCCTCGGTGGGCACAAGATCTAGAGAAATTGAAGCAGCTTTTAGCGGCTCAAACTACTAATTCTTAACGTTTTGACTGTGACTTAGCTTTGTTGATGTTAATGCTGGCATTCTGATATGTATCCTTTCCACAGTGGATTTTGCGGTGGTCAAGATGAAGCAATGCCAGCGTTTTTAGAAAATTTCTGGTGATGGCTCTCTTGAGAAAATTGCTCTAGGATAAATTTGGCTTTTCAAGTTTGTCTGAATGACTTTTCCTGTCACCAAAGAAACTGTTTCTATGTGGACCCGCGATCGCGTTCGCTTGGATGCGGATGTATATCGTCCTACGATGGATGGCGAGTTTCCCATATTGTTGATGAGACAGCCCTATGGACGGGCGATCGCATCTACAGTCGTCTATGCCCATCCCACCTGGTACGCCGCCCAAGGCTACATTGTGGTCATTCAAGATGTGCGGGGGCGCGGCACCTCAGAAGGCGAATTTAAACTATTTGCCCACGAAATTGAAGATGGTTATGACAGCGTACAATGGGCAGCAAACCTGACTGGCAGCATCGGCGCAGTGGGAATGTACGGCTTTTCCTATCAAGGGATGACTCAGCTATATGCTGCCGCAGCCAAACCGATCGCACTCAAAACTATCTGCCCTGCCATGCTTGCCTACGATCTGTATAGTGACTGGGCTTATGAAAATGGTGCTTTTTGTTTACAGGCAAATTTAAGTTGGGCAATACAACTGGCGGCTGAAACGGCGCGACTGAAAGGTGATGAAGCCGCTTTTTGTGCCCTAACCACGGCAGCCAAGACTTTAACTTTTAATGAAACGATTCCTACGCGATCGCGCCTTTTGAGCGAACTTGACCCCACCTCGTTTTATCACGAGTGGCTAACTCATCCTGAGCCAGGAGCTTACTGGGAAGCCCTTTCACCCAAAACCTACCTGCAAAATGTGGATTTGCCTATGCTTCATATTGGCGGCTGGTTTGACACATTTTTGCGCGGCACCCTGAGCCTTTATAAAGAGATGGCAAGTCGTAGCCAACATCGTCAGCAGTTGATTGTGGGAGCGTGGGGGCACCTACCTTGGGGTCGGCGAGTGGGCGCGATCGATTTTGGCACCGAAGCCAATAACCCCTGCGATCGCCTGCAAATCCGCTGGTTTGACCACTTCCTTAAAGGCAACGATACTGGCTTGCTCCACCAACCGCCGATTCAGCTATTCGAGATGGGCACGAACCAATGGCGCTTTTTTGACTTCTGGAATTGCGCCACACCTCTCCCTCTCTACCTCTCCAGCACTGGGCTTGCTGGCATGAATGATCAAGACGGCGAGCTTATTCAATCGCCCCAACTCCTACGGAGACGCTACGCGAACGCCCCTTGCCATTCCTCCGATGTTTTCATTCATGATCCTTGGCGACCTGTTCCTGCCCAAGGAGGTCACGCAGCTTTTCCGTCTGGGTCATTCGAGCGATCGGCGTTGGATTGTCGCACAGATATTTTGACTTATACGTCTGAACCTTTAACAGAAGCGTTACATCTAATTGGAGAGGTGATTCTGAAGGTGTGTTGTGCTGCCGATACACCGAGCTTTGATCTGTGTGCCGTGTTGTCAACGGTCTCTGCTAATGGCAAGGTTTATAACTTTGCTCAAGGCTATATTCATGTTCAGCCCACCCAGAAAACTGACCCACTGACTTTCGCACTTCAGCCCACCTGTATTTGTATTCAACCAGGTCAGGCAATTCGTCTTAGCCTCAGCGGGGCTTGCTTTCCGGCTTATCCAGTCAATGCTGGAACCGATGAATCGGCAGGTGAAACCCGATTAATCGACCAGCAAATTGTCACGATCACGATAATGAGTGGCGGCATTAACGCAGATTCAGCCGAACATCACCTATCCTACATTTTGCTACCGATCGCCTAAGAAACGGGTGAGAGACAGAATTTTTGGAGGCACTCTAATTTTCGGAGGCACTCTGTTTTGCAGCAATCGCGCTCGACTACCCATGCCAGGTTTGATTTCCTGGTTAATTCGCCTGTTTATCCTCCAACCTGACTAAAATGTTTTCCGATTATGGGCATCAAATTCAAAAATGTGCGAAAACATTGAAGAATTTTCATTGCTTTTCTTGGAATCCAGGCTTAGCATCGGCAAGTGCCCTGCTCCTGCTCAATTACCACGCCCAACACCTACTTTATGCAATCATCCAATTCTTCCATGACGAATATTCAACTGCTGGTGCTTGATATTGATGGTACGATCGCTGGGATTTCCAACGAAATTCGTGAGCCGATCAAGCAAGCAGTTCAAGCAGCCCAAGCAAAAGGGATACAGGTGGCGATCGCCACAGGGCGTATGTATTGTTCAGCTCTCCGCTTTCACCAAGCGATCGGTGCCACGCTGCCCTTACTTGCCTATCAAGGTGCCTTGATCAAAGATCCGACTACAGAACAGGTACACCGCCACTGGACAATGGCTCCTCACCTAGCGGCGGCACTGCTGGACTATTATGAACAACCAGACTTACGAGATCAGCTTTCTGTGCATCTTTATATTGATGATCAGCTTTATGTACGGGAACTCACCCCCGATAGTAAAGATTACGGCTACCGCACCAGCGTTATTCCCATTCCAGTAGGCGACCTGCGATCGCTGCTGAACCAAGAGCCAACCAAAGTACTCGCGCTTGGAGACGATCCAGCGTTGATGGATCGGATCTTGGCAGAGTTGCGCGATCGTCACCCTGCCGATGAACTCTATCTGACAAAATCCGTCCCTATTTTTGTTGAAGCAACCAATCCCTTGGTCAACAAAGGGACGGCGGTTCAATATCTGGCAGAAGACTACTTGGGTATTCAGCCAGAAAATGTCATGGTGATTGGAGATAATTTCAACGATCTGGAAATGATTCAGTATGCGGGCATTGGGGTTGCCATGGGCAATGCACCGGAAGCCGTAAAAGCGGCGGCTGACTGGGTAACTTTAGGCGTAGAGGCAAATGGGGCAGCGGTGGCGATCGCAGAATTCTTACTTTAGAGCCTTGTCGATTTTAAGGAAATTGTCAAAAATAATCTAAGTCCCATTGATTGAACTAGGCAGAGATCCACCTCGCTGAACTTTTTCGACCCAATCGAAGACAAAACTGCTCAAGTTTCTACCAAAAACCAACAAAAATTACACGACTCTTGGAATGAGCTATGGCAACGACAAAAATTAGAAAGACTCCTGGAATCTGCAATGGAGCGGCTTGTATTGGTCGAACTCAGATTCCGGTGTGGAAGCTAATCGCATTACATTTGCAGGGATGCTCAGACGCAAACTTGCTCGGCGACTATCCACAATTAACTAGAGATGATTTAAAGGCAGTTCGGACTTACTATGCTCAAAATCCAGAGGAAATCGACGACGCGATCGCGGCTGAGAACTCAGAAAGCTAGCGCAATATAAGCGAAGTTTCAGTTTGAAGACATTTCCCGAAAAATCATTCTACTTACCCAACAAGTGCAGAAACTCTAACACAGTGGCGTTTGTCCAGCCAAAGCCTATTTCATTAGAACTATAGCCAAACAGAATTTCATCAGAAACATTGGCTGAACCTTTGCAAACATCGTACTTTTCAACAATCGTTCCTGTTTTTTCAAACTCTTGAGCAACCATTGCAACAAACTTTTTAGCAATCCGTTCTGCATCTTGTTTGTAGCCATAATTTAACAGTCCTTGGACTGCAATTAGATTCAAAGGTGCCCAGCCAAACGGTGCATCCCATTGATTGCCACTGACGTGGGTGCTAGTGAGCAAACCGCCTACAGCTTCAAATTTTTCCAGCGATCGCGCGACAGCAGCAGCCTGAGACTCAGACGCAATGCCTGCCCAAAGAGGATAGAACGTAGTAGCAAACTCATAGGGATACTGAGCGTTAGTTTGAAAGTTGTAGTCGTAATACAATCCATCCGTTTCATTCCAGAGAAATTGGTCGATCCGTTGATGGCGATCGCTGGCACGATGATGCCACTGTTGAGCCGTATCATCATGGTCTAAAAGCTGATAGATTTGTGCAATATCTTGTTCCATTTTGTAGAGCAATACGTTGAGACAAACCGGCGCATAGTGAATAATATCCACACTAAATGGACCAAACCGATTGGAAATATCAAAGCCAGACTCGCGCATGGAGCGATCGCCTTTATAAAACAAATCGGTCAACCTATCTTGTTCGCGATCATAGTAAAGATCTACATCGTAGACATCAACATTAGATTGGCGATAGTATTCTCGGACGCGATCGTAGTGAGTTTTGCCCTCCTCATCTATTTCCGATGCCAATACTTCTGGCGCAGGACCATCGCCTAAAGCAAAGTAGCGTGACAATCCAGTTGCTTGATTGAGATGGGGTGGCACCGTCCAGTAGTAATAATAGCGCTCAATAGTTGGCAACACCGATCGCAGCCATTCGAGGTCGTGGGTGTACTGAAACAAGGCGAGAACCATCGGGGTCAGTATGGGAGGCTGCGATCGCGACAACATATAGGTGCGATTTGCATTTAAGATTGTGCCGTAATGCTCAATTTCATAAAGTAATTGCTCGACCATACATTTTGCCAGATCAAGCTCTTGATCTCGCAGCAAACCAAGCTGGATAAAGTAACTATCCCACCCATACATTTCGTTGAAACGCCCACCGGGAACCACATATGGATGCGGCAAATAGAGCAAACCATGCTCTTTAATTTGGTCTACTTCAGATGGCAAAACGCGTAATTCAATCTGCTGCCATTCGTTATTAGAAACTGCTTTTTGCAATGCCTGCTCAATTTCACTCCGGTTTTCTTGAGGCGAAATATAAACAATCCAAGCTGTACCCGGTTCGTGCTCAAGTTTATCATCACGGGCAGCTTCTAAAATATGTTCATGCGATCGATATAGGGTTTTCCAAGTTTGTTTAATGTAAGTTCTTAGGCGTTGAATTTTCACGCTCGATGGAAACTCTAACGATGTTTCGGTAAATTGATTGACCACCGCTAGTTCTCCTGATTTTGGCTAATGAGTAAGGCAACTGGGAACTGTTCAAACGCATCTCCTAACTTGATGGCGTGTTTCTCTGAAAATGATTGCTGTGTAATCACGTTTGTCCAATTATTTGGCATAGTTGCTGGAAGCGTGATCTGGGTATCTTGCCAAATTGTATGACCCAAAGGAAGTTGATTAGGCTGTATTACATGGGTGAGAAATCGGGGAGCCAAGGCGATCGCGACCTGATTTCCCAAGGTGCGCGCAAAGGCGATCACATGCTCAGCCCACACTCCAGAAACTTCCAAGGGTTGATAGTCTCCCTGCTGAAAAAGCATCTGATGTTTTTGTCTTGCTTGTAATACTTGGTGGGTCAAAAATAGCTTGATTTGACCCTCTACTTTGGTTGCCAGCAGAGTGTTAATTAAACCTAAACAATCCGAAGCGATTCCAGTTTGAATCTCCTGTAAATCCGCTTGGCGCTGAGCATAATCCACCGGACGACGATTATCCGGATCGACCATACTGAGATCCCACAGTTCACCGCCTTGATAGAGATCAGGGACTCCCGGAGCCGTATTTTTTAACAGCACTTGAGAAAGCGAGTTGAAAATACCATAGTCAGCAATTTGCTTTTGAAAAGGGCGGAAAGCTTGTAAAAACTTGCTTTCTCCTTCAAGGTCAAGCAGTTTATCGATAAAGGCTAGATAGCCATCTTCATAGGTGCTGTCAGGTTGCAGCCATGCGGTATGCACCTTTGCTTCTCGAATGGCTTTAATGATGTAATCTTTGACACGATCGCGAAACTCTGCCTCTTCCGCCCCAGCAAAGGGAAAAGCACCCACCAAAGTTTGATACAAAAAATACTCATCATTGCGATCGGGAATAGATCTTCCTTTGATGTGCTGTTTGTGGTCGCGATTGATCTCAGCCCACTGCTGTATGTGTTTCTCCCACTCTGACGGCATTTCTGACAGCACATTTAACCGAGCGCGAACATCTTCTCCTCGCTTGGTGTCATGGGTGGCAGAGGCGTTCATTGAATGCATCCAGCGATGGCACTTTTTACGATTAAAGTCATGAAACTGCTCTAAACTAATGCCGAAATGACTAGGATTACCGCCCACTTCGTTCAACGACAGCAGCCGATTATAGATGTAGAGTGTAGTATCTTCAACGCCTTTCGCCATTAACGGTCCAGTCAATTGCTGAAACTTCATCACAAAGTGCAGCCGCTCTTCTGCTTGCTCCTCCGTTAGCCCCTCTTCATCTTGCCGCAGCAGAATTTTTTCGATGTAATTGAGTTCATTGATCAGACGTGGAATTTGTTCTTTTGCCTGGGCGATCGCCGTTTGAATATACCCTCGATCTGCTTCGCTTACTTGATCTGAAGCAACATAGGTGCGATAAACCGGAAACCGTGCCAATACTTCACTCAGCGATCGCTTCAAACCATAAGCAGTAAAATCAACTCCCTGGCGAGTTTGCCCTGACAGCGACTTCAATCGCTGCGCCAGATTATCCACATCGCCACCCAAGTTTTTGTCGATAATTAGATGTTTGTTTTCAGCCACCAATTGCTCGTAAGAAGCGTGTTTTCCCGTGAAACGCGTGTAGACCGTTGCGATCGCTGCCTCATGCTGAGACTGACAAAAAACACCATTCAGATAGTTAAGAAACTCATAGCCGCTGGTGCCTTGAATTTTCCATCCAGGCGGCATTTCCTCTTGCAATTCCAGAATTTTCTCAACGGTGATGTATACATCGCCAACCTTCTCTCGCAATCGTTCCAGATATTCAGCCGGGTGATACAGTCCATCAATATGATCGACTCGCAATCCAGTCACTTTGCCATCTTTAATCCATTGTTCGATCAATGCATGGGTTTTGTGAAAGACCTTGACTGTTTCTACTTTGACTGAAATCAACTCATTTACTGTAAAAAAACGTCTGTAGTTGATTTCTTCTGCACCTACTTTCCAAGAAGAAAGGCGATAAAACTGCTCTGACAACAAACTATCCAATTGATTAAAGCTTTTTGAATTGTGTAGTATTCCATTGAAAGAAATCACATTTGCATCAAAGAAGCTTTTAATTTCAGTGTTCTGACTATACAGTTCCCACAGCAATCCTTTGACAAACCCAATCTGGTCAGATCGCTCTCTTCCCTTCGTTTCAGCCGGAATGCTTTTGATTAGATACAAAATGCCTAGCAGCTTGATAAAGTCGGGGTGTTGTCTACCCAATGCTTTTGTGAGTTGCCCCAGGTTGGAAGTAATAAACCGGGCGTAGGACTCAATTCGCACTGGCAATCTAAGGTTGTGGTAGTTAACGTTCAGCCCGGTTTCACTGTAGGTGATTTGAATGTCGCCATTCTCTAAACAGGTTCCATACAAATCGCCTAGCAATGGAGCAAGAACTCTACCTTTAAAACTGTCGTAGGCGTGATTCCATTCGATATCAAAGAACTCGATCGCATCAGAATCTGACCCATTCTCCAAAACATCCATCAAATATTGATTTTCGCTGTCATAGGCCATGTGATTTGGCACAATGTCTTGCAGCCAGCCGATTTGATGGTGTTGAAGTGTATCGACTAACGCATCAAACTGCTCTGGAGTGCCCACTTCTGGATTGATCTGAGTTGGATTAACGATATCATATCCATGAGTGCTGCCTGCTCTCGCTTTAAATATGGGAGAAGCGTAGATATCGGAAACTCCTAACGCCGCTAAATAATTGGCGATCGCGTGGGCTGCTTCAAAGTTAAATCCGGCATGAAACTGTAGCCGATAGGTGGCAATAGGAATTCTCATAGGATAGAAAACTAGGCTTGATAAAGGGTAAAACTTTTTGCTGGCACAGTTGACGGTTGATCAGAAGATAATTTTTCAGGCAGTGTCGCACCCGATCCATGCCATTTTATTTCTGCGGTATCGAGTATTTTTTGCCAACTGCCAGTGGGTATGCCATCCGCAATAGTAACTGCGCGATCGCTAAAATTCATCACGGCTAACACTTGCTCGTGATCACTCCAGCGACGCATAATTAACAGCCGATCCGCTTCATTCACTGTCACTTCTAAACTTTGCTTATCTAGTTTTTTCAGCGCCGGATGCGATTTCCGCAGTTGAATAAGATGTTGATAAAGCTGCCACAAGACTTGATGTTCGCCCTCATGCTGCAATTCCCAGTTAAGCTTGCATTGCTCAAATATCTCAGGTGAGTGTGGATCATGAGACTCGCCCTCATAGCCTGTCTGCTTAAATTCTTCATTTTTTGATCGCTGAATCGCTTCCACTAATTCGCGATCAGAATGACTGACAAAGTACATAAATGGAGCAGGTTCGCCGTATTCCTCACCCATAAACAGCAGCGGAATGTAAGGAGACAGTAGCACTGTTGCCGCAGTCAGTTTCAGCCCTTCAAAGCTGGTTAATTGCGTTAATCGTTCGCCCAAAATTCGATTCCCGGTTTGGTCATGATTTTGAGAACAGACAAGGAATTGCTCGGCGGGTTCAGCGATCGACGAATTGCCATGAGAACGACGGCGATCGAGAGAATATTGCCCTGAGTAGATAAAGCCTTCTCTCAGCGATTTTGCGAGATCTTCAACTCGCCCAAAGTCTTGATAGTAGCCATGTTGCTCACCCGTGATCAAGGTGTGTAAAGCGTGATGAAAATCATCGCACCATTGAGTATCGATATTGTATCCACCAACCGCTTGCGGGCGGATCACGCGGACATCGTTTAAATCGCTTTCCGCCATCAGATAAAACTTTCGACCCACGCGCTGAGAAAGCTCAGCAACATGCTCTGCAAGGTCTTCTAAAAAGTGTTTTGCATTGAGATCATAAATGCCTTGAATCGCATCAAGCCGCAACGCATCAATGCGAAAAGTTTCAAGCCAGTAAAGAGCATTTCCTAAAAAATAATTGCGGACTCCATCGCAATAGGTATCATCAAAATTAAGCGCCTCACCCCAAATCGGGCGATACTTAGAGGTAAAGTAGGGCGCAAAATCGCCTAAGTAATTACCTTCTGGACCGAGATGGTTATAAACCACATCTAGAACTACTGCAATACCCTGCTGATGACAAGCATCCACCAACTGCTTTAAACCCTGTACTCCACCGTAGGAGTTTTGCACGGCATAAGGATATACACCGTCGTAGCCCCAATTACGGTAAACCTCTTCAGATTCGTTCT
>Ga0209181_10006252_pt1 | contig 16762 bp, 18 predicted proteins | sample MAT05_FD_187208 | JGI IMG/M metagenome (GOLD analysis project Ga0209181, IMG submission 187208) | Freshwater microbial communities from Lake Fryxell liftoff mats and glacier meltwater in Antarctica - MAT-05 (SPAdes) (version 2) | ecosystem: Environmental > Aquatic > Freshwater > Ice > Liftoff...
GTCGTGCTGCGGTCGGAGCGAAGGGTCTTCTTCGCCGCGCCGCGTTCAGTCAAAGGCTGCAGGGTCACCCAGGAGCCGCCGCTACGCAGGTCTGTTGCACCCGGTTGACAACTGCCCCTCGGTGCCAAAGCTCACCCTCGCCGCGGGTGCCACGCCGGACACCGCGCTGAGGTGCTCAGCCCTGCAGCCAAGTACCCCTCAGGGGGCTGGCGGCACGACGCTCGCGCCCTGAAGGTGCTCGTAGTGCTCACCTACGCTGGCGTCCAACTGAACCAGTCCGGTCTCTGTGAATTTCAGTAGACCCCTGTCGTACAGCGCGTGCAGGTCCCGCCGCAGCAGCACGCCATCGTCTACTGTGTTGTGCCCATCGTGCCAGTCGCGTCCCGTGAAATGCGCCGCCTCCAGCGCCTCCGGCACAGCGCACCCGCTCACCACACATCGACCACCGCAGGCACGGAAGACCGCCAGTCGGAACGCGGCTTGGTGCGGGCGCAACTCCACAAGCGCAAAGCGCGCCACCCGGTGTTCGAAGTCGTCAGGCTCCGTAGGCACTGCCTTTGCTGTCTCTGGGCCCGCTGACGCCGGCGCTACCGATGCAGGTGCAGCCGTCATCGCGCCAGGCGGCGCCCACCAGGCGTAGCAGAGCTCGCGCTCAGCTTGGTCGTCCTCGACACCGAATTCCGCCTGCAGCCCCTCAGAACAGCGTCCGGTGTCCTTGTCAACGATGACGGCCGTGATGATGGGTTCCCCGGCGCTTCGGCAGTCTCGGCCCAGGCGGCTCATGGCGTTGCGCAAGGGATAGAAGGTCAGCGCGAACCGGTTCATCACGTCTGAGTACGTGACCGTGCCTCGCGTCTGGCACACCTCGATGAGCCATGGACGAATCGCAGGCACCTTCTGGAGGTACGTGTCGGTGGAGAGGCCCGACCGCAGCGCATCATCAGCCGGGAAGGCGCCCACTCCGGCTGCCGTCCTGTGTGTTTTTGCGTGGGCCACCAACGACTTGACAGGGACCAGCTCGCCCAGGAGCGCGGCGATGCCCCCGTCGAGTCGAGCCTCAAGCTGCTTGATGGCAAACACGCCGTCATCGCGGTAGTCCTTGATTTCCCGTGGACGTGCCGCCGGGTCCTTCACCTCAGCAATAACCGAGTAGCCGGCCATATCTCCCTGCCAGAGAGCCTGGAGCTGGACGAGTCGCTCGTCCAAGCCGAAGGACTCCCTCTCGAGGTAGCCCGCCGCATCTCGAAGGACTGTGACCTTGCGTTCCTTGCCGCTGTATTCGTCCTGCCAGGTGCGAAGAAGCACGATGCTCTCGCCGCGAGCACCCCATGACCAGCGGATGTTCCGAAGCGGAAGTCCGAGCCCGACAAAGAACTGGCTGATTGGCTTGGCCATGGGCACCTCTCTCCTGCTGCGAGGTTACCCGTGCAGCTTCGAAGCGGCCAGGCCCGCTCGGCTTGCACGTTGCCGCACATGTTGGCAAACTCTGCTCCGCGTCTGGCCGGGAAGCCAGACCCGCTGTGTCCATAAGGGCCAGCACCGCCGGTAAGCGCTACGCGCCGGTGCCCGCGTTCGGCCTTAACCCGGCACGGGGACTTTCCTCCCAAGGAGTCCTCATGCCAACAATGACCCAGGTCCTTCGCGCCCGTGCCTTCCATGTTCAGAACGGACGATGCTTTTACTGCGGCGTCGCCATGTGGCTTGCTTCGCCTTGCGAGCTGCCCTGCGAGCACCCCAGACCGAGTCCGACCGCAGCTGCGCGACTGAAGTGCACCGCCGAGCATCTTGTTCCGCGCTCAGAGGGCGGCAAGGACGCCGCGGGGAACATTGCCGCAGCCTGCGCACACTGCAATTGGACACGCCACAAGCGCAAGCGCCCGCCGGGACCCGACGCATACCGGGCCGAAGTGAGGCGCAGGGTGAAGCGCGGCGCCTGGCACCAGCGATGGGTATTTGAGCTGAGGTTGCTGCCAGCTCCCGCCACTATCGAATCAGCGCTGCGCCTCTAGCGCGGAGGCGCAGGCATGCGCGATTGGGGCGATTCATTGAAGGGGCCAGGACTCTCTGTTTCGGCGCCTGAGCAGGGGTGGTGTGCGCCGAGCCTTGCACCTACCCCCGCTGCATCTTCGGCTGCCACTTCCTGCCCGCCAGGCCGACCGTCTCTGCCAGCGCCTTCACCAAAGCCTCATCGCGCCCGACGACGAAGCGCTTGCACTTCTCCGCCATCGCCAGATTGGCACTGCGCACCCGGTCGGCGCTGACCTCTATGTGGCGGAAGCCTCCGTCATCCCCGTGCATCATGAGGACGCAGGACTGGGTCAGGGGAAACGCCACGAGCGCATCGGCGCTCCCGAACCCGACGCCGTAGATGCTCTGCTGCCGGGGCGCTGTTGATGTCAGCACCACGGGCGCGTCGGTGGTGACGAATGACTTCTTGTCGGTGTCGCGGTGGGTGATGACCCAGTCCCTGCCTGCGAAGATGGGCGCCACCCCGAGCGACATCTTGATGGCCATGGCGACGGCCCACTTTTGGTTGGTCTGAACAGTCAGGCCGCCGTTCTGGGCCAGGTCGACCATCGCTTGTGCCTCAACGCGCAACTCGTCGTCTGACTTGCCCGCGTAGTCAGGGTCCTTGCGCAAGTCCGCGGCCACGGTCTCGACGTTGGCGTACATGCGCTTGGTCATCTCGAGCACCAGGCCGGAGTTCATCTGCTGCATCGACTCGACGATATCGGGCGTTCGCATGGCGCCGAGTGCCATGAAGACGGCCAGGTTGGAACGCTCGTCCGCGGTGATGGTCTCCTTGGCCGCAAGCTTCCTGATGACAGGGGCCGCCTTGCCCTCGTACTCGGAGAGCAGGGCTTCGATTTCGAAACGCCGACGGCCCTGCGCGTCTTCCATCGTGTAGAAGTGGCCGATGACCGTGGTGTCCTTAGGCTGCTGCCTGCGGACTTCGTTCTTTTCGCGGTCGTAGATGGCCACCAGGCCGTCCGTGGCGAACCCGTCCAGGTAGAAGCGCGGCAGGTAGTGCTGGCGCTTGGGCCCGTCGAGCAGCGGTTTGGGCGGGGATGTTTCGGCCGCAGCCGCTGCTTCGGTCGCGCGTTCTAGGGCGGCGAGGTCTTCGGGGGCGGCGGGGGTTGGCACCCCTCGATTATCAAGACTCAGGCTCGGTCCGCCCCGCGAAACGATGGTGGCAGCGCGCGCCGAACGAGGGGGCATCCCCGATACCATGGCGCATGACACAGCCCAGCAGCGCTTCAGAGCAAACAGAAATCGCAGTCTTCGGGCCACAGGCGCCGTTGATGTTTGCCGTCATGCGGGCGATGGTCCGAGACCTCGAGCACACTCCTGTGCGGTACCTGCATCTTTCGGTAGAGGACCATAGGCAGCTCTTCCAGCAGGATGTAACCGCAGGCGTTCGTGTTCAGGTCACTGAACTGCTCTATCACGCCCACTTCGCATCGGTCGCGACAATCGTGCGCGCCTACCGCTGGGCCGAGGGCTGCCTCGCCGCTTACTCGCAGGACCTGTACCTGCCGTTCTGCGCCTCTGCCAGGGGCCTTCTGGAAGCAGTTGGTGATTCGTTCGACGGGCTGGCGCTCGTGCCACTGTCGCTCGCCGATGCCAGCAAATCAATCAAGGCCGGCCTCGCCGGGACGTCGGGGCCCATCCTTTTCAACTATGGCGAACTCGAAGAGCGCCTGCTTCATTTTTCTCACGCTAGGCGGCTATCTGAAGCGGAAAGAACGTCGATGCCGCAATACATGCAACCGAAGAGGACGAAGAAATACACCGACCCCATCGAGGCTCAGGGCCCAGGGGGCTTCTTCGATTGGTACCAAGAGCTTTGCGAACTGGCACATCCGGCGAGCGACAGCGTCTGCTACATGCTCATCCCGGAGGAGGACGGCCGGCACTCCTTCAACCCGTCGATTGACCATGAGCGACTTGCGGCGCACGTGGGCCAGCACCAGAAGCGGCTAGCCGAGCTTCTACGATTGGCTCAAGTCCCTGCGATAACGATGTTGCGGGTCCTGCTCCACTTCCCGCTACCGGAACTGCACGTGAACTCGGTGGCAGGCCTCGACATGACGGGGATGCCCCTCTGGCGCAAGTGCGCGGCCAGGCTTGTCGTGGCCCCTTGACTGCTCACGAACATACGGTTTCTGCGGAGCTACTCAGGACCAATGCCGATGGCACGAATGCTTGTACTGGACCAGAACGTTCTGCAACGCCCGGAGTTGCCTGCTCTGATTCAAGCGGAGCCAGGCGTGAGATTCGTGCTGCCTGATGCAGCGCTCGTGGAAATGACAAAGTCCGAGCAGTGGGAGTACGGTTTTCAGAAGAGCTTTGCAATACTTCGCCCTATTGCCTCGCGCTGCTACATGTCCCGGTCTATTCAGGACGCTCGAACACTCGAACTTGAGACCGGCAAGAGTTGCGAGGGGCACCTGTTGCCCCGCAACTTTCGAGACTTCATACGACGCGTCATTGAAGGGAAGGGGAGCACGCTTGGCACCGCAATGCTTGAGCGTGTCAGAGCCACGGTGGATGACATCCGGGACGAGATTCGGGAGAATGACTTGAACCCTGTGGTGCTACGGGAGGAGTTAGAAGGGCGCGTTAATGAGTTGAAGGCAAAATTGACGGCAGAAGAGGTAAGCGCCTGCCGCCAAGAGAAGACCGGACGTATTTCGCGGCTTCTCATCGCCCGAGGGGTGGGCGATGGGCTTTACCAGGGGCACATGCACAATTTGGGCGTCCCTGTTCAAGTCGCGAGCAGACTCAAAAGACAGCGATGCATGAATTTGCGCTGGACATACCTGCTGGCGCACCATGCTCTTCAGTGGCTGGGTCAAGGTGGGTTAGATAGTGCCAAGGAGGCGACTGTCGTTAACGACGTGGTCGACCAAGACTACGTACTCACAGCGTCATTCTTTGATGGCGTTTTGACCAACGAGGCGCGAGTCCAAACTGCGTTGGACGACCTGAACATCATGCTCGCGCTTCCACAATTACCAGCTTCATACGAAAGGCTGAAGCAGCAAGCGTAGGCTTTTCACGTATGTCACCTGCCTAGGGCCACACCCAGCATGCCAACACTCGATGCGGTTACGACAACCCTGAAGCTGGCCGAGCCGCTGACCACAGTCTTTTCTTTGGTGGCGGCAATCCTCGCCGGCATCGCCGCTTGGCTGAGCTATCGGCTTGCTCACAACATCCGGCAGGAACTCAAGTCAGACGAGGTCCTGGTAGCCGGCGTGCTCGAGCACCCCAGCCTCGCACACCCGGACCATGAGAACTGCGTGCTGCTGACGACGGTGTTCAACAAGTCCAAACGCAAGTGCGTCATCAGCAAAGTCCAGGTCTACGACGGCAAGGGCGCCGAGATTGATGTTGACTGGGCTGACACCATCGACTCTCTCGGAAATCCGCAGGACCGGGCTCAGCTCATCGGCGTGGTCGACAAGGCGGCAATTTGCGTCCGGCGGCGCGACGGGCTGGCGTTCCGGGAGGCGGTCGTGCACATCACGCACTCCTTTGACGAGAAGCCGCTTATTCTGACCTACGAGATGGGTCAGGGCTGGCAGGAGTACTTCGCCAAGGGATAGGCTAGGTCGGAGCTGGTCGCCGCACGGGGGCTCAAGATAGCTCCGCAGGTCTGTTGCGCCCGTGGGCTACTGCTCCGCTGTCAAGAAGCCCACCCCCACCGTAGGTGCCACGCCGGCACGCACTGCGCTGCCTTGCCCGCAGGCTCGGGCCAGTAGCTCGTATGGCCGACCTCTCGCACCTTTTTCAGCGTTCTGGAAAGTCGCAAAAGCTTGGAAAAAACTGCGAGTTTGCCGCTGGCAGAAGGCCGGCCCGACTGCGCACAGCGATGAAGTTCCCCCTCGTTGGGTAGCCTGTCCTACTTGGGCATGCGTGTGAACTGCAGCGTATTCAGCGTTCCTCTGTTCCCTAGGCCGCGAACACGCGAAGTGCTGCGGCCTGAAAGTCAAGCGCCCCGCTTGAACTGACTGCCCAGGCAGCCGCCATAGCAGCTATTTACTGGCCGGCGGCTTTTCGACATCGCCCGCGAAAAAGCGCCAGAGTCCGTAACCAGCGACTAGACCAACGCCGACTCCCGCCACGATGGGCCAGACCGGTGCGGAGACCAGTCCAAGCGACAGCGCGACCGACCCTAAGGTACTTGAGCCCGCCACTGTGACCAGCGACGGAGCCATCACCGCGCCAGCCACCCCGAAACCTGCGGCACCCACAAGGCTTGCCGAAGCCTGCTCCTTGGTCATCTTCGTGAGGACGGGCGCGAACTCTTTCTGCACAAACGACGTGAACGCCGCAGCACTTTCATACACGAAAGTGCCGGCGACCCGCGCAAGCTCCAGACCTCCGTCCTTCGCGAGGGCTACGAACTTCCCGATGTGAGGCACACGCCGTGCACCGTTCACGATGAGCCAGATGCCCAGAGCGACCAGGCCGCCGGCGCTGGCGAGTTGCTGCATGTCTGGCAGTTGATGCATCAGGCTGTCGACCAGCTTTGCTGCTCCGTACCCGGCCAGCCCGAACACAACCGCAGCGCCTCCAGCCAGAGCAAGCGCCGGGATGCAAAGAGCAGTGCCCATGGCCGCCACGCCCACGTTCCCGAGGAAATAAGTGGCCAACCCGAGTACTCCGGAGGCACCTCCTCCGACTATCTCAGGGTACCAGCTGGGATTCAGCTTATGGACGACATAGTCGACGCCCATCTGTATGGAGCCGTTGCTACATCCCGCCGCAACCAGCGCAGCGCCAAGCGCCATCTCGGTGACGCCGATGGCTACTTGATGGTCGCTGCTCCAGGCAACTGCTAGCTGCCTGAGCCGCCTCAAGCGCTCCAGCTCACGGTCGGAGAAATTGCGAAAGAAGTTGTCGCTCATAGCAAGTCATGTTGGTGGCAGCGAGCATATCGCCGTGCGCTGCGACTGAGCTGTTCAATGACGGCAAGGCGCCGGTCGATAGGCCAACCTGAGGCTGCGTTTGTCGGATGGACACATAAACCTGGTTCATTTCTTCTTTCGCAAAGAGAGCCGCTCGCCGGTTCGACCAACCGTCACCCATCGTTCGCCGCCCCCAAGCCGAGTGCTGTGCTGGAGAGCAATCGTCTTCCACGGCAAATCCAGGGCGTCTGCCACTGCGTAGGCCAGTCGAACGACCTTAATTCGCGTGAGGTGCTCCATGAGTTCGTCCAGAACAGGCATTCTCAAGGAGCGTGCGGCCTCAGTCAGGTGCTGGGCCTCTTCGAGTGTCTGGCGCTTGCCGACGTCACTCAGAAGCTCAAGAATTGCGCGCTCAGGCGTGGACACCTGCAACTCTGGCCGACCCGCTGGCAATGGTGCGATGCCCAGGCCCTTCGGCATCTTCTCGCTGAACAGGTGAGTCGACTGATAGTGCGCGGGAAGTTGTTGGACAAACCACTCGGGCAGGCGAGTCGACTTCTCCCCCCACAAGGAAAGAGTTTCTCGCGAACTCAGATTGTGTCGAACGCCACGCCAACTCAAAGCGGTCTTCCCGCCGACATGAAAGCCCGGTATTGGCCCTCCCAGGCTCACCAAAGTTGCGTCGCGTTCGAGCACATCTCCAGGCAGTCCATAGACGCCATGCCCGACGCGACGTAGCCAGCCTTCTTGTACGAGCCGCGCCGCGTGTTTGGCGGTAAGTCCGTGCTTGGCGAGCCACTCAGTGGTCAGGGGTTGACCACGAGGCGCCTCGGCCAGCGAAGTCTTGAATGAAAAATTCGCTGAAGTTCCCATCAGAGGGGAAACATAGCATTTTTTCTATGCCGAGCCCCTCTCCTCTACAAGCAACCGGGTAGCTCGGGTCGGCCCTGACTGGCTGATTGGCTTGACCATGGGCACCTCTCTCCTGCTGCGAGGTTACCCGTGCAGCTTCGAAGCGGCCAGGCCCGCTCGGCTTGCGCGTTGTCGCACATGTTGGCAAACTCTGCTCCGCGTCTGGCCGGGAAGCCAGACCCGCTGTGTCCACTTTGGCCAGCACCGCCGGTAAGCGCTACGCGCCGGTGCCCGCGTTCGGCCTTAACCCGGCACGGGGACTTTCCTCCCAAGGAGTCCTCATCGTGCCGACCATGCCGACCACAATCCAGCGCCTTCGCAATCATGCTTTTCACGCCCAGCACGGGCGCTGCTTCTATTGCGGCGTAGCCATGTGGCTTGTTTCGCCCTCGGAGCTGCCCATTGAGCGCGCGAAGCCTTCGGCCGCAGTTGCGCAGCTGAAGTGCACCGCCGAGCACCTCGTTCCGCGGTCAGAGGGCGGCAAGGACGCCCCAGGGAACATTGCCGCCGCGTGCCTGCACTGCAACTGGACACGTCATAAGCGCAAGCGCCCGCCAGGGCCCGACGCATACCGGGCGGAGGTGGGGCGCAGGGTGAGGCGTGGTGCGTGGCACCAGAGGTGGGTTTTCGAGTTGAGGTTGCTGCCAGCCCCCGCCGCTTTCGAGTCGGTGCTGCGCCTCTAGCGAGGGGACCCCAAACAGGGCGACCAGTGCAGGTTGGCCGTTGCAGCCAAGCAGCTTGACTCGGTCGCATGCAGCATTGCGTTGCCCAGTAGGACGCGCCTTTGATTGCGGGCCATGCAGTCGGCTACTGCGCGATTGCAGGGCGGTTCGAGTCGTCAGTCAGCGTCGGCTTCGCGGCGCCACGTACGACCCATGCTCGTTGTACTTGCGATTCCCGACACCTGGGTCAAACCCCGCATGCAGCATGCTGGAGTCCGCGAGATACAAGAGCACCAGAACCGATTCCCCTGGCAGCGAAACGCACTGCTCGAGGACCTCATAGCGCCCCGCATCGTCGTTTGTGAACCATGTTTCGGCAGGCTGTTTTCCAAGAGCCCGACACTCTTTGCCGCTGAACAGCAGGTCGTAGGCGAAGCTGTCCTCGTCGACTTTGTCCTTCAGATACCAACGCCTGGGGACATGCTTAGCCGCGGCATGCCAACGTAGCCCAGCACGCGTGTAGCACGCAACCAAGACCGGCAGAGTGTCAACACCAACTAAACGAAGAACCGTTGCCGTGAGGCTGGTATCGAAAGCGGCCGCGACCTCGCCGAGCTGCTTGAAATTTGGCTTCACCGCCGCACGAATCGCCTCATTGAACATCGTCGAGGGCATCAGCAGGTGAGAGGCAAACGTGTCCGCCTGCTTCTCCACCTCACGCGCAGAGGCGAAGTTCTCCTCCACCTGCTCGACGCGGCATCTGAAGGAACGACCACGGTGGAGCTTCCAGTGCCCTACCTCATGGGCCACCGAGAAACGCTCTCGTCCTCTGTAGCGCGATGGGTTGACCGTGGCGATTGCGCGACCGCCAACACCCACGAGCGTGGCCTCGCAGCCTACAAGCGGTTCGTAGACCACCTCGACACCGGCATCGAAGGCAATGGCATCCACGTCCAGCTCGTCAATCCGCGTGATGCCCAGCGCCTCGATGACAGCTTCTGCCGCCTCAGCGGGAGTCATTCCCCGCCGTCCTTGTCGGCCTTCTCCTGGTCCTCCAAGCGCTTCATTTGTGAATAAAGCCGAAGCACCTCTTCGTCGGACATTTCAACGAGCTTTCTGGCGGCCAGCGTGTACCTGGAGTCGTTTTGGGCTTCCTCGATGAACCGACGCGCCTCTGCCGCCGACACAGTCAATCCTTGAATGCTCGTCGCGGCCGGCGCACCTCGCAGCGTGCTGACACCAGCTTTGGCAGTAGCAAGCCGTCGCTTCCCCGCTTCGGCACGGGCAGACTTCAGGAGGGCTTGCGCGCTCCGCTGAAGTTCATCAGCGTCCAGGCCTTCCAAGACCTGAGCATCAGGCATATCAATGAGCTCTTGAGTCAGAGCATCCAAAAAGTTCGTGGTATTCGAGGGCTTAGTCATTTGTGTCTCCGGTCAGGGTCGAGTGCGTCCAGTCGGCGTGTGAGCCGCTTCCGAGCCGCCTCGTACTTCTTCATGTCCCATCCGAGTTCATTTGCCGCATCTTCTCCGCGCTGGCCGTCTGCCCAGACCATCACCAGCAGTTCCAAGTCTTCGTCTCCGGCAACCACTGCATACAACGCGGCAACTTGCTGCCTCCCTGACAGGTCATCTTCTGGCGTCAAGCCAGACACACCGTGTACCTGAGGGCGCACATCAGTGCTTCCTTCTTCGGCACTACCCGAGGCCAGCGCAACGTTCTCATCAACCGGGCTCCGGGCTGCGCTCTGTCGTTCGTCACTGGCGATGCTGTGCATGGCGCTGTTCAAAATGACCAGGGGATGCACGTTCCGGGGCCACTTGCGTCGGCCTTCATAGAAGCGGGTCAATGTCTCGTGCAAGAGGTCATCACCGGTCATGCCGGCCACACCGGCGCACCGTGCCGAAGCCATTCGGCGCAAACGCGCGTAGTTCGCCGGAGACGCGAGCAGGAGTCGAAGCTGTTCAGCTACCTCTTCCAGCGGCAGTGCTTGGTAGACAGCCACTTCTTGGACAAGTTCGTCAGGTTCCTCAAGCATGTACGGGGGCTCCCACCTGTTAAGACGCTGTCGAACGGCCGGGCGGACGCGGACAAAGAAATTTTCTGGCCTGCGTCCGCGATTGGATTTTCAGGCGTCTTAGTTAGTGAGGCATCGGGATTTAGCCCGCTGCACCAAAACTACTATCGCTGGAAGGGGCGAACGATGACCACACAACAGCAATTCGAGGACATGCTCTCAGAAATCGAGCCATCGCCCTCGACGGTGGCCGCATGCTCAAGTGCCCACAGAACCCTCCGCGACGCCTTGGCGGAGGACGATGAGTTCCGCGCAGTCCATGTCAGGTCGTTCCTGTCTGGCTCGTACGTCCGTGACACCGCCATTCGACCGACCAGCGTCGGGGGAGTCGTCCAGCGCCCGGACGTCGACATCATCGCGGTGACCGGTCACACCTCCGATGACGAGCCCAAGGTTGTTCTCGACGCTGTTCACCAGGCCCTGGTCGGCGCCGGCTACGCGAACCTCACCATCAATCGCCGCTCCATCAACGTCAGACTGGTGAACGTGGACATGGACGTAGTTCCTGTCATTGAGAACGGGGACTCGTTCCTCATTCCCGACATGCACCTTGAAGATTGGCTTCCCACGAACCCGCCGGCCCACACCCAGTGGACCATCGACGTCAACGCCAAGGCTGGCGGCCGATTCAAGAAGCTGGTGAAGCTCTTCAAGTGGTGGCGCCGAGTGCACATGCCAGCGGAGCTCAAGCGGCCGAAGGGCTTCATCCTCGAGTGCCTGGTTGCCAAGCACATGAGCTACACAGAGACAAATCTCGAAACGCTTCTCGTGGGGCTGCTGGAGGTGGTGCGGGACAACTACCGCGTGTATGCCGACAACGGCTTCGTGCCGTTTGTCGAGGACCCCGGCGTCCCCGGTAACAACGTCTTCTCGGCGGTGAAAGCCGAAGAGTTCAAGACCTTCTATGACAAGTTGTCTGAGCATGCCGCGCTCGCACGTCAGGCCAAGAGCGAGACGGACGATGAAGAAGCCTTGAAGTTGTGGCGCCAGGTTCTCGGGCAGCGCTTCCCCGCATCAGCCGCCACCCGCTCCCAATCCGCTCTTGTGAACTCGCTGCTGCGTCCGGCCGCGGGGCTTGGACTAACGTTTCCATCGGCGCCGGTGTACCCGAACAAGCCAGCAGGATTCGCCTGATGCGGTTGCTTCAAGACCAACCCAAGCGCATGGCGCGTGAGCGTCAATTGCTGGAAGGGCACGCGCGAAGTACCTCCACCTTCACCCTGCAGGGATGGAGCGCGGAAGCCGAAGAACTTCGCGTCAACTTTCAGCTCGAAATGCTGAAGGGTACGTTCGATGGAGTCTTGGTCTACCCAGAGTTCTTCCCTGAGGTGCCGGCGTTCGTGCGCCCTCAGAGGCCTGGTGAAAACTGGAGTACTCACCAGTATCTCGGTGCCGGGGTTCTTTGCCTGCAGTACGGCCCTGACAACTGGCATCGCGACATCACCGGCGTTGACCTCGTCAAGAGCGCAAACACGCTTTTGTGGAGTGAGCTGATTTCCTACGTGATGCCGGACCTCGGACCCGTTTCGTCTCGACACGTGGAGTCCGCTGCGCTCACGCTTTCCAGGAATAGGCGACGCCTTGTGGTCACCGGCGCGATGCTCGAAACGCTGGCAGGCCGCGGACAGTCGGGTCCGCTCCCTCTCAAAGGCGCCGTCGCCTTGGTGGCCGACGAATCAGTCGCCATGGTTACCGCCATGGGAGACCCGTTTGTGGCCCTCTTCGACGTCCCTCAGGTTGTCGCTGAAGAGCCCGCTCAGTACTTCCTTGGAGTGGCAGTCCCGGTGCCCTCCGTTAGCGAAATCGCAGGCGCTCTTGACGTCAATGACCTCGCGCACCGAATGGGGGAGCTCTGGCCGTGGAGCGACGGCATTGAAGACGAGAGCCAACTTCTTGTCGCACATGACGCAGATGGTGGGATTTGTCCGTTCCTGCTGAAAGGCGGAAGCCAGCCGTTGTTCCAGAGGTATCACCCCCTGCGCTGCAACACCGAGGACGCGCAACGCCTACCAGGCAGCTTCAAACAGCTTTCAGAGGTGAGCGTCGCTATCGTCGGCGTGGGTTCCTTGGGCAGCAAGGTTGCGGTATCCCTAGCGCGTGCTGGAGTGCGGCAGTTCCTTCTCGTCGACGATGACGTCTTGGGCCCCCAGAATCTCGTACGGAACGAGCTTGACTGGAAGGACGTCGGGTTTTCCAAGGTGGAAGCTGTACGGCGGGCGCTGAGACTTGTTGCACCAAATGTCGAAGTGAAGACGCGGTTTGCTCGAGTTGCTGCGCAGACGAACCCCTCGGTGGAAGCGGGTCTTACCGCAGAGCTCGCCGCGTGCACTCTAGTTGTCGACGCTACGGCGAACCCGAGAGGGTTCCTGCCTCTGGCAGCACTGACTAAACGCGCGAAAGCGTCAATGGTTTGGGGCGAGATTTTCGCTGGCGGGGGTGGTTGCCTCATGGCGCGCAGTCGCCCTGGCCGGGATGCAGACGCACTGAGCGTCCGCACTCACATCTACGGCGTTATGGAGGGCTTCGCACCACCGCCAAAGGCAAAGACTGAGGCATACGGTGTCGAGAGCGCCGGGACAGTCTACGTTGCGTCAGACGCCGACGTTTCGGCGCTTGCTGGCCTGATGACGCAGTTCTGCCTGGACACGCTTTGTGCAGAAGACTCGGACTATCCCGTGGCGGCCTACCTCATCGGGTTCCGCAAGTTCTGGGAGTTCCGTTGCCCGTTCGACGTCATCCCCGTCGACTGCTCAGGCGCGATGCAGCCCGAGCCTGATTTACCGATGTCGGCTGACGACGAAGCGTCGCTCGCGGCCCTCTATCGTTCAATCAGCGGAGGCACGAGTGCTGCGAATCACGGTGCCGACTGAGGTGCAGGCCAGGCTGGTTCTTGCTCTCAGAAACGCCGGGAGGCGGGAGTGTGGCGGAGTGCTCATGGGCGAGCACGTCGGGCAAAACCACTTTGCTGTTCGAGCGCTGGAAGTTCAGAGGCCAGGCGCGATTGCAGCCTTCATGCGCAGCGTCGCTGGTGCGGCTCGGGCCATCAAAGCCTTCTGCCTCTCTAACGGCAACGACTTTCGACGATTCAATTATTTGGGTGAGTGGCACACGCACCCGCTGTTCAGCGTACAGCCGAGTTCGCAGGACCACCAAACGATGCGTGACCTTGCCACTGACGTGCGGGTGGGGGCGAACTTCGTGGTTCTGCTCATCTTTCGGCTCAAAGACAGCGTGCTTGAAGGCAGCGCGCACACTTACCTGCCAGACGGCAGTGTTCACCTCTCCGAATTCGACCTGGAGACATAGGCATGACCGTAGGACTGCTCGAAAAGGAATCGACGGGTGGCGACACTGCCCGGAAGGGCTTTGGTTATCAGGACGCGTACGTGTTGCAGTACCTGCCAAGATGGCTCGGGCAGAGCGCCTTCAGTCACGTGGTGAGCGAAGCAGTAGGCGACGTTGAGGTGTGCTACTTCACTCCCGACGTGCGCATTCGCCGACTCATGCTTGAAGCGAAGGACTGCACGCTGACCGCACCTGCGTTTTGGGACGAAGTACAGCGCTTCAAAGCTGTCCATAGCGTGGCGCCGCGTGAGTTTGTTCGGTTCGGCCTGGTCTGTCGTGGGTACAACACCAAAACGAGCCCGTTCATCGCAAAGCTGGCAAGGTTGCGGGGCGTCGGTGCGTCTTTCCCCTTGAATTCAGTCATCCTCGAGAAGGACCAACAGGATGTTCTTAAGTGGGCGAAGGGTCAAGGACACCCGGAAGACCTGGCTGAGTTCGCCCTTCAGCATGTTGACTTCGTGACCTACGCGGCCGACAGTGCCGACTCGGCCTTCAGCGGCGAACTTCAAAAGCATCTCGCGAGCGTCGACTTCAACGGCAGGCAGGGGACGCGGCTTCGCGACCACTTCAAGATGCACATTGCCCGTTCTTCGGGCGGCCCAGTTCATCGCCGCGACCTTGAAGCCGACATCTGTTCGGTTCTGGGCGATGCCCGCAGCGAGTGGCTCAGCACCCCGACGCGCGTTCATCTTGGCGAGGTGCTCTCGTTTGCGGACCTGAGCTTGGACGTCCAGAGTTTCAACGGTGCGCAAAGGGGAGCCAAGAGCCTGGCTGACTGGGCGGCGCTTTCCGAGGCCGCTGCCGCCGTGGCCAACTTTATTGAGAGCTGCACAGCCCGTCGCGGGGTACTAGTTGATGGCAAACAGCGTATGTCCACAGCCTGTCTGCTGGGACACGCCTTCAACGCGCCGCGGGGCTTCACGCTGCGCGTGGAGCACAACGGCATTGTGTTCCGAACCGACCTTCACGAAAAGGCGCCGGGGCCGTTCTTCGTCGCGTCAAGGCGTGGCGGCAGCACAGGCACACAGGGAACGGTGTGCATCGGCTTCCCCACGGCGATAGGCTCAGATGCGACAAGTGCTGAGGGCGGGGCGCTGGCTGGCCTCCCCTCTCTGGCCCTGGAGAGCGCTCGCGCAGTGGCAACCACAGAGGAGATGAACCTGGCAGTGAACGAGGCCAAGTCGGAACTGGTCAGGTTTCGGGCGGACACCCGGCTGGATATCCTTCACTTGTTTATCAAGGCTCCATCGGCTTTCTCGATGCTCCTTGGCCATCGTCTAAATGGAATATGCAAAGTACAACTCTATGACTGGGTAGACGGAGCGTATCGAGCAACTGCGCTTCTTGAAGGCTGACGGACACGCTGATGTAAGGGCACCGGGTGTCTGAGCCGCCGCTCCGCAGGTCTGGTGCGCCCAGTTGTCAACTGCCCGCGGTTTGAGAGTTCGGACCTGCCGCAGGTGTCACGCCGGCACGCGCCGCGCTGCCTTGCCCGCAGGCTCGGCCAGTGGCTCCTTCACCAACAACTCGCACTTTCTTCCAGCGTTCTGGAAAGTCGCAAAAGCTTGGAAAAAACTGCGACTTTGCCGCTGGCGGCGCGCCTGGGCCTGTCCAACACGGCGCCGGGCGCACCTGCTCGTTCAGGCGAACGACGCTGCGGCCCGCGCCGCTGCCTTCACTTGAGCAGCTCCAACGTGACATCGTCCGGCTCACCCTCGTAGAACCGCTCCAACACGTCACGGAACACCGACTCGTCGGGCGCCACCTGGGCGAACAACGTCATGCACGACCGCAACTTCAAGTCATCGGGCGTCCCCAGGACGCCGCGGGCAGTCATCCCGCTGGGGGCGGCCAGCACGAGCTCAGCGCATTCCTTGAGCCGCGCGCCGAGCACAGGATGTTGCCAGTAGGCTAGAGCCTCCGCCCTCGACTTGATGCCGTAGAACCGGGCGGTGCTGGTACGGCCGAGCCCCGCGAGCTGCGGAAAGATGAACCACATCCAATGGGTTCTCTTGGCTGCGGCGGCAAGCTCCGACCGCGCTTGGCCGTAGACAGGGGCTTGGGCTTCTAGAAACCTGTCGAGGCCCTCTCCAGCGTCGTTCATGTCCGGACCTCGGGGGCTACGGGGGCTCAGCGCACGCGAGCGCTGCATAGAAAATTTCGGCGAAGGCCCGAGCGGGCGTCGTTACACAGTTTTATCGCGGTCTTGTGTAACGCCGTCACCGAGGCCGGTCCGCCTTGGGCTTGGCGTCGGACTCTTCCACCTACTGCAAGCCAGGGGCGCGCCGCTGTCGCTCGATTCTCTCGAACAGGTCGAACAGCAGGATACTTGGCACCACGTCATCAAGCCCGTACCGGTCCCTGATGGCAGGAACCACCCACACGCGCCAAGCTGCGTAGAGCTCCTTCAGCCCGGGGGTGGCGTCGGCCAACTCATCCGGCATGCCGCAACTCGAGAAGTCGCTCAGTCGGCTCTCATCGGTGACCAAGCACTCGCTGTAGTCCATTTCGAGCACTGACCGAGGCTGCTTGCCGAACTGAGCCGACAAGGTCAACAGACCCTGGACCTGGAAGCTTTGGCCGAGCACCGCGGTTCGCTGTTGGGTGACCTGCCCGACACGCCGCAGCCCACGCAAAAGTGGTTCGACTCTTCGCTATTAAAGGCCCTGCGGCAACTGGATCCTGAGCGACCCATTTGGGTCGAAGCCGAGAGCAAGAAGATCGGCGTTCTTCAACTCCCCGACAGCCTGTTCGAGGCCATGCACCGTTCACCCGTGACGCACCTAACGGCGCCGATGAGTGCGCGTGTTGACCTGTGGCGCGAGGACTACCCGCACTTCGCGGCCGACCCC
>Ga0209181_10006256_pt1:0-15000 | contig 16754 bp, 8 predicted proteins | sample MAT05_FD_187208 | JGI IMG/M metagenome (GOLD analysis project Ga0209181, IMG submission 187208) | Freshwater microbial communities from Lake Fryxell liftoff mats and glacier meltwater in Antarctica - MAT-05 (SPAdes) (version 2) | ecosystem: Environmental > Aquatic > Freshwater > Ice >...
GTCCTCGTCGACGTACACGACCAGCAAGAAGCCGATCGACATCTCGATCGTCTACTGGCCGAGCGTTCGTCGGAAGGCGTCATTCTGTGCTCGATGGATCTGAGCGACGGTCGGCGTGATCAGTTCGAGACGCTCAATATCCCGATCGTCGCGCTGGACTTCAATACCGCCGTCATTCCGCACATTCGCGTGGACAACGTCGACGGTGGTCGCCTCCTGTCCAAGACGCTGAGCGCTCATGGTTCCAACAAGCAAGCGCTGCTGATCGGCACGCGTGGCGCCCACGCCTTTCGCGATCGCGAGGAGGGCTTTCGCGACGTTTGTCCGCCAGGCAGTCGAGTCTTCGAGACCGAGTCGGTCGACGTCGAAAGCGGCGTGGAGATGGTGAACCAGGTTCTCGAGGCCTTCCCGGACGTCGACGGCATCGCCTGCGCAGGAGACGCCTTGGCCATAGGTGTGGTCCGCGAGCTCCGTCGCCGCGGCAAGAGGGTGCCAGCCGACATCCAGGTGATCGGCTTCGACGATCAGCCGATGATGGACGTCCTCGGCTTGACGACCATCCGTCAGCCGATGGAAGACTTCGGTATCTGGGCCGCAAATGCCATCCTCGACATGATCAAAGACCCTGCGGGCGCGCCCCCGGCCACGAAGGTCGTGCCTCTCGAAATCATCGAGCGCGACACGACCAACGCCGTGTGAGACGCTGATTTCTTCGGGCTGAGGAGTCGGGATAGAGTCCGCCGGCCATGATCGAACCCGAACCCCTAGCCGTCTCGTGGCTCGAGCAAGTCGGCGCACGGGGTCTGCACCTGAGTAAGGTCGCGACGGGGCTGTGGATCACCTTGGTCTCGGCTTGGCGCAGCGCGTCCGCGCCGGGTGATGGCGCCCGCGACGTGTGTCGCGCCATTGCCATGCGGCAGATTTTCTACACCAGCTTCCAGGCGCTCGGCTTGATCAGCGTCGTGGCGCTGTTCATCGGAGCGACCTTGATCGTGCAGACAGAATTGCTGGGCGGCGCGCTGAATCGCGAGACGGCCGGCCGGGTCTTGATCGCTGTCGTGCTGCGCGAACTCGCGCCCCTGGTCACGGCCATCCTGGTCGCGGGCCGCAGTGGCACGGCCATCGCCACCGAACTCGGCGTGATGCGCGTCAACTCCGAAGTGCTGGCTTTGGCTTCGCTCGGCATCGATCCGCCACGTTTTCTGGTCTGGCCACGCATGGTCGCCACGATCGTCAGCGTGCCGATTCTGACCGTCTACTTCTCGGCCCTCGCCGTCTTTGGCGGCTTCGTTGCGGCCTTCGTCATGGACAGCCATGGTCTGGGCGACTGGCAATCCGGCGTCGCCATGGGTCTCACGCCGGCGGATATCCCGCTGTTTCTGACCAAGTCGCTTGGACTCGGCGGGCTGATCGGTTGGCTCTGTTCGTACTACGGGCTCGACGTCGGCGTGTCTCCGACCGAGGTGCCGCAAAAGGCCAGTCGTGCCGTGGTGCAGACGCTGCTGGCCTGCATCATTTTCAACGCCATCGTCACCGTGGCCTTCTATGCCATCTTCGGCGGGAACTTCCGATGAGCCTCTTTCTCGACGTCGCGGCCTCCACCGAGCCAGGCATCACGCTCGATCGCGTGCAGTTTGGCTACGAGAGCCAACCCGTGCTCGATGGCGTGAACTGGGATTTGGGTCAAGGCCAATGCGCTGTGGTCACGGGCCAAAATGGCTGCGGAAAGTCGACGTTGCTCTACATCGCGGCAGGGCTGCTCTCACCCCAACGAGGCGCCGTGCTGCTTGGTGGCCACCCCGTGCATCGACTGCTGCCGAGTGAGCGCTTCCGCCGCGGCATTCGCATCGGCTTCGTGTTTCAGGAAGGCGGAATCTTGGCCAACATGAACGCCATGGCCAATGTGTCGCTGGCCCTCCACTACCACGCCGACGTGCTTGGCTTGGACGAAGAGCAGATCCGACAGCGCTGCGAGGAGGCCTTCGATCAGGCGCAGATTCGCGCGTCGGATTGGGAACGGTTGCCGGCTCACATGTCGTTCGGCAACCGCAAACGCCTCGCGCTGGCGCGAGCCATGGCCATCCGTCCGAACTTCTTCTTCTTCGACGATCCCGACGTGGGTCTCGACCAACGCACCGCCACCGTAATTCATCAATTGCTCTGCCAGCTACGCGACGATCCCGAAGTCACTCTCGTCGTCGGAACCAATCGCGCCGTGCTGATGGACCGGCTCGAAGTGCCTGGCTACCGTCTACAAAGTGGCAAGCTCGGTTTGCGCACCAGTGGCAGCTCCTTGCCTCCAACCTGGCACCGCGACGCCCCAAGGCCCTGAACCGGCCCTTCCCCACGGTCAGCCCCGCAGCGAATCGGAACCTTTCGTTGAGCGATTCAGGCCCTGGAAGGCGTTACATGAAAAGGCGCGCTCCCCTACCGTGGGCGCATGACCGCTAGGCTGACTGGACGTCGCATCGTACTCACTGGGGTTTCGCGAGGTGTGGGCCTTTGCTCTGCCCGCCTGCTGCTCGACGAGGGCGCCGAGGTGCTCGGCATCTCGCGCGGTGGCACGCGCCTGGTCGACGCGACACGCGAACTCACGGAACGCGCGCCGGGGCGCTTCGACTCGCTCGCGCTGGAACTCGAAAGCCCCGACGCTGCGACGAGCATTCGGGAGCGCGTCGAAGAGCTGTGGGGCGGTATGGACGTCTTGGTCCACAATGCTGGGGTCATGCTCGCCAATGGCTCGATCTCGAGCGAACCCGATGGCGCGCTCGAGAAGTCGCTCGACATCAACTTGCTAGCGCCGTTTCGCATCACACGCGCCCTCGCTCCTTTGCTCGAAGCGAGCAGTGCGCCGCGCGTAGTGAACGTCAGCTCGGGCGCTGGCACTTTGACTGCCCTTGCCGACGCGGGCATCGCTGCCTACCGCTTGAGCAAATGGGCGCTCAACGGCCTGACACTGCTCCAAGCCCAAGAATACAAGGGCCGCATCTCGGTCATCGCTCTCGATCCTGGTTGGGTCAAGACGGATTTGGGCGGGCCCGATGCGCCCGGGGTGCCCGAAGAATCCGCGCAGGGTCTGCTGGCTGCGCTCTCGTTGCCCTGGACCACGACGGGCCTGTTTTACAAAGACGGAAAGGAGATCTCGTGGTGAGCCGCTTCATTCTCAATCAGATCGGACTCGAACTCGGGGCCGCGCCCAAGGCGTTGGTGGACGTCACGGACGGCTTCGCAGGAACGGTCGAATTGGTCAGTGCCGCAGGCTGGACGCGTGTCGCCGAACTGTCTCTGGGGCCTGTGAGCCCAGGCTTTCGCGGTCGCAGCTTCGCAGCGGTCGACCTCGGCGAGGCTCAGCCGGGACGCTACATCCTACGGCTCCGCGAAGAGAAATCCGCCCCGTTCGTGGTCGGCACCAACTTGCTGTGGAGCGCGACGACCGACGCGTTGCTCGGCTATTTTCGCAGCCAGCGCTGCGCACTCGATTGGGAGCAGCAGGACCGGCAAGTCGGCTTCGTCGGTGGTCGCACGGACCAGATCGACGTCAGTGGCGGCTGGTACGACGCCTCCGGCGACGTCAGCAAGTACTTGTCACACCTTTCGTACGCGAACTTCATGAATCCCCAACAGACTCCGATTGTGGTGTGGGGACACCTCGAACACCTCGAGCGCGTCGACGGCGACCATGCTGCCGGCAACGCCGCGCGGCTCCTCGACGAGGCCCGACACGGCGCTGATTTTCTTTGTCGCATGCAGGACCCCGAGGGCTACTTCTACATGACGGTCTTCGACCAGTGGTCGAAGTTTCCCGAGCGCCGTGTCATCTGTTCCTACCAGAGGCAGACGGGCGAACTCTTGCCCAGCTACCAAGCCGGATACCGGCAAGGCGGTGGGGCAACGATCGCAGCTCTCGCACGCGCGGGGCGACTGCTCGACGAGCCTCGCTACAAGACTGCGGCCGCACGCGGTTTCGCCCATCTCGAAGAGCACAACCGCGCTTACCTCGACGACGGCCACGAAAATGTGATCGACGACTACTGCGCTCTGCTCGGAGCCACTGAGCTCTTCGCCGCCACGGCCGAGACTCGTTACCTCGACGCGGCACGGGTGCGAGCCAGAGGGCTGGTGGCTCGCATCCGGAGCGACGGGCCGATGCCGGGCTGGCTACGCGCCGATGATGGCGACCGGCCGTTCTGCCACGCTGCAGAAGCGGGCCTTCCGGTGGTTGCGCTGCTCCGCCTGGCCGAACTCGATTCGAGCGAGCGCCACGCTTGGCGCCTCGCGGCCGAAAGTATCATGCGTTTCGAGTTGGCGGTGACGCGTGAGGTCGACAATCCGTACGGTCTGGCCCGCCAGTTCGTGCAGGACCTGAGTGGTCACCGTCGCACCAGTTTCTTCATTCCCCACCAGAACGAGACTGGCTACTGGTGGCAGGGCGAGAACGCGCGTCTTGCCTCGCTCGCCGCCGCGGCCGGCTCGCTCGCTCGTGTAACCGAAAACCCGGCCTTCGGCCGCGAACTTCGCGCCTTCGCGTTCGACCAGCTCGATTGGATTTGCGGCAAAAACCCGTTCAATTCATGCATGTTGCATGGCTTCGGCCTGAACAACATGAACTACATGGACCTCTGGCCCAACGTGCCCGGCGGCATCTGCAACGGCATCACCTCGTCGTTCGAAGACGAGTCAGACGTCGACTTCGGCCGGACCGACGTCGAAGGCGACCACAGCTGGCGCTGGTTCGAACAGTGGCTGCCCCACTCTTCTTGGTTTCTGATTGCTCTCGCCGAACTCTACGAACGGCGCCTCCCCAGCCCGACCAAACCAAGCTAGATTGGGGCCCCCTCCCAAAACCATGTCCCATACGCGCCGCAAGGTCACCAAGGTCAGTCTCCCCAAACACGTGCCCGTCGGCCAGAAGCCTCCGCAGCACGACGAGGCGAGTCTCTACCTCAACCGAGAACTGAGCTGGCTCGAGTTCAATGCACGAGTGCTTTCCGAGGCGGGCAGTCGCGAGGTGCCCCTCTACGAGCGACTCAAGTTCCTCTCGATCTATTCGTCCAACCTGGACGAGTTCTTCATGGTGCGCGTGGCAGGCCTTCAAGCCCAAATCGCTAGCAACGTCATGGAGGCGACGGCCGACGGGCGCACTGTCGAGCAGCAACTGATCGCGGTGTCGGAGCGCGTGCACGAACTGTGCGCCGAGCAATCACGCATCTGGCAACAGGAAGTGAAGCCCCAACTGAAAGAGGTCGGCATCTCCGTGCTGTCTCCAGACGAGCTCGGCGAAGAAGCGCTCGTCAAGCTCGATCAGCGCTTCGAACGCGACATTTTCCCTGTGCTGACTCCGATCGCCATCGATCCGGCCCATCCCTTCCCGCATCTGCGCAACAAAGCCATCAACGTAGGCTTCCTGTTCGAGCGCGACAATACGACCGAGCCGTCGTTCGGCCTGGTGCAGTTGCCCAACAGCCTGCCCCGCCTGATCTCGACGACGCTCGAGGGCAGCCGGCGCGCGTTCATTCCGCTCGAAGATCTGATCTTCCGTCACGTCGCCAAGCTGTTTCCCAACCAGCCGACGGCAGGGCATTTCGCCTTCCGCGTCACGCGCAACTTCGACATCGAGCTCGATGAAGACGAGGGTGAGGATCTGCTGCTCACCATTCAGGCCGAGCTGCGGCGACGGGAGCGGGGCCACGCCGTGCGTCTCGAGGTTTCCGGCGCAACGCCCACCGAGTCGATCGATTGGCTTTGCGAGGAGCACGAGCTCCTGGCGGACCGTGACGTCTACGTGCTCGACGCACCGCTCATGCTCGATTCTTTCGCCAAGATGACGAGCGGCGACGAACGCCCAGAGGTCAAGGACGCGGCTTTCAGTCCCGTCTACGTGCCGCCGCTGCGCGACAGCGAGGACTTCTTCGCGACCATCCGCGAAAAAGACGTGCTCCTGCACCATCCTTACGAGTCTTTCGAAGCCGTCATCGACTTCATCAGCCAAGCCGCCGAGGACCCCAACGTCCTCGCCATCAAGCAGACCCTCTACCGCACCGGTGGCGAATCGCCGTTGGTGCGCGCGCTGCAGCGCGCCGCCGAGCTGGGCAAAGAGGTGACGGCCGTGGTCGAGCTCAAGGCCCGCTTCGACGAAGCCAGCAACATCCAGTGGGCGCGCACGCTGGAGCGCTCGGGCGTAAACGTCATGTACGGCCTGCTCGGCTTCAAGACGCACGCCAAAGTGCTGTTGGTCGTGCGCAAAGAGGGCGATGCGCTGCGCCGCTACGTTCACTTGGCCACGGGCAACTACAACCAACAAACGGCACGCATCTACGAGGATTTGTCGTTGTTCACCGCTCGCGAAGATCTGGGCGAGGACGCGACGTCGCTGTTCAATCTGCTGACGGGCTACTCGGCACCAGCCAAGTGGAATCAGCTGCTGCTCTCACCGCTCGGTCTGCACGAAGCCATCTTGGGCCTGATCCATCGCGAGGTGCAGAACGCCCGCGCGGGCAAGCCGGCGCACATCATCGCCAAGATGAACTCGCTGGTGGACCCCGACATCATCACGACGCTCTACGCAGCTTCTCGCGACGGCGTGCAGGTCGATCTGTTGATCCGCGGCATTTGCTGCCTGCGGCCCGGCATACCGCTGGTGAGCGAGAACATTCGCGTACACGCGTTGGTCGATCGCTTTTTGGAACACGCGCGCATTCTTTACTTCGAAAACGCCGGCGAATCCGAGATCTACTGCGGAAGCGCCGACTGGATGCCGCGCAATTTCCGCCGCCGCGTCGAAGTCGTGTTCCCCGTGCTCGATCCCGATCTGAAATCGCGCATTCGCAACGAGGTCCTGGGCACCATGCAGACCGACAACACCAAAGCTTGGGTGCTGGGTCCCGACGGTCGCTACGAGCGAGTCGTTCGCTCACCCGACACGCCCATCTTACGCAGCCAGGAGACCTTCATCTCGGCCGCACGCGCGCGGGCGCGAGTCGGTGGTCCCACACTCAAGGCGCGCAGCTTGCGCTCGTTGCCGAGCCAAGGAGCATCGCTCGAGAAGCTGCGCCGCAATCGGCGCGGCGTCGAGTGACGTGTGTTCGGCCGCGTGGCGAGGTCGCCCTCGGGCTCTGTGAGAGGCCGGCGTCTCGATTTGGGGCGCTTGGCCGAACATTCGCTCGGGTCCAACCGACCTCCGCACGAACAATCAGGCTTGCACCTTTTGACGGCTCGTTCATCCTTGAGAGAGATGGCGCTTGAGTTGTGCCTAGGGGTCGCTTTCGGAAGCGGGCTTCTCCTCCTCGCTACACAGGAGTCGGCACAGGCATATTCAGTCCAGACGGTCCGAGCGACCGCAACGACTGAAAAAGCCTCCGGTTCAGTCGGCGAGCCCACCGAGGAACTACCGCAGAAGCCAGCCGCCCAAGCGCCATCTTCTCCTTCGCGTGTTCGCCGACACTCCGTGACGCGCGCCTTCGTCGGCAGGACAGTGGAGCCTTCGAACCCAGGAACGGCAGGAGTCCGCGTCCATCGCCTGGTGCATCAGCCGCTTCAAAGCGACGCGCCAGCGTCGAGTGCTGCTCTCCCCCAGATACCCTGGACGAGCCTTTACGCGGCCAGTTGCTTCTTTCCGAGCGGCGGGCGCTCGTTGCAAAGCGGCGGGCCGTTCGCGTGGGGCCTCGGCTCCAGCCTGGGCATGTTTGGCGATCCGCGCTTCATCGCGCAGATGATTGCGCCAGCAACGGTGCCCAACGCTGCGATCCTCGCGCCCACCGCGCCGGTGCTCCTGGCCGAGTAGGCCGTCAGCCGAGGATCCCGATCAATCGCCGCAGCTGCCTTGGACCACCAAGCCACGGGCACGCAGGCTGGCAATGAGCGCCGACTGAGTGCTGCAAGGCAGCGGGTTGCCCGAGATCAGCAGCCGGCCGGTTTTTCCGAAGGCAGTGTTGTCAACGAGCGGTTGGAGAGTCGAAACCTGATTGGTTCCGATGTTCAAGTCCGTGAGCGCCGTCAGCGTGGCCAAAGGACCGATCGAGTCGAGCGCGTTGAGGCTCACGTCGAGCGCGCGCAAGCTGACGAGCCCGCCGAGTCCGGTCGCGCTCGAAAGTCCGTTCGATGACAGGTTGAGAGTGATGAGGTGCGCATTGTTCGAGAGCGCGGCGACCGATGTCAGCCCCGTACCAAACAAGCTCAGGTGCCGGAGCGAAGCGATGCTGCCGAAAGCCGAAATATCAGCCAGCGGGTTACCATCGAGCGCGAGCGTGTGGAGACTCTTCAAGCCGGAGAGCGCCGAAACGTCGCTGACGTCGTTCCCGGCCAGTACCAGCGCGCCGAGTCGCTGCAGCGTGGCCAAGCCCGAGATGTTGCTGACGTCGTGATCCGCCACTTCGAGCGTCTCGAGGCGGATGAGCGAACCAATCTGCAGCGCGCTCAGCACTGGAGCGCCAACGCAGTGATTCGCGAGCAAGCGCTTCAGGTTCCCAAGTTCGACCAGATCCTGGAACGAGTCGACTTCGCTGCAAGAAATGTCGAGCGTTTCGAGCTGCGCCAGGTGGGCGATCGGCGCCAGATCCGCCACGTCCTGATCCGAAATATCGAGTGACTTCAGGGTTGGCCAGCATTGGAGCCCGGCCAACGAGGCCACCTTGGCGTCGCCGCTCGAAACCACGACCGTCAGATCTTCGACGCCAGCCAAATCCGCCACCGTGACGTCGGCAGTAGGAGCGAAGCTCAGAGCCTGGCGAATGTTCTTGCGCAACGTGGGATCTGCCACAATTGGCGAACCACCCGAAGTCAGCACGACATCGAGGCCGCATGTGGTCGTGTCGGCGCAGTCCGGTCCGGTCGTGCCGAGCGGGCAGGTACAGCGGTAGCCGGTCGGTGTCTGCTCACACTGGCCACTGTTGCAAGGATCGCCAGCGCAGTGGTTCGTCGTCTTGCAGAAGAAGCCGTCACCGTAGGGTGCGACGCTTCCGCACAAGCAATCGTAGCCGCCGTTCGTATCGTTCTGGCACGTGGCGTCGTCGTCGCAGGCGCTTTCTCCGGTCTGGCACTCATCGACGTCGGTGCAGCCCGACCCGTCCGCAAGAAAGCCAGGATCGCAGTCACAGCGATAGCCGCCCAGGAAATTTATGCAGGCGGCGTGCTCGGCACACGGAGCATCGTCGTTGCACTCGTCGAGGTCCACGCAGGCCGTGCCGCCGTTCGGCATGTAGCCAGCAGGGCACTGGCACGAAGCAACCGCGCCATCGGAGATGCAGAGTTGGTCGCCCGGACAGTCGATGTCGGCGCACGGATTGCCTGCGAGGCAAACGAAGCCGTTGCCCGAGAAGCCAGAATCGCAGGCGCAGCTGAAGCCGTCGGACAAGTCGCTGCACGAGGCGTCGGCGGCACACGGACCGGGCGACGCTTCACACTCGTCGACGGCTGCGCACGTCTCGCCCGGCTTGCATTGGCACTGCGCGCCGCTACCCGCTGCTCGACATTCTTGGTCTGAGAAAGGGCAGATCACACCCACGCACACGTCGAGGGGTGCGCCGCCGGAGCCTTCGCCGCCTTCGCCGCCTTCGCCGCCTTCGCCGCCCGCCCCACCGTCGGCGGCCGAGCCCTCCGAAGTCGAATCATCACCGCTCGACCCGCCCGTCCCATAGGGCGGCGGTTCCACAGGCCCCGAACAGGACGCGATGACGGCGACAACTGCTGGCAGCGTCCAGCCCCAAAGCCTCGACCTGCGATGATCTTGCATTGCAAATTTCCGACCGACGACGCGCGCGTCGAAGCCCTGACTCACCAACGGCCACTCAACCCCCGATCATAAACCCCTACCGGCCCGCGGGCCAGCTGTTCCCTCGAGCGGGCCGCCGTCGTGGGGCCTCCAGTGGAGAGAACACGCGACATTCTGTAGCCTCGTCCGTAATGCCGACTGCCTCGGTTCCCCCGCCGGCGGCTGAGGTGCTGTCAGCCGAGCGAGAGCGCGATCCCGATCTTTGGTTACGCGCCTTGGCTTGGTCCGTGGTGGCCTTCAGCATCGCTCAGGTGCTGCTGTTCTCGTTCGGTCGAGACCAAAGCATCTACGCTGTCATCGGGCGCGGCATCCTCGAGGGGCAGATGCCCTACCGCGATCTCTGGGACTTCAAACCGCCTGGGATCTTCTTCGTTTACGCCAGCTCGTTCGCGCTCTTCGGTCAATCGATGATCGCCCCACGCCTGGTCGAGGCGCTCTGCTTGTTCGCCGTAGTGCTCGGTTGCCGACGTCTCGGCGGAGCGTTGTTCGAGAGTCGCACCGCTGGGCTCATGGGCGGCGCAATTGCGGCGTTGCTCCACGCTGAGCTCGAGTTTTGGCACACTGGCCAGCCCGAGACGTTCGCTGGCGCGCTCACCATCGGCGCGCTGGTCTTGTGCACGCACGACTGGTCGAGGCGCCGCGCACCGCTAGCCCATTTGCTGCTGGGCGCGCTGCTTGGTGCAGCATTCTTGCTCAAGCCACCTCTCGCCGCGCCCGCTCTGGTGTGCGGGGGCTACCTGGCGCTCGTCCGCCGTGCGAACGGCCATCGGCTCGTCCAGCAGTGCCTGCCGACGCTGTGCATCGCGCTCGGCAGCGCGGTGCCCCTGCTCTGCACCGGCCTGTGGTTTCATGCGCGCGGCGCGTGGCCCGAACTCGCGTGGACTCTGGGCGACTTCGCCCCGGGCTACACGCGCCTGAGCTGGATCGGGCGCACGCCTTGGGACCTCTACGGCTACGCGTTGTTCGAAGGCTTCTTCAAGCTGTCGGCGCTCCTGGGCAGCGGTTTGGTTCTGGCGGTCGCTTTTGATGGGCGCGCTCGGGTATTGCGCGGCGCGCACGCGCTGCTCTTCGCCGTCGCCGCTGCTCAACTGGCGGGCGTGGCACTCCAAGGCAAGTTCTTCCAGTACCACTATGCCGCGACCCTACCCGTGCTGTCGGTCAGCGCCGGAGTGGGGCTCTATCGGCTTTGGCGCCGCTTCGGCGTGGGCTCGTCGCTGGGCAGCGTCGCGTTCGTGCTCCTGCTGGCTGCCCTCACCGTATTGCGTGTGCCGGTGCGCGATTTGCCGGGGGGGTTCTGGGCGCGCAGCGTCCAGCGCCTCAGTTTCCTCGTCAGCGGCGGCCGAACGGTTTCGCGAGAAGAGCTCGACCGCGACCTCTACTACGTCGCCGACTACAACCTGGCCGCTGACCGCGACGTCGCCGCCGAGATCGCCCGCCGCATCCCCAAGAGTGCCAGCGTCTACGTGTGGGGCTTCGAGCCCGCGCTCTACTGGTTCAGCGAACGCCGTCCAGCATCGCGCTTCATCTACAACGTACCGCAGCGCGCCACCTGGCAGGCGGAGCGCGCGCGCGCGCTGCTCCTGGCCGATCTCGATCGCGACCCACCCCGCGCCATCGTCGTCCAACACGCCGACGTATTCCCGTTCGTAACCGGCAACGCACTCGGCTCCGGAGACAGCTTGCCCGCATTCCCCGCTCTCCAATCGCGCCTGGCTCGCGACTACACCTTCATCACCCGCGTCGAAGACTTCGAACTCCACCTGCGCCGCGAACAGGGCGCTGCCGCGACTCAGGACGTCCCCGTGATGCCAATTGCCTCCGAAACTCGGAAGCCGTGATCGGTCTCAACAGCCCAGACGTTACCGAGCGTCGACAAGCCGTAGAGCCTCTAAGACAGCTGACTCTCGGCTAGCCAGAGCATGCGCGCCGACTCTGCCGAGAACCGCAGCGAACTCGGACCGAGAATGCGCGCCGACTCTGCCGAACACCCTACCCACCGCAGAGAGCGCGCCATGGGACCCGTGTCGCGCGGCTCTCACCAGAGAACGAAAAGCCCGAGGCCGTGCTCGAGCCTGCTTTCAGAGCTGTGCTTTGCGCGCCCCGAGGGATTCGAACCCCCGACCACCGGATTCGAAGTCCGGAGCTCTATCCAGCTGAGCTAGAGGCGCATGTCGCGTGCGACACGCGATACGTAGTCCTGCCAGGCACGCGAGGTCAACCGCAGCAACGCAGCTACTGCAAAGGCGGTCTCGAGCCCGAGCCAAGTTGGTCGCAATGGCCGCCCTGCGGCCATTGCGACCAACAAAATCCAAAGCAATGCCAGCAAGACAAAAAAGAAATCCCGGCCACCTCGCGGTGACCGGGATTCGGGTATTAACCCGGCGGCGTCCTACTCTCCCACAGAGATTACCCTGCAGTACCATCGGCTCCGACAAGCTTAACTTCCGAGTTCGGGATGGGATCGGGTGTGGCCTTGTCGATATCGCCACCGAAAATTATCGGGCGTCCTGAGCTAGCGCTTTACAGTGCGCTGTCCTCTCCCTTGCGGGAGTCCTCCTTGCCACCCGAGTCCGAAGACTCGAAAGCGAGCAGAGTGAGGGGTCTCGTGGGGGTTCGTCGCTCTTTCGAACTCGAATCCCGCCCGGACTCCGGACTTCAACTGAAATGTTTGCCTTAGTGAATAAGAACAAGCCTCACGTGCCGATTAGTACTGGTTAGCTCCGTACATTGCTGTACTTCCACACCCAGCCTATCATCTTGTAGTCTTCAAGTGGCCTTGAGTGCCTTGCGGCAGGGACACCTAATCTTGAGGCCGGCTTCCCGCTTATATGCTTTCAGCGGTTATCCGTTCCGTACATAGCTACCCGGCGATGCCAGTGGCCTGACAACCGGCACACTAGAGGTACGTCCACCCTGGTCCTCTCGTACTAAAGGCAGATCCTCTCAAGTGTCCTACGCCCACGGCAGATAGGAACCAAACTGTCTCACGACGTTTTAAACCCAGCTCGCGTGCCGCTTTAATTGGCGAACAGCCAAACCCTTGGGACCTGCTCCAGCCCCAGGATGCGACGAGCCGACATCGAGGTGCCAAACTGTGCCGCCGATATGAACTCTCAGGCACAATCAGCCTGTTATCCCCAGAGTACCTTTTATCCGTTGAGCGATGGCCCTTCCATGCGGTACCACCGGATCACTAACGCCTGCTTTCGCAACTGCTCGACCTGTCGGTCTTACAGTAAAGCCCCCTTATGCGTTTGCACTCCACGGCTGGTTTCCAATCAGCCTGAGGGGACCTTCGCGCACCTCCGTTACGCTTTTGGAGGTGACCGCCCCAGTCAAACTGCCCACCAGACAGTGTCCCTCGCCCGGATTACGGGCGCAGGTTAGATTTCCAGATTATCCAGGGTGGTATTTCAAGGTTGGCTCCATCGAACCCGGAAGCCCGATCTCAACGCCTCCCACCTATCCTACGCAGAATAACCCGAAAATCACTGCCAAGTTACAGTGAAGGTTCATGGGGTCTTTCCGTCTTGCCGCGGGTAGAGGGCATCTTCACCCCCGATGCAATTTCGCTGAGTTCCTGGCCGAGACAGTGCGGATGTTGTTATGCCATTCGTGCAGGTCGGAACTTACCCGACAAGGAATTTCGCTACCTTAGGACCGTTATAGTTACGGCCGCCGTTTACTGGGGCTTCGGTTCAATGCTTTAGATTGCTCCTGACATATCCCCTTAACCTTCCAGCACCGGGCAGGCATCAGACCCTATACGTCGTCTTACGACTTCGCAGAGTCCTGTGTTTTTAGTAAACAGTCACAACCGCCATTTCACTGCGACCTCCCTCTGCTGCGAGCGTAAAGCTCATGACAAAGAGAGGCATACCTTCTCCCGAAGTTACGGTATCAATTTGCCGAGTTCCTTAGCCAGGATTCTCTCACGCGCCTTGGGATATTCACCCCGCCCACCTGAGTCGGTTTGGAGTACGATCACTAGAGTGACTCAGTACGCGGCTTTTCTAGGAAGTATGGGATCACTGAGTGTCGATCTCTAGGAGACCACCTCATCACCTCTCGGCCTTGAGCCGCCGTTTGTCCCTATCGGGTCCTAACAGCTCAGCCTACTGGCTTAAACACCGAACCATGCACGGTGCTCAGCTACCCTTCTCCGTCCCCGCTTACGTCAACGTCATCCCCAGTGGTGCAGGAATATTAACCTGCTTTCCATCGCCTACGCCTTTCGGCCTCGACTTAGGTATCGACTAACCCGTGGGAGGATTATCCTACCCCAGGAAACCTTGGGCTTACGGCGACTGGGTTTCTCACCCAGTTTATCGCTACTCATGCCTGCATATTCACTCCTCATGGCCGATAGTAGTCGTTACCGTCTACCGCGTATCTCCATGAGGACGCTCGTCTACCGCTCTCTAACGAGAGCCCGTAGCTTCGGTACTAGACTTAGCCCCGTTGAATTTTCGGCGCAGGCCCGCTTGACCAGTGAGCTATTACGCTTTCTTTAAAGGGTGGCTGCTTCTAAGCCAACCTCCTGGTTGTCTGGGCGTTCCCACATCCTTTTACACTTAGTCTAGATTTGGGGACCTTAGCTGACGGTCTGGGCTCTTTCCCTCTTGGCTACGAAACTTATCTCCCGCAGCCTGACTCCCGGACAGTTGTCACCGGCATTCGGAGTTTGAATGGGTTTGGTAATCTGGTAAGACCCCTAGCCCAATCAGTGCTCTACCTCCGGCGCAATTCATCCGAGGCTATACCTCAATATATTTCGACGAGAACCAGCTATCTCCCGGCTTGATTAGCCTTTCACTCCTACCCACACCTCATCCCCTGATTTTTCAACACCAGTGGGTTCGGTCCTCCAGGCGGTGTTACCCGCCCTTCAACCTGGACATGGGTAGATCGCACGGGTTTCGGGTCTACGGAATGCGACTGCTCGCCCTGTTAAGACTCGCTTTCGCTACGGCTCCACCTATCGGCTTAACCTCGCCACATCCCGTAACTCACAGGCTCATGATGCAAAAGGTACGCGGTCACACATTCCTTGCGGCATAGTGCTTCCACTGCTTGTAGGCGTACGGTTTCAGGTACTATTTCACTCCCCTCGCCGGGGTACTTTTCACCTTTCCCTCGCGGTACTAGTTCACTATCGGTCGGTCAGTAATATTTAGCCTTGGAAGATGGTCCTCCCAGATTCCCACCGGATTTCTCGTGTCCTGTGGTACTCG
>Ga0209181_10006258_pt1 | contig 16752 bp, 15 predicted proteins | sample MAT05_FD_187208 | JGI IMG/M metagenome (GOLD analysis project Ga0209181, IMG submission 187208) | Freshwater microbial communities from Lake Fryxell liftoff mats and glacier meltwater in Antarctica - MAT-05 (SPAdes) (version 2) | ecosystem: Environmental > Aquatic > Freshwater > Ice > Liftoff...
ATCAGGCATAATTCAGTACAATTCGTCAAGTTCTTCAAATGAGAGTGTAGGAATTTCGGCGACTAATTTCTTGTAGTATAAAGCGGATAGGCCCCACTCATTCTTACTGTTCTTTTGAAATGAGAAGCCTGTTTTTTCTAACAAAGCCCTTGACGCATCATTGGTTCGGAGCGGTTCAGCCTGGACTTCAAACAGCTTATAATCAGTAGGTAAGAGGCTGAGTAGATGGTGTAGTGCTTCTTCCGCGTAGCCCAATCGTCGATAGGGTTGGGCAATGGCATAGCCACACATACAGGGAAAACGCTTGCCATCCCACAGTTCAAAATTGACATCATAGAGATGTAAAACTCCCACCTTCGTACCGTCGTGAAGCCGGATAAACCAGTCAATACTACCGCGTTTTCCGCTATACCGACCTGTAACCAACTGATAGGCAACATACTCGTCCAGTTTTGGGCGTGACTTGAAAGGGGACATCACAAACGGGCTTTCATCATACTGGAACAAATCAAGCAACACCTGATAATTAGTCCAGGACAGCGTTTCGTACTGCAATCGTGTTGAAGGGGGCAGGTCCCGAAAACAGGGATGAGGAGTAGGATGTGGTCGGCCTATCTCGTCCCATTGACTCCGCATTTTCGCGTATAAATCTACAACCCAACGGGCATCGGGGTGTAGATCAATGGGCGGATCTCCCGACGGTGCAGGTGTCAGCGGTTCCATTAGTCCTCGTCGTCCTCGTCCGTAGTTATCATGGCCAACTCTTTCTGCCGGGCCCGCTCAATAGAGCCAGATACCCAGATGCTCACTTCATAAAGCAACACCAACGGTAAAGAGACTAAAAGCTGACTGTAAATATCTGGCGAAGGCGTAATCAGACCTGATATGACCAAGATCACAATGAACGAGTGCTTTCGGTACGATCGCATAAACGCAGGCGTTAGTATGCCAACTTTCGAGAGAACAAACGACACAATAGGCATCTGAAACATAAGTGCACAACCTAACGACAACGTAATCAAGGTGCCAATATACGACGTGATGTCATACTGGTTCTTGATTGACTCGTCTAACTGGTAATTCGCTAAAAAGTTGATAGCCAGCGGAGAAACGATATAATAGCCAAAGAACAAACCCATCAAAAATAACATGGACACAAAGAACGTGGCCCCACGAGCAGCCTTGCGCTCAGCTGTTTTCAGGCCCGGCTTAATGAACCGCCACAATTCCCAGAACGCATACGGAAAGGCAAAGCAGATACCGATAATTACCGACGAGGTAATACTCATAGTAAACTGATCGGCCATGCCTAAAGCCTGCAATGTAAAGTCTAATTTCTTGACACACAGGGCCGCATAACCCGTAAAATCAGCCAGCTTGCACATCTGCCGGTATGTCCAGAAGTCAGTACGGCTAGGACCCAGAATAACGAGTTTGTAAATATCTTTAATAAAAATAAAGGCTATAAGCCCAAAAACAACGATGGCTCCTACTGCCCGGATAATGTGCCAGCGGAGTTCTTCAAGGTGTTCCAGGAAAGACATTTCGACACCTTCTTCCACGGGTTCTTCTTCCTGGTCCAAAGGGCGTTCATCAAAAGCTTGGTCGAGTGGCATTTGTGAGTGATTGAGTGATTGGTGATTGAGTGATTTTTTTACGCGATCTGGTATAATCGCTCTACCACTCAATCACTCAATCTAAATTCTGTTACGCATACAACGGAAACGCCTTCATCCATTCGTTGATTTCCTCTTTAATGGACGAAATCCGGCTATCGTTGTCATGGCTGGTTAGTACTTCGTCGATATATACGACAATCTGCTCCATGTCCGATTCTTTCATGCCGCGAGTAGTCATAGCGGCCGTGCCAACGCGAATCCCCGACGTAACCATCGGCGATTTATCATCGAACGGAACCATGTTTTTATTAATGGTGATGTCGGCTTTAATCAGGGTGTTTTCCGCTAGTTTGCCCGTCAGTGCAGTAGCGTTGCCACCTTTGCTACGAAGATCAATTAGCATCAGGTGGTTATCCGTACCGCCCGAAATAATCGAGTAACCCCGGTCCACAAAAGCCCGCGCCATGGCCTGCGCATTAATTTGAACCTGATTGATATAGTCGGTATAATCGTCGCTCAGGGCCTCGCCAAAGGCAACTGCTTTGGCTGCAATAATGTGTTCCAGCGGGCCACCCTGCGTACCGGGGAATACCCCCGAATCGAGCAGGGACGACATCATCCGTAACTCACCTTTCTGGGTTTTGATACCCAAAGGATTCTCAAAGTCGTGACGCATCATAATCAAGCCACCGCGTGGGCCACGGAGGGTTTTGTGCGTTGTCGTCGTAACGATATGGCAATGATCGAACGGGTCGTTCAGTAAGCCTTTGGCAATCAGGCCCGACGGGTGCGAAATATCAGCCAGCAACAAAGCGCCAATCTGATCGGCAATGGCCCGCAGACGAGCATAATCCCAATCGCGGCTATACGCCGAGGCTCCGCAAATCATCATTTTGGGCCGCTCGCGCATGGCAGTTTCTTCTACTGTATCGTAGTTGATAACGCCCGTTTCGCGCTCCACGCCATAGAACGTAGGCCGGAAATATTTACCCGAAATGTTCACGGACGAACCGTGCGTGAGGTGCCCGCCATGCGACAGATCGAAGCCCAGGATCGTATCACCGGGTTTCAGGCAGGCCACAAACACGGCTGTGTTGGCATTGGCGCCCGAATGCGGCTGCACGTTGGCCCAGGTAGCACCAAACAGTTCTTTAACGCGGTCAATGGCAATTTGCTCAACCTGATCGACCACTTCGCAACCACCGTAGTAGCGCTTGCCAGGCAGGCCTTCGGCGTATTTGTTGGTTAACACACTCCCGGCGGCCTCCAGCACGGCGGGCGATACAAGTTCTCGGAAGCAATCAGCTCAATACCCGACTCCTGCCGGTGTTGTTCTTTCGCAATAAGATCAAACACCTGTGTGTCGCGGGTAGTAGCGGTGGTTGTCGTTTCAGTGATCATATTCGGTCATTGGCCATTACTGACCTAACTAATTTATCCACAAAAATAAGTCATTTCGAGCAGGTATGCGAACAGGATGTTAAAGAGATGTCATCTTGTTTAGAAAGATGACATCTCCTAGGCGCTTATCGCTATTTTTGTTTTTTATTACAACGCGAGTTCCTAAACATTTCCCGTGATGACTACCCAAACTGACAAACAACCGCTGATTGACGAACTAAACCAACCGTTTTCTGTATCCGCAGAAGCTATTGAGTTTTACCGTGAAAAAGGATACGTAAAACTTAAAGACGTTCTAAGCCCGGCCGTGCTGGACTATTATGGGCAACTTATCAGCGAGCTGGTAATCAAACTGAATACGCTTACAAAACCAATGGAAGAGCGTACCACTTACGAACGTGCTTTTCTGCAAATTATGAACCTCTGGCGCGAAAACAGCGAGGTGCAGGAATTCGTTTTTTCGCGTCGACTGGCTCAGATTGCCGCCGATTTGATGAGTGTAAACGGCGTTCGCCTGTATCACGACCAGGCACTGTATAAAGAGCCTTCGGGCGGTATTACGCCCTGGCATGCCGACCAGTTTTATTGGCCATTGGCTTCTCCCAAGACCATTACCGTCTGGATTCCATTACAGGAAACACCGATGGAAATGGGGCCACTGGCTTTCGCCGAGGGCAGTCAGCAAGTAGAAATTGGCCGCGATATTGAAATCAGCGACGACAGCGAAAAGATTTTATCGGAAGCACTGCAAAGCAAGAATTTTCCGATGAATGATACGCCCTTTGAATTGGGCGAGGTGAGTTATCATGCAGGCTGGACGTTTCACCGCGCTGGCCCCAATGTGTCGGACCGCCCACGTAAAGTAATGACCATGATATACATGGACCGCGATCAGGTGGTAATGACCCCTCGAAACAGCTACCAAACGTCCGATTGGGCCACTTGGCTCGACAATGCACTGGTTGGCAGTAAACCCAGTAGCTATTTGAATCCGGTGTTGTTCGAGAAATAAACTTTTCTGTATATACCCTCCTTCCAGCTTTTTCTTCTCGTTTGGAATATTTTTGCAACGAACGTGTTAGTCATTGCATACGGTCTACTACCTGCCGACCAACTCTTTTTATGAAGAAATCGCTTGCCCTCTGGGCGTTTGTGTTGTTACCACTGCTCTCGCCAGGGCAGATTCGTCAGAATCCAGCCACATGGTCGTTTAGCGTCGATAAGAAAACTGCCAATGTAGGTGATATCGTCACCGTTCGGATGAAAGCTGTTATTGGCGATGGCTGGTACGTTTACTCAAACGATTTCGACCCAAACCTCGGCCCTAATGTTGCCGTGGTAACTATAAATCCCAGTCCCAATTATGAGGCTATTGGTAAAGCAATTCCTATTGGTGCAAAGAAAGAGTTTTCTCAACTATGGGGTGGCGAGATTAGTGAGTTCCACGGTCAGGCTCAGTTCACACAGAAAATCAAGATTCTAAAGCCAGGGACCATAATCGTTGGAAACGTCAATTTTTCTACCTGTTCGAGTAAAGATGGCGTTTGTTTACCGCCTGCCGATGCTCCATTCGAGTTGGCTGTCAACGTTGGTGCGGCTACTACGCCTACAACCGCAACGGCCACAGTAGCCTCCAGTGCCAGCCTAACCAAACCAGTAAGTACGTCAACTACAGCGGCTTCGACGGTAGCTGCTACGTCAACTGAGCCCACTTCGGAAAATGATGATGTCGCTTCAACGGGATCGCTTGCCCCCGTAAAAAGCGACAATGCTGACTCGCTCACTGCTCTTGAAGGGACTCAGGATCAACAGGCCAACGGTTCTCTTTGGGGATTTGTTCTGACGGCTTTTCTATCGGGCTTAGTGGCCTTGCTCACGCCTTGTGTGTTCCCAATTATTCCAATGACGGTTAGTTTTTTCACTAATCAGAAGGGCGGAACCTGGAAAGCGTTGCTGTACGGTCTGTCGATTATTGCTATTTACGTACTGATTGGCACCATCGTGTCGCGGTTCAATGGACCTGCTTTTGCCAATTTTGTGAGTACGCACTGGTTGCCCAACGTGTTGTTTTTTGCCGTTTTCTTTGTGTTCGGTCTGTCGTTTTTGGGGTTATTCGAGATTGTGCTGCCAAGCTCATTAGTCAACAAGGCCGATGCGCAATCGGAGCGGGGTGGTGTTCTGGGGATTCTGTTTATGGCGTTCACGCTGGTTCTGGTGTCGTTTTCCTGCACCGGCCCCATCGTGGGAAGTTTGCTGGTGGCTTCGGCCGGGGGCGAGGTAATCAAACCTATTGTGGGGATGGCAGCTTTCTCGTCGGCCTTTGCCATTCCGTTTACGTTGTTTGCGCTATTCCCGCAGTGGCTCAAAAGCCTGCCCAAATCGGGTGGCTGGCTCAATTCGGTGAAGGTGGTGCTGGGATTCCTGGAACTGGCGTTGGCGCTCAAATTCCTGAGCATCGCCGATCAGGTGTACCACTGGAACCTCCTTGACCGCGATGTCTTCCTGTCGTTCTGGATCGTCATTTTTGCGTTAATTGGATTCTACCTGTTGGGTAAAATTCGCCTGCCACACGACAGCGAGACCAAAATGGTCAGTGTTCAGCGGTTATTGCTCGCAATTATCATTTTTGCTTTTGTGGTCTATATGGTGCCGGGTTTGTGGGGAGCTCCACTCAAAGCCTTAGCGGGTTATCTGCCCCCTGAAACCTCGCAGGATTTTAATATAAGTGAGCAATCGTCGGCGGGTAGCAGCAGTTTGCAGTCAGCAAATAGTGGCATGGCCAACCGCCGATATGCGAACTTGTTTAAGATGCCGCACAAGCTGGACGGATTCTACGATTTGAAAGAGGCCCTGACCTATGCCAAACAGGTGAATAAACCGGTGTTCATCGACTTCACGGGACACGGTTGCGTGAACTGCCGCGAAATGGAAGCCCGCGTCTGGTCGGAACCCAACGTACTGTCGCGCCTTCAAAACGATTACGTGGTTGTGGCCCTGTACGTTGACGACAAAACCGAGTTGCCGCAAGCCGAGTGGTACACGTCGACCTACGACCAGAAAGAGAAAAAGACTATTGGAGCGCAAAACGCCGACCTTCAGATCGTCAGGTTCAACAACAATGCGCAACCGCATTATTGCCTAGTTGACCACAATGGTAAATTGCTCGTTCGCCCTAAAAACTACGACCTTAACGCCGACAACTTCGCGAAGTTTCTGGATTCGGGGAAGGCGAAATTTGAAGGAAAAAAGAGTTAATTGGTACCGTAAATACTCCGTTGCAACTCTGGTTTTCACCGAAGTGATAGTTAGTTTCTGCCGTTTTAAAGCCTATTTCCAAGTAAAGATTTGCTTTCAGCAACGGATTATTTACGGCATCAGTTTTAATTTAGGGCCTATAAATCAACAGATACGATGGAAGCGCTCATTGAGCTATCAGAATACGAGCAGGAACGCAACAAGCCTATGCCCAGCAAGAACCACGCAATTATTCAGTCCAACCTGATTGTTGAACTGACAATCCCATACAGGGATAGGTACAGACTTCTGTCAGAAGTTAAATTGAATACACCCCCTGCGGACATGGTTCCCGACGTAGCTATTTATCCGCTGATGGAGTTTGATTCACTGCACGATGAAACGAAGATGGACGAAATGCCGTTGGCTGCCATTGAGATTATTTCGCCCTCGCAAGGCGATCAGGAATTGGTTGAGAAGATTGCCCGGTATTTCGATTTTGGCGTGAAATCCTGTTGGCTCGTTCAGCCAACGTTCAGAATCGTAACGGTCTTTTCCGATAAAACGACCTTCAAAACGTTCATCGACGGTGAGTTGCACGACCCAGTTCTGGACATAAAAATTGATCTGAAACGTATTTTCTGCTAAAAAAAGAAAGCCGGGTCCAAGTGGCCCGGCTTCTCCGATTCAGTCGCATCGGCGATCCGATCGTAGGTTCAACAAAAACGATCTTTTATGTTCTGTAGCGCGGTCGGTGCGCCGACGCGATTCCTAAACCGCGCTTTTTAGCAAAATTTGGCTTTCAATTATATAGCTGGCGTATGACGCGCGGTTTGGAAAACCACGCTACACTTTACTGGCCGATCGGGAAGGAGTAGCCCAGTGAGATGCTGACTCCCCGGTTCCGAACGGGTAACTGTACAACTGGTACTTCGATTTGGCGAGTTAGACCGTAAACGTAGCGGCCTTCGAGCATAAACTGCCCGGCTCCGGCGTTGAACGCCAATCCGAGACCACCTACGCCACTCACATCCCATTTGTTGAGCACACCACCAAGGGGCAGGTTAAAATTCAGCGGTTGGGTGCGGAACAGGCCATCACCACGGGCACTCACACGGCTTCCGGCGGCATAACTCACGGCAGGACCGGCAATAATATAAGGCTGTACAGGGCTGTCTGAACTCGCTAAGTTGATTTTAAGCAACAGCGGCACGTCAATATTTCTGGTCTGGAGCGCAATGCGCGCACCCAGTGGAATGTTTACGCCTAACACGTTGAAATCGAAACTTTGCCGGATTACCAGCCCTTTTTGAGAATACCCCACTTCGGGCCGGAACGATACGTACGCACCCAGTGGAATGTCTAAGAAAAAAGCGCCCTGTGGTCCGGGTGCTAACTGAAAATTCGGGGTGTAACTGTCGAGTATCGAGGGCTTGGAAACGGTACCCCAGTGGGCACCACCCCGGAAACCAACTTGTACTTGAGCAAAGGTTGTAGTGGCGGAGAAAAGGCCCGTGGCAACGGCGAGGGCAAGGACGATTCGTTTCATTTTTCTTGTTTCTTTTCTTGTTTACCAGTCCAAGCAGGATTGGGGAACGTCGCGTTTTTGTTGATTTTCGGACGTTTCTGGTACTTGGATGTAAACCGGAAATAAAGGATTAACCGGGTAGAAAAATATTTTCAAACCTTCTGTCCATTACACGAAGGACACAGAAACATTGTACTGGTCATGTATCTTTACAAACTACGCGACAGTCAAGATCAAGATGAAATACATTAAACCGACCAAATTTAGCTATCTGCCTAAGCCACTTTCTTTTCTGGATTTGCTTGGTCTTTTCGAATGTGATCCATTTGGTAACTCTTTGTTAGTCAAAAGAATGCTTATTGGGCTTATCGGTTGGTTTACCTATGCCCGCTACACCGTAGTGAACCGAATTGAGATTGAAGGGACGGAGCATATCGAGAACCTCCCCATTAACAACGTACTGTTCCTATCGAACCACCAGACCTACTTTGCTGATGTAATTGCCTTTTTTCACATTTTTTGTGCGGTTAAATGGGGATTTAAAAACACGTTGCTTCCACCCATGTATTTGCTTAGCCCCCGCGCTCGTAACTACTACGTGGCGGCTTCCGAAACCATGAAGAAGGGGATTCTGGCCCGGCTGTTTTCTATGGGTGGGGCCATCACCGTTGAGCGCTCGTGGCGGGCTGATGGGCGCGATGTGAAGCGGTCGGTCGATACGTCGGCAACTGACAAAGTAGGTAAAGCATTAGCACACGGCTGGGTGGTTAGTTTTCCGCAGGGCACCACAAGCCCTTATGCTCCCGTGCGTAAAGGAACTGCTCACTTGATCCTTGATAGTCAGCCAATTGTGGTGCCGATTGTGATCAATGGGTTCCGGCGTGCTTTTGATAAAAAAGGGCTTCGCTTCAAAAAAAGAAACACGCTGTTAACCGTTCGTATTAAAGCCCCGCTTATTTTCGGGCCCGATGATTCAGTCGAAGAAATCACGGCAAAAGTCCGGGCAGCCATTGAGCAGGACACCCCCGATTGGGTTGCCGGCGGCAAGCCAGAGCAGTGAACAGTAGGCAGTGATCAGTGAACAACCAACTGCCCCGACATTACTGCTCACTGTTAACTGCTCACTGCCTACTACTCGCCCAGTGGAACATTTCCATTTTCTGATTTAGCAACAGCACATCATCTTCAGAGAGAGTCACCGTTCGGCGGGCGGCTTGCAGCGTGCGGACTAAATCCAGGGTTTCGGCTAAGTCGGTGCCGGTACGTTTGCTGAGCGTTTCGGCAAAGTCGTTGTCCAGCACCGTCGTCGACAGGCCGTAGCGTTCGCGAATGTTGGTCAGGAAATACTGGATCATTTTCTGGCCCAGGTTGTTATGGTCGGCTTGCTGGTAATAAACCCGACCCACGGTCTGCACAAATTCCAGCGACGTGTTGCGGGGCGGCTCTACCACCGGAATAACCCGCTGAGTTCGTTTTCCGGCAAAGAGCGCATAAAATAATAAGCCAATAACCAGCACGTAGTACGCCCAGGTTAGGGCAGGTTGGCTCATCACGTATCGGAAAATGGATTGCTGTTCTTCAGTAAATCGGCCCTGTTTCTGATACTCGTCCCAGTAGGTTGGTCGAGTGGGTAGATACGAAAGTGCTGTGAATGCATAGTCGGACGTTTTGCGATCCAGCACATAGAAATTGGTGAAGGCAAGTGGTAGGTTATGGATGAAAAAGTAGCCTTTCCTGTACTGTATCCGAATATAGACCGGCTCGTTACGAGCGTTTCGACCCAATACGACCGTATTTTTCGGGTCTTTCGTGACTAGATAATTTCGACCATCATCGTGGAAAAAATTGTAGCCTCCGGGTTTTCTGAACGGTGGGTTTGTGAAATTATTGATCAGTAGTGTATCCCGTAGCCGGGGGCGTTTTATCAATGCCCGGAAACCCAACAGTTTGCCCAGCGTATCGGGGAAGTAATAAGCCGACAGAAACACATTATTGCCACGCCCGACGTAAGCCAAAAGTTGCTGCTGGTCGTTTGCGTCGAAATCGACAGAACGAGCCACGAAGATAAAGTTACTGTTGGCAGGTAACCTGTTTTCAGTCAGGTAATTATAGGCTGGCACCCGAACGTTGGTGATTGCTGGTTGCCGCATTACTGAAGGTAGCAATTCATACAAAGCCTGCGTTCCAAACGGGATTTTATCGGTGTTTTTGTAGGTCGGTTCCCAGTCAAGGGGTTTGGGCCGGTAATGCTCAAAGAGCCCGTAGGCAAGCACAAACGTCAGGAGAATGAAAAAATAGCGGTTAAGTTTCATGACTTCGAAGTGCTGAGGGTTGGCAGCTGCCGGGCAAAGGCACCAAAATCACTCTGTAACGTCTCAAACTGAGCTTTGTCAACCGGGAAATCGCCGTACCAGACATAGTCGAAATCGCGGGTAAGGCCGTTAAACCCGGTAGCAAACGGTTGCCCAGCCAGTTCGTAACCGTACTGCTGGTTAGTTTTGTCGGGTTTCCAGTCGATTAGGTGGCGGTCGGTAAGTTGTTTGAGGGTTCGGAGATAAAGCAGCCGCACCCCCAGCCGATAATTACCCTGTTCGGAAGCGACTTCTAACTCCTGGTCAAAATTGATGGCGTGGATATCTTCTTTAAGGTTTTCGTAGTTGAGCGTTGTTTGGCTTCCTCGCCTTGAGACCAGAAAACCCAGAAATTCGGCTTTTATGCCTAGATAGATAACCAGTGCCGCAATAGCGATCAACATGATGTATCGCCAGAATCCCTGGTAGGCTGGGCCGACAAAAAACTCGCGTAACTGCCTGAAAAACCAGTTAAAAAACTTCCCGATCAGGCTATCCGGCGGTGGAACATCGTCGCTGTATTGGTAATCTCGATCCGTTCGGTAGGTGTTCAGGCCACTTTCAGAGGGGTAACGGGCCGTTTGGAGGGAACGGTCGTCGGGAGCATCCACCATGACCGTGTCGCTGGGATCGTCGGCTATTTCATCGACATCGTATTCCTCAACTTCGTCTTGTATTGGGGAGTTTTTTTCACGGCGGGTGGTGTCGGCCACAACGGTCGAGTCGGCGGCTGGTGTCTGAGCGATGGCTGGAGTTGCCAACAGACAGAGAATGGCAAGTAGTGAAAATAGCCTATCCATACAATTCATCATCGGCCAGTTGCGTTTGCGAAACGGTTTCACCAATTGAGTCAATACGGGTAATCAGGCCAAGGTGCTCGCGCTTCTCGACAAGGTTGTAGTATTGAAATCCGACGGCTAATACCACTACTACCAAAAACAACAGCAGTGCCAGCACCAGAAAGGCTCCCAGAAATGACAAAACTAAGGGAGGCAGCATAGGCAGATGAAAGACGTTTTTAACAATATCCCAAAGTATAATGGGCACTATAATCAGGCTAAGCAGCGATAAATACACAAAACCCATAATCACCAGTAAGCCAAACGTCGCCCACCAATTGTCCTGCATCAGGGTAAAACTCCGACTAAACGCGTGGCCCGCTCCGGCATCTTCCAGCACTACAATACAAAGCATGGGAGCCAGCGCTACGGCGAAATAGATTCCCGGCAGAAACAGAATCAATGACCCGACAACATACAGCATTCCGTACAACACAATGGTGATTACAGCCCGGCCAAATGCTCTGCGTACTTCGCGCCAAACGGTTCCTACTGGCACTGGCCCCCCCCCGGTTTGGCCATACACTTTCAGGTGGCAATAGGTTACGAGCGGAACCAGCCAGAACGAGAGTACGTAGGCCAGAAAGCTAATGACCGAGGCCCGGGTGGCCAGCCCAAATATGTTGCCCCGCACCGACGACTCGCCAAGGCCGCTGGCAATGCCTGCCACCAGCACTACCGGACCGGCAATGTAGAGTAGAGAAAGTCCTAAACTCCTGAATTGCTGCACGATGTACTGAAACGTGGCGTTGATTTTCTCGCCGAAATCGCGTTGTTGGTATAAAGTAATCATAAAAAGAACAGCACGCGGATAACGCAGATGAAGCGGATTAACGCAGACAAATCCGTGAATATCCGCTCCATCTGCGTTATCCAAATTATTGCCGATTTAAGCGGATTGGATACCAGATAAAATACCAACCAATAAAAACTGCGGATACGCCAATGATAAGGGCACTGATTACGGGTGGTAACGTTAACCGGGTGACATAACTCTCCAGGAATCCAGCCACCACAAAAATAGGGATCAGTCCAATTGCGATTTTTAAACCTTGTTTCGACCCCCGCTTAAACGATTCAAGCCGGGAATACGTCCCCGGAAACAAGAGGCTGTTGCCCACCGTAAGGCCAGCGCAACCGGCAATTATGATGGCCGATATTTCGAGTGTACCGTGAATCCAGATTTTCAGAATAGACTCTAGTAGTAGTCCCCGTTCGTAGAAAAAATATTGAAAGGTCCCCAACATAACGCCATTGTAAAACAGGATAATGATGGTCCCAAACGAGGCCATCAAGCCCGCTACGAAGGTGCGCAACGAAACCCCGATGTTGTTGTAGGTGATTGCCAAAAACATATCGGCCCGGTCATCGCTATTATAAACGCCCAGCGGATCGCCTTTTTTAATGTTTTCTAGGGTCATATTCACGTAGCTATCGCCCAGAATCAACCGCACAAAGGTATCGTCGTTGGCCGCCGACAGCCAGCCGACTAAACACGCTAATCCGAAAAAGATGGCTGAGACCAACAACAGGCGGTGTGACTCCCGAAATATCATTGGCAGTTCGTGCGTCCAGAATACGATGAACCGGTTTTGGTCGTCGCGTTTGTTTTGCATCAGACCCCGGTGCATTTGGGCGGCAGCACTGTTGAGGTACTTTGTGACGTTCGATTCGGGATAAAACGTCCGGGCGTACGACAGATCATCCGTCAGTTCAATGTACCGATCTGTGAGTTCATCCGGGTCAGCTCTGGCCGAGGGGTCGGCAAGAGTTTCTTCATACTCACGCCATTTAGGCGTATTTCGTTTAATGAACGCTGCTTCGCGCATGGTACGGAGTTTAGAAACTCAAGTTACAAAAAAAGAGATAACATCTTGTTTGGAAAGATGTCATCTCTTCGAATTCTTTACCGAAACAGGTTGTTTCAGTTATTCAACTACGCTCAGCTTCACCAGATTCGTTTTGTTTTGCTGCGAGAGTGGCATACTGAGTGTATTGATGAAAATATCGCCTGATTCCAGCGAATTACGTTCAATCAATACCGCTTTGATCTCATCAACCGTTTGCTCGATTGTCTTTCCCAGATCGAGCGTATACGGAAGCACCTGAACACCCCAATACAAGCCCAACGTGTTACGTAGACGTGCATCAGACGAGAAAATGTATAGATCGGCTTTAGGGCGATGATGCGCCAGTCGGAAGGCTGTGTATCCTGATGTTGTAATACCAATTACGGCCCTTGCTTTGGTATCTCGCGCCAATCGGCAGGCACTCATTACCACGTTGTCATTCAGCACGTTCTCGGTTGGCTCCTCGTTTACGTGGGCGTGATACCGGAAATAGATCTTATCCGTTGATGTCTCTACCTGATGAATGGTGTTGGCCATGCTCTCCACCGCCAGAATCGGGTATTTACCCGAAGCCGTTTCGGCACTAAGCATCACCGCATCGGCCCCGTCGAGTACCGAGTTGGCGATGTCGTTGATCTCGGCGCGGGTTGGGCGGGGCGCGTCGATCATGCTTTCGAGCATTTGGGTGGCCACAATCACAGGCTTAGCGGCCCGGTTGCACTTTTCCACCAGCATCTTCTGAATCATTGGCACCTCTTCGGCAGGGAGTTCCACACCAAGGTCACCGCGGGCAACCATCAGACCATCGGTAGCCGCAATAATTTCGTCGATGTTTACAATGGCTTCAGGTTTTTCGATTTTGGCGATTACCCGCGTGTTTTTGCCTTTCGATGCAATATATTTTTTAATGTCGAGAATCTCCGAAGCTTCCCGAACGAACGAGAGAGCGATCCATTCGACATCATTTTCCAAACCAAAATCGAGGTCAGCCCAGTCTTTATCGGTTACAGCAGGCATCGATACTTTCGTGTTGGGGAGATTCACACCTTTCTTTGACTTCATAGAGCCGCCATACACAACCTCGGTAATAACATCGGTGCCTTCTATGCCTAGGACACGTACTTCTAGCTTACCATCGTCCATCAAAATACGCTCACCCGGATGTACATCTCTGTACATGTCTTTGTAGGGCGTACTTACCCGTTCGGCTGTACCAATAATGTCATCATTGGTAAATGTTAGCTTATTACCAGCTAAAATCATCACTCCATCTTTGTTCTCGACGTTGCCGATACGGATTTTCGGCCCCTGCAAATCCTGCAAAATGCAGAGATTCAGGTTGTGCTCTTCATTCAGTTCGCGAATGCGTTTAACGCGCTCTAAATGGTCTTCGTGGGTTCCGTGGGAAAAATTCAGGCGGAAAACGTTCACTCCGGCTTTTGCCAGTGCCAACAGCTGGTCTTTGGCTTCGGAAGCCGGGCCGACGGTGGCAACAATCTTGGTTTTCTTGGACATGAGGGCGCTACAATTGGATCAATTTCACCAACAACGAGGGCAAAATTAACCCGATAGCGGGAAACGGCAAGGAAAAGGAGTGAACAACGAATAGTAAACAGTGAGCAGTGAATAGTTGTCGGCATAACTTATTCTCATGCGCCAGCAACTGTTCACTGCTCACTGCTCATCGTTCACTGCTCACTGCCTCCTACCGTTTCGCTACCACCGGCATGCCTTCCAATTGGGCGTAGCTCAGTTTCCAGGTATCGTCGGGGCCTTTTTTCCAGAGCAGAATAAAATTGCCTTCGCCAACACCACGCGGCTCTTGTGGTGTGTCGGGAAGCACCTCTACCGAGTACGTACCGGCTTCATAGGCCGTTTTATCATCAGTTGTTGAGCTAACCGTATACGTTTTCAGGTCGCTGAGGGTAGGCAGTGTTTCGCGAACCCATTTTTGAGAGACCTCGGCTTTCCCCGTGTAGTGCGTATTGCCTTGAAGGAAATGAACATCGTCGGACAGAAAGCTGATTATTTTCTCGCTGTCTTTGCTGTTCCAGGCATCAATAAATTGCTTGTTTAGGGTCTGCACGGTATTTTCAACCGCTTCGCCCGATTTCGAGCAGGCCGACAGTACCGAGACCATCAGCAGAATGGGCAAAATTGCCTTCAGATATCCTTGGATCGTTTTCATAATTTTTCAGTTGAGATTGTCGTGTGTTGTATTGATTACCAGCTTTTCCGACGTACCTCCGATTCGGGGTAAGCGGTTGACTGATCGCCGTAGGTTGGGTTAAGCAAATAGCCCATATCCGTTACATAGGCCGGTTGAGCGGCAGCCGGGCTTGCAGCCACATAAGCAGGTGCAGCAACGGCGCCAGCGGCTATGGCAGCTGTGCCAACACCAGCGGCAGTGCCCAATGAGGGCGCTTTCTTACCCGCTGAACGCATGGTGCGGTTCGCTTCGCCATAAGCCAGCACGTCTTCACGGCGAGCAGCCGCAATGCGTTCTTCTTCGGCCCGGCGAGCGGCAAGGGCAGCTGCGGCTTTGCGTTTGTTGTCGACGCGCTTTCCGATGGCGTACCCGGCGGCACCGCCAACAACCCCGCCAACAACCCCGCCTACTACGCGGTTTCGTTTGTTAATGATGGCGCCAGCAGCAGCGCCAGCCCCTGTACCAATCGCGGCACCTTTAGCCTGTGGACTCCATGGCCGACGGGCACGTGCCTGTAATTCCTGTAACGTTTGCGCTTCGGCAATTGACGAAAACAGAAGGGCTACCAATAAGGCTAGTACCGAGGTTTTCTGAGTGTAAATTCTGCTTATGGTTTTCATTTCTTTCTCTTTTTTATAGCGTGAGTAATGTGGCACTGTTTGTTCTTGGACAGACGGCTTACCCAATGGTTTATTTTGCCAAGCGACAAACTAGACTTAATAGAACCAGCCAGGATGGATGAATGTTTTGTAGTGTTCAGAAATCAATCGCTGTGATCTTCCAGTTTTACCTTGCCCCAGAAGGTCCAGAAAACGGATACTGAATAGGTTCTTACCAGCGGCATTCTGATGACTGCAAAGAGTAGCATAGTTTGCAGCGACCCATCCGACGAAGCGGCTTCGTAGATACTTATATGGCCTTTGGGGTCGTTACTCGACAGGACCAGATTGGGGTATACACCCATAGCAAACAGAAAAAGCAAAAGGGCAGTGGTGGCACACAAATAAGCGTTGCCCAATTTCTGATTCTATAAAAATTACAGCGCTACCTCCTGTTTTCCTCCTTTCAACGGGATCGTTTTGCCTTTCCAGACTAATGATCCAGTAAGACTTGTTGGTAATGAAATGCTGCCTTTCAAGCCTCCGTTGGCTGTTTTCTCAAATCGAACTGCAATTTCGCCAGCCGGGTGTGGCATTTGGCCTTCCGCAAAATTCAGATTTCCCAGAAACGGCTCAATCCTGACGGAGCGGAAACCCGGTTCGGCAGGATTAATGCCACAAACAGTAGATAGAAATTCGTATAGGGGCGAAGCACTCCAGGCATGACAATCAGATCGGGTGGGTTCAGGGCTTTCGGCAAAAGTTGTGAGGCCCAGAGCGAGCATGTCGCGCCAGGGCTTGAGTTGCGGCACCAATTGGTCGCCCATGCCCGTCTTTTTCAGGGCCTGAAACAGGTAGTATTTGAAGTAAAACGTGGCTTGGGTAATATCAGTCGAAGCCATGGTTTTCTGAAGCAGAGCGGGTTGTTGCGCAAGGGGTACTGCATCGGTCAACACGGCCAGAATATTGGCGTGCTGGCTAAATGATTTTTTGGTGGGGGTACGGCCTTCCGGGGTACGGCCTTCCGGGGTACGGCCTTCCGGGGTCCGGCCGTCCGGGGTCCGGCCGTCCGGGGTATCAGCCATTAAGCCGCGGTTAGCGTCCCAACACGTTTCGCGCACC
>Ga0209181_10006259_pt1 | contig 16752 bp, 9 predicted proteins | sample MAT05_FD_187208 | JGI IMG/M metagenome (GOLD analysis project Ga0209181, IMG submission 187208) | Freshwater microbial communities from Lake Fryxell liftoff mats and glacier meltwater in Antarctica - MAT-05 (SPAdes) (version 2) | ecosystem: Environmental > Aquatic > Freshwater > Ice > Liftoff...
CAGAGCCGGCTCGGCACCGCTCTCGGCCGCGATCGCCACCGGCGAGCTCAGATCATCGCCCAAGGTGTCCACCGCCGCGCCGTTCTTCAAGAGCAGCTCAAGCTTGGCGATCTCACCGCTCCGCACCGCCTGCACCAGCGCCGTTTCACCGAACTTGTTGCGGGCCTCCGTCGCCGCGCCCGCCTGCAGCAACGACTCAACCGTCGCTGCCGGCCCGCGCGCCGAAGCCAGCATCAGCGCCGTCCAGCCATTCTCGTCGCGAGCGTTTACATTCGCCTTCGCCTCGATCAGAATCTGCGCCACCGCCGGCCCCTCGCCCAGCGCCGCCAGCATGAGGGCCGTCCGGCGATCGCCCGTCGTCGCGTCGGCCTTCACGCCCGCCGCCAGCAGCCGCTTCACCGCCCCCACGTCGCCCTTGCCCGCCGCGTCGACCAGTTCTGATGCCTGCACCGGCACAGCTACCTGAGCCGCCGCCAACTGCGGCTGCGTCGCCCCAACATAGGTGTACGTGGCCCAGATCACCCCTGCGCCGCCGAGGAGGATGAGCACAAGCGGGAGCGGTGAGCGCGAGGTGGACATGCAGGCCTCCAGAGAAAAAAAGGACTATCTCATCTATCGGCCATTGTTGGCCGCCCGCCCAAAACCGTCAGGCCCGAAACGCCCGTTAGGCCCAAACTGCCCGCCAGCCCCAAACCGGCCGCAAGGTCCAAACTACCCTTCAGGTCAGGCTCAGGCCGTCAGGTCAGGCTCAGGCCGGCCGGTCAGGCTCAGGCCGGCCGGTCAGGCTCAAGCCGGCCGGTTAATCCTCTTCGTGCCGGGGTTTGTAGGCCGCCATGACCTGCGACTGCACGCTTGCCGGGGTGTACTCGTCATGGCTGTACTGCACCGAAAAGGTCCCCTGCCCGCTCGTGATGCTCTTGAGTTCGTTCGAGAACCCCGCCACCTCCGCCAGCGGCGCCACAGCCTTGATCACGCACATCCCCCCGCCCACCACATCACTCGCGTGCACCCGCCCCCGCTTGGTCCCCGCGATATCCGCCGTGATATCCCCAAGCGCATCTGCCGGGGCCGTGATCTCCAGTTCCACATACGGCTCCAGCAGCGCGGGCCGGGCCTTGCTCACCGCATCAATAAACGCCTTCCTGCCCGCCGATACAAACGCCACTTCCTTGCTATCCACCGCGTGATACTTCCCGTCATACACCGAAACCTTCACGCCCGTCAGCGGGAACCCCGCAAACGCCCCCGTCGCCAGCACCTGCCGCACGCCCTTCTCGATCGCCGGCATGAACTGCTTGGGAATCGACCCGCCCACCGTCGCGTTCTCAAACTCAAAGCCCTCGGGATGATCAGTCGGCAGCGGCTCAACTCGCAGATACACCTCGCCAAACTGACCGGCCCCGCCCGACTGCTTCTTGTGCCGGTGGTGGCCTTCAGCTTTGATGAGAATCGTTTCCTTGTACGCCACGCGTGTGGGCTTGGTCTGGAGCCCGATCCCGAACCGTCCTTTGAGTTTTTCCAGTACCACCCGCAGGTGCAACTCGCCCATGCCGCGCAGCACCGTTTGGCCCGTCGCCGCTACCCGCTCCATCGTAAAGCACGGGTCTTCCTCGAGCATCTTGTGCACCGCCGAAGCAAACTTCGTTTCATCCGCCGCGTTCTCAAGCTCCACCGCAATCGCCGTGAGCGGCCGCGGCAGCGGAAGCTTCGGCTGCGTGAAGCTCTGATGCGGGTCGCTGTGCAGCACCGAGTTGAACTTCAGCTCGTCAACCTTCGGCACCACGCCGATATCGCCCGCGTGCAGCGCCTCGGTTTCCGCATGTTCCTTCCCGCGGAGCTTGAACAGATGCGCAATCCGCACCGGTTTCTTCGAATCACCGTGATACACCTCGCTCTTGGCCTTCAGCGTCCCCTGCAACACCCGCACGATCGAGAGCTTGCCCATGAACGGATCGTTGAGGACCTTGAACACGTGCGCGACCAGCGGTTTGTCGGGGCTCGAAAGATCCGGCTCAAACATCTGCTCCTGGCCCGCAGCATCGCGAAGTGTCACATGCGGCGGAATGCTCTCGTGCGGTCCCGGGCACTGCTGGGCGATGATGTGCAGCAGGTCCGCAATGCCCGCCCCGGTCTTGGCCGAGCAGAAGCACACCGGAATCAGGTGGCCCGCCCGCAGCGCCGCCTCCATCGCCCCGTGCAGTTTCGTCCTGTCGAGCTTGTCGCCCTTCTCAAAGTACTCGGCCATCAACGACTCGTCCTCGGCCACGACCTGCTCGAGAATGTGCGTGTGCGCCTCTTCCACGCTCATGAGCGAGGGCTCCGCCCCCGCATCGGCATGATCGTGATCAAACACATCGATCACGTCTGTGTTGTTCTTCACCGGCAGGTTGATGGGAATGCACTCTGAGCCGAACGCCTGCTGCAGTTGATCCAGCACCTCCGGCAAGTTGCAATCCAGATCAATCTTGTTGACAATGATCAGCCGCGGCAGACCCAGCTCCGCCGCCAGCTTCATGATCCGCCGGTGCGTCACTTCCACGCCCTCGGCGGCATCAACCACAATGCCCACCGTTTCCGCAGCCGACAGCACGCTCACCGCATGCCCGAAGAAATCCGCCGCCCCCGGCGTGTCGATCAGATTCAGCAAGTGCCCATCAAAGTTGCAGAACACGACCGACGACGTGAGCGAGTGCTTGTGATGCTTCTCCTCGGCCTCGTAGTCGCTTACCGTGGTCCCATCGGCGATCGACCCCATCTTGGCGATGGCCTTGGTGTGCATCAGAATCCGGTCGATCAGCGTGGACTTGCCGCCGCCGCTGTGCCCGGCGAGCACAAGGTTGCGAATCGTGTTGGTGGCCGAAGGTGCGACGCTTGGTGTGCTTGCGGACATGTGAAGGCGTCCTTTCGCGTATGAGTGCGCTTGATCTCTGTCACCCAGCACTTTCAGTGTACCGCGCCTCCCGCCCCGGCGTGAACAATTCCGTACCCTTCAAATACCTGCCCCGGCTCCCGCGCTCCCTCACTTCTTCAGCCAGCACACTCCGCCGCTCCCCCCGGCCCCGGCAGCAACGACCCCCGCTCCCCCCCAATCGCCAGGACCAAACTACAAAAATACAACAGCCGCCTCATAAAGGCGGCCGTTGCGGAAGTTTGTGATAAACGTCGAACGATCAGCGACGGCGGCGGGTCAGGGCCAGACCGGCCAGACCCAGCAGGCCCATCGCGCCCGGTGTCGGCACCAGTTCGCCCGCAACCTGGGTCGTCACGTCAGAGAACGACGTATCGAAGAAGCCCACGCCCGTACGGATGAACAGCTGCACGATGGCGCCATTCATCGGTGATTGGCGGGTAAAGTCAAGATCGAACGCGCCCGCCTGGCCGTTGAACAGGCCGTCGCCCGTGAGGTTGTTCGTCACAACGCCAGAGAGATTGCCGTTGAAGTACGTACGACCCTGTGAGCCACGAATCCAGATGCCGTCGATGATGCCGGTGATCGTGTCACCAGTCGTGTCTGTCAGGACAAACGCACCCGTACCCTGAGCGCGGCTGCCAACCCGGTTGAACACCGAGATGTTGAACACCGCATCAGAGAAATCGGGAAGGGCAAAGAACCCGGCCGCGAAGGTCGAGGTCCCGTTGCCGGGAATCAGGCGAGTGACATCGCCCGAGGACTGGAGCGCACCGTTGGCCGTTGCGGCCGCGGTGAAGGTGCCCATGCCGGCAGCGCCGACAAAGTCACCATCCAGATCGGTGTAGCCGAAAGACAAAACGACCTCGGCCGATGCCGATGACGCGATGCCCGCGACCGTAAACAACGCAATAGACGAAATAACAGCAATTGACTTCACAACTCTCTCCTCGGTGCAAGACAAAACCTTGCTCTCAGCCGCACACCCATCTGCAAACAGTGACGTTTGCCCAGGCACTACAACCGAGTTACTCTGCCCATATTGTGCCCCGAACTGGGGCGAATGCAAGGGATATCTACAAATTCGGGAAAATGGGTAACTGGGGGATCGCAAATCCTGTCGAACGCTTAAGTGGTTTCAAATAAGCACTTTATGAAAATCAACTTCCGTCGTGGATCTCCGTGGACGCATTGTGTACGGGTAGGAAAAAGTACCTAAAACCCGCAGGCCCCCCCGCAAAACCACTGGACCGATAGCCCGTTGCGGTCTCCAATCTCCAAGTTCGATCGTCGAGTTATGGTGCCGAATGCGGCTGTTTGTCCTGCCCCCGCCATCCTGCCGCACAAACCACCCCGCATGCTCAATGGTTCAACGGATCGGCCCCGCCTGCCACGCTTTGCGTCCCCGGCTCGCCCAGCGCCAGCGGGCCCTGATTCGCCAGCTCCGTCTCATTGCGAAGCGTCGTCTCGCTCAGCACCTCGTAGCACGTTGCCAGCAACCCCACCAGCGGGAATCGCGCCTGTTCGAAGGGGCTTGAGCCCAGTCGCCGAAGCAGCAAATAGCCCACTTCCGGCCTCTGCATAGGCAAATCCAGCCCGTCAAGATCCGGGTTCGATCCCCAAAACTCACTGAGCGCCGACTCCAGCGTCGCCGACGGCGAATCACTCAGACCCGGAATCCGCGGCGAGTACGCCGCTACCGGCCGATCGGTCGTCCCCCCCGTTGCGCCCCGCGCCGAGACCAGCGCCCGCCGCTGCCGCAGCCGCTCCAGCAGATCATCCTTCGACAGTCCCCGCAGCGTGAAGATCAAGAACGGATCCTGGCTGAGCCGCTCGGCCACCAAACCCATCACACAGCAAATGTGCTTGCACCACGGCGTTGAAGGGCCCGGCGCCTCCGCTGGCGTTGCCTCCGCCACGACCGCCGGAGCCAGCTCCGCAGGTACCACCGGCGTTGCCGCCGCCGCAACTTCTTGCTCCGAAGCCTGAACTCCACCGCTTTCGCCTTCGCCCCCGTCACCCTCGTCACCCTCTTCGCCCGGGTCGACCGGGTCCCCCGCTACCGGACGCGAAACACTCTGCATCCGCTTCTGCATCAGCGCCGCCGCCGCCGCGTTCGCCGCCGCGATGATCTGCGCATTTTGCGAGCATGTGCACGATAACCCAAGGTCTGAAGGATCCTGCGGAAATAGCCGCAAATGCAGCGGCGCAAACAAATCCTCAATGCCCGCCGGCACTTCGCCGGCCAGCAGCGACGCGTGATACCGCGCCTGCTCGGCCATGCTCGCCATTGCCTGGTCCCACTGCTCGTGAGTAATGATCGGCAGCCTGATTTCCGTCACGTACGACTGCGGCATCCGCCCCTGCACCCGCGCCGAAATCAGCCCCCCGCCAATGCTCAGCGACCGAGTCTGCCCCAGTTTCGCATACGCCACGCCCTCACCGAGATTCGACCCCGGCGCACAATCCTCCACCAGCCGCATCCACCGCTGCCCGGCCCACGCCAAGTTGACTAGCCCCTCGCGATTCTCCAGCCGAATGCCCCCTCGAACCTTGCGCGGGTGCATCGTCGGCTGCGGAGAGCGTGGATCAAAGCGGCGGGGTGAAACTGGTGGGACGTAGGACATAGATCTTCATGCTCGCTCAAGGCACTGGTCGGTCCGAACTCAAACATCGCCATCGCTTTCGTTCGCTTTTTCCGATTCGGTCCCAAATCCCATCAATCCTCGGCGCCAACCGCATCGGGCCGCAGCGCCAGCACATCGCGCAGCTGGGTGAGCGAAAGCTCCGTCAGCCACGCCTCGCCCGACCCGATCACATTGTCTGCCAGCGCCGACTTCTGCTCAATCATCTGATCAATCCGCTCTTCCAGCGTCCCTGAGACCACGAACTTGTGCACCTGCACTGTCCGCGTCTGCCCGATGCGGAACGCCCGGTCCGTGGCCTGGCTCTCAACCGCCGGGTTCCACCAGCGGTCAAAGTGAAAGACGTGGTTCGCACCCGTCAAGTTCAACCCCACGCCGCCCGCCTTGAGTGACAGAATAAAGATCGGCGACGTCCCGTCCGCCTTCTGGAACCGCGCCACCATCGCATCGCGGTCCTTCGCCGTGCTGCCACCGTGCAGGAACAGCACCTCACGCTGCAGCGATGCCCGCACCATTCCCTGCAGAATCGCGCCCATCTGCCGGAACTGGGTAAACACCAGCGCCTGCCCGCCCGACGCCACGACTTCATCGAGCATCTGCAAGAGCCGCACGCACTTGCCCGACCGCCCGATCTCCGCGCTCGAGGCCGTCGCATCATGCCGCGAATCGTGCTCTTTGAGATACTGGTGGGGGTGGTTGCAGATCTGCTTGAGCTTCACCAATCCCGCCAGGATCACGCCGCGACGCTGAATGCCCTCGGCGACCTCGGCCTGCGACAGCATCCCCTTCACAGTGCTCTCATACAGAGCCGCCTGCTCGGGCGTCAGATAGCAGTATTCCTTGGTCTCAAGCTTCTCCGGGAGGTCCGCAATGACCGTGGGATCAGTCTTCAGCCGCCGCAGCACAAACGGCTGCACAATCCCGCGCAGCTGCTTGGCACGGTGGGGGTCGTGGAACTTTTCGATCGGTACCGAGAACTTCCGCCGGAAATCGCTTCCGCTCCCCAGCAGCCCCGGGTTCAGGAAGTCCATGATCGACCACAACTCACTCAGCCGGTTCTCGATTGGCGTGCCTGTCAACGCCAGCCGCCGGGGCGCATCGAGCGACCGGATCGACTGAGTCTGCTTCGCCTGCGGATTCTTGATGTTTTGCGCCTCGTCAAGCGCGATGCGGCCCCAGGGAATCTTGTCCAGTTGATCAAGATCGCGATGCGCCAACGCATACGTCGTAATCACGAGGTCCGACTGCATCGCCTCGACAAACAACGCCTCACCGCTCAACCGCTCTACCCCGTGGTGCACCAGCACCCGCAGAGACGGCGCAAACCGCTTCGTCTCTCGAAGCCAGTTGCCCACCACCGACATCGGCACGATCAGCAGCGTCGGCCGCAGCTCGTGTGGGTTCGGTCCCGCCGAAACCGCCCCACCCACCGCCACCATCGCCCGCTCCCGCTGCCGCTCGTGCAGCAGCATGGCCAGCAGTTGAATGGTTTTACCAAGACCCATGTCGTCGGCCAAACATGCCCCCAGCCCGAACCGATCCAGGAACGCCAGCCACGAAAGCCCTTTGATCTGATACGGCCGGAGCGACCCAACAAAGCTCTCCGGCGGCAGCAGCAGCGGCAGTGATTGATTCGTCTGCCCATCCCCAAACACGCTCGCCACCCAGCCAGTCGCCTCCATGCCCAGCACCGGCACGCCCGTCTCACGCAGGTCCGCCGCATATGCCAGCCGCAGCGCCTTGCCGATCTCCATCCGCCCACCCGGGTTCTCGCGAATGAACTCAACGGCCGCCTTCACATCCTCGGGCCGCACTTCCACCCACCGCCCACCGATCAGCACCAGCGGCGACCGCAATGAAGCGAGTTTTTCAAACTCCGCCAGCGACAGCGTCGCATCGCCAATAGTCACCTGCCAGCGATAGTTCACCAGCGTATCAAGCCCCACCTGCGCACCCGCCGCAGCCGCCGAGACTGCGCCGCCCAGCGTCGGCGGCAGTTCATCAGGGCTCTCAATCCGCAGCCGCACACCCAGCCGCGACGATGGCGATTCCCACCACGTCGGCGAAATCACCCCAAAGCCCTGCTCCACCAGCACCGGCCGAACTTCACGCAGGAAGTCATACGCCTGATGCGTATCGAGGGTCAGCTCGACCGGCTCGCTCTGCTTCAGTGCCTCTTCCAGCGGTTTATATAGTCGCGACGCCCGCGCCAGCTCCGCCAGCAGCAGTTCCTGCGGCTTATCCACCCGCAGCCCGCTCACGCTCGCGCTCTCCGTCGGCAGCGCCCACACATCTCGCGCATCCAGCAGCACCGAGTGATTCTCAACCGATTGCAGGCAGAACGTCAGCGGCCACGTCAAGCCGCCCGCCGGCGCTGCAAACTCCGTCACGCCCGACAGATCCAGCGGCTCCGTCAGCCTCAGGCACAACCGCCACGGTGCGCCGCTCTCACGCTGATCCAGCCCGCTCACCCACTGGCGAACCTTCTTGAGCATCTCCGGCCGCTGCGCGCCCACCGCGGGCACCGTGTCATCACCCGTCAGCAGCCCGCTCAGCCAGATTACGTGCGCATCGGGCGTCTCCTTACGGCTCTCGATCGTCTCGACCATGTTCTCGCCCAGCATGATCTTGCGGCACTGCGAATCCAGCACCCGCACCAGAAAATCCTCAAGAATCGGCCACGATTCATGCTTGAACTGATCCGTCGTGCACCGTGCTGAAGCCGGCATCGCCGCCGCCAGCCGCGCCAATCGCGACGCCACAAAATCATCCGCCAGCCACGGCTGCCACAGCCCCCGCAAAGAGCTCGACAGGTCCTGCACCAGCGTCGGAATCACCCGCTGCTGCACCAAAAGCCACGACACAAACCTCGATGCATGCCCATAAAACCGCAGCGATGCACCCTCCAAAATCCGCGGCATCTCATCAGTCGAGAACCCCGCCGTCGTCGAGGCCCCATCACCAGCCGCGACCACTCCGTTCACCGTGAACTCCGGCTCGACCTCAACCTCGCCAACCGCATTCTCCGCCGGGACATGCTCCTCGCGGGCATCCTCCGCCGCCAGCAAGTTGCTGATATGTGCGCACAGCGCCGGCACCGCCACCGCGGGCACCGCCAGAGTGGGCACCGAAAACCGCGCCAGCCGCGTTGCCACTTTCGTAGCCAGGCCGCCACCGCCTCCTCCCGCTCCCCCCGCAATCGCGCTCACCGCCGCGTCGTCCGGAGCCTCATCCGCCACCATCGCGCCCGCCAGTTCGTCCGTATCGTCAATCGTCCGATCACCCGCCGAAAGATCCACGCTCGGCGTCGGCCGCCCCGCAATGCTCGGCAAATCCAGCCGAATCATCGAAGGCCGCAACCCAAACGTCGCCGGATCAGTTCTCAAAACCGTAATCAGCCGCTCGATCGACAGCGCAAACGGGTGGTTCGCCCCTTCCGCGCTCGGAATCAGCGGCGGTGCATCCACGCCCGCCAGGTCAAGGTCCTCCGCCCACACATGCAGCGTTCCCGCCCCGCTCCCGCCCAGCGAGCCGCTCCGAATCCCGGTCGATCCCACTCCGCCCGCAATAGGGAGTCCGAGTCCGGCAGCGGACCAGTTGGCGTGAAGTGCAATCGTGGGCATAGGCAGCGCAAATCGACCGTGCGTCAAGCCGCCCGCCTCGGAGCGCCCATGCTTCCGAGCCGACGCCTTTGCGCAAGCGGAATGGTTAAAAATCAAAAACCCGAAAAATCGACCGAAAGAATGAGGGCGGAGGGACTCGAACCCTCGACCCACGGATTAAAAGTCCGTTGCTCTACCAACTGAGCTACGCCCTCAAATCAGCCCGCTTTCACCGCTGGGTGAAACGGCCAACGCCCTTCGAGCAGCATGTCTTCGCTGCACCAAGGTCGTGTCACACATCGATCGCGCCATTATAGCTGCGCCCACCCGCAGTCATCACTCACCGCTGACTTTTCTCCCGCCCGTCGATCCAGCCGCCGCCATCCCTGCAATCAACTCAGCGTGCCGCTTCGTCGCCCCAACATGCTCGGCAATACACCGCGTCCCCGCCTGCGCCATCTTCTCTCGCGCCCCCGCATCATCCAGCAGCCGCCTCATCTCACTGCTCAGCGTCTCCGCCCTCACGATCCCCAACCCCCCCGCGTCCCGCAGCGCCCTCACCACCGATTCAAAGTCCTTAAACCGTGGCCCCATGATCGTCGCCTTGTGCAAACTCACCGGCTCGATCGGATCACTTCCAAACAGCTTCCCAAACGACCGCCCCACCACCGCCACATCCGCCAGGCTATATGCCGCGCGAAGTTCGCCGATCGTGTCGAGCAAAAACCGATCACGCCCGCTCGCCGTCGCTGCTGCACTGTCCACCGCCTTCGCCCCGCCAGCCTTCACCACACTCCTCCTCACCACCCCCGCGCCCATCGCCCGCGCCGCCTCATCAAACCGCTCCGGCTTCCGCGGAGCGCACAGCAACTGCACCCCGCCGCCGATCGATAGGCACGCCCGATGCAGCATCGCTTCTTCTTCCGGACCCGTGCTCCCCGCCACTACCAGCGGCCTGCTCCGGTCAATCCCCATTGATGCCGCCAACTCCTCCGCCCCCGCCACAGACCGCTCAATCTTCGCGCTATCCCACTTCATCGTCCCCGTCACCATCACCCGCTCGCGCGCCACGCCCATCGCCTCAAACCGCGCCCGATACGCCTCATCCTGCACCGCCGCAAAGGCCAGCCGTTCAAAGCTCGGCCCGATGATCCGCCTGATCCGCCGATACCCCTTGAACGACCGTTCACTCAGCCGCCCATTAATCACACCCACCGGCACGCCGCGGCGTTGGCACGCCTTCACAAAGTTCGGCCACACCTCCAGCTCCACCAGCACCGCCGCATCCGGCGAAACCGCCTCCAAAAACCGCTCCACCGCCCCGGAAAAATCCAGCGGGTACCGCACCACATGATTCGTCTTGCCAAACAGTTCTTGCGCCCGCGCCAGCCCCGTGTCGGTCGTCGATGCCACCACCACCTCGCACCGCTCCCGAACCAACGCCACCAGCCCCCGCAGCGCGTTCACCTCACCCACCGACACCGCATGAATCAGCACCCGTGCCCGCCCCGGCTGCTTGGCCGGCAACGCCGCCACCCTGCCAAAACGCGCGGCCCACCCGCCGCGTATCTTTCGCGCCCAGATCGGTGCCAGCAGCACCCCGCCCACGGCATATGCAAAGTCGAGTCCGTTCATGGAGCATCGTGTCCGCAGAGAATTCCAAAGTGACGACAAAAAGCCGCGCAGGCCGCGGCCTCCGCCATCGATTCTACACGCCGTTCACCGAAACGAGCCGGGCGAGCCGGTCTCTGTAAGGTTGCCTTTGAGTCCACCGTTCGTGGGTAGGGTCAAATGGCGCTCGCGTGAGCGGCGCGGACACACCCGTGCTCACCATCGCCACCGTCCAGAGCAGCGACCAGGGCAACTACGACTGCATCGTCTCCAACATCTGCGGCAGTGTTTTGTCCGCAACGGTCGACCTCTCGTGCCGACCGATCGTTACCGCGCAACCCCCGCCCAGTTCGATACTCGCGCCCGGGTTGCGACTGACTATCGGCGTTCCGACCGGCGCGTCGTACACCTACCGCTGGCGACAGAACGGCCAGAACCTCTTCAACTTCCCCGGATTCTTCGCTGGTGTCACGACGCGGTCACTTGCTATTCTGTCTGCCGATCCCTCCCTCGCCGGGTCATACGACTGCGTGCTAACGAGTTCGTGTGGCAGCACCGGCTCCACCATCGCCGACGTGTTCTGCCCCGCGGACTTCAACCGCAGTTTCAGCGTCGATCCCGACGACCTGGCGGACTACATCGGCACCTATTTCGCCGACCTCCCGGGCACCGGCAGCGACTTCAACCAAGACGGCCTCACCGACCCCGACGACCTCGCCGACTTCATCGGTGCCTTCTTCGCTGGCTGCTAAAGTGCAGGTGCGGTAACGATCCACCCCAGTCATTTCGTGCATCCCGGCGCACGGCGAATCGCACCACGTTGCTCGCGCAAGCGGGCTCGTCATCGGAAAAGGCGCCGTTGCCTCCTCCCCCGCAACGCGTACGACCTGCCCCCCCCCCGCGCAAGCGGCGGGCTGTGCAGGTGCGTCAACGGGGCTGCCCAGTCATTTCGTGCAGCAACGCCCACGGAGAATCGCACCCTCATCGTGCCTGGCAGCACAGCATCCGTGTCAATGACCAATGGCGAATCGTGTTCGCCTGGCGCGGCGGACGAGCGTGCGACGTGGCGATCGTGGACTATCACTGAGCAAGGAACCCAACCATGGCCACCAAGCACAAGCCCGTTCATCCTGGTGAGATTCTCGATCTGGAGTTTCTGGAGCCGCTGAACATCACCAAGTACCGGCTGGCCAAAGAGACCGGAATGCCCGCCGACCGGGTGACGCGGCTGGTCAAGGGCACCCGCGCCTTCACGGCCGACACGGCCCTGCGGCTGGGGCGGTTCTTCGGAACCTCTGCCGTATTTTGGATGAACCTGCAAGCCCGGTACGACCTTGAATGCGCGGCGGATGAGCGCGGACGGATGATCCAGAAGCGCGTGCGGCCCTTCAAGGCCGCTTGATTGGTGTCGCTTGCAATGCCGTGGAAATAAGACCAATGGGCAGGCCGGGACTCGAACCCGGGACCCTTCGCATGTAAAGCGAATGCTCTAGCCAGCTGAGCTACCCGCCCGGGTAAATCCTCTCACCCACTGTAGCGATCGGACTCGCCATCAACCAAATCGTGCCAATGTCCCCTCTCGATCCATACGACCAATAACAGGTGTTTCCCTACCCAACTTCGCCGCGATCGGTCGTTGTTCGGTCGATCGCTCGCCCCTATCCCGATATTCCCGCCACCGACCCACCCTCCACTCCGTATCTACTGTCACGAGGCAGCCAACCTGCCGATCTCCCTTGCGGGAAACTGCACGTTTACGCCGAAAGTCCCGCCTTGAACATTGCTACCCCCAATATTCTGAAGGCCTCGCGCATGCCCGCTGTCTTTGCCGCGCGGCTCACGGCCGCCTGCCTCATCGTGCTCACCGCCAGCGCGCTCCCTGCGCTCGCTGACAACGTGGTGCCCAACCGCCCCGATTTTGTCGCCCAACCGGGCGTCGTCGAGTTCACTGGCAAACTCATCGTTCGGCCCCACGCGGCTGCGACATTCCAGTCCCGGGGCCTCACGAAAGACGCCGCTGCCGCCAAGCTCGCTCAGGCCACCGCGCGTCTCGCCGCTTTCACGGTAAAGTCCATCATCGAGACCGGCGAAATCATTGTCCGCGTCCCTGAAGGCAAGACCGATGCCGCCTTCGCCAATGAACTTTTCGCGACCACTGACTACGAATACGCCGAGCCCGACTGGCTCTGCCTTCCCGCGACCTTGCCCGGCGATCCCGGCTTTGCGCTTCAGTATCACCACACGCTGCTGCACTCTGATCTCGCCTGGTCACTCGGCACCGGTTCGCCCGCCGTCGTGGTCGCCATTGTCGATACCGGCATCGATCTCACGCACCCCGATCTCTCGCCCCATCTCGTGCCCGGTTACAACGTGCCCGATTTGCTCCCCGAAGTCCTTGGTGGCGATCTCGTTGATGTAGTCGGCCACGGCACCGAGGTCGCCGGCTGCGCTGCCGCCGCGGGCAATAACGGCCAGGGTGTCTGTGGTATGGGGTGGAACCTCTCGATCATGCCCATCCGCGCCAGCAATCTGCCCAGCGGCGGGGCCACCCTCTCGGATCTCACGGCCGGTGTTCGCTGGGCCGTCGATCACGGCGCCAAGGTGGTGAGCGTCTCGTACACCGGCGTGCAGAACTCCTCGGTCAACACCGCCGGCCGATACGTCAAGGACCGCGGCGGGCTCCTCCTCTGGGCCGCTGGCAACAACCGCGCCAACTGGTCAAGTTTCGATCATGCTGATGTGCTCGTGGTCGCCGCGACCGATGCCTTCGATCAGGCCGCTACGTTCTCAAGCTTCGGCACCGCCATTGACTGTGCCGCCCCCGGCGTCGGCATATACACCACGCAAACCGGCGGCACTTACGGCTACGACACGGGCACATCGTTCTCGACGCCCATCGTCGCCGGGATCGCGGCCATGGTCTTCAGCATCAACCCGACGATCGGAGTTGAAGAAGCCCAGAACGCCGTGCTGCTCGGCTGCAAAGACCTCGGCGCACCCGGCGAGGACAACATCTTCGGCCGCGGCCGGGTTGACATGTTCCGCACGATGCACATCGCCCAGTTTGGGAAAGATGCGCCCATCGTCGCGCCCGATGATCTCACCATCACGACTGGCGGTTCGGTCATTGTGGATGTGCTTGCCAACGACACCGACGCCTTCAGCCGTCCGATCTTCATTTCCGGCGTCTCGGCCGAAAGCAACTTCGATGGCGCAGTCGAAATCCTCTCCGGAATCGGCCCCGGCGGGCGCGATCTCCTTCGCTATACCCCGCCCGCGCTCACATTCTCGATCGACGACACCTTCACCTATGTCGCCTCCAACGGCATTGCCCAGCGCGAGGGCACCGTCACCGTGCGTCTGCGACCCCGCGGACTCTTCCGCGCTGCCGACGCCAGTCCTTCAACCGTCCCCGGTCTCGTCGCCTCGTTCTACGAACTCGAGGCTCCGCAGGTACTCCCCGATTTCGCGCTCATGAGTCCGTCGTTTTCCAACTATTGGAGCAATGTCAACCTCCTCCCGACACTCAACGAGGTCGCCGGAAGCCCGTACACCGACTCTGTGGGCATCGTGGCCGAGGGATACTTCAACGCGCCCGAGCAAGGCCTCTACAAGTTCTACCTCACCAGCGACGATGGCTCCCGCCTCATTATTGGTAACCAGGTCATCGTGACCAACTCGACCCTCTCGCTCACCACCAGCAGCACCGGCACCACACTGCTTGAGCGCGGCCTGCATGCCCTGCGAATCGAATACTTCGAGTCCGAGGGTTTTGCCGCCCTCGTCGCCGAGGTTGAAAACACCAACCTCACCCGCCGCCCGCTCCAAGGCATCCTGCTCGCTCGCCCGGGCGACCCGCTCGATATCAACAACGATGGCGAGGTCAATCCCGATGACCTTGCCGATTTCATCGCCCTGTATTTCTCCAATGAACTGACCGCCGATTACGACCGCGACGGCCAGCTCACGCCAGACGATCTCGCCGACTATATCGGCGCGTTTTTCTCGCGGCCCTAAAGGCCCGCTCCGCATCCGTCTCGTCTGTCGATTGCTTGATGACTCGCTCAAGAAGGATCAGTGCTCGTGGGCCAAAACCTCTCGCGTTCATTCCTCGCTCCCCTCGCGCTCGTGCTTGGCTCCGTCGGTGCCATGGCGCCCGCTGCGACCGCCCTCGCCCAGCCCGATGCCGGGCCCGGTCAGGCCGAACGTTTCGACAACCACAAGGTCGTCCGCGTTACCATCCGCACCGTCGATGATCTCGCCCTCATGGAAACCATCAGCCCCGATCCCTGGTCATGCCGCCAGGGAATCGGCCCGGTGGACTACCGCATTCCGCCCGCGCAACTTCCCGCCCTCGACGCGTCCGGGCTGCTCTACCACGTCCTCATCGACAACGTGCAAGCCCTCATCGATGCCGAAACCGCCCGCATCCTCGGCGCCCGTGGCCTCGAAGGCGGCGGCGACCTCGCCTGGTTCTCTGACTTCAAGAACCCCGCCCAGGTCAGTTCGTACGTTGACACCCTCGTCGCGCTCCGGCCCGACATGGCCTCGCGCGTGAACGTTGGCACCTCGGTCGAGGGCCGCACCATCTACGCCATTCAGATCGCCGCGCCCGGCAGCCCGGCCAACAAGCCCATCATCTTCCTCAACAGCGTGCAGCACGCCCGCGAGTGGGTCACCACGATGTCGAGCATGTACATCGCCGACCGCGCCGTCCGCACCTATGGCTCGGACCCCGCCGTCACCAACATCCTCGACAAGTTCACGCTCATCATCGTTCCCATCACCAACGCCGATGGCTATGAGTTCAGTTGGACCACCACCCGCCTGTGGCGAAAGAACCGCCGCATCAACGGCGTGAGCGGCGGCGGCCAGACCATCTATGGCGTTGATCTCAACCGCAACTGGGGCTTCGGCTGGGGCGTCAACATCCCCGGCTCCAACCCCGGTTCATCGAGCAACCGCAGCAGCGAAACGTACCGGGGCACGGCCGCCTTCAGCGAGCCCGAGACCCAGGCCGTTCGTGACTTCATCATCGCCCGCCCGTCCATCATGGGCACGGTGGACATTCATTCCTACTCGCAGCTCATTCTCTCGCCATACGGCTACACCAACGTCCCGCACCCGCGCCATTCACTCTTTACCGATCTCAACGCCGTCTACCGCGCCGGCATCGCCTCCGCAAACGGGCTTCTCTACACCGCCGGCAACACCTTCACCACGATCTATCCCGCTGCCGGCACGATGGGCGACTGGGCCACGGGTGACCGTTCGATCTTCGGTTGGTCCATGGAGCAGCGCGACACCGGCCAGTTCGGCTTCATTCTGCCCGCTGATCAGATCATCCCGAGCGCCGAGGAAGCCATGTCGGGCATCTTCGCCTGGGCCGATGCGCTCGGCAACCCGATCCGCATCACGATTGCCTCTGGCGTCCCAGCGCTTGTCGCCAGCAACTCCGCGACCACCCTGAACGTCACCGTCTCCGCGCTCCAACGCGCGGTGGTGTCCGGCTCGCCCGCCATCGAAGCCCGCGTCACCCGCTCTGGCGAACTCGTCACAACATCGCTCACTCCGGTCGTGGGTTCCGCCAGCGGCGAAGACTACACCGCCACACTCCCCGCCGCGTCTTGCGGTACCGGCCTGCAGTTCGCCATCACCGCCGTCGCTGCCTCCGGCGCGACTGTCCGCCTCCCCGCTGTCGGCTTCTACGCCGTCTTCACCGCCACCGGCAGCGCGCCCAACCTCACGCCCTGCCCGCGCTGCCCCAGCGACTTCAACCTTGACGGCGCGACCGACCCCGACGACCTCGCCGACTTCATCGGTGCGTTCTTCTCAAATACCCCCGACAGTGACTTCGACGCCTCCGGCACCATAGACCCCGACGACCTCGCCGACTTTATCGGCGCGTTCTTCGCCGCCTGCCCGTAGTTCGTCTGTCCAGCAAGTCAGCTCTACCCTGCCCCATGCCCTATTGCTCCCCTGTTGC
>Ga0209181_10006260_pt1 | contig 16750 bp, 13 predicted proteins | sample MAT05_FD_187208 | JGI IMG/M metagenome (GOLD analysis project Ga0209181, IMG submission 187208) | Freshwater microbial communities from Lake Fryxell liftoff mats and glacier meltwater in Antarctica - MAT-05 (SPAdes) (version 2) | ecosystem: Environmental > Aquatic > Freshwater > Ice > Liftoff...
GTATTGGAGTATTGAATTACAGTATTGACGGCATCAATTTCCAAGCTGGCACCCTGTTCTCCAATCTCGCTAATGGTACTTATACCTTGACGGTAAAAGATCAAAACGGATGCACCCAAACCGTAGAGGCTTCTGTAAATGTAACGCCTTTATCAGGAAGCATCCAGGCACCGCCAATCCTTTGTTTTGGAGGCACTACGACCATTTTTATAAACGCTGCAAACGGCATCCAGCCTTATGAATATAAGCTGAATAATGGTTCATTCCAAAGTGGAAACAGCTTCAGCGGAGTAGGCATTGGCTCTTACACCGCCAGTGTTCGGGATGCAAGCGGCACCACGATCCTTCTGGGGCCAATCATGATTAGCCAACCATCTCAATTGAATATTGCGGTGACGGTATCTGGTAACGATGGAACGCCTGTTTTTTCTGGCGGCACACCTGCGTATACCTTTACCAGTAATGCGCCCAGCCCGAATCTACAGAATTTGCCCAATGGCACTTACAATGTGACCGCTACGGATGGCAATGGCTGTACCGCCACAACCAGCTTTACCGTGAATGTGGCTCCGCTCGCCGCTTCGTTTTCGATTACTCAGGTTCAATGCAATGGCGGAAACGACGGAACTATTCAAGTGGCGGGAACTGGCGGCATTTCACCCTACGAGTATAGTCTGAACGGTTCGCCTTTCCAAACGAACAACCTGTTTTCAAACCTTTCAGCTGGCTCCTATAGTTTGGTGGTAAAAGACGCCGATGGAACGCTATTCACCACGAGCCTCACAGTGGCTGAGCCTGCGGTTCTTACCCTTACTGCAACTGTGACTGCCAGCAGTATCACGGCGGTCGCAGCTGGTGGTACTTTTCCTTACCAGTACAGCTTGAATGGCGGCGCGTTCCAAAACAGCGGCACATTCAACAACCTCGTACCAGGTACGTACACCATAGTATCTACGGACGCGCAAGGCTGTACGGCTACTGTAACCAACCTGTTGATTACAAGCGGAACGATAGAACCAACCGAAACCTGGGGCCTGGAAGTATCGCCAAACCCGAGCACAGGTTTATTTGTACTGAAACTGCAAAACGCGCCTGACGCACTTCGCGCAGAAGTATTTGATGCGGTGGGTCGTTTGCTCCAAACACTTGACTTGCAGCCAGTTGGTGGTCAATTGACGACTACTATAGACCTTCAGGATTTGCCCCAAGGCACTTATTTCCTGCGGCTGAGTGATGGTCAAAATTGGGGTGGAGTACGTTTGAGCAAAATAGGTGGACGGTAAATAGTACTCAAACTTAGGAATGTGTGAAATAATAACACCTTCCTTACCCTTTTCGAGCGGTTAAAAAAATGCCCGGACAGCGATTGCTGCACCGGGCATTTTTTCTTTCAAAATTTCATCTGCTTGGCATGCGGGCAATCGGTACTTTTGTCGCTTGAAACTTTGTGCCCATTGGGTAATTTTACCTTAGCGCTTATTCGGGATTTTGGTTCGAGGCTAAAACGAACCAAAATCCCGAACAAGCGCTTATAAACATTTGATTTTAAAACAATAACACAAAATGGCTAAAGACAACATTCCACAGCAACCCGCCATCAATATTGAAATTTCGGAAGAGGTAGCCGAAGGTATCTACTCAAACCTCGCCATCATCTCGCATTCTAATGCAGAATTTGTCGTGGATTTTATCCGCCTCATGCCAAACCTGCCGAAAGCCAAAGTGAAGGCCCGTATCGTGCTCACCCCACAACACGCCAAACGCCTGCTCTATGCCCTGCGCGATAACGTTCAAAAATTTGAAATGCAATTCGGCAAAATTGAAGAGCCAGACCAGCCCTTGCCGCCGATGAACTTTGGGGCACCAGTGGCGCAAGCCTGAATCGGGAGGATTTGGGGATTTGGTTTGTTGGTTAGTTGAGGAATTGGTTATTTGTTTAGTTGAGGATTTGGTTATTTGGGGTGCCGGAGCTTGGTATTAAAACTGTCTTAACTGAAAAAATTGATGCCAAGCTCCGGCACCCCAAATAACCAAATCCCCTAAAAAACCTATTCCTTAAAAAACCGCTCGGCATGCTCAGCATTGAATTTTACAGGCCTTGCATCAGAAGAGGTACCCGCTTCAGCATCGAAGCGGAACACCGAATCATTGGCCCACTCAATAATGCCAAAAAGGGTTTTGCCTGCTAAGGGGCCTGTTTTAAATTCCGTCAGATCGAGCGTTGCGATCTTTTGCTTACAATCGTAGTTGTAGCGGATCGGAAAAGAATCAAACTGACTTCCGAATTTGACAAGCCACAGGGCTTTTCCATCAGGATCAAAGGAAAATACCTGGCCTTCCTGATTAGTCCAACGGCCAGTCAGTTCGCGACATTTATTTTCAGATTTACAAAAAAGGAACAGGGTGGCAAATCCTAAAAAAAGGACCAAATGAGTAAAGAGTTGGTTCATAAGCACTGCTGTTTTAATTTCGGGTGAATACGAAGAGACAGTTATTCTTCAAATAAGTGACTTTTTGGGGTAAAGTTTTTCAAATTAATCCCTCATCAGCAAAACTGTAGTATCCTCTTTCAGAAACGATTAGATGGTCGAGCAATGGAAGATCGAGAATTTTGCCCGCTTCTTTCATTTTTCTCGTCAACTCCATATCGGCGTCGCTCGGCTTCAAATTTCCGGAAGGATGGTTGTGAACTGCAATTATGGCCGAGGCATGCGCATCGAGGGCCATTTTGAAAGCCAATTTTACATCTGCAACCGTACCAGCAGTACCGCCTGTACTCAGTTTTTCTCGGGCCATCACCTCGCAGGCTTTGTTTAGAAAAAGCAGCCAAAACTCTTCATGGTAAAGATCCGTAAGAAATGGGGCAATGACGTTGAAAGCGTCACGACTGGTGCCAATGCGCGGGCGGTCGCGTAGATCTGAAATTTGACGGCGGCGGCCTAATTCAAGCGCGGCAGCAATTGTGATGGCTTTGGCCTCGCCAACGCCCTTGAACCGTTGAAGTTCTTTGATGGAGCGTTTGCCAAGTTCGTGTAGGTTGTTTTCTACGGACGACAGGATTTCCTGTGCAAGGCTCACAGCACTTACGCCAATACTGCCGGAGCCTAACAAAATGGCAATTAATTCAGCATCAGAAAGTGATTGATAACCCTTTAGCAACATTTTTTCACGAGGGCGGTCTGCTTCAGCCCAAGCGTTGATGGACCGGTAAATAGTTTCATTTGGCATGGTAGCGTATTGGTTTCTAACAAAGTTAGCGTTTTAATACGTTGAAACCGCTTTTGTTTCTGAAAATTTTAAATCTGTATCCAATTAAACTTCTATTTCTTCACCCGATCACAGACCGTTCGCTCACATTTTAAACTAATTTTAAAGCATGAAAATCAAATTGTTTTTGGCCGCCATGGTAGCCCTCCTTGCAATGGCGTTCACCACCTTGCAAAACCGCCCCTGGGAATTGCTTGGTACACGAAGCGTCAACTACAAGCTCGATCATGACGAAATCCTCGTCACCCGTGCTGAAGGAGTATTCACTGCCGTACAACTCCGCATTAAGCACAGTCCGATCAATATGCACAAGATGGTCATTCACTATGGTAATGGCGAAACAGATGAAATTGATATCCGAACGGCCTTTCGCGCAGGCAGCAAAAGCGGCATTCTTGATCTGCCCGGAAATAAACGGGTGATCAGAAAAGTAGTGCTCTGGTACGACACGAAGAATCTTGCGAATAATAAGGGCGTGGTAGAGCTTTGGGGTAAGCATTAGTGCCGCGTTCCTAATTCTACTTTGTCAGATTAGCCGCAGCGTAGCGAAACGTCCGTGGAACTAAGGGCATTCCTTGCTTTGAATACAAACAAGGAATGCCCTTTTTTTTGAAAAAATGGCTTGACCTCTTTTCCTAAAATAGGTATTATTCTCGTTTTGGGACATTTTTTAGGCCAATCGCAGGGGACGGCGTATCATTACGTCCATAATTTCTCTGTTTGTATCGTTTCAGGTTCTATTTTTGCCTGATAGTTCATCGGTACTTAGTTCTACTTTGTCAGATTAGCCGCAGCGCGGCGAAACGTCGGTAACAGATATAAAAAACGTAACTGGTTAGGCCGTTTGACTTTTGCCACTAATTGCACAAATTAATGCAAGCTTGTTATCTAAATTAGTGTAAATTAGTACAATTAGTGGCAAAAAATACTTGGAGGCTAAGCGATTACTACCGACGTTTCGACGCGTTGCGGCTGATATGACAAAGTAGAATTAGAAGGGGGTTTAATAATCCGAAAACAATCATGGCAAGAGATCATTCCATCCGTATTTTCATAGTTGAGGACGATCCCGTTTACCAACGGTTGGTAAAGTATGTGGTAAAAATGGACTCAGACCATGAAGTGTATGTTTTTTCCACCGGGAAAGACTGCCTGTCAAATCTGAGTCTAAAACCCGACATTGTATCGCTTGATTATACCTTACCCGATATGACGGGAGAAGAGGTATTACGGAATATCAAGGCCTTTGATCCAGAAATCGGCGTCATCATATTGTCTGGCCAACAGGATATTAACACTGCTGTAAAATTGCTCCGGGAAGGTGCTTTCGACTATCTTATTAAGGATTCAGAAACAAAAGAGCGCCTCCAAAATGCACTTACTAATATAAAAAAGCAGATTCGGCTAAAAAGAGAAGTAGATACCCTTAAAGCCGAATTGGTAGAAAAATATGATTTCCGCAAGCATCTAATTGGGCAGAGTCAGCCTATGCTTCAGGTCCATCAACTTATTGAAAAAGCGGCCAAATCGAATATCAATGTATCGATTCAGGGGGAGTCTGGCACTGGCAAAGAGGTCGTTGCAAAGAATATCCACCATAATTCCCCTCGTCAGAAAGGGCCATTCATAGCACTGAATATGAGTGCTATCCCCAGAGAACTCCTTGAAAGTGAATTGTTTGGTTATGAAAAAGGAGCTTTTACAGGAGCTCTGGCCCGCAAAAAAGGGCAATTTGAATTATCCAACGGCGGCACCTTATTCCTCGATGAAATCGCAGACCTTGATATCAGTATGCAGGCAAAATTGCTTCGCGCATTGCAAGAGCGAGAATTCATCCGGGTGGGCGGTGAAAGTCCTATCCCCTTTGATGCACGTTTGATTGTAGCCACCCATAAAAACCTTGCTGAAGAAGTTCAAAATGGCCATCTTAGGGAAGACCTCTATTACCGCTTGCTTGGTTTGAGCATCAAGCTACCTCCTTTACGTGAGCGCAGCAACGACATACTCTTATTGGCCAAAACATTTCTATCTAATTTCGCCAAGCAGCATGGGATAAAACCCTTGGAATTATCCAAAGAAGCCAAAAGCAAGTTATTAGAGTACCCCTTTCCAGGTAATGTTAGGGAGCTTATGGCAGTAATTGAATTGGCATCCGTGATGGCTGAAGGCAAATTTATTGTCGCTGAAGACATTCAATTTAATAGCATTTCTAAACCCGCCGAATTTCTCCAACAAGAACGCACGCTAGAGGAGTATAAAGACCAGATTATCCATTTCTATCTCAAGAAATACAATGATAACATACAATTAGTGGCCGATAAATTGAATATAGGGAAGTCTACAATTTATCGGCTTTTACAGGATAAAAAATAAGAGCCCGCGTTTATGTTTATTAGTTTTTGCACTGTACCGCTGATTCTGCAACACGTTAAGTTGCTCCAACCCTCATCGGGAGAGGTAATTATGGTACTCTTTGCCGAAGAGGATGTGCCAGATATTCCTTCGCTTATAGAAGCCTTGAACAGTCATGATATCACGTTTTTTGGAGGTATTTTTCCTGGCCTTATCTATGGAAATCAAAGCGTCAAAAAAGGCTGTATTCTAAAGAAATTCAGCACATTGATTCCTCCTTTCTTTGTGGTTGGTATAGCAGGAACAACGTTTAAAATGCCTGCTCCGGCAGCAATAGCTTCAATTGAAAAAGGAACTGCAATCGTTTTACTCGACGGCCTTGCACCGATCATCTATCATTTTCTCTAAAAACTAAACGATTTGCTCGGTGAAAAATGCAATTTTATTGGTGGAGGTGCGGGTTCCATTAGTCTCGAACAATAACCCTGTGTTTTTAGTAATCAGGGCTTTGATGTCAATGCTGCGGTTGTGTGTATCGTCGATAAGCAGATTGCATTACCCGTACGCTTTTTCTTGACGATCAATTTCCTGAAGAACTGAATATCATTCGCCAAAATTTGGTAATTACCAAGATAAATCAAGAGCCTTTTGGCATATTCAGCCTGGGCGAAATATCTTCTTATGGAAAAGGATTGCTAGAGCTTTTCAATAAAACCATTGTAATTGGCACATTCTATTGAATTTAATTCCCCATGACAGACAACATAAAGATAATTCAGGATATTTCATTGCTTTATGAGCTATCGCTTTCGGTAGGTAATTCACTTGACCCACATGAAACCTGCCATCAATTTCTGCGCACCCTGATAAGCCGAAAAAGCCTAAATTTTGGGTCAATTTGGATAAAACAAAACGATCTAAATGCGGCTCCTGTTTATAATCTATTTTTTATTTACCCTCAATTACGGGAGGAGCAAACTTCAGTTGACGATAAACATTTTATCATAGCATCACTTTCCTCCAAACCTTATTTTAGTATATCCAGTCAGGACGCAAATTTTTCCAACGTTTTACAGGAGAAAAAAATTAGAAAGGGTGCTTTTGCTATTTTTAGGCTAGGCAATCTGGGCTTTTTAAAACTGTTTGCTGCTAACCGACTAGAGGGATTTTCCGAAATGGAAATGGCGCAGTTGAAACAGGTGGTAGATAAACTGAATGTCTCTCTAGAAGGTTGTTTTGCCCATATTCAATTAAAAGAAGAGACAGAAAATCGTTTGATTGCCCAAAAGGCGCTGGAGGAAAGTGAAAATAAATTGCGCCGAATGATTGATTCTTCGCTCGATGCAGTCGTTTCGGCAGACGACGCTGGACTGGCGATTGAATGGAATACGCAAGCGGAGAAAATGTTTGGGTATACCCGCCAGGAAGTCTTGGGGAAACCATTGAGAGATATTTTTATCCCAAAGCGGCACTGGCACTTGTTCCAAAACGCACTCGATGACTATATTTCAACAACTAATGAAAGCATTATAAATCGACGGTACGAAATAAAGTGCATCCGAAAAAATGAAGAAGAGTTTTTGGCAGAGTTGAGTATTACATCCGATATAAACGAAAAAAACAGATTATTTGTAGGCTTTTTACGAGATATTACAGAGCAACGAAAAGCCAAAAAAGAAGTGGAAGGAGCTCGAAATCGAATGGAAAACTTGATTTCTAATCTACAAACGGGGATTTTACTGGAAGATAACTTTGGGCAAATTGCCCTTGTAAATCAATCCTTTTGCGACATTTTCTCCATTTCAGCAAAACCCAATCAATTAATTGGCGTCGACTGTAGCCAAGCAGCTGAGCAATCCAAACACCTGTTCCAAGACCCCGTTGAATTTATAACCAGCAATGAAAGGGCCCTAAAAAACAAAAGTCCCATAGAGAATGAGGTCTTAGTGATGGCGAGTGGAAGAGTCCTCGAACGCAATTTTATCCCCTTGTTTTCTGGTGAAGTCTATGATGGGCAGCTTTGGCAATATCGCGATATTACAGAACGCCAAAACACCGAGCAAGCCATCCGAGAAAGTGAAGAAAAATATCGAGGCGTTTTAGAAAATATGGATTTAGGGCTGTTAGAGGTTGATTTAAAAGACAATATTCTCCATGCTAACAACGCCTATTGCCAAATGCTTGGATATACCCCGGAGGAGCTGATCGGAAAAAATGCAGGAGAAACTTTTTTGCCTGAGCACTCCAGAAAAGTTATCAAAAAAAGGTTGGAAGAGCGCAAAGAAGGCCAGTCCAGCGTCTATGAGTTACAAATGCAGCGGAAAGACGGAATCCTGATCTGGGGGCTTATCAGTGGGGCGCCGATCAGAAACGCTCAAGGAACCGTGATCGGATCCATCGGCATTCAATTCGATATGACCGATCGAAAAAAATTAGAAACCGAGCTGGCAGAAGCCAAACAAGTAGCAGACCGGGCCAGGTTGGCAGAGCGCCAGTTTCTCACACACATGAGCCACGAGATTCGTACGCCGATCAATGTGGTGATCGGGATGACCCACTTGCTTGAGGAAACGCGACCCGATATTGTCCAAAAGGATTATCTCAAGAGTTTGCGTTTTTCTGCGGACAGCCTTTTAGGGATTATTGACAACATTCTCGATCTCTCCAAAATTGATGCTGGCGAAATTGAATTTGAACAGAAACCCTTTGATTTGAATTACCTGGTGAAATCTTTGCTTCAAACCTTTCGCTTCAAAATTGGGAGAAAGGAACTCCAAATATTTGATAATCAGGATTCTAGAATTAAAAATCTTATCGTTGGAGACCCTACCCGGATCAATCAAATCTTGACCAATATTTTGGGAAATGCCCTAAAATTCACGGAAAAAGGAGAAATCAGCCTTTCTACAAAGTTACTGAGCAAATCAGCAGGCCAATATCACATAGAATTTAGGATACACGACACTGGAATAGGCATCGCAAAAGATAAGCACGATACCATTTTTGAATATTTTAAACAGGCCAATGTTCAGATCAACCGAAAATTTGGGGGTACTGGCCTGGGGCTCACCATTGTAAAACAGCTGATTGAAATGATGGGCGGCTCTATCCGCGTAGAGAGTCAACTCGGGCTGGGGGCTGACTTTATCTTTAACTTAAGTTTTGGCGACGCTGGAATTCCCGTATTTGAACAAAAAATGCCGTCCGAAACTACCGGACCAAAAAGCCAAAAGCTTCCAAAAGGCTTGCGTTTTCTGGTTGTAGAAGACAATATTCTGAATCAAAAATTGATTTGCAAAACCATCCAATCCTGGGAAGGTAGCTTTGAGGTAGCCAAAAATGGGCTGGAAGCGTTGGAGAAAACCGCTAAATCTCGTTTTGATGTAATCCTGATGGATATTCACATGCCAGAATTAGATGGCTTTGAAACTTCCATTGCAATTCGCATGAGTGCTCAAAATCCCAATAAAAACGCGCCCATTATAGCCCTCACGGCAGCAGCGATGTCCGATGATAAAAGAAGAGCTCTTGATTCAGGAATGAATGCTTTCTTGACCAAACCAATTTCTCCCAAAGTGCTTCAGGAGCATATCCTGCAGGAAATTAAGCACCTTCATTTTATTAAGCCTGCTGAGTCAAGCCAAGACATCGAAATCACCAGCTCAACCAATCCAATTGATCTTAGCTATCTATTAAATTTAGGTGGTGGCGACATGCGATTTGTACAAGAGATTATTGCTGCATTTCTTACCGAAACGCCCGTTTCTTTACAAAACTTACAATTACGCGCACATCAACAGGACTGGGATCAATGTGGCAAATTAGTGCACCAGCTTAAACCCAATTTTGCCATGCTGGGCATGAAAAAACTTGAAACACAAGCGGCCTCGATCGAAGAAAATATAAATATCGGAGGAGTTGATTCCAATAAAATGGCCACCATGATCAAACAGTTGATCTCCCAGAGCAAGGAGGCCTTGTTCTTACTTTCCCAAAATAGACAATTCTAGTCCCTAACAAGCGGGTGCTTATGCCTTGGTTTTCTGGTGGCGTTGTCATGTCGCAGCGAAGCGGAGACATCTACACAACCCAGGCTCCATTGAGCATCTTTTGCCAAGGAGATTCCGAGAAACCTGGGTTGTGTGGATGTCTTCGCTTCGCTGCGAAGTGCCAATTCAAGTTTATAGTGACAAAGAAGTATTAGGTCAACGACATTGCGCTTGATGCCCTGTCCATACTTCCAATTTTGGGAATTTTTTTCCCAAAATTGGAAGTATGTTACTTTTAACTATACTTTTATGCATGAAAATCAGCGGTTAAGAAATTGGCACATTTTTTACAATAGGATAATTGTGTTTGTTTAATCAGGCGTGTTTCTTTTTAATCCTAAAGTTGTTCATTCTGGACATCGCGTCATCTTAAACCTTGAACACCGCAGCCCACTTTTTTAGAAGTACAAGCGGTTGTTACTTTTAGATTAAAGTCCAAAAAAGGCATCCATCTTCCTACTGTAATCGAAATTCTTATTTGCCTTTTAACACGCCTCCTTGAATGGGGAGCTACTTTCAAAAAGTAGCTCCCCTCTTTTTTTGGTGCAAAATGGTATCTATGCAAAGGAAGCTATTTAATTGAGCCGTTTTTCCATCAACCAACCCCTGCTTTCCCTCATTTACCCACACTTTGTATGCAATATGTATACAAATTACAAAGCGTTACACAGGAAACCCCGTGTAACGCTTTTGATTTTCAAGGTGGGCCTGGCAGGAATTGAACCCGCGACCGTCTGATTATGAGTCAGCTGCTCTAACCAACTGAGCTACAAGCCCGCGTCCGTCGCCGAACAGCACAAAGGTAAATTTAATTCCTATGTGGAGGTAAATTTGCCTTTCCTCTTTTTTAAACGGGGTCATGAACTACTCCATTTTGCATAAATTGAATAAATATTTGGCCTTATGCATTTCGTTTCACACTTTTGCCACGAATAAATTGCTGCCAGTCGGTATGCAGGCAAACACTCGATAAAATATGGGATTTCAAAAAGTAAGCACCGCAGAGAACAAAAACGAAATGCAACACTTCGTCCGCAACCTGTTGGGCGATGTGCAAGCCTTCGAGTACATGCTCCAAAATGACTGGTTCGAGAGCGATATTGTACGCATTGGTGCAGAGCAGGAAATGTGTCTGGTAGACAACAAGACGCTTAAACCGGCCTGTATCAACATGGAAGTACTCGCCAAAATGGGCGATGATAAGCCCTGGTGCGTGACCGAACTAGCCAAGTTCAACCTCGAAAACAACCTCAGTCCCCGCGAATTTACAGGCACTTGTCTGAGCGATATGGAGGCCGAAAACCTTCATTATCTTTCTATTATTCAGAAGGTACTGGACGAATTCGACGCGAGCATCATTCTTTGCGGTATCCTCCCTACTTTGCGCAAGCATGACCTGGAGATGCACAACCTCACGCCGAAAGACAGGTATTTTGCGCTCATGGCCGCCATTCAAAAGCACTTGCTTGGCACCTCTTTTGAGCTCCGGGTAGAAGGCATCGATGAACTTCTGGTGAAACACGACTCGCCGCTTTTAGAGGCCTGCAACACTAGTTTTCAAGTGCACCTCCAAGTGGCTCCCAAGGAATTTGTGAAATTGTACAACATCGCACAAGTATTGGCCGCGCCTGTGATTGCCATTTCAGCCAACTCACCCCTGGTTTTTGGCCGCCGCCTTTGGCATGAAACTCGCATTGCACTGTTCCAGCAAAGCCTTGATACCCGCACAACACATGACCACATGCGCGAACGTCTGCCAAGGGTCAATTTCGGTTCTGATTGGCTGCGTGGCGACATTACGGAAATTTACAAAGAAGACATCAGTCGTTTCCGGGTATTGCTTGCCGGAGCGATTGAGGAAGATTCCATGGATATGATCCGCGAGGGCAAGACACCCAAACTTCGCGCCTTGCAAATCCACAATTCTACCGTTTACCGCTGGAATCGCCCTTGTTACGGGATTTCACCCAACGGCAAGCCACACCTTCGTATCGAAAATCGAGTTATGCCTGCTGGTCCATCTACCGTGGACGAAATAGCAAACGCAGCCTTTTGGCTTGGCTGTATGGTCAGCATGGGCCAGCATTATCCTGATATCACCAAGCAAATGGGTTTCGCCGATGCACGCGATAATTTTTTGAAATCGGCCAAATTTGGCGTTGATTCCACTTTTACCTGGATGAAAGACCAAAAAATACCCGTCAAGGAGTTGATTCTGGAAGAGTTGTTGCCAATGGCGAAAGAAGGCTTAAAAAGTCGAAAAGTCAAATCTGCCGATATTTCCAAATATATGGATATCATCGAAGCTCGAACCAAAGAACATAAAACAGGGGCTCGCTGGGCCTTGCGCGCCTTCACGGCATTGAAAAAAGAGGTCACAAATGACGAAGCTGTTACTGCCGTTACCGCCGCTACTATTAAAAATCAAAAACTGAATAAGCCTGTGCACACCTGGAAAGAAGCCACCGCCAAAGACCTGGAAAACTGGCAACCTTCGCACATCAAGGTCGAAGAATTTATGTCGACCGACCTATTTACAGTTCAAAAAGACGACTTGGTAGCACTAGTGGCAGAGATTATGGACTGGCGGCGCATCCGGTATATGCCTGTTGAAGACAGCAAAGGCGAACTGATTGGGCTGATTTCAAGCCGCATGTTGCTGCGTCATTTTGCCCGTCATGCGGTGAACTCGAATGAAGAGCCTCCTGTGGTCACCGTCAAAGATTTAATGATAAACATACCGGTAACGGTCTCCCCTGAAACTTCCATTATGGAAGCGATGAATAAAATGCGTGAACACCGTATTGGGTGCCTCCCGGTGGTGAAGAGCAAGGAACTGGTGGGAATTATTACGGAAATGGATTTTTTACGGATTACGTCTAGGTTGCTGGAGCGGGTAGAGAAGTGATCAACCTGCCAACCGCCGACAAAACCATAAGCGCTGTTTTAACGTTAGTATCTCAAAAACCGCTACTTTTGAAATCTAAATACTGACACCATGCTGCGCCAGATTTTTGCTCTACTATTTTTGTCCACCTTCGCCTTCGAAGGTAGCGCACAGATTGCCCAAAAGGAAGCTGTGGGCTTTCTATACAATCAAGAAACGACCTTTAACCTTCGCCTGGCCACCAATCGAAGCTTCGGCTTTGGCATGGAGTGGGGGAAGCTTCGCACCTACAACAAAACCAAGACGCTGAGTCTGGGGATCAGCGAGATGAAAAGCCCTAAGGAGCAAAGGCAAAATGCAGCTCCGAGTGTTCGTCGTTCGTCGAGGCCGTTCGTGTATGGAAAGAAAAATAGCCTTTTTGTATTGCGGTCAGGCTGGGGAGCTAAACGTTATTTTTCTGAAAAAGCCAAACAAAAAGGCGTGGCGGTAGGGATAAGTTACTCCCTTGGGCCCACACTTGGTTTGTTGAAGCCCTACTATTTAGCCCTTAATTACCCTGAAACGGGATCTTTGTCTGGCCGGCTTTTACTTCAAAAATATTCAGAAAAAAACGAGGCTATCTTCCTCGATAATTCTAAAATCCTGGGGGCAGCACCCTTTACAAAGGGTCTTAACGAAATATCTGTGCTGCCAGGCGGAACGGCCTCTATCGCCTATCACATGGACTGGGGTGCGTTTGATGAAATGGTAAAAGCAATAGAAATTGGCCTCACTGTGGATGTTTTTGCCAGAAAAGCACCCATTTTTGTAAGCGCAGAACAGAATCAACAGGTGTTCTTCAACTTCTTTATAAATTTGCAGTTTGGTAAACGGAAATAAGGAAGAACATTTGAATCCCCAGAAAAAGCCCCAAAATCAGAGAATAGCCTTTCCATGCTCGAACTTCCCATAATTGAGTCTCAAATAACAGGGGCAGATTCCAGGCCTAAACGCCCCGAATGGCTCAAAGTCCGCCTGCCCATGGGCGAGAATTACCGCAATGTGCGCAGCATTGTGGATGAATACAAACTCCACACGATTTGTCAGAGTGGATCTTGCCCGAACATGGGTGAATGCTGGGGTGCAGGCACCGCCACCTTTATGATTTTGGGCAATGTTTGTACCCGATCTTGTTCCTTTTGTGCCGTCAAAACTGGCCGCCCAATCGAATATGATACCGACGAACCACGCCGCGTAGCCGAAGCCATCTGGTTGATGAAAGTCAAACACGCCGTTATCACCTCTGTCAACCGCGATGAATTGCAAGACCGGGGTGCGGAAATTTGGTATCAGACCGTCCGAATGGTCAAAGATCGGAGTCCGGAAACCACTATCGAAACGCTTATTCCAGACACAAAAGCCAACTGGGAGGCCCTGGAACGTATGATTTCTGCTGGACAAGAGGTCGTGAGTCACAATATGGAAACAGTACCCAGGCTTTACCGAAAAGTGCGCCCTCAAGCAAAATGGGAACGCAGTCTCGAGCAAATCAGCCGTATCAAAGCCTATGGCAAGCGTACCAAAACAGGGATCATGGTTGGCCTTGGCGAAACAAAAGAAGAAATATTTCAATCCATGGACGAGCTTGTGGCCAATGGCTGCGATATTCTAACCCTAGGCCAATACCTTCAGCCTACCAAAATGCACCTTGAGGTGGCGGAGTATGTACATCCTGACACTTTTGCTGAATATCGCGAGGTTGGTCTGGCAAAAGGATTGAAATATGTAGAAAGTGGGCCCTTGGTACGCTCTAGTTATCATGCAGAGCGGCACGTTTTTTAGTATGAAATCCCTTCTTTTCCCTTTACTTTTTTGGGGAGTCATCCGCCTCACTGCCCAATCTGGATTGCCCGTAGCCGACCAGACTTTCAAACTCGATGGCAGCAGCGAGCATTTTTACGCTTTTGCGGAAGGCGACCAAATACAACTCCATGTACAAGAACTCACAGGCAAAAAAGTAAAGTCGATTGAGTTTTCCCAATATCCTGAAGGCCACCTGCTTTTTCGAGCCTATGAGCTGGATTCGGTGCTTGAAAAAACCATCCTGATCCCCAAGACAGGTATTTATCTTCTTCGTTTTCATGAAACTGGCTTGACCAAAAAAATCTGCCGGTTCATGTTGCACCGTAGCCCGGGGAGTATCGAAACCACCCGATTTGACACCCAACTCAATTGGAATGTGCGCGAAACACCTGGCTTCCGAATCGGGAAAAAGAGTGTTCAGGCTGGCAAAAAAACGGAAATCGTTTCGCTAGGAGGTCAGACCACAGTGAGTTCCAGTAAGTTTTATCTTAAAAAGCCTGTAAACGCTTACCAGTTTACGCTGCCGCCCAACACGCGTCAATGGGCGTATCGAATTGCCGTAGGTCAAGCAGTACAGGAAGCCAGGCAGCACGACGCTCAAAAACTTAAGCAGGCTTTCCAAGGCGGCGCATCCAAACTAATGGGTGTGGAGCCAGAAACCGCGCTGGCAGCATTTGCACTCGGCATGGCTATCGACCTCAGCACTTCCAAAGGCGGCGAAGATGTGGATTATGCTGTAGTAGATTGGGACAACTGGCAGCACTTTTCAAAGGGAGAAAATTATAACGCCTTAATGCAGCAAACTGGCGTCAGCGTAGATGCCCAACGCAGATATGCACCGCTGGAAGGCACTTTTTTCTTCGCGCTCCGCAGTGATAATTGGGTAGATGACATTACCGTGAACATAGATATTGAGGTTGTAGTGGAAACCCCTGTTTTTGAAATACAGTACTATCTGGAACCGGAAAAACCGTAATTAAATGCCCGCTTTCAGCTGCCAAATTCCCGCCAAATTCCGTCCCAGTCCATCATAGTCCAGACCATAGCCAACCACGAATTTATCTTCAATATCAAAGCCGACAAAATCTACCGGCACAGGAAATTGGGCCGCTTCCGGTTTGCGCAAACAAGTGATGGTACAAATAGACGCTGGCTGTTGCGTTTGAAGGTGTTCGAGAAAGAAATGAAGGGTTCGGCCAGTGTCCACAATATCCTCTACCACGATCAGATGACGGTCGCGAAGGTCTTTGTCAAGCCCGATTACCGTTTGTACATCGCCTGAAGAACGGGTACCTGTGTAGGAGGCGAGTTTGACAAAGCCTATTTCGCAATGACTATCGAAGGCTCGAATTAGGTCGGAAGCGAAAACAAAAGCTCCACTCAAAACACTGATGAACAGAGGGTTTTTGCCCCGGTAGCGCTCGGTCAAGTCTTGGCCGAGTACACGGACACGATCTTGTATTTCAGCTTCGGAAATAAGCGGTACAAAAATTAGGTCGAGGATCTGGATGCTGTCAGTTTTTTGCATAGCACCGCAAAATTCCTTCTTCTTGTCTTCCCATTTGTCGTTTTCATCGTTTTTTTCTGGTTCATGCTCAACTCTAATGGACTTTGGGGGTTTTGGGGTAGCGTTGGCATCTAATAGGAAGGAGGCAAACAGCCTCAGTCAACCTTAAAAGCTTTTAACATCGTCAAAAAACAATGTCTTTTATCCTGAAAATGGCCTGGCGCGATAGCCGTCGCAATCGTGCCCGCCTTGTGTTGTTCATTTCCGCTATCACCGTCGGTATCGCTGCACTTACCGCAGTAAGATCGTTCTCTGTCAACCTCATGGCTGACATTGACCGGGAAGCCAAAACGTTGCTGGGTGCCGATCTTTCGTTGGAAGCAAACCAACCCGCTCCAGATAGTATTTTGGCAAAAATTGAACAACCTGAGGTGGAAAAAGCCAAAGTGCTCAATTTCATGAGCATGGTCAGGTTTCCAAATGGCGGAGGAACAAGGCTATCCCTCATTCGCTCTTTGGAAGGCAACTATCCGTTTTATGGAAAATGGAAAACAGCGCCTGAAAATTCCTGGCAAACCTTCCGAACTGGAAAAACCGCCTTGGTAGACCATGCCCTGATGCTTCAATTTGGGATCAAACCGGGCGACAGTATCCAAATCGGCAACGTTACTTTCCGCATTGAAGGAGACTTGCTTTCTTCTCCAGGGCGGGCGGGTATTGCCAGTAGTATAGCACCCATCGTGTTCATTCCTGCACAATGGCTTGATTCTACAGGACTTGTGCAACGCGGCAGCCGCATAGACTACCAGTATTTTTACAAAATGCCGGCTACTGTTGATGCCGACG
>Ga0209181_10006261_pt1:0-15000 | contig 16746 bp, 12 predicted proteins | sample MAT05_FD_187208 | JGI IMG/M metagenome (GOLD analysis project Ga0209181, IMG submission 187208) | Freshwater microbial communities from Lake Fryxell liftoff mats and glacier meltwater in Antarctica - MAT-05 (SPAdes) (version 2) | ecosystem: Environmental > Aquatic > Freshwater > Ice >...
TCCCCATAGGTAAACATCAGGCAGACCATAGGCGGCATATACACCGTCGCTCAAGATAGTGAATAAGCCTGTCGTGACTTCCAACGCCAGCAACAACGCCCCCTGCAAATTTTCTTCGGGGTCGGCGGCGAACGCGAGATACTGTCCATCTGGCGACCAGATCAATTGGGGGGTATTGGGGGTCGTATCCATAGTTTCTAAACCGCAGAAGGCGGTCACTGCGCCGGTTTCACGGTTGACCATGTGGATCGTAGCGGCGGGGGTGGGCACCGTTTCGGTGGGCATGGGCAGTACCCAAAAGGCGACGTTTTGGCTGTCTGGCGACCAACTTAAAGAATCAACAGCAATGCCGTTGATGCGGGTGATGCCATAGTTGCTGGTGAAGTCGGTCATTTGCTGTGGCAGTCGTTCGGTGATAGAGACTAGGAAAAGTTCAGCACTCGTTGGATCATCCTCGGCGGTGCCAGTGGCGACAGGTGCCACATACGCCAATGTGCCCCCATCTGGCGACCACCCATAAGCGTTGAAGTAGGGGCGATCCTCACCGAGTGGGGTTTCGGGACGAGTGCGACGCTCAATCTCGACCAAGGATCGTTGAAAAACAGCGCCATCGAAACGACTCGTTATGCCCCATTTGCCGCCCGATTGTACCGAAATGACATCGTTGACGGGGACATCACTAGGTTCTGTCCCACGCAAAATAAAGGCGTTCGTGCCCGGTGTCCAAATGAAGAATACGTCGTCTTCCCACCACAAGACATCGGTGGCACCCGTCGTCAAAAAGACACGATTGGAACCATCAAGGCTCATCGTGTTAAAAGCGTTGGTGGCATCATTGAAATAAACCATCTGCGCGCCATCGGGCGAGAGATGACAATTGCGCCCACAGGGGGCGGTTTCGGGAAGGGGATACCGCCGCCCGGTGGCGACATCAAAGTGCCATGTCGCGCGTCCGTCGAAGGCAGTCAAAATCACCCCGCTGCCTGTGAAATCAGTTCCGCGCGGTTGCAGGGTGTCGATGGGGCAAAATTGTGTGATCTCAGCCATTTCGCCCGTTTGTGCAGAGGTGCTTTGGTTTCCTGTCAATAGCACGACGAGGATCAAGATCAGGGGTATCAACAAGCCGTGATTTATCCGTGTGTAGTTAGCCATAAATGCGCTTGATCGCTCTTTCTTGATCGTTCAGTGCTTTGAGTTCGGGATTAAAGCGCCAGAGGTGAACGGCGCTTAGGCGGTCGGTATCGCCGCCATCGGCGATGATCAAATGGTTGGCAGTGATCACACAATCCATCGGGCGGATCGGCGTCACCCCGGGAAACAGATTGTCAATCTCAGACAAGAGGCTTTCGCTTTCCGCTGACCGGATGGCGAAGTGTGCCCCGTAGATGACACGGGTATCGTAGTCATAAGGTTCACCCTGCTCGTCGGTTTGGGGGGCGGGCAATACAAACGCGATGCGTAGCCGTCGGCAGACGAAATATAGCCCCGTGATGGGTGTTTTGGCTTCGGAAATGACATAACTTTCTGCCAAGCCGAGCAGCATAGGCGGAGGCATGTTAAATTTGAAGTAAGCGCTTAATGCCATTTTGTCTTGTATCGTCATGGAGCGCACTAATGCATCGACTCGTTCTAAGGCGCGCAAACCACGATGACGCGGACCGGCAAAATTGAGCCACATTGTTTGCCAACCAGACGATGGTTGTGCCATTTCAGTAGGGACAGGGAGCGGTTCTGTGACGCTGACGTTGCCATGATCTTCATCAATAGAGGTGATGATTTCGCCATCTGCCCCCACATGATGTTGTGCTAACCAGCAATCGTCGGTGTAGATCTCTTCGGCATAAATTTGAAGATCGCTGGTGACGCCGATGAGTTTGCAATCGCCAGTGTGTTTTAGACGAATGGTGCGTACATATTCTAGCTGTGGGAGTTTGAAATCGGTCATCATCGTAGCGTGTCCGTAGCATGGTCGATGGTGCGAACAGATGTATCTGCATGATATACTTGAAGCATCATTTTTTAGCATTCATTGAGGCTGTATTCGATGCCTGATCTTAACCTAAATCTGGGTATAGTGTCCACAGGATGGGCGGAGGGTACCCTAACATCGTTTGGGGTGGAACCTGTTGATAGCCGCTCTGTACAACGCTCGACACATCTAAGTTTACGTAATGTTGCAATTTCACCTAAGCCGGTCACCGGATTGATGGAGGTCGTCATGCACTTGAGCGAAGGTAATGAGCATGACGAAGCCCAAGATGCGGGGCGCACAGTTGCCGAAATTCGTTCGGCGGCTGAAGTTGAGTTTGATGCTGATACCCCGCGTGGACTCATCGTTGAAGATGCTTTTGAACTCGCCGAAATTCTACAGATCACGTTGCGGCGGATGAAGATCGCCGCTGTTCACGAAAGCTATGGCAATCGTGCCTTAGAACGATTTTACGCGATCAAGCCGCAAATTGTCCTATTGGATATCAGTTTGCCTGATATTCCGGGTTGGGAAGTCTTGGAAAAGATCAAAGAACACAGCCGCGCGACCGGGGAACGGATGCCTGCCGTGATTGTGATCACCGCTTTTGGCGACCCCGCCAATCGTTTGGTCGGCAAGTTGCATGGTGTCTTCCGGTATTTGATCAAGCCCTTTACGCCGCGTGAAGTTGAGCAAGTGGTCAAAGAGGCGCTGAATACCTTTGCGTGAGGATGAGTCGTCGGGGATCTGGTGGTTAGCGCGTGGGGCGCGTCGCTTGATCCCCTGCGGTTTTATCGTCAGAATGACTAGGGTGTTTATGTGAAAATATTCCTCACAAAACGCTCTGCACAGATCATCCTGCTCGTGATGGGTGGAGTTATGCTAAGTGTGTGGCTATTTTTCAGAATTGCGCCCCCCACTGATTCTGTGATACCACTGGCGACCTTGATCCCCACTGATGACACAGTAACGACGGGGCGCTTGCAAGCCCTCTATCGTTTGGAAGTGGAAGCAGCGACGGATGGATGGACGCCGGAAAGGGCGGCAACCGCAGCACGGCATTGGCAAGCTATCGGGCAACCAATGAATGCCATCGCTTTTTACGAATTGGCAGACTCGCCCTTGATGTTGCGCCCCCTCAGCGAACTATATATGGAGGTTGGGGATTGGGGGCGGGCGGCGGAGACTTTGCAAACCTTGAGCGAGACTGCGAGCGACTCCTCGAACCGTGCATGGTCGATGGTGCAGTTGGGGTTGATCGCGATAGGGAGTGATCCCGTACAGGCACGGGCTTTGTTTTTGGAGGCGATCCGCCTCGAACCCGGGTATCAAGAGTCGCTGGCGACCCTTTTAGAAATTCTGCGCGTAACGACTGATCCGGTGCGTATCGGGTTTGTGCTTGCCCAAAGCGAGCGTTGGTTTTATACCGAACGTGCTTTAGCGTATGCCCCCGATGATCCGTTGGCGCTGGCGTTTATGGCGTTGGCGCGCGAAATGCAAGGTAAGTCTGGGACGGAGCGACTTGCCGAAGCATTGGCATTAGCACCACAGAACCCTCAAGTGCGTTTTGTGGAAGGCATTTTGTATCGATTACGCGGGCAACTGGATGCCAGCGTCGCGGCGTTTGCGCAAGCGACAGCCCTTGACCCATCGAATCCGGCGTTGTATGCCGAACTGGGCACCGCTTATCGCTTGATTGGCGATTTGCCGACCGCAGAACGTTGGTTACAATTTGCGCTTGAACTCTCTGATGAAGACCCGCGTTACAGCCAGATGATCGAAGACTTACGTGCCGAAGAACAAAATTTACTGCGGGATTTGGCATTGATGATGGGGGAGATTATCGCACCGGAAGTCACTGAGCAACCTAATGCAACTTCTGAAGCCAGCCCATCCCTCGATGTTACGGCAGAGGTCACGCCTGAGCGCCTAGCCCCATGATACAATCACGCTATTGATCTCACGTCCGATATCAAGGAAATTAGATGGTTATGCGTTCAAATTTGCGACGGGCGCTCCTCCTCATCCTTCCGACATTACTCCTCGTGATTCTGGTGCAGGTGCGGGCATCTATCCCCGACTGGCGCGCATCGGTCGTCGCTGGCGAAGCGGGGGCATTATTGTATGTCGCCACCTTCGATGGGGAAGCCGTTAGTTCATTTAATCGGGCGTGGTCACAGTATGAAGGACGTTTATCCGCCGCCGTAAGCGGGGATGTCCTGCGGATTGCTGTCGATGAACTGGGGGGTGGGGCGTATTCCATTGCCGATCCCTATTTCGGAGATTTTGATATGCGCGTAGTGGCGACCGCAACGGATGGCACCGAGGACAATAACGGCTTTGGCGTTATTTTTCGCTTGAAAAACCGCGACAATGAGACCCTTGCTGATGATAGCTATTATGCGTTTTTCATCAGCGGCGACGGCTACTATCGCTTAGACCGAGTCGTGAATGGCGTCTCAAAAACAGTGAGCGATTGGATTGAATCGCCCGCGATTAAGATCGGCATGGGCGAGACCAATGAAATCCGTGTGATTGGACGGGCGAACACTTTTGGGTTCGTCATCAACGATCAACCAGTACGACTGTGTGTACCGGATGATCCGAATGGCATCGGCACTTTATCCGGTGGCGAGTGCATCGTCGCGGGGACATCATGGGTTGAGTCATGGGCGGATGAAACCATTGATGCGGGGCGGTTGGGCGTGGTCGTCCAAAACTTGGGGGTCAACGATCAAGAGGTGGCGGTGACATTTGATAACGTGTTGATTTATGTCCCTGATCCTGTCGATTCTGAGTCTGTGAGTGGCTAGAACCGATGTAATATGCCGCCTTTTGGCAATGTCAGCTATACTTGCTAACGTAGCCAACTGCGTTAGCGTTTGTTTTTTGAGGATAAACGCCAAGTTTTAGAGGTAGAGTGCGCGTATTTTAGCAAGGGCTACGAGCGCTTATGGATGGAAAGGCTAAACAGATAGTATGGACGATCCGCGCGTAGAGATGCAGGCTGCGTTAAAAAAAGCGATGATTGCAAAAGAGTCACTTCGTCGCGATGTGTTGCGGCTGACGATGAGCGCGTTTAAGCAGGTCGAGGTTGATGAACGTAAGGAACTGACCGCTGAAGACGCGATGAATATCCTTCAGCGCGAAGTCAAAAAGCGCCGCGAGAGTATTGACGAAGCGCGCAACGCTGGACGACAAGATATTGTTGACCAAGAAGAGCTTGAACTAACCTATCTTATCGTGTTCTTGCCGACACAGTTGACGCGCGATGAAATCGTGGCGTTGGTGCGCGAGGTGATCACTGAGTCGGGCGCGACTTCTGCCAAAGAGATGGGCAAAGTGATGGGACTCTTATCTCCAAAGGTGAAAGGCAAAGCGGACGGAAAACTCGTGAACGAGATTGTCCGCGAACAACTCCCTAATGCTTAGTTGGTTATCAGATTTTATCGATAGCGTCGCACCGTCAGCGACAGTGCGACGCCAACACCCCCTGCATCGTTTTAGCTTGGCGACGGTTGGGGTGGTGTTTGTATTGTTTTCGACGGTGATTATCGCTTATGATATGATCTTCCCTGCACAACAATCGACCAGTTCGTTGCGGGTGGGCAGTTTTATCGAGCAAGATATCCGCGCGCCTTTCAATATCACATATCCGAGTGAGGTGCTGACAGAGCAGAATCGTCAAACTGCTGCGGAGCGACTCGCCCCGATTTATGCCCCGCCAGATCCGGCAACGACACGCCAGCAAGTGACGCTGTTGCAACAAATTCTCGACTTCATCGATAACATCCGGCGCGATCCTTTTGGGACGCCAGAACAAAAAATGCTCGACCTTCAAGCGATCACCGCACTGCGCCTAGAGATGGAAGTGATCACTGGCATTTTGGCGCTGGATGAAACGACATGGCGGGCAGTGGGTGGCGAGGCGATCAATATTCTTGAGCGCGTCATGCGGGAACCGATTCGGGAGGGGGAAGTTTCGGCGGTGGCGGAACAACTGCCCTTGCAAGTGGCGACGCGGTTTGACCAACGCACGATCAATGTGATTGTGGCGTTGGTGAAAGATGTGCTGCGCCCGAATCGCTTTGTCAATGTCGAAGCCTCCAATAATGCCCGTCAAGAAGTGATGAATGCCGTACAGCCGGAAAGCCGGAATTTTGCGCAAGGGCAGATTGTGGTTGCCCGCGATACGCGGTTGGATGCTGTCGGTTATGAAGCGCTGGAACGATTGGGACTCTTAGCAGTGACCGATAGGCGGGCGCAAAATATTTTGCGGGCGTTCTTGACCAGTGTTTTCTCGGTGGTGCTGATCGGCTTATACCTGACCCGCTTTTCCGATCCGGCGTATATGCGCACGCGCTTTTTGGCGGTTTTGACGATTATTTTTCTTTTGTATTTGCTGAGTGCGCGTTTGTTCGCAGGGTCGGACCCGCCCTACTATATTTATCCAGCGTCGGGATTAGCTTTGCTGTTGGTGGCGATCACCAAACCAGAAATCGCGGTTATTGGCACATTGATACAAGGGTTGATGATCGGCTCGATTGCCAATAATTCGCTGGAAATCACTACGCTGGTGATCGGCGGTGGCATGATGGGCGCGCTGCTTCTGCGGCGTACAGAACGGCTGAATAGTTATTTTGTCATGGGCGTTGTGGTCGCTATCACCAATATCAGCATCGCTGCCCTATTCAATCTGGAGCAGATCAATAACGGTGCCGCCAGCACCTTGACCATCTTATTTTTGTATGCGGTGATCAACGGTGTGTTGTCGGCGATGGTGGCGTTGGTGGGTTTGTATGTGCTGACCTTCACCCTCAATTTGCCGACGAGTTTGAAATTGGTGGAACTGAGCCAGCCCAGCCAACCGCTGTTGCAACGGTTTTTGCAGGAAGCGCCGGGGACTTACCAACACTCGCTCCAAGTGGCGAATCTGTGCGAACAGGCGGCAAATGCGGTCGGGGCGAATGCCCAATTGATCCGTGTGGCGGCGTTGTACCACGATATCGGCAAGATGCTGAATCCGGCGTTTTTTGTCGAAAATCAAGTCGATGCCCTCAACCCTCATGATGCCCTCAATGATCCTTATCGGAGTGCCAGCATCATCATTGGGCATGTGACCGAAGGAGAACGCCTCGCCAAACAATATCGACTGCCGGTGCGGGTGCGCGATTTTATTTTGGAACATCACGGTACGACCAAAGTTGGTTATTTTTATACTTGGGCGGTGACCCAAGCGGGCGATACTGAGTCGGTCGATGCTGATCAATTCACATATCCGGGTCCAAAGCCGCAAAGCCGCGAAACAGCGATCATAATGTTGGCAGATAGTTGTGAAAGCACAGTGCGCGCCCGCAAGCCCGCCAATAAACAAGAAATCTCTGATATTGTGGATGTCATCTTTGAACAGCGAATGCGGGATGGTCAACTTGCCGAAGCCAATTTGACATTGCGCGATCTGGATATGACGCGCGACATCTTTATTGAAATGCTGCAAGCGGTTTTTCATCCGCGCATCAATTATCCGTCGGCGACGACAGCGGGGCGCGTTCAGATCGAAAAAGAATTGCCGCGTGACTCTGTGCTATTGACTTCAACAACAGCCACGAGTAGCAAAACCAAAACGATGGAATTGCCGTTTGTGGTTGATGATTCGGTCGAGCGGCGCAGCGAGATTGAAATGAGTGATCCACCGCCCGTGTATGCTACCCGCAAGCAACCGAGCGAGATCCGCCCCTTGGTGACATTGGATGATGATGATGCCCCTTTGCAAGAGGTGCCGCCGTTGCGCCGGACACAACGTCTAAATCATGTCGAAGACGATAATTTGCCCGATAAAAATAATGACAAGCCAGCGCACTAACGAAAGCGTGCCTATGTTTCAGATTGAAGTTCAAAATGATTTAGAGTTTGTCGTCAACGACGCGCAACTGATCCATGCTGCCAAGACCGTATTAGACATGCACGAGGTGGAAGACGAGGCAGCAATGACGATTGTGATCACCGATGACGCGGCGATCACCGCTTTGAACGTCCAGTTTCGCGGTGTTGATAGCCCGACTGATGTGCTTTCCTTCCCGATGGATGAGTCCCCGTTTCCCGACGAACCACCGTATTTAGGGGACTTGGTGATCGCTTACCCGTATGCGCTTGCCCAAGCCGAGCGCGAAGGCTATGCTATGAGTGACGGCTTGATGTTGTTGGTCGTGCATGGCACCTTGCATTTGTTGGGGTACGACCACGGGGATGCCGAACAGCGGGCGGAGATGTGGGCGGCACAAGATGAGGCGCTTGCCAGCTTGAACGTCCCCTTGTCGATTGTGCCTCGTTTGGAAGAGGATGGCTTGTCTCCCGACAGCTTGTCGTCCGACAAGGGAAATGATCCCGATGACGCGCTGGAGCCAGCGGACGATGAGTAAACGCGAGGACATGATTGAGGCGTTGATGGGCACATCGCGCATCAACCCAGATCAATTTAGCTACCGAACGAGTCCCCATCGCTTCGGTAGTTTGGGTTACGCGCTTGCCGGATGGATTTACATGTTGCGCCGCCAAAAGAATACCCGTATCCAAGCGGTAGCAAGCATGGGGGTGGTGATTTTATCGCTGTGGCTAGGCATTGGCTTGACCGAATGGGCGGTGATCATTCTGGCGATCACCATGACTTGGATGGCAGAATTTATCAATGCAGCGGTCGAGGCGGCGATTAATTTGTCTACTGATGACTTTCATCCGATGGCAAAGGTGGGCAAAGATGTCGCTTCGGCTGCCGTGTTATTGGGGGTGTGCGCCTCGGTGTTGGTAGGTTTGCTGGTGTTGGGTCCGCCGCTACTAACGCGCTTAGGACTGATATGAACGCAATCATCACCTCGGAATCGTATGAGGTGCGAGCTTGAACATGAGGGATTCCGCTTATGGACGATCACGAACCATTCGATAATGAACCATTTGATCACGAACCATTTGATCACGAACCGTTTCCCGAAATGCCGCCGGAATCTGAGGAACCAACCTCTTCTTCAGCGCTAACTGCACCGCCGTCGTTGTCCCCGTTCCCCACTACGCTGCCGACTTCGCCCTTGATCGAACCTATTGCTGCCGGCGAATCGTCGCATCGTGGGGTTGCGCGTGCGCGGCGGGATCAGCGGCGGCGCACTCAAACAGAGGGGGCCGGTTCTGCCCGCATACCCTCCCCGCGACAACTGCGCCCGGCAGGGCAGTTTCGACTGCCACCCATCAAAATAACTGTGAATCGCAATTTAATCGGTATTATCGGTGCGGTCATTTTCATCATCGTGATTGTCATCTTCTTGGGACGGTTGCGTAATGATCCGGTGACATCCTATCCGAATGCGATTTGGATCGGCACAGAATGGACGTATGAGACCCATGAGGAGGGCGTAATTGGTGAGTATGCGCGCCAATTGCGCGAACGCCGCATTGGGACGATCTATGCGTGGGTGACGTGGCTGCAACCCGATCAAACATGGCGGGGCGAAGTCAATTTCGAGAACGTAAAAGCGTTCGTGACTCAGTTGAAGAGGGCTTATCCCGAAGCTATTGTCTATGGATGGGTGGGCGTGCCGACTGAATCGGCACCGGGTGTAACGCGCATTGATGACCCAGAACTACAAGGGCAGGTCGCGCTGTTTAGTCAACGGGTGGTGGATGAGTTTGGTTTTGATGGTGTGTTCATTAATGCCGAACCGGTTTGGGATGGCGATCAAGGCTTTTTGACATTGCTGCGTTCCGTGCGTGGCACAGTGGGATTAGATACCCCGATCAGCGCTGCTTTGCCGCCTGATTGGAGTCCGGCAGGGGCGACGATTCCGGTGCCGGCGCTGATCACGCCGGGGACGGAGTGGGCGAAAGAATACAAGCAGAGTGTCGCTTTGTTGGTGGATCAAATGGCAGTCATGGCATATCAGAGTGGCTTGACCACGCCTGAAGATTATAGCCAATGGGTCAGTTATCAAGTGCAAGTGTACGGCAACATGATCGCTGAACTCAACACGGATGTCGAAATTTTGGTAGGAATCCCAACCTATCCGGCTGAACCCCCCGGACATGATCCGGCAGTGGAAAATATCACCTCGGCGGTGGTGGGGGTGCGTTCTGGGATGATTGCATTAGGCGATGCCGCCCGCTATGTGGCAGGGGTTGCTATTTACGCGGATTGGGAAACTGATGATGATGAATGGCGAACGTATCAACAAACATGGCTGGACGGGCAATAACCCCTACCAGCCATGTGTTTTTTGCACCCTTTGATTGTTGTTGGATACGCGCCAATGCGTATGTTAGTTTTGCGCCAATTCCTCGTAAAGACAAATCGCAGTATCGATCCCCATGTGGAACATCTTGCTCACATAATGTTCGTTGGGTCCATGTGCGCCATCGGTATTTAAGCCGAAGCCCATCAGGATGGAGTCGATCCCCAAGATGCGCTTGAAATCGGCAACGACGGGAATACTGCCCCCCTCGCGCGTGAAGATGGGGGTATTGCCCCATCCGCGCTCATAGGCTTTGACGGCTGACTGCATCAAGGGGGTGTGAATATCGACGATTGCCGGATCACCAGCGCTGATCAAGCTGACTTCGACCGTCACGGCGGGGGGAGCAATGCTCACGATGTAATCGCGGACAAGCTCATAAATGTGGCGCGGGTCTTGGTTGGCAACCAAGCGGCAACTCACTTTCGCCATCGCTTTGGCGGGCAAGACTGTTTTTGCGCCAGCTTCGGTGAATCCGCTCAGCAGACCGTTGATCTCTAGGGTGGGGCGTGCGCCGATACGTTCACGCAACGAATAGCCGACTTCACCCCATGTTTCCGTGATTTTGAGGTCGTTTTTGATGTCTGCCTCGTTTAAATCGAGTTTGCGTAGTTCTTCGCGCTCGGCGGCGGTCAGGGCGAGGACATCATCGTAAAAACCGGGGACGGCAACGCTGTTGTCGGCGTTGTGTAATTTTGACAGAATCTGCGCCAGCGCCAATGCCGGATTGTGGATGATGCCGCCATAACCGCCGCTGTGGAGGTCACGCGATGGACCCACGACATCGACTTGCATATAGGTTAAGCCACGCAGCCCGTAAGTGATCGCCGGTTGATTGATGTCGCGCATTCCAGTATCGGAGATGACGCACACATCGGCTTTCAAAAGCGCGCTATGCGCCTGTAAGAAGGGCAGCAGATTGAGCGATCCGATTTCTTCTTCACCTTCGATGATAAATTTGAAGTTTACGGGCGCTGTTCCCTCGGTGGCGAGGAAGGATTCAAAGGCTTTGATATGGATGAACATTTGCCCTTTATCATCCGATGAACCGCGCGCGTAGATGATGCCGTCTATTTCGACCGGCTCAAACGGCGGGGTGTTCCAGCCATCTTCTATTTTGGCAGGCTGCACATCGTAGTGACCATAGACCAAAACGGTCGGCGCGTCGGCTCCAGCGTGCAACCAATCGCCATAAACGACCGGATGCCCAGCGGTGGGCATGACGGCGACATGCTCGGCACCCACACGGGTCAGTTCCGCAGCGATCCATTCTGCGGCTAAACGGACATCGCCAACTCGTTGGGGGTCGGTGCTGATACTGGGGATGCGGATCAGGTCAAACAATTGTTGGCGGAAGGTCTCGCCTTGCGCTTGGGCATAGCTTCTCGGTGCGCTGGTGGTCAAGGTGATGCTCCTCTAGGCAATACGGATCGAAAATGAGGTATAGAAGGACAAAAGGATAATGCAAACGGGCGCTTAGGTACAGAACACCGCCGCTGCGTTTTCCCAGACTGTTTGTTTGTCGGCGTCGCCGGGGGCGAAGGGGAAATAATAGCTGACGCGATCCAGCAGACCGTCGTAACGGCTTTTCACGGTTTCTGCCAGTTCCGAGATCGGCGCGACAACGGCAAATTCGTTGAGCATATCGTCACTGATGAGTTCGCCCATTTCAAACCAGCGCCCTTCTTTGGACATCCCATGGAGGCGTTCTGCCAAATCCCCCCAACCGTGCATATCCATGATCACCCGATAGCTGGGGGTACTGGCATAGAAAGCGATCTGGGCGCGGACGAGTGCCGCGTTGTCGTTGATCTCGGTTTGGTCTTTGCCCGTCACCACGAAGATCGCGCAATTGACAGCGCAGTCTGATGCTTGGCGTCCGGCTTTTTGGGCACCGAGCGCAATATTGGGGATCACCAGTTCGCGCAGGTACTTGACGGTATGGAAAGAGTGGACATGAAAGCCGTCGCAAATTTCCCCACCCAAACGGCAGAGATGTTCATTGACTCCGGCGATATAAACCGGAATGTTGGGCGTAGCGATTGCCCCGGGCGAGAAAAATGGCGTCAGCAAGGTGAACTTGTAGAATTCGCCTTCGTAACGTAAGCGATCCCCTGTTTGGAAACTATGCCAAATTGCGCGTAGCGACAAGATGTATTCCCGCAAGCGTGGGGCGGGTGAGTCCCACACGGTGCTGAAACGTTTTTCAATATGCGGTTTGACCTGCGTGCCCAGCCCAAGCAAGAAGCGACCGCCGGATTGAGATGCTAAGTCCCATGCGATTTGCGCTGTCACCATCGGGCTACGTGGGAAGGCGACCGCTATCGCCGTCCCTAAGTCGATCCGTTGGGTGGCGCTGGCGGCATGGGTTAGTGGCAGGAAAGGGTTATGGGCGGTTTCGCTGGTCCATAAGCCGTGAAAACCGTAGTCTTCAACGGCACGGGCGATCCCGGCAGCGGCATTGAGATCATCTGGGAAAATTGCGACATCAAATTTCATCAAGGGTGCCTTTTGAAAGAATCGTTTTTACGAAATTTGTGAGGCAATTATAGCAGAACAGTCCTTCGATTTACCTATCTTGAACACATGGCGCAACGTCGTTGTTTTGCCCATGCCCAAAATTGCGCTACCATGTATTGATAATTGCTGCAAGCGACCCTGTGGTGCCGGAAAAAATAGGTGAAATGATGCTGAACCAAAATCAAGAAGAGTTGCGCAAGATTGATCATGCGCACTGGTTGACTCTTTATGAAATAACCCAAGCCATCAACTCTAGCCTCGACTTCGATGAGGTTCTGCACAACGTCATGGACTCAGTGATGCAAATCACCCGTGCCCAGCGGGGTTTTATCATGGTCGCTAACGAGCTAACGGAATTGCTAGAAGTGCGGGTGGCGCGGAACCCCGAAGGCGAAAACTTGGCGCGCGATGAGACTTATAGCACAACAGTCGTGAATCAGGTGATTGCCTCGCAGACGTCAGTGATCACCAACAATGCGCAACTTGACCCGAAGTTTAGCGGGTCAAACAGCATTATGTTGAAAGGGCTGCGCGCGATTTTGTGTGCGCCAATGATGCTCAAAGCCCACCTTGTCGGTGTCGTTTATGTCGATACCACGATCAAAGCGGGGCTGTTTACCGAGTCTGATATGTATTTATTGAATGCGGTGGCGGGGCAAGCGGCGATTGCGATTGAAAATGCGCGCTTGTATAAACTCGCGATTGAGAAAGGGCGTTTAGAGCGCGAGCTTCAGATGGCGCGCGAAATTCAACAATCGTTATTGCCTCGGATGATGCCACGCTTGCCGGGCTATGAGGTCGCGGCGCGCTGGCGTCCGGCACGCGAAATGGCGGGTGATTTTTACGATCTGTTTTTGGTGGGCGACACCTTGATTCTGGTGATCGCTGATGTATCGGATAAAGGCGCAGCAGCTGCCTTGTGTATGGCATCGACGCGCAGCATGATCCGTGCCTATGCCTTCGCTGGTCAAAGCCCACAAGCCACCCTTTCACAAACCAACGATTTGCTGGTCGAAGATACGGACAGTGGTATGTTCGTCACCGCCTATGGGAGCGTGTTCACATCCGATGGGGTGTCGCATCATGTCAATGCTGGGCATAACCCGCCCCTCGTTTATCGCCACCGAACGAGAGAGGTGATGATGATGCCGCGTGGGGGCAGGGCGCTGGGGTGGTTTACCGACAACCCGCTCATCACCGAAAACTTACACTTAGAATCGGGTGATTTGATCCTGTATTACACCGATGGCGTGACTGAAGCCGAAGATCGTTACGGGGTTCAATTTGGTGAATCACAACTGGCGGATGTGCTGCAATCAAAGGCAAATGCGCCCATTGAGGACATCTTGACTTCTATTGAGCAAGCGGTCGATCTGCATTTGGACGGCGAAGCCAATGCCGATGATTTTACTTTGTGTTTGGTGCGCTATAGCGTCTAATCCCAATCAGAACGAAATTTTGGCAAAGTTTACCCTTTACAGCGGGCTTGCCTCTGCTATACTTCGCCCTCGCTGCACTGAACGAGACATTGTGTTCATGGCAACGAAATATCCCAAGACGCACAAATCTCTTTTAGAGAATGTGAAGAAGGGGAAAAGACGGGGTTGACAGAGAATTGTGGTCTGATACACTTCGTCTCCGCTTCACTGACAGAAAAGAGTAACAAAAGCAAGGCTGTCAGGGAAATATCTCAGCAAGACGCAAACGCAGTTGAGCGAATGTGAAAAAGTGGGATAACGCGGGGTTGACGGGGTGCGAAGGTCTGGTAAACTTCAACTCCGCTGCACTGAACGACACGAAGACGAAAGTTTGATGCCGTTCAGCGTGCCAACGAAATATCCCAAACAGTACAAACGAGTTTGTGCAGATATAAAAAATGGGGTTGACGGAAACACGAACGCAGTGATAGACTAACTGAATACAAACAAACGCGCACAGCAATGTGTGTGACGCACTTTAACAACAGAAACGTGCAGACAAAACCAGTAAGTTCCATGATGGAGAGTTTGATCCTGGCTCAGGATGAACGCTGGCGGCGTGCTTAACACATGCAAGTCGAACGGTCGCAAGACAGTGGCGCACGGGTGAGTAACACGTAGCTCATTTGCCTTCGGGTCTGGAATAACGTTCCGAAAGGAATGCTAATACCGGATAAGCTCACGAACTGTAGAAGTTTGTGAGAAAAGATTTATCGCCTGAAGAGAAGGCTGCGGCCCATCAGGTAGTTGGTGTGGTAAC
>Ga0209181_10006263_pt1 | contig 16741 bp, 14 predicted proteins | sample MAT05_FD_187208 | JGI IMG/M metagenome (GOLD analysis project Ga0209181, IMG submission 187208) | Freshwater microbial communities from Lake Fryxell liftoff mats and glacier meltwater in Antarctica - MAT-05 (SPAdes) (version 2) | ecosystem: Environmental > Aquatic > Freshwater > Ice > Liftoff...
TTGGAATAAATCCTCGTAATACCTCTCGCTGACCGTCATCTCCCGCTGCTGCATTCCACATTAACCGCACATCTGCCAACGTTTCTGGAGTCAGCCATTGCTCAATCTCTCGATCGTTATTAAAAGGATCACCCGCCTGTTCTAAATCTTGTATAAGAGGCACAGGTGATCCTTGCCCTTCTATCATCACGTTCTGCACAAGACTTTCACGTTCTGCCTGCCGTCGCTCAATCACAGCACTTAACATCTTCCACCGCTCTGTATTTAGATGATAGACCCGATGCTTATCATTCCCTGACCCACTCCACCAAAAGGCAATTTTAATGCCCATTTGGCTTAAGAGCTGATGGATAATCTGGACATCCGACATCACAGGTTTCCCGTTCGTTTGGTATCCCTGCGGAATCGTGAAATTCAATATCTTCTTGATGTGTCTGGCATTCTCTCTCGCTGTGTGCGCGATCGCTTCTAGATAGGCTGCATCCCACTCCCGCTCCACATCAAAATACTGATTGAGACCTAGCTTGTGTCGTAGCTCTCGCCGTAAGGCAATTCCAGAAATATCCCAGGGACAAAGCCCTTGGTTCCATGCCATTTGCCGCTCTAAGGCTTTTACCGAACGATCCACCGCGACCGTTGAAAAAAGTTGTGCTTCTAAGTTTAGGATCTCTCCCCGCTGTCGTCCATCTCGGTCTTCTAATACTTGCTCAATCGTCAGGCTCTCTGATGGGATGCAGTAAAACTGACAGAGATAAAAGCGGGCGATCGCCCTCGCTTCTGCTGGGCTATGCGCTTCTTTTTGTTCTAACTCTAAAAACTGCACTGCGGTCAGAATGGGAGCTGCGACCAGTAATGCTGCATCTCTATGATTAATCTCCTGCCTCACCTGTTTAAGCGTCGCCAGAATAGCTTGATCGCTCGGTGCGCTCCAAACAGTGACCCGTTTTCCTTCATATCGGAGCCTGACTAATAAATCATACCGAAATTACCCTCAAATTTCATTTACTTATGCCTATTGTTCAGCAAGCTGCTGAACAATTTCCGTCTAGGTGGCTTTTTGCGAAAAATCGATGCTCATCAACTATTTTCGGTATGTTCTAAATGTTTATCACACCGAAGTTTGGTATGATAGAACAATGAGCCATACCGAAAATAGTATCGAACCCGATTATTTGGAAGCCGAACGACCGCGACTACTCGATTGGATCTCGGTTATTCAGGCTTCTGGAAAAGTTGCTCCTGCTTACTGCTGGCTCATCGAATCGTCTGAGGAAAAGGGTAGCAGAACTTATACCTACATTAAGCTCATCACCCAAAGACCTGGCAAAAGGCCGACTTCTAAGTCTTTGGGAAGACCCGGCAGCGATCGCCATCGTCAATGGAAAACAGCGATCGCCCGCAGAGAGGCAATCGCCGAGCTAGAGCAACAGCTAAAAATGCTAGAGGCCCTCAGGGAACGGCAAGACCAAGCTCTACAACTCGCGACATTCCTAGATTCTCTTTAACTTACACTATTCACTTACACTAAATACATCTATAATCTTTAGAGGCTCAAAGGCGGATTCGAGAAGGAGTTTGACTTACTGTGGCGAGAACCTTTAACCCAACCTGCTGGGAATGCAGCCAACTGTCTGTAGATACTGCTCGCCAGTTCCATGGAGAGTCAGGGGATGGCTGCTGGAAGGAAAAGACCTGCCATCGACGACGCTCTCACTATCGCCACCGAGCGGACAATAACCAGAAACGCAAAGCTCATTACGCCACCACTCTAGAACTCAATCCGCAGTTGACCACAACGGTTCAAGCTAAGCCCAAGGCTCCTCCCATTGCCCTCCTTTATCTTTATCGAGAACCCCGAAAAGATGCCCACCTCCATGCGATCGCCATCTTAGTCTGGCAAGGCGATCAAAAACTAGAAGACGTGCCCGCTACTCACTGTATGGGCATGACCAACGGTCAAATTCGCAGCTATCTTCAAGCGGTCATCGCTGAGTTAAATCCCCGCTACGGTATTAAGAACTTTGAGCCAGAGATTCGCTATGATCCGAAGTTCTGTCCCATCCACCCCTGCCCGCTCCAGCCTCCAGCGATGCTCGCCGCTAATGAGTAAGCAGAACGCCTCCCTTGATCTCAAAAGCCTCGCTCAGTCCGAGCAAGAGTTCATCAGGGCGCTCAAGTCTTCCCTTCTGGAACCGGAGCAGGTCAACTTAAATCAGCTTTGGCATATCATTGAACTCCTCCTCCAGCAGCTTCCTGATCTAGAGCAGTTGCGCGTCGGCGGTACGGTGATAACCTTGCTGGCAGAGATTCATTCCGCAAAAGCCGACCGATTCCTCGCAGACTGGGAAGAGCGGCACAATGACGAAGGCCCTGTGATGGAGGAGGAATTGCTGGCAGGATTGGTGCAACGAACTATGTTCCTCGATATTTCTGACCTCATTGTCCCCAAGACTAAAGGCTCACGCAAGCCTCCCACTGACTCAGTCGCCAAGCCAGTCGAGAAAAAGCAAGTGCTGAAGATGCTGGATCAGATGGAAGCGGAGCACACCATGAAACAGCAGGCGCTCAGCGTCGCTCATGATGAAAATGTCTCGGCTTGGATTGAGGCGATCGCCCAGTGGCTACAACACCCTCCAGCCGGAGATCCCGATCAAGGCATATGGTTTTCAGAGCTAGCAGTAGCCTTCAGCCAAGCAGCTCAGCCCCTGTCACCCATCCAAATATTTCTGGCATTGCTTTTGGGCGGCTACCAGTTAAGGCAGCCCGGAGGCTTTTACTCAGATATTTGGGTTCAAATGCCATTCGGTTGAAGCAGGCTCGGTTTGAGCGCCTTAAGTTCAGGGCAATTTCATCGACCCGGTAGTGTTCTAGACGTGTTGTTAAGTTCTGTAGAAAGCTTACCTGGTCAATCATCTAGTTCATCTGGCAATATCTCCGAAACACTACCGTCGTCTTCACCCGCTGCACTGTTGCCTCAATATCCTTATCTAAATCATCAACGATTCTTCTTGCCCTCTGACTTTAAGAAATCATCGAGAAACCCTAATAATCATCACTTTTCAGCCAGAAGCTCATCAATTTCTCGAAGCTTGGCTCGCAGTATTTTCCTTGTTTCTTCTAAGTGGGAGCGCTCCATCTGGTTGGAAATCTCAATGTCTTGCAGTTTCTGAATAGCTCGGAGACTAGCTGGAATTGCTGCCTTAGCTTGAGGCGGAATATTCTCCCGAATTAATTGCCCAACCATTGTTTGAGTCTGGCGGACAGAAAGGTTAATCGATTCAGCGATCGCTTTTTTTCGGATGGTTAGAGCCTTGCGATCGCTAACTTTGAGAGTGTCTGCTGATAAACGATTGAGTTGCAACGCTTTACTTCCCTCTAGCCCATACGCTCGAATTGCCTCTCTAATATCATCCGTAACTTTGAGGATCGGGAAAATATTGCTGTTTACTGAAGTAGGATTAAGTTGCAGTCCTAAGAGAGTTTGAAAAATATACTTTTCCTCTAAATGTTTGAATGCGATCGCCTCTAGCCAGTTATGCAATTCAGCTTCTGGAGCGAGACGCATTTCATTGAGTTTGTCTCGCTGTTCTTTGTCTTGGAATAACCTTTTGATAGCCGTGTTCAAAATTCTCGGAATCGCGATCGCCGGAGCATCGTTGTCTTCTCCAGTCATAAAATCTGGAAACACACCACAGATTTCTTCAATTAGGGCATCTGCTTGATCAAGCGTATGAAGCGCTTCTCGCTGGTTGCTATTTACGAGCGCTCTACGCCGAAGAATGTTGTAATCAACTTCTTCAACAGGCTTGACAATCGACTCTAATGCACTCAATCCAGCTTCAGGCGCAGCTCTCCATCGTAGCTCCCCATCTTCAAGCATGTACTCTCCATCTTTCAGCGGTAGCAAGATAATGGGAGTGAGTTGTCCCTCTCTTTTAAGGCTTTCAGCCCGCTCTTGAATAATGGCGGAAGGGAAAACCGTGCGAGGCTGGTTAGGGTTGCGCTTTATTTTTGAGATTTGCACAAAAATTGTCCCCTGTTGGGAAGCAACCTGACTGGTCAGCGTTGCGATTAAGTCTTCATAGTAGGCTTTATCTTCTGGGTTCAATCCGTCATCCCGTAACTTAAGAAGTTCTGCCTGTAATCCATCGATCGTTTGGTAAAGTTCGTCTACTTTTTGGGATTCGGCAGCGTCAGCAAATGCATTGAGGACAGCCGTGTTTTGTCTTTTCATAGGTTTAGAGGAAAGGAATGGGTGAAAATCTTAGTCACTAGACTTTGCCAGTTAGGATAGAAATAAGCTTGGCAACAATAGGATCAAAGTCCTTAACCGCAGGATGTCCAGGTCTGTATACCTGCAAAGGTACCATTGACCCACTAGAGTTAATAAACTCTGCTGAGTAACGGATAGGTGGGAAACAAGGAATTTTGGGATTCATTTGAGAGAGGGCAACAGAAAGAAGATCCAGGTTATCCCAATGGGCTGCAATACCCTTAGTTCTACGCCGCTCCGGATTACAAACTTGCTCCTGAAGATTTTCAGAGGTGACTGTACTGTTTGATGGGACAAATCCTAAAATTTCCGGTCTAGGATCAAGCCTCAAATCTCTAACTTTGTTGTAAAACCAGTTCACAAGATTTGCTGACCCCTCGATATCTTTATACTCTGGCTTGATCGGCACCAAAATGTGGGAGGCAACAGATAGGCAAAGAACACCCATAGGTTCAAGAGCTGCTGGATTATCGAAAATAATGATATCTGAATTCAAATGAAAGTCATCTAAGCGATCTTTCAGGAGATAGGCTGCCCGAGGATTCTTCTCAATTTCATGAATGTATTCATATAACGGATCTCCTGCTTGGACAACATTTAGACCTGCTACATGATCTTGCCAAACCGGAATCAAAGGGTATTCTCCTGAGAAGCTCCGATCAAGCACAGAAATCAAGTTTCGTTTTGGATCTGGACGATTAAGCCCACAAAAAACTTTGAGTGATCCTTGAGGATCTAGCTCAATGATGGTTGCTGTATACCCTTTTAGACATAGGGCGTAAGCAAGATGCACTGCCAACGTTGTTTTTCCAGTGCCACCCGCATTACTCATAATTCCCAGGCGAACTTGCCGTTTTGCCTTCTGCATTGCGATCCCCTTTGACAGTCTGGCATAACGTTATGCCAGGATATTTTTTATGTTTTCCAGGCTGCTTTTTAGAGAGATGGCATAACGTTATACCATCTCTCTAAATCAGTTTCAATATCTGACTTGTAACTCGTCGCGATTTTCATTGGTGCTGGTGAGCGATCGCGCTCATAAGGACTGTTGGCGTATTGCGCAAATGGAACATGGCATACGTTATACCATAGTTCGGTAAAAGAAGAACTGGATTTATCTTGATACGATTAAAAATATATCGAAGCTAGTTTTCAGAGTACTGCAATTCTTAGCTGATGGCTTCTATCCAGTCCGAATATTTGCCCGTCGAGCAAGCTTCTCAAAGTTCCTAGATGCTCTTCCCAGCCCTACAAATTTTTGAAGTTAGATTTTCTGTATTGTTTATATTTTTACCATACAGAAAACTAGACCATGCAAAAATGCATTACTCAGAGGGTTGTAAGATTACTGATTCTCAAGCCGTTTTTGCCTAATCGTGAGAATAGAGCGCCCTTTGCAGGACTACTGGAGGAATCGTTTGGTTGAGCCACTCGATCGCTTCTGAGCTATCGGCTGTCTCCCAAAGTTGTCGAATATCCTCTAATCCTTCTGGGGTAAGCCATTGTTGGATTGCTGGATCGTTATATAGAGGATCACCCGTTGGTTCTAAATCCTTTAAAACAGCTTGGGGTGATCCTTCAGATGGCTCAGGCTCTTTCTGGCTGTCGGTTTCTCGGTGCATCTGCCTCTGATTGAGAATTGCCATCGTTTGCTGCCAGCGATCGCTATCTAACTGATAAACGCGATGTTTGTTTTCTCCTGAACCTCGCCAAGACAGTTTGACCTTCACCCCCATCTGGCTAAGCAATTGATGAACGATTTGGGTATCAGATATTTTTGGTTTACCGTTAGCTCTCAGGGTATTAGAAATGGTGAAGTTGCAAAGTTGTTTAATGAGGGTCGCATGATTGCGAGCTTCATTGGCATGGGCTTCTAAGTCTGCTTCAGTCCACTCTTTATCGGGATCTAGAAAATCGTTGAGGCGCAGCTTTTCCCTGAGTACTCGGCGCAGTTCTGCTTTGGAGATATCCCATGGACATAGCCCTTGATTCCAAGCTGCTTGTCGCTCTAAGGCTCTAGCGGTGCGGTCAGCGGCTAAGCCAGGAAATAGCTGAGTCTCCAGGTTGAGCAATTCCCCGCGTCGTCTGCCGTTTTTGTCATCAATTACCTGTTCAACGGTGAGAGTTTTGGGATCTATTCCGTAAAAGTCACAGAAGTAGTAGCGGGCGATCGCCCTGGAGTCTTCAGGATTAAGGACTTCTTTTTGTTCGAGTTGCATCACTTCAGCACTAGTCAGGCTTGCTGCAGTGACGATTGCTTCAGCATCGAACTGGGTGATTTCGCCACGAGTCACCTTAAGCTTTTCTTGAATAATGGCATTAGACTGAGCCATTTCAACCTGAACTTGCTTACCTTCAAATTTAAGGCGGACTAGAAGGGCTGTCCTCAACTGACTCATAGCACGGTTTTGCTCAGCGCTGATCTGTGACCAGAAGTTGATATGCGGATCAGATTGCCAATCATATTGGGCGATCGCCTCCGTAGCAATGGCATTTAAGCTAGAGCGAATCAATTGAACTGTAGCGCTCGTTTGTTCTTGAAGATGGCGTTTAAGTTCCATAGAGTTGGTCGAACGGCTGACGGCTGAATAGTTGCGCCCCTGCTCAGCACACCAAACGACTCGTGGCACAGGTTCTCGCACCCGATCCAATGCCTGCGCCATATCAGCATCGGTGGAACTGACGCCATTAAAAATGCCATAGACCTTAGCAATAATCCCTTGAGACTCGATGCTTACCCCGGTCGCCATAGAAGGTGAAACAACAACAACGTCATAATCTCCGTGCCCTAGAACAGCATCAGGATTCTCGATGAACGCTCGCTCTGCCTCACAACCGCTGGTTTCAGAATTAATCAGTAGGATGCGGTGGTGAGGATATTGTTTCTGAATTTGTCGGGCAAGAACCTTGCTGGTGCGTTTTGAGTCTGTGGCGACTAGCAACACCTGTCCAGCAGGTAATTGTCCAACATTTGCCAGTAACCGAGCGGTAATGATGGAATAATTAGGGCAATCGAGGAATGAAACATCATAGCTTTTGGGTTGATAGTCATTACGGATGAGAAAGATCTGATCTGCTTGACCTCGAAGTTCTCTTAAATAGTGCAATGCGGCATTGTCCAAGTCAGCGTCGGCAATAATGACTCGACGCGCCACCTGTATCAATTCTTTGAATCGAGCTAACAGCACGGGACGCTTGCCATCTTTAGCACAGGTGGAGCTAGTAATTAAATGGCGTAAGACCTGCACTAATTCATCAATGATTAAGTCACAGCCTTGAAACTTCTGTGGATCAATCGCCAGTAAGCTATCGACACAAAAGCCAATTCGCAATGAGTAGCCTGCCTGGTTAATAAATTGCCCATTCACTTTATCCAGATCACCTCGATAATCCAATTTCAATCGTTCACATAAGTTACGCATCAGTGCTACACGATGCCCTGCGCCTAATACAGATGCTGTGGACTGAATGGTCTGAGCAATGAACTTAGTTTTGCCAGTGCCCTTAGCAGAGGCGATCGCCAAGATGCCTTCATCCGGTAGGTTCTCTAGCTGCACTGTGGAAAGATCATGGGTTGTTAGACGTAAGTTAATGGGGTAGGTAAGGCGATGCTCTAGCCGCTGCCAGATTTGCCAATGCTCTAAAGGCATTGCCTCTTTCCAGGCATTGTACCAAGCATCAACCCCTTGATTGACAATCAGGTCATCAACCCCTTTGCCCTGGGACCCATCCCAAGTGGCAATGAGGGGATCAAGCTCTGTAGCTGTCTTGAGGAGCTTACCAAAACGAACTAAGGCGACATTGACTTTATGGCGAGTGGTCTCCTTTGCATCTTGGTCGAATGCCAAGATAAACTGTCGTCCCAAAACCGCAAAACGAGTCACATCTGGAATCAAATAGGGGGCGATAGGGTTGCCGAGTGCATCCTTGCTGCGGTAGCCGCCATTGACTCCGTAGAGAGCCAGAGGGACATAGCCTTGAGTCAACAAAGAAAGTGCCTTTTTCCCCCCCTCAGTTGGAACCATTGGAACTTCAGGATGCTGCTCGATCCAATCCCAAAAAGGCATCATTTGAATGCCATGACTTCGAGCAGAAAGATTCGGTGCAAAGGTTGGATCAATAATGTGATGACGCTGAGCAATTTTACGCCGGATGTGCAAAGGAACTTCAGGCAAATAGGCTCTAGAGCCGTTTTTAACGGGCGTTTCATACTTACAGTAACTAGACTTTTTGCCATCCCATCGGGGGTGACTCAGCTTGGCCTGCCAGCAACTGCCATCCTCGTTCATTAAGAGAGCAGCAAAAAATGTATGGCGAGCTTGTTGCCCAAAGCGAGTGTAGTTCCAGCCAAGGGCTTCATGAATTGGAGCTGTGACTTCACCCCCTAGGCTTGCCACAAGGTCGGGGGTAATTTGGATGGTCTGATCAAACAGTTGAGGAGCGATCGCTGATCCTTCAACACACTCCAGTTTAATTTCTGCTGTAAAGGCTTCTAGTGTTGTGGTTTCAGCTGGGACAACAACGGGTAATGTTTGCGGTCGGGCTGTTATAAATCCTTTGATGAATGAACGATGCGTCTTGAAAGATGATTGGACTGACATTTCTCTGTTCCTTACAAATAAGTAAGGCAGAGAGAGTTTTCTCCTTAGCCAAGGTTTGCTAGGGCTAACGAAGCGTTGAAGTAATGCGATTCTATTGAGAAGCGATCGTAGTTCAAAATAACTCTCTCTACCAATTGATTAGAAGGAGTAAGAAGAATTTGTTTATTTTGGGAGATACAAGCAATACCCCAACTAAAACTCTCCTCAAACCTTGTCATACAAGGGATTGAGAGTCATGCGTCTAACAAAATTTTTCGACTTGATCAATGTATAGAGGGAATCTATACTCCTGATCAAAGTCTTGCTAAGATAGATACACGACTCTATGAGCTACCTAATTCCGTGCCGCCAAGCTTAGGTTAGGTATCCCTTCTTCAAAAAAGTGGTTTTGCCAGGAGCCGTAGTACGACAAAGACTCGCTCACCAGAACCCTGGTGACCCTATAAAGCCTTCGCTAGTGACTTTTAACTAGTGAAGGCTTTTAGGTTTTTTGGCACATAGGGCATCCTCCTAGAGACAAATGGGAACTCCTGAATTAACGGAACAAAATTGCATCGCAAAAGGATAATTTTGTTGCCTCAGAGTAACGGTAGTCACAAATTCTTCTTGGAGCGACGTCACGATCAAACTGATCATAATGATCAGCATTTGTGACCGTTTCTAGAATGCTTATGGAATAAGGGATACAAGAATTATTTTGTGACTTAAAGTATGAGTGAGCAGTATTGTTAGCCTAAGTGAGGGGGGTTTAAGGGATAGGTCAGGGGAGTTCTTAAAGTTGTGAAAATAGTCGACACTCAAGCACAGTCTACATTTAGAGGTTTTCCTCCCTCTGTGACGTTTGAGACATGTGAGGGAGGTTAAACCAAGATCTGTGACTATTGGGCATGGTGAAAGGAATTTAGAGGGGGTATTGTGACTGAGAATTGTGACGATTAGTATAGGTGAGGGGAGTTTTGTGTTTTTTGTGACCTTTGGTAAGGGTAAGAGGGGTTTTCATTAAGCACAATACTTCGAGTAGTCATATTGTGACTTTAGGGAAAGGTGAGGGGATTTACTGTGACCTCTGGTAAGAGTGAACGGTATTTTTTTAGACACAAATTTTAAAACTAGTGACCTTAAGAAAAGGTGAGGGGTATTTCACACATGCACAAGCTTAAACAGGTCATATTTGTGACTTTTGGTAAGGGTGAGGAGAATTAAAGAGATCTCTTACTGTGACTATTAGATATAGATGGGGAAAGTTTTAGGAATCAATGAGTTCGTTGTGACTTTAGTGTGAAGTGAGGGGAATGGGCTTAGTCGCAGTCTGAAGTCGTGCAACTGAGCAACTTACTTTGATCTTCAGGTTGAACTCTCCGCTTTCCACTTTCAACCATTTTGACCCAACTGACGCTGCGTTCAATTTTTGCTGCAAGGACGCTTTGGCTCCAGCCTTGAGTCAGACGAAACAGCTTGAGCTGCTCGCCTGATTCGATAGTGGATTGAGGCAAAGTCGGTTGATTCCCATTGCATGATCGCTTCACTTTACGAGTTTGGACAACGGTGTTTATCGTCGGTTCTTGAGGTTCAGGATCTTTAGAGAGTGCTCTGCGATATTCGGCGATCGCATCGAGCTTTTCTGCAATGGCTAGGGGCGGTTGTATCCATAAGCGCCCGTTTAGCAACTGGTCGAAGCTTCCTCGTAACCGCTTTCGAGTGTCTGTAATGCGGCTTCCTGGAGCAGCTTGAGCATCTTTAGCCCAGAATTCGACGGCTTCCTCAGGATCATCAGGAATCTCAGCGATCGCTTGGTCATTAGGCGATTCAACCCAATATTGAGCGGGATAGGTTTCGCGATCGATTTCAATTCGCCATCCTTTTTCTAAGAGTGCTTTGATTGAGGTTAGCCAAAGGCGAACGACGCGCTTGCGTTCTTTAGAAGATTCGCGCGCTGCTTGTACCAGATCCTCGCCAAAAGCAACCTTCATCAGAGTTTCGACGATGAGCGGGCTATGGCGGTTGACCTTTGTTTTGAACAAAAGCCAAGTCATTAGGCGAGCAGCTCCCTCATGGTGATGCCAGGTGCTCATCAGGTCATGTAGCAGCTCCTTCGAGAGGATGCCGTACTCGTAGTAGCCTGCTTTATCTTGCAGTTTCTCTTGATTGAGAAAATGTTCAGCCCAATTGCCACAGCGTATTTTAAGCGTAAAACCAACCAGTTGTTTTTGACCCACTGGATTGCCGTCTTCATCTTGAAGGCAATCTTGAAAGTGCAGCATAGGTTCTGCAATTTCCCATAACCAGGTGCGACTGACGGTGAACATGGGCACTTTGCCTTGCTCTGGCCAGGAAACATAGACCAACAATCGACAAGGCTGCTTGGCAAGCTCTAACATCAGGTGTAACTTCTGTTGTTTGTTCAGCTTCTTATTTTGATCCAGTCCCAGATAGCGCTCAAGCTGGGTATCGCTGAGGACGAAGGACTGCTCCCAAGGGCGCTCTAGCTGGGTGGCATGGGCAGCATAAATCAGATGGATACAGGCAGCCCGAATATCGAATTGCTCAATCAGGGCGATCGCCGCTTCCCCTTCCAGGACAGCGGGATGCTTCGCAAAGAGGTCATTGGTCAACCAAAAAGAAACGAAGCCCTTTCCTTTAGCAACTAAACTTTCGTAATAGGGGGAACCATCCTCGGTTTGCACCCAACCCACGTTTTCGCCCTGTGTCAAAATGTTGCAGCCTTCCCAAATTAAGCGATTGGATGCCATTCGCTCCGTTGCGCCATCTGGAAACAAATTAGGGCTAGTTGATGGGCGTTTAAAGGTATGGGGACGACCAGGACGTGCAGATGGCGGAGCTACGCTTCCATCATCAGGCACGGGTACTGCTTGAATAGAGGTTAGCTGAGCCGTTGTCTCAAGTACGACGGTATCTTCAGGGTTGGATTGACTCGCTCCTGACGGGTTAGTTTTCATAGCAACACTGAGTAGTGGTCATAAATGGTCACAGATAGCCAGAATTGTACTGTATAAGTCTTAGAGACTTGTGCTGAAGAAGCAGGTGATGTCCATGTAATAAGTTGCGGAGATATCTTCGAGTTTTTAATTCACTACTAGATAATGAGGAAATGGAAGCACTAGCGATGGCAAACCTTTTCGTTCCAGCAGTACCCCCTGATTCTTTGTGAAGTAGCTAGGGTACCTCAATAAATAATCGCTTGCACTTCCAGCAACTATAATTAAATGCTCTTAGTATGATGCGTTGAACCTCTTACTTGGAAAGCATTTGAGCTTCTAGAAAGTACATTTAGTTTTAGTGCAAGTTAAATCTTTTTTCTCTACCTACCGCTAGAGAAGGCGATGACTTGATTGACTTTGTAATTCTTACGGCTGTGTTTTCGTCTGACCCAATCGCTCTTGTTCTTCCCGTAACCATTGTTTGAGCGTTTCTTCCGAGGGAAGAGCAATGAGATAGCGAGAGACAAATAGTTGGTTATCTAACCCTGTAGTCGCATACCTGACAGTTTCAGCATCTCGCTCGGCACATAGAATAATACCAACTGGAGGGTTTTCGTGTGGGTAAGCGACGTTCTCTCGCAGGTAATTGAGATAAAAATTCATCTGCCCAGCATAGTCATGCTTAAACTTTCCGAGCTTAAGATCGATCGCAATTAGGCATTGAAGTGAACGATGATAAAACAAGAGATCTAAAAAATGATGTTCGCTCTCAACCGTCATACGAAACTGCCGCTCAACAAAGCAGAAATCTCGACCTAGCTCCTGCATAAATTCCTGAAGATGGTCAATTAAAGCTTGCTCTAGATCATTTTCGCTATAAGCAGGACGTTCTGCTAATCCTAAAAATTCCAAAATGTATGGATCGCGGATGAGGGTCTGTGGGGTATCAATTAATTGCCCTTGTTGGGTCAGGGTGAGAACTGCTGCTTTATCTTTAGACAATCCAACTCGTTCATAAAGCATGTTGTTCATCTGACGCTTCATTTCACGAAGTGACCAGTTGCTTTTTACTGCTTCCAATTCATAAAATGTTCGCTTAAGGCGATCGCTGATCCGACAAAGTTCTATCAGATGCGACCAGGATAGGGTGGCAAAGAGTCTCTGATAGTACTCTGCATCTTGCCACGGCAATGGAGGTTTGTCTTGAGCACGACCTTGCAAAGATGGAAACAGTAGAAGGTCTATAAAGGAAATCTCAATTGTGTCAGCAGTTCCTTCAGTAACGTCTGATCTTAATTCACCAGACACCGTCTGGTGAATCTCAGTGGGTGAGAGTCTAGCAAATGATAATAATCTGGGCAAGATAGTATCTTGAGCCAGGTGAGGATAGACAAGAGCAAACTGCCGAAAATTTCTTAAGTTGCTGGCAGCAACACCTGGAACTCCTTGCCTCTTTAAGTCTTTCGCTAAGATTTCGATCAGTTGGGTAGCGTAGGTAGCCCGATCGACTCCATCTTGCTCATATTCAATGATGTAAGCACCAATCAGCCAGTTACGGAGCGTGAGAGTTTGATTAACCGCACGAGCTACAGCAATTTGGCTGAAGCTATTGATGTAGCTAATCCCAGCTAAGAGGCGATTGTACTCCACTCACGAATTTCCTTTAATACACGAATCGGATGATATTATCACGTCTGGAGTAACGTGAATTTCTTTAGCATTCCAACAGCTAAAGCTAGTGAAATTCTTGAATCACTGAGCTAACTTGTCTAAGCCAGTTACCTGATTTAGACAGAGCTTAGCTGATCTGCTTAACCACAATCGTCATTCACTATCTACCTCCTCAGTGCAATGGGCAATACTAGGATACTCGCCCTTGTCAGTCTATTAAGGCTTGATATCATTCCAGAGATTAACATCCCCTGAATAATGGTAGCTGGCAAGCATCCGGTCTTGCTGGGTCAGGTCTGAGGTCTGAGCCTCGATTTGCAGCATGGCTTCACCCCAATAAAAACCAATCGCCTCTTCACAAACACGATCGCCTTCTGAATAACTGCTAGTGCAATATGCTTGTGGCGATCGCCCTCTACTCCTCATCCCCAGGCAAAGCCCACGGCTCTATTCCGTTTTCTCGTAGCTGCTGTTCTAAAAGCCGTTCCCGACTTAATGCAGTATCAGCTTCCTCGAAAGCACTGCTAAGGCTAATTTCCATGTGGTCGATGATGCGATCGCTTAGCTGCCTATCCCATTCATCTTCAGAACGAGTAATACCAAAAGCGCGATCAAACCGACGCTCTAAGGCTTCTATGATCAGGGCATCAACCAAGGCATAGGCTTGTTTATTTCCCCGATGGGATTGCCAATGCCAATATTTACCAACGATTTCTAAAGGAAGTGCCCTGATACGACTCTGACCCCTCGCCTGATTTTCATCGGCTTCTATTTCCGAAACCGAAACCGTATAACCTTCGCCCATTAAGGATTTGAAGGTCTTCGACTGCAAAAATCGAAAGCGTTTCTAGCGGTCAAACTAACCGCTTCCGCAGCTTGGCTCAAACTCATCCGATACTCTCCATTTGGCAACATAAAGCCGTCAATGATCAGGGAACCAAGGGTAACGGTGGCGCGGGTGGCTTTGATGGATTTACTCCTGGTTTGTTGTTTGTTTGAGGCTAGGTGTGAGGCGATCGGGGTTAGTCTTCATTTGTTCCTCTGATTTTGCGTCATCAAGGATTGAGTCAACTCTACGGGTGAAATCTGAGTAATTGATTGCCCCCTCTCTGAGTATTGCTTTGGCTGCCAGTCCATGTCTTAGCAGGTCTTCGATCATGTCAATTTCATCGACTGACTTTCACTTCCCCACGGGCGATCGCTTCTATTAAGTCATTGCCATTAGATAGTCCGACCGTTCTGGCAACAGGATCAAGATTGATTGCTGCCAATCCTTTGACCACTTTGAAGTGGACGCGGAATTTCCCATCTTCTTCAACTAGGGCTGACAATCCTTTTTTTAGTGCCGATCGGTAAATCTCTGCCCCAGAGTCCCCCGGCAACTGGGCAAGTTGTTCCGCTATGGCACTCAACTCAGTCGAAACTTTGACGGTGACTTGGATCTTCTTGGATGACTTACTCTCTGGCATTATCGATCTCCTTCACCCGCCCGTCCTGCTCTGCCTTGGCAACAACTTCCTTAAGAACCCGCTCCATGAAGTTACTGACGCTACGATCCTCAGCATCGGCAAGCTTCTTCACCTTGTCGTAAAGGTCTTGGTCTATATATGTTGAGACTCGCGCCTTGTCTGTCGCCATTAGCTCTAACTCTTGTTTTTCCAGCATTTAATACGCTCCATTTTGACTGGTAGTGAGAATTTTAACTTAAGTAGTACTACTTTCACTAAATATGGACTATACTACTTCATAGTAGGCAGTGAACCAAGCAAGTTCACTACGGTGAACTTGCTTGGTTCACTGAACTTAGCAAACAGTTCGTTGAACCATAAGGGTTTCAAGCGCTTGGTGAACCTACTAAGTTCACTGGACAAGGCGAAACGGTATCACGACAAACATGAGGAGAAGACAGTGACCGCATGGAGAACGGTTGACCACGATCGGACTTACCGCCCTACAGAGTTGCAATGGGAACTGGGACTAGGAAAGACTCAGTTCACTAGATGGGTGAAAGCCCTAGGACTCAGCAACGGAGAAGGACGCAAGCATTTCTACGATGAAACCGATCGTGCCGAACTCCTACGGTTCCGATCGCTGCTTAATCAATACAACAGACTAGACATCGCCTTCTCAAAATGGAGCGACCAAGGACAAGCCCGCTGAAATTAGCAAGTTCACCAGACCGAAATTAGCAAGCCCACTGAACTTAAAAAAGGACAAATGCCATGACTTCCAATAACATCAAAAACGCGCCTGGATTCAGCAAACCCCAAGGCTTCACCCCGAAGACGAAGAGCGATCGCCCCACTACTTCCCAGCCGGAACCCACGCTACATCCTACGGCTATATCGACCGCTATTCCGACTGCACGGGAAGAGGCGATCGCTCTGTCTGCTACGTCTCACGAGGCAATGAGCGCCCTACAGTCCGCAGGATTGCAGAACGCCGCCGCCTACGTGCAACGGAAGCAAGCGGAGCGCAATCTAGTAGTAGACAAGGTGAGTGACGCGATCGCCTACTTGAGCGATCCAGGAGTATTAGAAGCCGACATTATGAGTGCTGCCGCCGCAAAGGTTCAGGCGAGAAACAGCCCGTGGGCGTACCCAGATGATGATGCCACTTGGGATAACCTGTTTGCCCTGCCTGCCAGTTCCCAGCGCTTGCTAAACGGCGGATAAAAACCTCATCGGGTGGGGTCAGTGCCCCATCCAGCAAGATTTAACACTGATCCATCCCTCGAAGAACTTTCAAATCCTCAAGGAGATTTCCCAATGGTAACTGCTAGAACCTACGCCATTGAATGCCTACTGACCAACATTGTTGACCTCGACAGCATTGGGTGTGAGATCGAACCTGATCTCACGGAGGTTATGCAAGCCAAAATCTTTATTCGTGCTTTAGGCTGCGCCTCTTATGCGCTGCCAGTCTGGCAAGCAGGATTTGAGGTTTACGAGCTTTTCCCCATAGCAACCAACGCAGCCATGTATGAGGCTCTTTGTGAGCTGGCAGCAGAGGGGTTAAGCCCTGATCGGGTCACAGTTGTTGTTGCCCCAAGCAAGGAAGCCGCCGCGATTTTGGCTTGCTTTGTGGCTGATTTTGACGAAGACGAAGACGGCAGCGATGACAACTACACGGGGCGATATTACGCACCCTAATCTCACGTTGCATCCACGCATTTTCACTCTCAACGCTATTAGGACAAATCATGAAACTTACTCAGAACATTGACCCTGTATACATCGTAGGCGGCATAATTGTTG
>Ga0209181_10006265_pt1 | contig 16738 bp, 15 predicted proteins | sample MAT05_FD_187208 | JGI IMG/M metagenome (GOLD analysis project Ga0209181, IMG submission 187208) | Freshwater microbial communities from Lake Fryxell liftoff mats and glacier meltwater in Antarctica - MAT-05 (SPAdes) (version 2) | ecosystem: Environmental > Aquatic > Freshwater > Ice > Liftoff...
AGTTTCGGCTTCCGGGTGGTCGTGGGCGGTTCTGGCTCCTAAAGCTCGTTGATCCTCTGAACTCTGATTCGGTATGGCGCGCAGCGCCATGCCCTTCCCCCCTCCCCGTCAGGGGAGTCGATTTTTTGAAAAAACAATACTCGATGCGACGAATAAAAAATAGGGCGGGCGCGGTGGGATCGGCTCCTGACCGCGCCCAGGATTTTGTATGCGCCTGGCGCCGCCGCTTGCCCCGTGGCGGCAGCGCCAGGCGCGCAGACCAGACCCCGTCGGCGCTATCCTCCATCCTCACCGCGGGCGCCAAACCGGGATCGGGCGCCATTCCTGGGACCGGGCATCACTGCCCTGAGAGGGTGAGGAGGGCTATGAGCCAGAACGCTCGCCGCCAACCGAAAACCGAACTTGTCATTCCTGTTGTTCGGGTTGTTCCTGTTACGAAACGAGGCGCGCGCGCCGTCTGAATCGTTGTTCCACGAGCCACCGCGCAGCACGCATCCCGACAGCCTGACGGTGAATACACCGCGCCATCCGCACTCGATCGCCCGCGCGGACTGCCGATCGGTAATCTGACCAGCCAGTTCTGGTCGAACGTATACATGAACGACTTCGACTGGTTCGTGAGCAGAGAACTGGGCTGCGATGCCTATGCGCGCTATGTCGATGACTTCGCCTTGTTCAGCGACAGCAGACGGCAGTTACACGACTGGAAACGGGCAATCATCGAGCGTCTGGCGCGCCTGCGGCTGACACTGCATGAAAACGAGAGCAGCGTCGGTCCGACCGGAGCGGGCACACCCTGGCTCGGATTGGTCGTGTATCCGGCACATCGTAAGCTGAAAGCGCGCAAAGTCGTTGAGTTTCGCCGCCGCTTCGAACAAGCGGTCCATCTTTACCAAAGGGGCATGATATCGTTTGCGGCACTGGACGCGACCGTGCAGGGGTGGGTCAGTCATGTGCATTACGCGGATACCTGGGGAGTGCGGCGTCATCTGCTTTGGGACACGCATCCGATTGCGGCACCTAAGGACGCATCGTGATGCGTCCCTAAGCAGACGGCACAGCGTATTTCATCCCCGCCGGAGAAAGGGAGTGCGTGGAGCAGATCGCTACGCGAGTGCCTCGTTGTACAGCAGGCGCGTGCGGTCGTCGATCGTCATGGCATTCGCTTTTGCCGCCGTCTCGAATCGGCGGAACTGTGCCACCGCCTCGCCGCGACGCCCCAGCTGCATGTACAGGCGCATCACCTCGCGGTGCATATCCTCACGCAAAAAGTCGGCGTCGATCGCCCGCTTGTACATGACCAGCGCATGTTCGGGCAGGTCATTTTTCAGCTTGTCCTGGGCGACCGCATTCAGCGCCTCCAGGTAGCCGACGCGGAAGTCGTCGCGGCGCTGCGCGATCCAGGGATCGGCATGTCCGTGCAGAAACGGACCGCGATACAGGTCGATGGCGTCCTGCCAGGCGGCGGTCTGCGACTCACCCTGCATATTGCGCCCGTCCATCAGCTTGCCCACGAAGCGCATCACGTCGTAATCGACATCGAGTTCGGGATTGATGCGATAATAGCCATCGGTGTGAACCAGCACATCCATTTCGAGCGCCTTGTGCAGCCGCCGCTTGGTGACGTGAAAGACGTTGACCGCCTGCTCCAGGTCGAGATCGGGCCAGAAGGCATGGCAGATTTCCGAGCGGGTGATGACGGCGCGGTCGAGCGCGAAGAAGAACAGCAGACGTGGCAGGTGTCCTTCCCAGATATCGACCACTTTTTCGTTGAACAGCACAAACCCAGGTCCGAGCGCGTAAACTTCGAGCGACTGCTCTCCACCGGCGAATTCGTAAAAGTTGTCGCGCACCAGCTCGGTATCGTCGAACAGCAGCGCCTGACGCTGCGCGATCATCGAGACCCAGGGCAGGCGCGGGAAGATACGGCTGTTGATCACGATCTTGCAGTGTGCGGGCAGTTGATCGACGAGCTGCTCGATGAACCACTGAATATCGTCGGCGGCATGGCTGCGATCGTATTCGTCGAGTACCAGCAGGAAGGGCTGGCTGCTCAATTCTGCAATATCGCGGGCGGCGGCGGCGGCGAGCTTGCCCATGTCCTGCGCGTCTTCGGGATAGAGCATATGAATGTGTCGCCCGAACAGCGGATTTTGCGCCGACAGATCGTGGGTCATGCCGTTGAGCAGGGCGGGCAAATCCACGTCATCGGGGCTGAGTGCGTAGTAGAATACCTGATAATCAGTGGTGCGCGTCAGACGTGCGATGAACGGCGTGCGAAAGCGCCCGTTTGGGTGCATCAGGATCACGCGCGCCTGATCGCTGCGTTCACGAAAGGCGCTGTAAATCTGGTCTAGTATCTGTGGAAATTTGACCATAATGATCACTCCCTGCATTCAGAATGTGTCTATGTCGATAATATAGCACACTCGCTGTACAACATGCTAGTCGAATGTAGAGACCCGGTGCGTCAATGGTATTGTTACGTGACTTTAATGAAAGGGCACTGATGAAGAACGACGGCGGCACACAAGCTGTGAGGCAATCACCGCGCACGCCTCCACGTACATTCGGGTTGAGCCTGGCGATTCTGGTGAGCGTAATCCTGTTCACCGTGCTGCCGCTGCTGCAGGTGCTGTTGGTAGTGGCGATCCGGTCGCGGTTGGCGGCGGTGGTTCCCGGCGGATCGGATGACGGCGCGATCGCAGTCGGCGCCAATTTTGTCGGCCTGACCGACTCGTCGCTGCTGCTGCAAATCGCGCTCGGAGTCGGCTTTGCCATAATCGCGCTGCTGGCGTGGCGGGGCAGACCGCGCGGCATCCGTTGGGTGATGATCGCGGCGGTCCTGGGTATCACCGGGACATCGGCACTGCTGGCACTGATCAACCTGGCGGCGCCCGCTGAGGTCAGTGTAGGAATCGACAGCGGGCGTGACCTGGAGCGGGGACTGCTGGTCGCGCGCACCAGTCTGAGCGCGTTGGTGGCGCTGTATGTGCTGTGGTATATGAATCGTGCCCCGGCGCGGGCATTCTACCGGGGATATTATCTGCCCGCGCCGGATGCGGAGTGAATGCGATTACGGGGTGGGTTGCAGGGTGCGCGCCCGTTCCGTGCGTTCAGCTATTTCCATCGCCACCAATTCGCGGCGCAGTGTCTTGCCAACGGTGGTTTTCGGCAGCGTCTCGATAAAACTGAATCGGCTGGGCACCTCGTAGCGCGCCAGCCGCTTAGAGGCAAAATCGACCAATTCGCTCTCGGTGACGGTCATATCCGGCTTGAGGACGACCCAGGCTTTGAGCGCCTCCTGTCCCTGTTTGTCGGGATGGGGGACGGCAGCGGTGGCGACCTCTAACACAGCCGGATGATCCGCCAGTACCTTATCGACATTGAGCGGAAAGACATTGTAGCCGCCGATGATCGCCATATCCTTCTTGCGATCGACGATGTAGAAATAGCCGTCCTCGTCCATGCGCGCGATGTCACCTGTGTACAGGAAGCGCTTGCCGTCGTGCAGGCGCAGCGCGTGCGCCGTCTCGTCGGGCATGTTGTGGTAACCGAGCATCAACTGCGGACCGTGCATGATCAGCTCGCCGATCTCGCCGACAGCGATCTCGGTCGTGCCCGTCTCCAGATCGACCACGCGCACATCCATGTCCGGGAAGGGCAGCCCGATCGAACCCGTGCGGTTTTCGCCCACCAGCGGATTGGTATGGGTCGCGGTCGGCATCTCGCTCATGCCAAAGCCTTCGAGCAGCTTGCCCCCTGTGAGACGCTCGAATTCACGTTTAACGGCAGGGGGCAGCGGCGCCGATCCGCTCATGCACACGCGGATCGAGGTCATGTCGATCTGCTTCGCCTTGACCTTCGGGTGATTGCTGATGGCGTTGTAGAGTGCGGGCACGCCCATGAAGATTGTCGGTTTGTAGGTGTCGATTACGTCCAGCACGTCGGGAATGTCGCGCGCGTTGGGCACCAGCACGATCCGCGCGCCCAGCGACATGGCAAAGCCGACGACCGTGATCAAGCCGTAGACATGAAAGAACGGGATCGCGCCCAGGAAAATTTCTTTGTCACCGCGCCCCTTGTCATCGCCGCTGGTCAGCATCTCGATGCACTGAAGGGTGTTGGCGACCAGCGCCTTGTGCTGGGACATGGCGCCTTTGGGGACACCCGTCGTGCCGCCCGTGTACTGATAGATCGCCACGTCTTCGCCGGAGACGGTCACGGTCGGCTTGCGCCCGGCATATTTGCTCAAGACCGCCTGCAGCCAGTGATCGCCGGGCGCGACCGCCTCGATGACGTGTCCGCCTTTCTTTTCTTTAGCAATCTGGAACATGCGCCGTGCCAGTGGATGCAGGTATTCTTTGACGTTACTGGTGATGATCGTCCTGACCTGTGTGCCAGCCTGCACGCTCTTGAGAGCGTTGTAAAACAGGGTCAGGCACAGCGCGACGGTCGCGCCGCTGTCTGCAAGCTGTTCGCGCATCTTTTCCGGCGGATAGGTGGGGTTGACAGCGACGACGATCGCGCCCGCCTTCAGGATGCCAAAATAACTGATGATGAACGCGGCGGTGTTGGGCATGACCACACCGACACGATCGCCTTTTTTGACGCCCAGTTCAGCCAGCGCGACCGCCAGCGCATCACTGGCGCGATCGACCTCGGCATAGGTGAGGTCGGCGCACATCCGCCCAACGATCGGCAGCCTGGCACTGGTCGAGACGGCGATATTGTCGGGTGTGCGCGCGGCACGCTCACGCAGCAGGGCGAACAGCGGTTTGTCGGGATAGGGCATCAGCGAAGGCGAAACGCCTGGGTCGAGTTTGCTGATCCAGGGACGATCCATATAGGTAACCATTTTGACTCCATCAAGCACAGTATTTTTTAATCAAACTTACGTTTAATTATAATCCGATGCGGCGATGGCGTCAAAAAACAAAATCATTCGGCCCAGATGCGCCAGAGTGCCGGAATCAGGATGATTCTGCCCTCCCGATCGACGCAGATGTGCTTGGTGAATCCAGTCATCGACAGGGCACCCGTGTCGGTATCGACGATCTCGTACTCGAAGGTGACACCCCGGCTGCGTATCTCCGCGATCCAACAACGCACCGTGAGCCGCTGACCGTACACCGACGGCTTGACGTAGCGGGCGCCGACCTCGACCACAGTCAGGAACACTCCGGTTTTTTCGAGCTCGGCATAGCTGCTGCCACGCTGTCGTGTATAGGCGCTGCGTCCTTCCTCGAAAAAAACGATGTAATTGGCGTGATGGACGATCCCCATCGCATCGGTTTCGGCATAGCGGACGTACAACGTCGTTTCGACGATATGACGGGTGGCAGGGACAGGCATGGCGACTCCTTGTCAAGAGCGTGCGCATCATTTTCGTGCAACATGCTTTGTGCGAAATGATGAAGGCGCGTGCAAAAGGCTTAATGTGCATATGCTATAGTTTGCCTGAGGCGATGCACTACGGTAAGGGGCGAAAATGGCGATTCGATTCGGGCGAGACATCTGTGGGGATTATCAGAGCGCAACGGCGCGTGAGTGGCTGGTCACCAACGGCAGCGGCGGCTATGCCAGTGGCACCATCAGCGGTGCGCTGACGCGACGCTATCACGGCTTGCTGGTCGCGGCGCTCCAGCCGCCTGTCGCACGGACGCTGCTGGTGGCAAAGCTGGACGAGAGCGCGCGCTATCGCGGTGTCGATCACCGTCTGTACGTCAATGCCTGGGGATCGGGTGCGATCAACCCCGACGGCAACACGCGCATCGAGTCGTTCGCGCTGGAAGGGGCTATCCCGACCTGGACATTCGCGTTCGGCGATGCGCTGCTGGAAAAGCGAGTATGGATGGAGCAGGGCGCCAATACGACCTACATCCGCTACACGCTCACGCGCGCGACGGCGCCGGTCGTCTTGTTTGCGCGTGCGCTGGTCAATCACCGTGACGCGCACGCCAACACCGTCGGACGGGGCAGCTATGCCGTCGAGAGCGTGCGACGTGGCTTGTGTATCACGGCGCCAGACCGGGAATCGTTTTACATTCTCAGCGACCGCGCCGACGCCTCACCCGTTTTCGAGTGGTATCGTGATTTCGCGCTGGCGATCGAGACCGAGCGCGGCTTGCCAGACCGCGACGATCACGCTTATGTCGGCGATCTGGCGATCGCGCTGAGTCAGGGCGAGTCGGTTACGTTCGCCGCGACGACTGTCTATGCCGACTTCATCGACGGTGCCGAGGCGCTGGCGCGCTGCCAGACGCATGAAGCGCGCGTGATCAAGGCGATCGCGCTCGGCGCCATCACCGACGATCTACGTCAGCTGGCGCTGGCAGCCGATCAGTTCATCGTCGCGCGTCCGCTGGCTGACGTGCCCGACGGGAGGACGGTGATCGCTGGGTATCCCTGGTTCACCGACTGGGGACGCGACACCATGATCGCGCTGCCCGGTCTGACGCTGACGACCGGACGCCACGCCGACGCCGCGCTGATCCTGCGCACCTTCGCTCGATTTGTCGATCAGGGGATGCTGCCCAACACCTTTCCCGATGCGGGCGCCGCGCCGGGCTACAATACGGTCGATGCGACGCTGTGGTACATCGAGGCGATCCGCGCCTATCACGCCGCCACCGCTGACCTGTCGCTGATCCGCGATCTGTATCCTGTTCTGACGATGATCATCGACGCGCACATGGGCGGCACCCGCTATGGAATCGCCGTCGATCCAGCGGATGGGCTGCTGCGGGCGGGCGAGCCGGGCGTGCAGTTGACCTGGATGGACGTGAAGATCGACGATTGGGTCGTAACGCCGCGCACAGGCAAGGCGGTCGAGATCAACGCGCTCTGGTACAACGCGCTCAACTGCATGGCGGAGTTCGCCCATCTGCTGGGCGCGTCCGGGGATCATCTGGCATACACTGGCAGCTGCGATCGCGTCCGCGCCTCGTTCCAGCGCTTCTGGAATGAGGACGCGCATTATCTGCACGACGTGATCGACACCCCCGACGGCACCTCCGACGCGACCATCCGCCCGAATGCCATTTTCGCCGTCAGTCTGTTTTACTGCGGCGATCTGCTGACCGAGGCGCAAGCGCTGGCTGTGGTGGACGAGTGCGCGGCGTCGCTGGTCACCTCGCATGGCTTGCGCAGTCTGCATCCAGGTCACCCGAATTATCGGGGCGTATATGTCGGTGACGGCAAGACGCGCGACGCCATGTATCATCAGGGGGCAGTGTGGGGATGGCTGATCGGCGCGTTCGTCGAGGCGCATCTCAACACGTACAATGATAAGCGCGCGGCGCGCTCGTTCTTGCTGCCCCTGATCGATCACCTGAGCGCGGGATTACTCGGATCGGCGGCGGAGATCTTCGACGGCGATCCCCCGCACGCGCCGCGCGGTGCCGCCGCGCAGGCGTGGACGGTGGCAGAACTGCTGCGCGGTTGGGCGCTGACGCAGTAGCGATATGAATGTGATTTTCCGAGCGGATGCCTGGTGAACCGTTCCTGAATCAACTGTCCTGACCACGCGGCACTTTCCGAAACCAAAGGGATGAAGCAGTATGGCAGACCTTATCAAACTCAATGTCCGCGATCTGGCGGCAACCACTGAAACCGCCGCCTGTCTGATCTGCGGGCGCATCCATACCCGCACGATTCTCCAGGAAACCGATTGGCTGACCGACCAGGTATTGGATCGTATGACAGCGGACAACAGCGGCTGGACACCCGACGACGGGGCGTGTCCGGCGTGCGTGCAAAAGGCGCTGCTGACGATCCTGTTGGAGCGTGGCGAGTCCGCGATGCAGAGCGCGATCCAGCTCACCTGGCCCCTTGACGCTGAAGCCGCCTTTGGCGCGCTGCCAACGCCGCTCAGGATGCGCGCGCACCCGCATTACACCGGAAAAGGGGTGACGATCGCCTTTGTGGACAGCGGTTTCTACCCCCATCCTGACCTGATACACCCGACCAACCGAATCAAGGCGTGGGTCGATGTTGGGAGCGAGCAGGTCGAGACCGCCTATTTCACGCCTGATCAGGTTCCGACCTGGCGCGGGTGGGATGCCGCTATGCCGTCGCAGTGGCACGGCACCATGACCAGCACAGCGGCGGCGGGCAACGGCTATCGCGGTCACGGGCTGTACCGGGGGATCGCCAGCGATGCCGATCTCATCCTGATCCAGACGATCGACGCGCGTGGCGCCATCCCGAATGAGAATATTCTCCGCGCGCTCAACTGGCTGGAGGAACACGCGCATTCACTGGGTGTGCGCGTGGTCAATCTGTCGTTGGGTGGCGATCCGGTCGATACGCTGGACGACAACCCGATCGATGCCGCGATCGGGCGTTTGTTCAATGCCGGGATCGCAGTCACGGTGGCGGCGGGCAATGGCGGTGAACGCCAGCTGTATCCGCCCGCGACCGCGCCATCCGCGCTCACCGTCGGTGGTGTGGACGACGGCAACGTCTTCGATCGCGGCGCGCTGTCGCTGTGGCACAGCAATTACGGCGTCGGAATCGGCGGTGTGATCAAGCCGGAAGTGGTGGCGCCGTCGATTTGGGTGGTGGCACCGGTGCTGCCTGGCACCGACGTAGAGCGCGAAGCGATCGAGTTGTTCAGCAAGCGGGTGTATCACGATAGCCCGCGCGCGCAGGCGATCACCGAGCGCAAGCTGGTGACACCGTACTATCAGCATGTGGACGGCACCAGCTTTGCCGCGCCGATCGTCGCCAGTGTGATCGCCACCATGATCGAGGCAGACCCGGCGCTGAGTCCGCGTCAACTGGTCGATACCATCATCGCAACGGCAGAGCGTATTCCTGGCGTGCCTGTCTATCGTCAGGGATATGGGGTGATCAATGCCGGGGCTGCGCTCAGGATGGTGTTGGACGAACGCTGAAATTGATGGGTAAAATAGGATGATTGTGAAATGAGGTTAATCTTATGACGATGGACATCAACCAAGCCGCCAAGATGATCGAGTGGCTGGATGAAGAACGCCGCCGCGACAAGGCGATGATCGCCACGCTGCAAGAGCGGCTGGCACAGCAGCAGGAACAGAGCGATGTGGTGCTGAAGCGGCTGAATGCGGTCGAGTCGGACAGCGCCAAGCTGCAAGGGCAGGTCGCCACCAGCGCCCGCGATGCCGATCTGCTCGATCAGATGCGACGCGAGATGGCGGCGCACATCGAGCAGATCGAGGCGAAACGTCTGACCTCCGAGCGGGAATTCGAGCGCCGCGCGGAACTGGCGCGTGAGACGGCGGCGCGTCCGGTGCGCGAGATCACCGACAAAATCGGACGTATCGAGCGGCAGACGACCGAACTCCCGGCGATCAACGTCGAGAAAGATCGTCTGGCGCAGAGCGTGCAGGCGCTTCAGGGGCGGGTGGATGACCTGTTCAAGCGTCTGGAAGAGCCGGATCGTCGTCTGGCATTCCTGGAAGAACAGCGCCGTCAGGATGCCCGCCGCCTGACCGAGATCGAGGGCGACATCCCGGAGATGCGCAAAGCGGTCGAGTCCAATAAGCCGAAGCTGACCTTGATCGAAGACCTGGCGCTGCGCAACGAGCGTCGCATCACCGAGGTGACCAACGGCGAGCGTGACCGCCGCGAACAGATTCAGCAGTTCATCGACCAGCAAACCTTGCTCGAACAGCAGCGCGAGACCGGGATGGGCGCGCTGTTGGGGCGCTTCAAGACGCATGAAGACCAGATGCAGCGCAGCGCCGAACGCTTCGAGACCTGGGCAGAGGCGTATCGTGAGATGAAAAAGGTGCTGGACGATTTCGAGCGTATCAGCGATCGGCTGGAGCGACGCATCAACGAGGTCGCCGAAATGCAGCGCCTGAGCGAGGAACGCTTCCGCCAGGAGTGGAACGACTGGCGCGGCGACGATCAAAAACGCTGGAAACAATTCACTGTCAGTAACGATGAAGTCTGGCGGCTGCACGATAAAGAATTCGAGCGCTTCGTCAACCGTTTTGCGGAATTGGAGTCGCTCTTGCCACCGCTGCAGGAGAGCATCAACCGTGCCTGGGCGTTGGAACGGGAGCGCGCCCGGCTGTACCGCGACTCGTACCAGGCGATGGTGATGCAGCACGACACCGGGACGACGCTGTCGGTGCTGAACCTGCCGAAAAATGGTAATGGAGGGTAGTGTCTCCAGCTTACGCCCGAAACGGACACGAGATTGGCTCGTCGCGGCGATATTCCTGATCGTCACCCTCATGTTGTGGATGCCGTTCGGGTTCGACATCGCCGACATCAGCGACACCTGGGTGTTCTTCGCCGGGATCGAGGCAGGTTACTTTCCGGTTGTAAGTCACGACAGCCGCCCATTTCTCGGATTAATGATTCATCTGGCACATGCGCTGACGCCAGAGTCATGGGTAGGTGCCAATGTTTTGGCGGCGGCGCTGCTGTTTTTACGTAGTGTCAGTGTTTATGCACTTGTGAACCAGATCGTCCCGCGTGGACGGTGGCTCGCATTCGCGTCGGGCATACTGTCACTGGTGAGTGCCGCCGACACTGGGACGTATTGGGTGACTGCGCTCAACGTTCAGGCGCCCATTGTCGCGTGGCTGATCGCTGCCAATCTGCTGTTATGGCACGCAGCATCCCCGCGCATCGGCAAATTGACAGGCATGACACTGGCACTGCTGTACGCGATGACTTATGAATCAGTGTTCCTGCCGATCGCGCTGACCCCGTTTTTGCTGCTGCTGTCTCAGGGACGTGAGAAATGGCGCTGGTCAGCGCTATGGGTTATCGTTCCCGCGCTCATGCTCGCGCGCTACGCCTATTTTGTGACTCAGGATCAAGGTGGGGAATATCAGGCGTCGGTGCTGTCGTTCGTCCCTGGCGAGATGCTGCGTGCGTTACAGCGTATCTACGGACAGGTGCTCGGCAATGCCTGGCTGAACGTCGTGCCGACCCGTGCGAGCTTTTCGCTTGATTACGCGCTCATAGCCGCTGTCGGCGCGCTGCTGACGGGCTTTATCGGGTGGTCACTGCGCAAGGAACAGCCAGAGTCACGCCGAGTCGTCATCCTGGGTATATTGGCTTTCGGCTTGATCGGGGCAGGTGTCGCCGCGATTCTGCCGACATTTTACCGGGACATCAATTATCGCACGCTGTTCATCGCGGGTGTGAGTGGGGCATTGCTTTACGCTTGTGGTCTGGCGCTGCTGGCATGGTCGTCGCACAGGACGAAACGCCTGGTGTTTGCCATCGCCTGCTGTGGCGTGCTGTTGTTCGATGCGCGCGCCGTTATGCTGGCGATAATCATCGGTGGCGGGGCTATCCTGTTTTTGAATACGCGCATGTTGACCACGCTGGCGCTGATGGCGCTGGTGGCGATGGGGCTGTACAGCAACCTGGAACGACACAATCTGTACGTGCAGGTTGCCGCGCGTCAGGCATTTCTGCTGCGCGCCATGACGCGCGTAGTGCCAGATTTACGTGAGGATGCGGTGCTGATCTTTTACGACGACACACCCGATCTGCGCGGCGTGTGGTCGTTTGAAGCGCGGCGCGATGTCTTTGAAGCCGCAATTCGCTTGCTGTACGCGGACACAACGCGCACAGCTGCATTCTGTGCGCCAGTCGAGGGCTGGGGTTTTTTTGAAGAAAGCTGCGCATGGCGTGATGATGGGCTGGTTCTGTCCTGGGCGCGCGGGGAAACGCTGGTGCTTTACGATAAGCTGGTCGTCGTACAGTACGACGACACGGTTGGGGTGCGCCTGATGGAAATGCTTCCACTCGAACGAGCGGGCGACTATGCGCCTCGCACACAGCTTTTTTCTGGTGCAGTGCCGACGGGGTTTTTGATGCCGTCGCCCGTCGATATGCCCGCGCCAGTACCATTTTCACGACTGCGTTAGCGTATTCAGCTGCATAGATGTAATCGTGTAAGGCGGTTTGGCACGCCAAACCCCTACGATTCGTTGATCTCGCCCACGTCGATGCGGACAATATTGGCGCCCAACGCTGTGAGTTTTTCGTCGATGCGCTCATAGCCACGATCGATCTGGTGGATGTTGGCGATGCGGGTTTCGCCTTTCGCCGCCAGCGCCGCCAGCAGCATCGCCATGCCCGCGCGGATGTCCGGGCTGGTAATCTGCCGCTGACCGACCAGTGCGGTTGGTCCCTGCACCAGGACGCGGTGCGGATCGCACAGCGTGATCCGCGCGCCCATACGCAGCAGGCGGTCGGTGAAAAAGAAACGGCTCTCGTACATCCAATCGTGAAACAGCACCGTGCCGTAGCTCTGAGTGGCGACGGTGAGCGCGACGCTCATCAGATCGGACGGAAAGGCGGGCCAGGGCTGCGCTTTGATGATCGGGATGCGGTTGCCCAGGTCAGGCGTGATGGTGAGCGGTTGGTGCGCGGGCACATGAATATCGGCGCCCAGCACCTCCCAACGCACGCCCAGGCGCTCGAACACCAGCGCGATCGTGGTGAGATATTCCGGGTCAGCCTGGCGAATGGTCAGTTCGCCGCCCGTCATGACCGCCGCGCCGATGTAGCTGCCCACCTCCATGAAATCGGCGCCGACGCGCGCCTCGCCTCCGTTCAGCCTATCGACGCCCTCAATGGTCAGGCGATTCGAGCCGATACCATCGATGTGCGCACCCATGCCGACCAGCATCTTGCATAGGTCCTGCACATGCGGTTCTCCGGCGGCATTCTCGATCACGGTCGTGCCGTGCGCCAGCACTGCCGCCATGACCGCGTTTTCGGTGGCGGTGACGCTGGCTTCGACGAACACGATCCGTGCCCCGATCAGCTTGTCGGCGTGCAGGCGGATCGCGCCGTCAAAGCTGACGGTCGCGCCGAGCTGTCGCAGCGCGTAGATGTGCATATCGATACGGCGCTCCCCGATGGTGTCGCCGCCCGGCAAACCGAGTGACACCCGTCCGCAGCGCGCCAGCAGCGGGCCCGCCAGCACGATGCTGGCGCGTAACTTGCTCGTCAGCGCGGCGTCGATGTCGCTGGTGACGATCGTGTGCGCATGAATGCGCAGCGTCCTGTCGGCTGTCCAGGTCACCTCGGCGCCGATGGCGCGCATGATCTCGATCAGGCTGCGCACGTCGCCGATGTCGGGGACGTTGTGCAGCGTGACCGGTTGATCGGTGAGCAGGCACGCTGGGATCATCTTCAGCGCGGCGTTTTTGTTGCCGCTGGCGGTGATCTCCCCGCGCAAGGGGTGTCCGCCCTCGATCACGAATTGCTGTGCTGCCATGCCGTTTTGTCCTGACTGCAACCTGATTGCAAGACGATCGGCGCCCATTATAGCGCACGAACCGATTCGCCAATGCTGTTGACAACCCGCCCGCCGCCGATCTATACTCTGCATCATGACAATTCGTTGCACCATCCGCTCGCATCATCATTCCCTCGATCACGCCCCTGGGGCGCTGGTGTGGTTCGCCGTCTGACTCGGAACATCCGGGTGACCGTGAGACGATCGAAGCCCCGCGCCCCTGCGGGGCTTTTTTATTTCCAATGACAAGATTACAGAGAGGGAATCACTATGCTCGCCGTCATCGACTATGGCGCTGGAAACCTGCGCAGCGTGGTACATGCACTCACCCATCTCGGCGTCGGCAATATGCGCATCGTCCGCGCGGCGCACGAGCTGCGCGGCGCGACCCGGATCATCCTGCCGGGGGTGGGGGCATTTGGGGCGGGCATGGCGCAATTGCGTGCGCTTCATCTGGTCGAGCCGATCGTCGCGGCGGCGCGCGCGGGCGTGCCATACCTGGGAATCTGTCTGGGGATGCAATTCCTGTTCGACAGCAGCGACGAGATGGGCGATCACACCGGATTCGGACTGCTGCCTGGTCGCGTGACGCGCTTTGCCGACCTGCCTGGACGCAAAGTGCCGCATATGGGGTGGAATCAACTGTGCCCGATCAAGCAGTCGGCATTGCTGGATGGACTCGGTGACGGTGCGATAGCGGGCGTGTCAGCGGGCGTGTCAGCGGGCGTGTCAGCGGGCGTGTCAGCGGGCGTGTCAGCGGGCGCGACAGCGGGCGCGACAGCGGGCGCGACAGCGTATTTTGTCCATAGCTATCACTGCGTCCCGTCGAATGTTGACGACGTACTGATTCGCGCCGATTACGGCGAACTGTTTTGCGCGGGCGTCGCGCACAACAACCTCTATGGGGTGCAGTTTCATCCCGAAAAGAGCCAGCGCACCGGGCTGCGGCTGCTGCGCAACTTTTTGGCGATCCCGTCGCCGATCGGCGACGAAGCATGATCCTTTATCCGGCGATCGACATACGCGGCGGCAAAGTGGTACGCCTGCGCGAGGGCGATCCGAGTCAGCAAACGATTTTTGCCGATGATCCGGTCGATGCGGCGCGGCGCTGGATCGATGCAGGTGCCGACTGGCTGCACGTCGTCAATCTCGACGGCGCGTTTGGTGAGGCGAATGTCACCCTGGGCATTCTGGAGCGGATCGCGGCGCTCGGCATCCCGGTGCAGTTCGGCGGCGGCTTGCGCGACGCGGCTGCGATCGCGCGGGCGATCGGTGCGGGCGCGGCGCGCGTTGTTATCGGGACGCTGGCGGTCAGCCAGCCCGACGCGCTGCGTGACGCGGTGATGTGCTACGGCGGCGAGGCGATCTGTGCGGCGCTGGATGCGCGCGATGGCTTGGTGGTCACGCATGGTTGGCAGCAGCCGAGTCCGCTCACGCCGGCAGGGTTGGGTCGCGCGCTGGCGGGGTACGGCGTGGGGTACGCGCTGTTCACCGACGTGAGCCGTGACGGGTTGATGCACGGCGCCAATATCGAGGCGACCGAGGATTTAGCGCGCGAAACCGGACTCCAGGTGATCGCGTCGGGTGGGGTGTCATCGCTGGACGAGATCGCCCGCCTGACATCGGGCGGGATCGTGCAGGGCGCGGTGATCGGCATGGCGCTCTATCGCGGCGATATACGACTGCAAGAGGCATTGTTAGCGGCGCAAACAGCGCACAAGGGGTAAATCATGCTGGCAAAACGAATCATCCCGTGCCTGGATGTGAAAGACGGGCGCGTCGTGAAGGGGGTGAATTTTATCGATCTGCGCGACGCGGGCGATCCGGTCGAGCAGGCGATGGTGTACGACCGTGAAGGGGCGGACGAACTGGTCTTTCTGGACATCAACGCCTCGCACGAGGGACGCGGGACGATCCTCGACATGGTGCGCCGGGTCGCGGACAGCCTGTTCATCCCGTTTTGCGTTGGTGGGGGCATCCGCACGATCGAGGACATCCGCGCGACCCTGCTGGCAGGCGCCGACAAGGTGTCGATCAACAGCGCCGCGCTCAAAAATCCGGGTCTGATCGACGAGGCGGCGTGGGCGTTTGGCGCACAGTGCATCGTTGTGGCGATCGATCCTAAATGGGTAGCGACACCCGACGGCGGACGCTACGAGGTCTTCATCAACGGCGGACGCACGCCCACCGGACTCGACGCGGTGACCTGGGCACGCGAAGCTCAGGCGCGTGGTGCCGGCGAAATCCTGCTGACCAGCATGGATCGGGACGGCACCAAAGCGGGGTATCATCTGGAACTGACACGCGCGATCGCCGACGCGGTGACCATTCCGGTGATCGCCAGCGGTGGCGCCGGGAACATGGCGCATTTCGCGGAGGCGCTTACAGTCGGCGGTGCGGATGCGGCGCTGGCTGCCACGCTGTTTCATTACAACGAACTGCGCATCGGTGACCTGAAACACTATCTGGCAGGGCAGGGCATCCCGGTACGGCTCGACGGGTGGGATGATCTGGACGAATTTGGCGGTGCACTGTGAGTGCAATCGATGGGGTAGCAGAGCGGCTAAAGTGGGACGCCAATGGACTGATCCCTGCGATCGTCCAGGACGCGATCACACGCCAGGTGCTGATGATGGCGTACATGAACGCCGATGCGCTGGCACGCACACTGGCACTCGGTGAAGCGGTCTTCTGGAGTCGCAGCCGGGGTGAAATATGGCATAAAGGCGCGACCAGCGGTAATGTCCAGCGGGTGCGTGCGATCTACGTGGACTGCGACGCCGATACGCTGCTGCTGCTGGTCGATCCGGCGGGAGCGGCCTGTCACACCGGCGAAGTGAGCTGTTTCTTTCGTGAGATCGACGCGCTATGGGAACCTAATACTTAGGAGCATGACACACCATGACCCCGATGCTGCAGCATCTCGAAAGTCTGATCAAAGCTCGTCAGGAACAGCCGCAGGACGGCAGCTACACCAACAGCCTGCTCGATGCAGGGACGCCGAGTATGGCGCAAAAAGTCGGCGAGGAAGCGGTCGAGGTGGTGATCGCGGCGCTCAGCCAGACCAAAATAGAACAGATCGAGGAGATCGCCGATCTGTTCTACCATCTGCTGGTGCTGATGCGCGATCGAGAGATCGCGCTCGACGACATCGAAAATGAACTCGTGCGTCGTCACGGGGCGGCTGGTGGCTCGACCTCTGGCACGTCGGCGCTGGCTGGCTGAAGCTCGGCGATCCGCGACCACGCCCAGGCGATCGCGCCATCCGGCAGCGTCACCTGATACCACAGGTCGCGTTCCTCGCCTGAACGTCCGGTCACGGGAAGCAGATCGCCCGATCTGGCGACGGCGACGCGCGGGTAATTTGTGCCCGGACCGCCGCGCAGACCGCTGTTGTCCTGAACGACACGCAGCACCGGATCGCTATCGTCGGATGCTCCTTCGGGCGTCGTCTCGGTCTGCGGTGCCTCG
>Ga0209181_10006266_pt1 | contig 16736 bp, 18 predicted proteins | sample MAT05_FD_187208 | JGI IMG/M metagenome (GOLD analysis project Ga0209181, IMG submission 187208) | Freshwater microbial communities from Lake Fryxell liftoff mats and glacier meltwater in Antarctica - MAT-05 (SPAdes) (version 2) | ecosystem: Environmental > Aquatic > Freshwater > Ice > Liftoff...
ACGCGTCCCAGAAAAACGCTAGCGTGGAAATGCCCTGCTGAACTGTTCCTTCCTGAAGACGCTTTTGACTTCAAGACTTACTGGGCTGATAAACTTAACTTTGTTGCACTTGGAACTTGAAACCGCCCCAGATAAAAAACTACAGAAAGTACGTAATAAAACCTACATACAACGTATTTAAAGCCTTAATCGTGCGGCACTGTTTCCGCAAACGAAGGCCGCTGCATCAGCTCCTCGGAAAGACGCGCGAGGTTGGCATGAGTTTCACGCCACTTCATGTCAGGGAAGCGGAAGTCTAGGTAGCCTAGCGCTGCGCCTACAACAATGTCTGCCAGGGTAAAGGCATTGCCCATACACCAAGGTTGCTCTCCCAGTTCTTCCGACATCATGACTAAAGCGCGGCTTACTTTGTCGAGCTGACGGTCAATGATAGCTTGGCTTTTTTGATCTTTAGGTCGTTTCGCTTCCAGCATGGCGATCACGGCTGCATCACTCATGCCGTCGGCCAGTGCTTCCCAGCGTTTAATGCGGATGCGCTCACGGCCGGGGACGGGAAAGAGTCGGTTGTTGGGGGTGACGCTGTCGAGGTATTCGACGATAACGCATGAATCGAAAAGGGTGCTGTTGTCGTCCAGCACCAGCACAGGCACTTTGCCGAGCGGGTTGTAGTTAGGAACTGCTGTGTTTTCTGCCCAAGGCGAATCCAGCACGAAATCGTATTCGATTTTCTTTTCAGCTAGAACAATGCGTGCCTTGCGAACGTAAGGACTTGTGGTTGAGCCAATCAGTTTCATTTAGTTATTTGCCGCAAGTATTTTTGTTTGAGGTAGTGCTGGTGTATTAAATCGGTATTGCTTTAGTACAGCTTGGCTTAGCGCATGCGTAGTGACATGAACAGATCCAAAAGCGGTGGCAATTATATCATCGGCTGCATGTTCAACCCGAGATGATTGCTGTGCCGTGATAAAATTAGCGCTTGATTCCTTGAGCGTTTTCTGACTCCGCCTTATATGGCGCGCATCTTACTATTCCTTACATATTTCACTCATTTAGTTTTTCTCCCTTGAATACTATGACGCTTATTAAAAAATCTACTGCTGTTAACATTTCCTCCCCGCTCACCGCCTTGTCGCCGCTTGATGGTCGCTACGCCACTAAGGTCGAACCATTGCGCGTAAATTTTTCGGAATACGGACTTATTAAGAACCGCATTCGCGTTGAGTTGGCATGGCTTAAAGCGCTGGCCGCCGAGGCTCATTTCACCGAGATACAGCCATTTTCACGCGATACCCAGTTTGAGCTGGATGCGATTGTTGCTGATTTTTCAATAGCGGATGCCGAAGCAATTAAAGCGATTGAAGCACGGACCAATCACGACGTAAAAGCCATGGAATATTGGCTGAAAGAGCGCCTAGCCAATAACGCCGAGGTGATGCGAGTTGCCGAGTTTATTCACTTTGGTTGCACGTCAGAAGACATCAATAATCTCTCGCATGCGTTGATGTTGCGCGATGCGCGCGCAGACACTTTGCTGCCTGCGCTGGATGCGATTATTGCAAGGATGGTTACCCTAGCGCATGAACACGCCGCCTTGCCCATGCTGGCCCGCACGCACGGCCAGCCTGCGACACCAACGACTTTAGGCAAAGAGATGGCGAACGTGGCTGCGCGGTTGAAGCGTGCGCGCAGCAAGATTGAGGCCGTCTCGCTCACCGCTAAATTTAACGGCGCTGTCGGTAACTATAACGCCCACCTTTCCGCCTATCCTGATTTTGATTGGGCGCAATTTGCCCAAGCGTTTATCGAGTCCTTCCGCTTAGAGTTCAATCCTTACACCATTCAAATCGAGCCGCATGACAGCATGGCCGAATTGTTTGATGCGATTGCGCGGACTAACACCATCTTGCTCGATCTTAATCGAGACATCTGGTCATATGTATCGCTCGGCTATTTCAAGCAGAAACTCAAAGAAGGCGAGATTGGGTCGAGCACCATGCCGCACAAAGTAAACCCTATCGACTTCGAAAACTCGGAAGGCAATTTGGGTTTGGCGAATGCGACATTACGCCACCTTGCCGACAAGCTGCCCATCTCGCGGTTGCAGCGCGACCTGACTGACTCGACCGTGCTGAGGAATATGGGCGTGGCGTTTGGATACAGTTTGCTGGCCTACGATTCGTGCTTAAAAGGTTTGAGCAAACTCGAAGCGGACCCCATTCGCTTGCAGGCGGATTTGGAGGAATGTTGGGAAGTATTAGCCGAGCCAGTGCAAACCGTGATGCGTCGTTATGGAGTGGAAAATCCTTACGAACAACTTAAAGCGCTCACACGTGGCAAAGGTATTACCCGTGAGGGTTTGCAGGCTTTTATTCAAACACTGGAAATCCCTGAGCCAGAAAAACAGCGCTTATTAGCGATGACGCCGTGGAGCTATGTGGGCAAAGCGGTGGAGTTGGCGAAGAAGATTTGATTGAGGTTTACTCAATAAGGTTTAATCGGTTGGAAAACGTTTTGAAACATTGGTACGGAGAATAGCGTGGCTTTTGCAGATAATCTAAAAAAATTGCCCGGTGTTGCACATCTGGCCGCACTCAATTTATTAGAGGGCGAGACAGTGGTGGCTAGCATTGAACACAAACAAGGTCAGCTTGGTTCGTTGGGTGTCTACAACCATCTTGGTCAGCTTTATGGCGCTATCACACCAGAAGCAGCCAAGGCAGGGTTAGAGGTTTTTGCAGAGCATACCGACGATGCGCGCGCTAATCCAGGCAAGCACCCCAACATTGATCGCTTAATTGCGTTGATTGAAGAAGGTCGCACTTTACGCGTCAAGCACATTTTTGCTTCCACTAGTTGGGAATAAACGCGATTAACCAGAAATACATGGGAACAAATTATGGAATGGATCACCTCACCTGAAGCATGGATTGCTCTCTTCACCTTGACAGCGCTAGAGATCGTACTCGGCGTAGATAACATTATTTTTATCTCAATTCTCGTCGGCCGTTTACCGCCGGAACAACGGGCACGAGCACGCGTTTTTGGTTTGGGATTAGCCATGTTCACGCGCATAGCGCTGTTGTTATCACTAGCGTGGATGATGCGGCTGACTGATCCCTTAGTGACTATTTTCGAGCACGGTATTTCAGGGCGGGACTTGATTTTAGTCGGCGGTGGTTTGTTCTTGCTAGTTAAAGCGGTAATGGAGATCCATGAATCATTGGAAGGTGGAGGGGAGTACGATAACGACAAGAAAAAATACGCAGGCTTTTACGGCACGCTGATTCAGATTGCTTTAATTGATATAGTTTTCTCACTAGATTCCGTGATTACAGCGGTGGGTATGGCTAGCCATATTCCGGTGATGGTCCTAGCTATCGTCATTGCTGTAGGTATCATGATGTTTGCCGCCAAACCCATTGGTGAGTTTGTAGATACGCATCCCACTATCAAGATGCTGGCCTTGTCGTTTTTGATTTTGGTGGGTGTGGCACTCCTTGGCGAAGGCTTTGGCGCTCACGTACCCAAAGCTTACATTTACTTTGCGATGGCTTTCTCCGTCGTGGTGGAAATGCTGAATATCAAGCTGCGTAAAAAACAGCCAGCAGTAAAATTACGTAAGGAATTTGAATAAAATTAACGTTCACGAGTCATAAACATGGCTTAAGAAAGCGCGCACAAGAATCGGGGCTTAAAAACCCGGCTCCGGTCTTAGTTTGTAACAATCTAAGCTTACAATTCTTAACTGGTGCGATTGGCGACAATTCCCAGCAAATCATGTACATGAGGAGCCGGTAATGCCGATCAAAAATTTAAACTCAAAATCAAAGCCTAACTCGCAACGCACCCCCGTTTTATTGCTTGCGGCGAACCTGCAATACGCTACGAGAGGAAGAGTCGTTTTTTTGAACGTGTCTGGATTCCCGCCTGCGGGAATCCAGACACGTTGCCCCGTTCGTTGTCTCCAATTCTCCTTATGGCCAAGCAAGTTTTAAAGGATTTCTAAAAACACAATGTTCTTCGCCCGTCCCCGTCTCCCTAACTTCAAATCATTTTTTCAGGCCGCACCCATTCATCAAACTGCGTCGCGCTGACATCACCGTGTGTGAGCGCAGCTTCGCGCAACGTGATTCCCGCTTCATGCGCATGCTTAGCTATGGCCGCCGCACGGTCGTAGCCAATATGCGGACTGAGTGCGGTCACAAGCATCAGTGAGTTGGAAAGTAGTTCCGCAATTCGGTTGCGGTCTGGTTCGATACCGCGAACACAATACGTCTCGAAGCTCGTCATCACATCGGCTAACAAACGCACGCTCTGCATAAAGTTGTGGATGATGAGCGGCTTAAAAACATTGAGTTCAAAGTTTCCCATTGAAGCACCCATACTCAGCGCTACGTCGTTACCCATAACTTGGCAGCAAACCATCGTGACGGCTTCGCACTGAGTGGGGTTAACCTTGCCCGGCATGATAGAGCTACCGGGTTCGTTTTCTGGAAGGTGCAACTCACCCAGACCGCAGCGCGGGCCTGATGCAAGCCAGCGGATGTCGTTGGCAATTTTCATGAGCGCGATGGCCAATGTTTTCAGTGCGCCGTGTGCACTCACCAGCGGGTCGTGCGAAGCAAGGGCGGCAAAACGATTCGGCGCACAGCAGAAAGGAAGCCCCGTTTCCTGCGCGAGCTTGGCGGCGACCTTATCGCCAAATTTTGGATGGGTGTTCAGGCCTGTGCCCACTGCTGTGCCACCAACAGCCAGTTCATAAAGCGCATCGAGACTTGTTGTAATGCAGTGCTCAGCATGTTTTAGCTGGGCAACCCAGCCGGACATTTCCTGCCCCAGCGTTAACGGCGTGGCATCTTGCAAGTGTGTGCGGCCAATTTTTACAATATCAGCAAACGCAGCTGACTTCTCAGCGAGTGTGGTGTGGAGCGTGTGTAGCGCAGGCAATAGGCTGTGAGCCAAGCTGGATGCGGCTGCCAGATGCATCGCAGTCGGAAAAATATCATTGGAAGACTGACCAAGATTGACGTGATCGTTGGGGTGGATATGAACACCGCCTTTTTTTGTGTCACCCAATAATTGCGTGGCGCGATTCGCCAGCACCTCATTCATGTTCATATTGGTTTGTGTGCCGGAGCCGGTCTGCCATACCGCTAACGGAAAGGCTTCCGCATGTTTTCCAGCCAGCACCTCATCCCCTGCTTGGACGATGACATCAGCGATGGGCGACTCAAGTAACCCCAACTCGCTGTTCACCAATGCGCAGATGCGTTTGATGCGGGCCAAAGCCATGATTAAGCTGTCCGGCATTTTCTCCGTTGAGATATGAAAGTAGATCAGCGAGCGCTGTGTCTGCGCACCCCACAATGCCTGTGCAGGCACTTCAATATCGCCAAACGAATCGTGCTCTTTGCGTACACCATTACCAACTGGATCAGTATTACTCATTACGTATCACCTCAAGCATTCAACCGGTTGGTTAGTTCAGCATACTTAAAGATTGGCCATTATAAAAACTAAAGGCCCTGTCTTTTGGACAGGGCCTAAGTGCTGAGTTGTTAGTAATGCAGAAAACTCAAACAGATAATTAATTATCTATTCTTGTTGATCGCATCTTTAACAGTTTCTTTTGCATCACCATAGGTCTTTTCGGTTTTGCCTTCGACTTGTTTGGCTAGGCCTTTGACTTGCTGTTCCTTGCTACCGACTAGTTTCCCGGCGCTTTCTTGAACCTTGCCAGCAACATCTTTAACAGTACCTTGAATTTGATTTTTATTCATGATTAGTAGCTCCTTAAGTTAGAAATAAAAAACGACTTAACTCTCCGTGCCTACAACAAACGCTTACTTACTATCCAGTGTGAGTGCAGACGAATTCACGCTCTTTACACCTTCTATTTTTTCAGCGATATTTTTTGCTTCATTAATCGCTTCTTGATTCGGTAAGCTACCCTTAAGAACCACGACACCATTTAAAGTTTTTACTTTTACATCCACGCCTTTTGTCAGACTGTTAACGAGAAGCTCAGATTTAACTTTTGTAGTGATCCAGCTATCTGAGGCAACACGTTCAGTTTTTTCCACAGCCTTCTTGGTCTTCGATTCCATCTTGCTACCAGAAGGAGTATGCAAATCGTTATCTACATTCTTTACCCCTTCGATAGATTGGGCAGACTCTTCGGCCAAAGTTTTTGCCTTAGAGCTTGTTGCTGAACCTGTTAAGGTCACCACGCCATTGGTGGTTTTAACGCTGATATCAGAGTTCTTGAGGCCTTCTTGGCCCATCAACTTGCTTTTTACTTTGGCGGTGATTGCAGTGTCAGTAATGGCTGCACCTAAATTATTGCTATGAGCAGCTGGCATTGATTCGTCAGCAGCGATAGCCACATTTTGCATAACTACGCCACCCGTTAGTGCGCTTAAGATGGCTATATTAAGCAAAGATTTTTTAAAAATGGAAGTAATGTTTTTCATAATCATGACCTCGGCTTTGGTTAATGGTTAATGGTTAATGGTTAATGGTTAATGGTTAATGGTTAATGGTTAATGGTTAATGGTTAATGGTTAATGGTTAATGGTTAATGGTTAATGGTTAATGGTTAATGCAATCAGGCTCACTTGGAAAGGTAAAAACTGTACATCCCTATATCCTTTGTGACCGTGTTGAGAGTTTCCAGCGTTTCTGGTCTATGTTCAGTGCGGAATCGCACACAAACGTGAAAAGACGAGTAGTTAAAAGTGAACTATGCGTGAGATGTAGAGAAGAGGTGTGGCTAACGACAGGCTAGATATGCCTTGAAGAGGCAAGCCTAGAGTGCTTCTCCAGGGTGTTCTTGGAGACAAAATCATGGAAAAAGAAGTTGGTAGGGACCGGGTTTAATACATTCCCCAATTACATCCCTTATTACGTTCCCTTAGCATCAGGCCTGCGATCGGTAATATCTGTCCCTATTCCGCGATATCCAATAAATCGACTGGACGAATCAAAAATAGGTTCTCCGCTGACTTGCAGATATTGCACGGTGCCATTTTGTAACTGGCGGCTGTAAATAAAATCCAAGAAGGGGCGTCGGCTGGCAATGTTATCGACAAGTTGCGCGTGTTCTGCAGTATTCCATCCTGCCAATGCACTCGCGTTGGAGTCCAGCATTTCTCCCGCTTCCAAACCTAACATTTCAAATACAGGGCCGGATGTTTTAGTAAAGCGGCCTTCTGCGTCTTGCTCCCAATACCAGTCAGAAGAAAGCTCCGTAAAGCTCTTAAATCGAGCTTCGCTTTCTCTTAACTCTGCTGTACGTGCCAATACTGTTTTCTCTAGCTCTTTATTGTAGTTATTAAGTTTTTTATATAGCAGGCGTACTTCTAACATGTTGTGAATGCGGGTTTGCATCTCTACAAAATCGAAAGGTTTGCTGACGAAATCTTTAGCACCCGCTTGTAAGGCGCGCAGTTTGTGATTGGGTTGTGCGGTGACAACTAAAACCGGCACATAACTATCAGTCTCAACTTTTTTCAAGTCTTCCATAACTTGAAAACCATCCATACCCGGCATTTGTAAATCCAGCAAAATTAAATCGTAATGATTGCTAGCATGTAAGTCGCAGACAGTCTGCGGCTCCATGGTGGAACTAATATGCTCATACCCTAGGAGACGCAGCATCTCCTCTAATAACCGTACGTTCACTTGTTGATCATCAACGATCAAAATTTGAGCTTTTAAAATTTCACTGGGTTCTAGCATGTCGCTCTTTCTAAATTATGTGTAAATGAGATGGGACGGAGGTGCAAGCGCAAGTTAACTTGGTTAGCTCGCCACTGCCCCCTCAACTTCATTTTTTTTCGCATGAGCTAACGCAATATCTAACGCATCCATGAACTCTGTGACGTTGATGGGCTTGGTTAAATAGCGAAAGAAACCCGCATCTAGCCCCTTCTTTAAGTCGCGGGGCATGGCATTTGCGGATACAGCAATAACAGGAATGTGCTTGGTAGCAGGGTCATCATTCAGTATTTCTAAAGCCGCAAACCCACTAATGCCGGGCAAATTGATATCCATTAAAATCACATCAGGACAATGGTTGCGAGCTAATTTTATACCCATACGCCCATCGGTAGCAGTGAGCAAATGTAGGTCACTCCGTCTTGCTAACAGTTGCTCCACAAGAGCCAAGTTGGCAGGGTTATCTTCAATATAGAGTAGCGTACGTTTAGGTGCGCAGGGTTTTGTAATTAAAGAGTCGCAGGCTTCTGTTTTTGCCCCAGCTATTTGTGGTGGCTGGGTGTGATTGAAATTGTACAAACTGTCCGTTTCCAAGGTAGGCGCGTTGGCTATATTCAGATCTATCCAAAATAGGCTACCTACTCCGATGCTGCTTTCAACCCCAATGACTCCACCCATTAGCTCAACAAGTTGCTTAGTGACTACGAGACCTATTCCTGTTCCTTCTTCTCCACTCATTTCTTTGCCCAACCGGTTGAAGGGTTGGAATAGCTGGCCTAACTGCTCCAAACCTAAGCCTGCTCCCGTATCTTGAACACTGATTCTAAGTCTAGATTCGTTGATCGCAATGCATCCAACCACCACTGCGCCTCCTTCACAATTGTATTTAATTGCGTTCGATAGGAGATTGATGAGAACTTGTTTTATGCGAGTTCGGTCAGCGTGAAAATACATATCTTTGTCAAAACTGGCGAAGCTCATACGGATGCCTCGCTTATGAGCTTGAGGCTCGATCATGGCGTGGCAATCCGCAAATATATCGGTGATAGAAACAGCTTCTTGCGATATGGAGACTTTGCCGGATTCGATCATCGCCAAGTCGAGAATTTCATTAATTAAGCGCAGGAGATACCAGCCAGCTTGCAAAATTTGATCGACAGATTGCTTCTGAGTTGGCGACGGTGGGGGGTCTTCAGAGGCAATGAGTTGGGCGAATCCGAGAACCGCGTTCAATGGAGTGCGCAGTTCATGACTCATGCTTGAAAGAAACTCGGATTTGGCTAAGTTGGCTTTTTCAGCCGCCGCCTTCGCGCTTTCAAGCTCTCCGTTTTTTTCTTGCAGAGTCCGTTCAAATTGTTTCCGTTCGGTCACGTCACGTGCGGCAGCAAAAACCCCTTGCAGCTTGCGATCTCGATCATGAAAGGTTGTTGCGTTGTAAGACACGACGGTTTGCTTACCGTCTCTCGCTTGAGCGGTGAGTTCGTAGTTCGTCACTTTTCCTTCACGTAACACGCGTGAAATAGCCGCTTCAGCTCTCTCTGGATCAGTAAAATAATTTTTAAAGGGAGCTCCAATTAACTCGTCTCGGGTACAGCCAGTCAGCGCTTCCATCTGTTGATTGATGTCGCTGATAATTCCGCGCGGATCCGTCGTGATTAATGCATCGATATTCGATTCGATCAATGAGCGAGTGTAAAACTGTTGATCGCGCAAGCGTTGGTCGAGCAAGGCTTGTTCCGCTTCTACTTCTTTGCGCGCTGTGTTGTCTGTGCCTATTAAAAGATAACCAATCACCCTTTCTTGGGAATCACGTAGTGCTGTAACAGAAACAATGGCGGGAAAACGGCTGCCGTCTTTACGAATATAGGTCAGCTCATATATATCCTCGATGCCCCGAGAGGCTTTAAATACAAGGGCCTCGAAGCCGGGTGTAATTGGGGTGTCTAACTCAAAGCTCAGCTCTGCGGCTCGGGAAATAACCTCTTGCGCATCTGAAATTCCAGCAGGGGTGATCTTATCCACCACCTCTTCTGCTTTGTAGCCGAGCATGCGTTCAGCCCCAACGTTGAAGATTTGAATCACGCCTTGTGCGTCGGTGGCGATACTAGAAAAATTTGCGCTATTAAAAATGGCATCTTGCAATGCCCCTGCTTTTAACAGAAGTTCTTGTGTTACCTGCATAGCCTGCTCGTTGCTAGAACGTGTGCGCAAAACTAGCCGTATCCGTAAATAGAGCAACGTTAAGGCGGCGAGAAGTAAAACAATGCTAACCTTAATGACTGTAATGGCAGTCGCTGATTCAATCGTGGTTGTTAAGGCAATGCCGCTGACTAAGAGTAGAACGGCCATTGTCATGCCGAAGGCTATTAAAATCAGCCCTTCAACAGATGCTTTTTGTTTGGTGTCCATTAATTAAACCCTAGTGATGTGCTGATTTGAATCGTGAAGTGTTTTTAGACAGAGCATTAGGGTGGGTCGATCATTCATTTAATCTTTAATCCGAGGTTGTTTTGTTTTACCGTTGTCGCACATCAGATAACAAACGCGCAAACTCTTTTCTCACTACGTCATAGCATTCACAAACATCCTTCTCTAAACCCGCGCGGTCTAATACGGTGATATGGCCACGCCGATAGCTAATAAACCCTTCGGCTTGTAATTTCCCTGCTGCCTCAGTTACGCCTTCACGCCGCACACCCAACATATTCGCGATTAACTCTTGGGTCATGGTTAATTCGTTCGAGGGAACACGGTCTAGCGTGAGCAACAGCCAGCGGCACAACTGTTGAATGACGGAGTGATGTCGATTGCATACGGCGGTTTGCGACATTTGTGTGAGTAGCGCTTGGGTGTAACGCAGTAATAAGCGCATGACTGGCCCTGCACGATTAAATTCTTGCATTAACACATGCGAAGCAAGTCGATAACCATGACCACCGGTTTGCACCACCGCCCGACTGGGTGTGGTGTTGCCACCCATAAACAAGGAAACACCCAGCACGCCTTCGTTACCGACCCCCGCGATTTCCGATGACCCACCGTTTTCTAAAACGTAGTGTAAAGAGACAATGGCGGTGGTTGGGAAATATACGTGTTGTAGTTTTCCACCTGACTCATAAAGCACATCCCCCAGCCGCATTGGCACTAATTCTAGGAATGGTGATAGACGGTCAAACTCAGCATCCAGCAAAGCAGCGAGCAGATGGTTTTGATTAGGATCCGGTGGAGCGGGTAAGCGAGACATAGAAGGCTGCTTTAAGTAGGTAAGCCATGAAATATCAAGAATGGGCTACGCAACGACCTGTTTTATGAAGGGCTAACTTGCACATTCTGTGGCGGCTGTGGGTGGCCTGGTTCAAAGGCCGGGGAGATCCCACAGTGTGGTTTTGAAACAGCGAGAGTGGGGCGGCGGATTGAGGCTGGATTATGCGCTTATTAAGCCGCTATATTTTTTTGATTTGCAAAAGTGAGCTGTGCTCGGGGGCTGGCTTACTTTTTAAAGACCGGTTTCCGCAACAAAAATCTTGTATATCAATATGTTGAGGCTTTGTTCGCTATCGAACAGACCCGATTCAACATCACCCATATTCTGCCTGCCTGTAGCCAATAGTCAGCACCAAACTAAACAAATTTAATTTTAAGGAGTATTTGAGTGAGTGCGTCACCCCTAAATATTTTAGGAATTGCCGGCAGTTTACGTCGCAGTTCATATAACCATGCCGCTCTTGTCGCTGCCCAGGATCTTTTGCCTAGTGGCGTGAGCTTAGAGATTTTTGACCTGAAAGGCATTCCTCTCTTTAATCAAGATACCGAGCATCAGCCCGCTGCCCAAGTAACAGAATTCAAGAAAAAAATTCGTGAAGCCGATGCGATTTTAATTTCGACACCTGAATACAACTATTCCATCCCCGGCGTATTGAAGAACGCCATTGACTGCGCTTCTCGACCATTTGGCGATAGCGCATGGGCGGGTAAGCCGGTGGCTGTTATGGGCGCTTCGGTTGGTTTATTTGGAACGGCACGCGCGCAATATTTATTACGTCAAAGCTTTGTTAGTCTCGACATGTATCCCGTGAACATTCCAGAAGTCATGATCGGCTTAGCCGACAAGGCCTTTGACGCTGACGGTAAATTAATTGATGAAAAAGCTAAGAAATTGATTCGCCAACTCATGCTGAGCCTAACTACCTGGACGCGTCAGCTTAAAAAATAGCGAGTGACTTTGTTTTATTGCTTGAACTACTAATCTCTTCTTGAGTGCGGCACCGAACAGATCTTATTGGATCATTCGCCTATAGTTGGTATTGGTTACAAAAGTATTTATTCAGCAATTAAAAAGGAATTAAACATGAAATTAGCAAACCGACTCGTGATGACAGTTCTTTCGGGAGCTGTGCTTTTAGCCACAAATGCTATGGCTGACTCAGTTGACACCAAGAATCAAGGTTATTTAGTCGACACCAGAAGCAATATTGTTATGAGCGGAGCGGGCCTGTGTTGGCGAACCAGTGACTGGACACCCGCTCGTGCTGTAGAGCAATGCGACCCAACATTAAAGCCAGTGGCCGCCGCTCAACTTGAACAAAAACCAGCAGTCATTGCGCAAGCTACCACTAAGGCTATGCCACAAAAAGTGAGCTTTTCAGGCGACACATTATTTGATTTCGATAAATCGACATTGAAGCCAGAAGGTATTGCGACGCTGGATGGCTTTGTCAGTCAAATGCATGGCACTACGGTAGACACCATTTTGGTAACAGGACATGCCGATCGTTTTGGTAGCGCAACTTACAACCAAAAACTTTCTGAGCGGCGTGCAATTGCCGTGAAAGATTATTTGATAAGCAAAAATGTACAAGCCAGCTATATTGAAGCAGAAGGTAAAGGCGAAACTCAGCCTGTTACTAAGCTTGGCGATTGTAAAGGTAAGAAAAGCAAGAAGGTCGTAGCCTGCCTGCAACCCGATCGTCGCGTGGATATTGAAATCAAAGCGACCAAAATGGTGCCGGCTACTTTATAAATAAGTAGGTTTTTGAGCCAAGTTTATTGACGCGGTTAAGAGCAATATGCATTTTTAACATTGTTCTTAACTATTTAATGTTTTTATAACAAAGAGGGGAATTGAAATGAATACGCTTAAGAAAATTGTTTGTACTGGATTGACCGCAACGTTATTTGTCAGCTTGGGAGCCTGTAGTGGAATGTCCGCACGTGATCAAAATACCGCTGTTGGTGCGGGGGTAGGTGCGGTGGGAGGAGCAATCTTAACGGGCGGTAGTACAGCAGGTACGGTGGGTGGTGCGGCTGTGGGCGGAATTATTGGTAACCAAGTTGGCAAAGACAAAAACTAATTAACCGTAGCAGGTTAAGAAGCAGCTATAACAAACGACTATAAAAGGCAGCTATAAGAGGCATGTGTCTAAAATAGCTGCCTTTATGCTTTAAATATCAGTTAGCAGTAACGGAGGATATGTATTTTGAACACTTTTATTAGAAAACGAGTGCATGATCCTGTTGAACGACCCATTCCCCAGCCCATCGAGGAACCTGTTGAGTTGCCCGTCGATGATCCTGTTAGCAATCCAATTCGAGAGCCGATAAAAGAAGATGATGTAATTTAGAAGCCGATGTTTTAAAAAACACCAGCTTCTAGATTAACTCACCAACTGTGGTGGGTTGAGCGGATTAAAGTCTTTCCAGTCACCTTCAATAATGTTGCCTTCAGCGCGCTCTATTTGATCAGCACCTAAATTTTGTAAAACATTAATAACCTGATTTTCTGCTTCAATATCTAATACTGAAACCGCCACCACCATGCCAGACTTCCTTATGGGCCCATCAATCTTATCCATAGTGGCAAGCGTACCTATCATCGAGCCTACATAAGCACCTACACCAACCCCTGCTACCGTGCCCAGAGGCCCAACAATGGGTATACCAACACTTCCTATTAAGCCACCTATAACACCTCCAGTCGCAGCACTTTGTATTGCTTTCTCGTGGTTATCTTCTACATCGGGCAATGTATTACAAACATTTGGATCGGGTTGTATATCATGTTGGCCCATAGGGTTAACGTAAAACGAACTGATTTTATTTTCCGAAAAACCGGCCTGAATAAGTTGTGAAATGGCATGTTGAACTTGGTCTTGCTGTTGTAACCGACCAGCGACAATATGTGACATGGCAATATCCTTATAGTAAAAATTCCCAATTGGTTTCTCGGTACTTCCTTATTGTTTCTTTGTGTTTCTTTGGAGCAAAGGTAAATCTAACGGTCAGTAACGTCTGTACGCTAACGTACAAGCAGACTGAACAGGGCACCTTGGAATAGATTGAAATTAATGTAGTGGAAAGCGATTAACAGAACAGTAATTTCAAAAATTTAAGATTGATTTAGTGCGATAACGAACAGAAAAATGGCTGCTAACGTTATATCTTCTTTTGGTGTGGCAAATTGAATGCCGCCATTGAATGTCGCCCATTTGCATGGTTTGAAGAGTACGAAATAACAGGAGCGTAATCATGAAAACTAATCACTACCCTTTTGAGCTAACCCCTTTACCTTATTCTTATAATGCGTTGGAACCTCATTTTGATGAGGAGACTATGCATATTCATCACACTAAGCATCATCAAACTTATGTTGATAAATTGAATGTGGCGCTTAAAGACCAGCCCCAGCTTCATAATTTATCGGTTGAAGAGTTGCTGCGAACTCCAGATCGGCTGCCTGAGAATATTCGTAATGACATCCGTAATAATGGAGGAGGTCATTTAAACCACCATTTGTTCTGGACATTAATCGCACCTCCCCAAAACTCGGATGAGTCTACGGACAAGCTGTCAGTTGTGCCCAAGGGTAAACTGCTAGAAGCTATCAACTCCAACTTTGGGTCGGTTGATGGATTGCGCGCAAAGTTTAATGAGGTTGCTGCTAAACATTTTGCTTCAGGCTGGACATTTTTGATTGCTAATTCGAGAAAACAGACCCTGGAAATTGCTTCCTTGCCCAATCATCAATGTGTACTGGGTTTGCATGAGACAGTGTTATTGATTTGCGACGTATGGGAGCATGCGTACTATCTTAAAAACCAGAATCGTCGACCTGAGTACCTAGAAAGTTGGTGGGCGGTTGTTAATTGGACAGCCGCTGCAGCCCGCTTTGAACAATCAGCGCAAGATTCAGCAAAAAATTTAACTAAAGGCTCGGCATCTATACCGGCTTAGAAACTTAGTTAAATCATTAGAATTTAACTGTCAAAAGCCAATGCTAATATTGGGAACTGATCAGTAAAAACCCGGGTAGAACCAAGTTTTAGGAAAAATTATGATGTATTCCCTTAAGGTGGCTGCGGGTATAGCAGCTTACTGCCTGTTGATTTCAATGGGTTGTGCATCCTTACCTGATACTGAGAATTTAACAGAACGATATGCCGCTCAAGCGGCGCGTTTTGAAAGTGTTCATGGGGAGTTATCGGCTAAAAGAAGTGCTGCTCTTGTTGCAGAACTGAAACGTAAATCGGGCAATCTTGATATTTTAGATAAGCAACTTGCACTAGAGCAACAACTTGTTGGTAGCCCACTTGTTGTAGGAAATAAAGTCACCCTGCTGCAAGATGGGCCAGCCACCTTCAAAGCGATGTTTGCAGCTATAGGTAAAGCTAAGGACCATATCAATGTGGAGTCTTACATTATCGAAGATGGCGAGATAGGGCAAAAATTCGCTGATCTTTTAATTGATCGACAAAAAAACGGGGTTCAAGTCAATTTAATTTATGACAGTGTGGGCGGGCTTGGTACGCCACAGGCTTATTTTGACAAGCTAACTCAAGCGGGTGTAAAGGTTCTGGAATTTAATCCGATTAATCCGTTAGATGCAAAAAAATCATGGGAATTAAATAATCGAGATCACCGAAAACTGTTGGTAGTTGATGGGCGCGTCGCATTTTTAGGTGGGATCAATATAAGTAATGTTTACTCAAGTGGTTCTTCGGGTGGAAAATCTTCAGCGCCTGTAGATCCAAAAAAAGGTTGGCGTGATACGCACGTTCAAGTTGATGGACCTGTTGTGGCTGAATTTCAAAAATTATTTATTCAAACTTGGGAAAAGCAGCACGGATCCCCTTTAGCCAAGAGAAACTATTACCCCGTTTTAACGCCACAGGGTAACGAATTTGTGCGGGCTCTTGGCAGTACGCCTGATGATCCGTACAGCATTATTTACCTGACATTGATCGCTGCGATTACAAATGCAGAAAAGCAGGTCTACATCACCAACGCTTATTTTGTACCCGATCAACAGTTAATGAAGGCACTAATTGAGGCGGCAGCGCGCGGGGTTGATGTTCGAATTATTTTGCCTAGCCATTCCGACTCTGCCATGGTGTTTCATGCGGGCCGTTCAAATTATGAAGATTTGCTTGAAGGAGGCGTCAAAGTTTATGAGCTGAATGGGGCTGTATTGCATGCCAAGACTGTTGTTATAGACGGTGTTTGGTCTTGCATTGGCTCTTATAATCTGGATTGGCGTAGTGCTTTAGATAATAACGAACTTAACGCCGTTATTTTAGGGAAAGAATTCGCTAAAAAGATGCAAGACCAATACATGAAGGATATAGCCGCCTCTAAGTTTATTGATCCTGAGGTTTGGAAAAAGCGGTCTCTTTTTGTTCGTATGAAAGAATGGGGTGCCAGGCTCTGGGGGCGGTTGTTGTAGAACATTTTGGCTCATGAATAAAGCCAGGGTACGAATAAAAAAATTGCGGCAGGTATTGAAAGATACCTGCCGCAATTCATTTAAAACTTAAAGATTAAATTAACGTTGCGAGTCACGTGAGGCATTTGGAACAATAACGACAGTATTGCCGTCGTTCGTACTACCTGTGGCACCCGTGCTACCCGTACTGCCAGTAGCACCTGTAGCGCCCGATTCTCCAGGAGCGCCAGTCATTCCAGGAGCTCCAGTTGCGCCAGGGGCACCGGGAGCGCCTTGAGGGCCGGGCACGGGAACAGGT
>Ga0209181_10006267_pt1 | contig 16734 bp, 20 predicted proteins | sample MAT05_FD_187208 | JGI IMG/M metagenome (GOLD analysis project Ga0209181, IMG submission 187208) | Freshwater microbial communities from Lake Fryxell liftoff mats and glacier meltwater in Antarctica - MAT-05 (SPAdes) (version 2) | ecosystem: Environmental > Aquatic > Freshwater > Ice > Liftoff...
GTGAGGCTTTGGCCTGCGGGGGCTGGACGCCGCTTTGGCTTTGCGGAGGAGCGGTGGGCGAAATCGCGGCATGCGCCGGGCGCGCAAGCCGCTGCGTTCCTTTGCAGGGCAACGGTGACTTTGCGTGTCGGACCCGAGGCGAGGGAAAAGCGGCGTCGAGCCGCGCGCAGTCCAAAGGCTGGCGCCACGCTCGGAGGATCATTTTGCTCATCTTCTGGACTCACTTTCAATCACACCCCCCATTCACCCATGAAGCTAATCAGTCTTCTCTGAAAAGAGACCGTGGGATTAAGTGGAACTATTTGGAGGCTCTTGCAAAACCTACACGGTCACCGACGCGCGCCGTCATCGCTCAGAGGAGTGAAGGCATCTCGCCCGCTTACGGCTGAGGTTTTGCAAGAGCCTCTTTGGTTAGTTTGTTTTTGTTAGTTCGGGTTGTTGGTTTGTGGTTTAGCTCCAATGCCTTTCGGATATTTTGAACGCCAGATAGGCGGCGGGAAAAGTAGCGCCGACGAGTCGTCGGCTCAGGCGATGAGTGAGCGCCGGAAGGGGGAGGCGTCGTGTGCGCAAGTCCGGGCCATCCCGCCGCCTTCGCCCATCCCGCCACAACGAAGGGTCGTCGGCGCCACATTTGGTCGCAGCCACTTTGCCTCGGCACGTCCGTCGCAGTTTCCTGCGTCGTCTGGGGGCCGAATGTCCGAAATGCATTGGGTTTAGCTCGCCGGAGGACATGACCGGTCCCAACTCTCTGGTCCCTGCTCCCTTTGCAGACAGAAAGGCGGCCATCTTCGCGACGTTGCCGGATTTGGAATCGTAAAGAACGACGATGCAGTTCGTGGCAGGTGGCGCGCGTATGCGGTGTGACCCAAATCACACCCGTCGCCCGCGGGCAACAAACGCGAGGCACTGCGTGTGCTCTTAATCAGTCTCCGCGTCTCACCCAAATTGAGCACTAACCGCATTTTCATCGCGCCGAAACTTGCGCGCGCGATGAAGCCGAACGATGTGCCTGCCCCGCAAAAATAACCGAATGATGAGCACGATCGAAGCACCTCAAAAAGCAGCCGACAGTCCGCGCAAAGCCTGGCCTGTGCGCCGCTGGCTGCGGAAAGTGCTGCTCGTGCTCGCGGGGATCGCCATCGGAGCGCTCACGGTGCGTTTCCTCCCACATCGAGAACCGCGCAGCGCAGCGGCCGCCTCAGATCTCGGCACTCGCTTACGGCCGGGGCCATGGGGCGAACTTTACACAGTGCCCTTCACCATCGCGGCACCGGATGAACTGCTGCCCGTACGCACCATCGAGGCCGGCGGCACGCACTGGACGTTCAAAAACTCCACCGTCTCGGAAGTCTCTGACATGCTCGATGCCGCCGGGCTGCCGCCCGAGCAGCGCAAGACGATGATCGCACCCGCGGTCCTGCAGACCAAGGGCGCCAATCTCGAAATCACACCGACGCCCGAAATGGTCGCTGCCCTGCCGCAAAACGCACGCGAGACGCTCTACCGCAGACTCGCACAATTCCCGGAGAACCGCTCCGCATTCTTCTTCATCCACAGGGACACGCTCTCCGTTCGGTTTGACGACAGCGGCGTCGCCAGCGAGACGCTCGCGCTTTTCCACAAGTTCTGCTGCACGCATGGCGACTATCTCGTCTTGGGCGGTCTTCCCTCGATGCTCGCACTGCTCCCGAGCTACGAGGAAAAGGCGCGCTTCATGAGGGCGCTCACGCGGCAAAAAACCATGCTCGTGCGGGTGCGGGTGACGAACGAGACCGATCTGCGCACACTCTCGGACTACTGGGGAAAAGGAGTGTGGGCGCCGAACATCCGCACCTTCCTCGAAGGCGTGGACCGCGTGCCCGGCGGCACATTCACGAGCATCATCGCGCTGCTGCCGCCGCTGCCATCCTCGCAACTTTACTTTTACCCCATCGTCCAGCCCAACCCGCTGAACGGCCCAACGCCCGTGCATGACTGCCACTGGACTTCGCTGAATTTCTTCCGCGACACCTCGGACACCAACGCGGTGCCAGCGGAGGATTTCACGAGGATGCTGACGACGGAATATTTCCCCGTCACTGCTGATCCGCGCTACGGCGACATCCTCATCCTTGCGACGCCCAGCGGTGAAATCCTCCACTCCGCTGTATTCATCGCCGACGAGATCGTCTTCACAAAGAACGGTTCGACCGCGATCTTCCCCTGGATGCTCTCGACCATCCCGGACCTGCTGAAGCAGTACTCCTTTCATGCACCGGAAGGACAGCAACTCACGATGCACTACTTCCGCAACAAGGGCATGTAGCGGCAGGACGCAGGCAATTCGTCGCAACTCAGCGCTCGCCTTTCCGCGCAGCCGCGGGAAAATCCCGCGCATAAGCGCGCCCGACACCTCCGCATCCGACTGCACAGGCAAGATGAACTCCATCGACTGGAACAAACTGAAGGGAAGCAGGGACAGATTATTCGCTTTTTTCGTTCGCTTTCCAACCCGCTTGCCCCCGATGAGTAGCAGTTTCCTCTCTCATGATGCGCGATGTCCCCGCAGCAGCGCATTGAGCGCCTCGCCGAGGCGATAGCCCGCCAGCGCCAGCCGCGGCTCCGCTTCCTTGAGCACTGCACTATAGTAGGCCGGAGTCGGCTTCACCTGCCGGAAGAGCGTCGCTGGATACACTTTCGTCCCCGCGACCTTGAAGCTCTCCCGCGCCCAGCCTTCGTAGTTGCCCAGCCCGATGACGAGCGGCTTGCGGCGTCGGCCTGGGTCGTCGTCGGCAGGACCGCCTCTCCGTCTGAACCGCGCGGCATGCGGCTACTCGGTCCGCGCACGCATCAGGTCGAAAGTGCCCTTGTCGTAGGTGGCGTCGTAGCAGGCGCGCATCTGGTCTCCATCCATCGCGCCTTCACACCGGTAGGTTCCCGATCCGATGAACATGCGTATCTCGCTGGTCCCGGAAAAGTCGCGGACACCCCTGCCCTTTCGTGAGGGCTTGGTGTGCAGAACAACGCTGTGCTCCGAGGAAAAGCCATGCCACCGCGCATGGAAGTCAGCACGGTAGTCGCGCCCGCCCCGGCGTTCGGTGGAACTGGCCGCGGTGACGATGCACCGCAATTCACCGCCTCCTCCCGGATGCTGCGAACTGCTCCATTTTCCCGCGTAGGCTCCGGCGCAGGGATCGTCCTTCGCGCGCACGCGGGACGCAGCGGCAAAGCGGCGGTCGAAACTCGAACAACCCGCGAGCACGACGGCTGCGAGGACAACAAGAATGCGGGAGACATGTTGCATACGGCCCGATTAGACGACTGAGACCGCCCGGCGGGCAAGTCGTGTTCCTCGAAATCTCATCTGCCGCAGCCACGGGGTTCGGTGTTGCGACCTCGGTGCGGCGTTGCTAACTTCGCGCTTCAAAGCCGTGGCCAACCAAAAACGCATCCTGTTTGTCTGCACTGGAAATATCTGCCGCAGCCCGATGGCTGAAGGTCTGATGCGGCACGCTGCCCGCACGCGCGGCGACATCGAGGTGGCGTCCGCAGGTGTGGCCACCGGCTACGGGCAGCAGCCGAGCGAGAGCGGCATCGAGGCTCTGAGACAGTGGGACATCGACATCTCCGACATCACCTCGCAGCCGCTCAGTGACGAGCTGGTCGATTGGGCGACTCACATCTTCGCGATGACCCGCTCCCATCTCGATGCGATCCTCACATTCTTCCCCGAGGCGGAGACGAAGGCGTGGCTCGCATGCGAATTTCATCCCGATCTCGCGCAGTTTCCGGAAGTTCCCGACCCCATCGGTCTCGGGCTGCATGCCTACCTCCAGACCCGCGACATCCTCAGCAAGGCAGTGCCGAGCCTTTTGCAATTTATCGACTCTTCCGACATGACCAACGCCACCACCACCGCATCCCCATCCACCCACGCAAAGGACACTCTCCGCATCGCGATCGGCGCCGACCACGGCGGCATCGACGTGAAGGGTGCCATCCGCTCGTTTCTGCACGAGAAAGGCTACGCGGTGCATGATGTGGGCACGCAGAGCGCGGACTCGGTGGACTATCCGGATTACGCGGCGCTCGTCGCCCGGCAGGTGAGTTCCGGTGACGCGAATCTTGGCATCCTCGTCTGCAAGACCGGCATCGGCATGAGCATCGCGGCGAACCGCCACCGTGGCATCCGCGCCGCGGTCGTCACGAATGCCGCCGACGCGCGCACGACACGCCAGCACAACAACGCGAACGTGCTCTGCCTCGGTGCGGCGAACGTCGCGCCGAATCAGGCCCCTGCCATCGTCGAGGCATTCCTCGGTGCGGAATTCGAAGGCGGTCGGCATGCGCGTCGCGTCGAGAAAATCGAGTCGTCCGCGTGTGCGGCCGGGAAGTCGCTCGCCGAGGTGGACCCGGCGGTCTTCACCGCCATCGAGCACGAGCACAAGCGGCAGTTCGAGAACATCGAGCTGATCGCGAGCGAGAATTTCACCAGCGCCGCCGTCATGGAAGCGCAGGGCTCGTGCCTCACGAACAAATACGCCGAAGGCTACCCCGGCCGCCGCTGGTATGGCGGGTGCGAAAATGTGGACGTCATCGAGCAGCTCGCGATCGATCGCGTCAAGCACCTCTTCCCCGGCACCGAGCATGTGAACGTCCAGCCGCACTCCGGCTCGCAGGCAAACATGGCGGTCTATTTTTCCATCCTCCAGCCCGGCGACAAAATCCTCACGATGAACCTCGCGCACGGCGGCCATCTCACGCACGGGCACAAGGCGAATTTCTCCGGCCGCTTCTACGCCGTCACGCACTACGGCGTGAGCGAAAAGGACGAGCGCATTGACTACGACGCGCTCGCGAAAGTCGCGCTCGAGGTGAAGCCGAAGATGATCACCGCCGGGGCCAGCGCCTACTCGCGCGTGATCGACTTTGCCCGCATGCGGGAGATCGCCGACAGCGTGGGCGCGTATCTTTTCGTGGACATGGCGCACATCGCCGGCCTCGTCGCGGGCGGCCAGCACCCGAACCCGTGCGCGCTCGCCGACTTCACCACGACGACCACGCACAAGAGCCTCCGCGGCCCGCGCGGCGGCATCATCATTTGCAAAGAGAAATACGCGAAGGGCATCGATGGCCAGGTCTTCCCCGGCATCCAGGGCGGCCCGCTCGAACACGTCATCGCCGCGAAAGCCGTGTGCTTCCACGAGGCGCTCCAGCCGTCGTTCAAGCAATACGCCGCCCAAGTCGTGACCAACGCCAAGGCCCTCGCCGCGCGCCTCACCCACCACGGCTACCGCATCGTCAGCGGCGGCACGGACAACCACCTCATGCTCGTGGACCTCCGCCCGAAAGGCCTCAATGGCGCGCTCGCCAGCGCCATCCTCGACCAGGCCGGCATCACCGTGAACAAAAACGGCATCCCCTTCGACACCGAGCCAATCACGAAAGGCGGCGGCATCCGCGTCGGCACGCCCGCCGTCACCACGCGCGGCATGAAGGAGGAGGAAATGATGGACATCGCCGACTTCCTGCACCGCACCCTCGAAGCCCGCGAAGACGCCGCCGGCGTCGCAAAAATCCGCGAGGAAGTGCATGCCTTCAGCAGGAAGTTCCCGCTGCCGTTTTGATGCCTGCAACAATGTTCGCCGTGCGCCTTTACGGAGAGAAGCGAAGTGCGGCGTTGACGAATGCCAAACGCGGCGGAAAATCCGACTATGACAGTGACTCTCAATAAACGCACCGAAGCGATCGTCCGGGCGCAATTGGAGACTGGCCGCTATGCGACGCCGGATGAAGTCATCAACCACCTGATCGAGGAGCGTCTTTCCAGCGAGACTTCACCGGAATTGCCACCCGGCCCGGACGAAACGGAACTCAAGTCCTCCCTGCTTGGGGCAGTCGGCAAGCCCGTGCGCCCATACGTGAAAGGCGAACTCGTGGAACTCGCCCGGTGCGCAGTCGGAGAAGATCGCAGCACATGAGCCTGCGCGTCGTCTTTACCGACGACTTCCCCGCCGATGTGGCAACGCAGGCCCGCTGGTATGCGCGCCAGCGGGATGAAGATCTGGCGCTTGATTACGCGCAAGCCGTCGAAGCAACGCTGGAACTGCTCGCGGAACATCCGCAACTAGGTTCCCCCTGCCATTACCCCGAGCCGCAACTTGCCGGATTGCGCTTCTACCCCGTGACAAAGCCTTTCCACCGGCACCTCATCTACTACCGCACTTCAAACGAGGAGCTTGCCGCATTCAGGGTCGTGCCCGGTGCCCGCGACCTGCCGCGCCGCCTGCTCGATCCACCCGGCGCGGAGTGAACCGCCTTCCGCCGATACGCGACCATGAACTCCGAAATCCAGATTGGCCTCGTGAAGCTCGCCGACGGCTCCCGCCTGCTGCGGCTGTCCGACACCGCATCGCGTCTGTGCCTTGAGAAACGGCTCGACCCGTCCGCCTCCGTGCTCCGGCAAAAGCAGCACTGGCTCCACGTCTTCCGCGACCTGCTCTCGCGCGAAGCCACCGCCAGCGCGGCATGAAGTAGGAGGAAATGATGGACATCGCCGACTTCCTGCACCGCACTCTCGAAGCCCGCGAAGACGACGACGCCGTCGCAAAAATCCGCGAGGAAGTGCATGCCTTCAGCAGGAAATTCCCGCTGCCGTTTTGACTCGATGAGAGGTGAGGAATAATCAGTCATTCCCTCGCGCTCCGCGACGCCGGCGCTTACGGCTACGCTAGGAGCAGGAACTACAGGCGGAGACGGGCGAGCGGCTCATGTTATAGCGTGAGTCTCTAACACGGCGAACTACGTTTTTGTGTAGTAGCTTTCCAGTTCCCGGCCCCATTTCTCGTATGCCTTTAGCTGTTCTAACATTCCTTCCATATCGTCGATGGTGATCGGAATTTGCATCTCGGCGAGCAGGGGTTTTACCGTTGTCTCGAAAGCTTCTGCCAACCTATTCACCTCGTTCCAAATCGATTGAATACGTTCTTCCTCCTTGGTATTTGCCTCGCTCTTTCGGTCTTCGGCCGCCTGTTCCTCGCGTAGTTTTTTATCTATTGGCTGTAACGCGAAGGCAGCGATCAGAGAGAGCACTCCAATTGAAGCAAGGATTTTTCCGAAGCTTTTTTGGGGTTCGTTATAGTCAGTTTCTCCAGTAAGAAACGCCACGCCTCCCCCTACCAAGAGTGCCACGCCTCCATAGACGCACCAGCTAATAATCCTGCCCGCCCAATTATCCACCGTGCTCACCGGCAAATAGTTCCCTGCAAGGTTAAACATCTGGCCCTTCAATCGGTTTTGAATCAGCTCCCGGTATGGTGATCGAATTATCTCCCCGAGAATTGATATAGCAGCCTGCAACCATTCCTGCCGCTTTTGAAAAGCGATTAGTTCTGCTACGTTCTTAGCCGTTTCCGCATCCATGAGACTCGCGGCTCTGGCACCAAGGTTATCCCCAAAGCGGGATGTTTCGTCCACGAGTGTCTTGTCTCCAAAATCAGCGAAGCTCGCTGTCGAAATCCGGTAGCACTCCATGAAACGGGGACGCCGATGGGCCGCCAGATAAGGAATCCACGGCGCTTTGTCAGCATACGTGGCACTGACTTCCAGAATCCGCCGGAGCTGGAAGAGCGCTTCGCGCTTCGTGTTCTCTGCCTCAGTGTTGGTGACGGTCGTCCCGGCAACCACAGCTTTTCTGCGGCCAAACAACGCACCGAGAGCAGGAATAGCGTCAACAATACTATCCCTGAAGGTTCCGGTCGGGGCGGATTCTGCCTGTTGTCGGAAAATTGCTACGAGGTATTCTTGCAACGCCTTTCGGTCGTCTTGGGTCACCTGTATCGCTGCGGATGTGCTGGTTCTTGCGGGAGTGGCAGATGGTGGCGGCGGTGGCGGCACTGCCTGCTTTCCCGAAGGGAACATGTCTCCCATCCGCTGCCACTCGGTTCCGCCCACCTGGCAAATCAAAGTTTCGTCGGTCACAGCGCCCGCATACCGCATCGAAAATAAAGCGGTTTTTGACAGGGATCCCACAGTCTCTCCACCAAGCACGGCGTAAAACTGTTCGTTCGTCGGAGGGGTTTCCATGCGTGTCGCAGTGGGCGACCGAGAAAGCGTTGCGATTCTCCCTCCGCGCTACAAGCAGAAATTCGCGTGCCTACCTCAAGCGCATGACGAGTCACGGGAGCTGGTAGAGCGTTGACTGCCTGATGCTGCAATCGAAACCAAGACCGCGGAGTCGAGTCGTGTTCAACTTCGCTTGAAATTCCTTGAGGCGCGGATCGAGCACTACTTCGTCAAATATCGAAAGCGGGTCGAGTGGGTACAAGAACCAGTCGCCTGCGGTCTTGTCAGTCTTAGGAAGTTGGTAAAGGAGCCTAACCTCGCTCTCGGGACTGAAGGGAGTCCGTTTGAGAAGGAGCGTCCCGCATTGTGCCGCACCGTCACCGTTCCACACCACAGACCGAACGACGGTCTCGTCCTTGAGAAGGTCGCGGAGTTGCTCCTCAGCGTGGTAAGACACTTTTCCGATGAAGCAGCAAATACTGCTATAGCGTTCGTCGGGCTTGTCATGCCCAGTGAGGATGCTGCTGTAGAGGCCGGTGAGGAGTTTGCGCGGAGTGCATTGGACGCGCACTCCGTTTTTGTCGCGGCAATAGATGCGCCACATCGCGTCGAGTTCATCGGCGTCGGTCCAGCACTGGCAGTAGAAATCTTCGCTAAAACCGAGGCGAATGGGCCTGCCGTTTGCGTCCAATGCGGGTGCTGAGAAAAAGAAATTCTCGAACGGATCGTCCCAGATCGGGATCTTCGGGCGGACCACACAGTTTTTTTTGCTCGCGCATAGCTTCTCCAGTCGCCGAAAGGACATGAAACGATAAACTGGGGCGTCAAGCTTCCAGTCTTCATCGGCGGTCCAGTTGAGGAAGTTTTTTCGAGGCGGGTTCATGGAAATAGGCAGTGAATTTACGCGTCCCATGCGACCTTCACTACAGGTTTCGCACGCCAGTTGAGCCACAATTCGGCAGCGAAGTAGCATCTTTCCTCGGTGATGTTCATCGGCAGCGTCCTTATTTGGCAAAGCAGAGCACCGGGATCGTGAACGAGGGATAGACTAATTATTTCAAAAATGCATCCTCCGAGCCGAGAACGCCGGAGTTGAAAACCGATTCACCGACTCGACTCTCCACCCATGAGCTTCGCGGAAATCCTCTCTGAAATCCCACGGCTGTCCTTCGCGGAGCGCCAGGAATGGGTGCGAAGCGCCATCGCCGTGGACGACGCGGAACTGACTGCGGAGGAAAACGCGCTGCCGGATGCGCGGATGGAAGACTTCCGCCGCCAGTCCGATACGGAGCCGTTTCGAGACGCGCCCGCGCGGGGCGGCGGTTGCCGTGGAATGCGGTTAACAGCCTGTTGAAATACTTGATTGCCCGGTTCTTACCTCTTACTCGTGCTCCTGCTCGTGCTCTCCTTTCAGAGGAGAATCCATCGAGAGCAAGAGCAGGAGCACGAGTAAGAAGTAAGAGCAGCAGCCTTTTTCAACAGGCTGTTAAGACCCCGCTTGCGGAACACCCCCAACGAAGGCATTCTCCCGGCATGATCACCGTCGAAGCAACCGAGAAGGAAATCCACGTCACGATCCCGCGCGATGAGGTGGACGCACAAGGTTTGGACGCGATGCTTCGCTGGCTCGAGTTTGAAGGCATCGCGCGAACCAGCAAGATGACTGCGGATGAGGCGATGCGGCTGGCCGAGGACTCGAAAGCCGGTTGGTGGGAGCAAAACCAGCACCGCTTCCTCCCGACCGGCACCGCTGCGGGCTGATGCGCGTCATCGTGGACGCCAACATCGCCTTTCGCGCCATCAGCGGCCAAGGCGGGGACATCCGGCTCGCGATCCGTCCGCCTGCGACCGTCGAGCTATGTGCCCCGAGCTTCATCTTCGCGGAGCTTTTCAAGCACAAGGAACGCCTGCTGCGGCACACCGGATGGGACAATGAAACGCTCACCCGCGCGGTGCATTTGCTCACCACCCACCTCCGCTTTGAGAATGAAGCCGCCGTTCCCATTGGCACATGGATGGAGGCGCACCGGCTGTGTCACGGCGTGGATTTGAAGGACACGCCCTACATCGCGCTCACGCTGCACATGGAGGCGCTGCTGTGGACGGAAGACGAGGAATTGAAAACCGGCCTGCGCGCGAAAGGCTTTGATCGCTTTTACGAACCGCGCCGCCCGTGATCGCGGCCAAGGCGCACGGCGACTCCGTTGATCCGTTTTTCTGATGAGTGCGAGCGCACGCTAATCGTCGAAAAGGATTTTGCGTTCGGTCAATTCGTACACAAGCATTTCCACGCTCACGATTTTCACGCCCTGAATCTTTTTTCCGTAGAGCGGGCCAAAGTCCTTCCTGTCGCCGGTCAGCAGATAGTCCGAGTCCGATGCGATGGCTCCGCAGAGAATGGGAATGTCCTTGTCGGCCAGCTTCACGGCCAATTTGAAGGACTCAACGGCGAGCGACTGAACGGTGAGGAGAAAGGACTTCAAAGCCGCTGAGTTCGCCGCCCTCTTTGCGGAAATGTTTCTGCGCGCCTCCTCGACGGCGTGCTGGCTCGTGACGAGTTCGGCAACGGTTCCAAATCCGTCCAGAAATTCGCGAAGCGCTGACTTTGGAAACGACGCCGAAAACAAAATGTTGGCGTCGAGAAAAACCCTCATTTGGTTTTGCGGAAGCGAAGCTTGCGACCTTTGAGCGGGCCGTTGTTCATCGCGTCGAACTGGCGGACGCGTTCCTCGGAGTAGATTTCCACGGGAAAGACCGCTCCCGGTCGTAGTGAGACGGCCCCGTTGTCGTTCACGTCGAGAATCACCTGGCCGCCCTTGGCGATGCCGAGACGGTCGCGCACGTCCTTTGGCAGGGTGAGCGAACCGCGCTGATTGACCGAAACTATTTTTGTCATGCCCCCACTCTATCAGGGATGCTGCTTTTCTGCAAATCAGCAAATCTGCAACCGGAGACAAGGGACCGATTATTTCGAAAATCCATCCTCCGAGCCGAGAACGCCGGGGTTGAAAACCGATTCACCGACTCGACTCTCCACCCATGAGCTTCGCGGAAATCCTCTCTGAAATCCCACGGCTGTCCTTCGCGGAGCGGCAGGAATGGGTGCGAAGCGCCATCGCCGTGGACGACGCGGAACTGACTGCGGAGGAAAACGCGCGGACGTAAACAAAGGGACGGACGTAAACAAGGACGTAAACAAAGGGACAGACAAATAGTGAAGAAAAGCCTTGCCTGCTTTCGCGCAAGCCGCTGTTCTTGAGCCAGATTCGTTTCCATTCCCAGTCCCATGCGCCAATCCCGACTCAAAGCCCCGCCCCATCATCCGCTCGCCTACTATCACTGCGTCTCCCGTGTCGTGGATCGCAAGTTCGTCCTCGGGCCGGAGGAGAAGGAGGAGTTCGTCCGGCTCATGCGGCTGTATGAGGAGTTCTGCGAGGTGCGGGTGATCACCTACTGCGTGATGAGCAATCACTTCCATGTACTCGCGGAGGTGCCGCGGCGACCGGAGCAGATGCCCGATGACGCGCAACTGCTGGCCAAGCTCAAACGGCTCTACAGCCCGGAGGCATTCGCGCAGGTGCGCTGGCAATTGGAGAACCTGCGCAAGCTCGGCGCGCACGAGGAGGCGGAGACCTTCCGCGAAAGCTTCTTTCGGCGGATGTGGGACGTGAGTTTCTTCATGAAAGGGCTCAAGCAGCGTTTCACCGGCTGGCACAACCGGCGGCAGGGGCGCAAGGGCACGCTATGGGAGGAGCGCTTCAAGAGCGTCCTCGTCGAGAGCGGGCAGGCGCTGGTGACGATGGCCACCTACATCGACCTGAATCCGGTGCGGGCGGGCCTCGTCGAGGATCCGAAGGAATACCGCTGGTGCGGCTATGCGTCGGCAGTGGCGGGGAAAAGGCGGGCACGCAGCGGACTGAGGACGGCAATCACCACATGGGCGCACGGAGAAATCGGCGAAGGCGAAAGCATCGAGAAATACCGGGAACTGATCTTCGGAGCCGGAGAGCAGCGGAACCCAGGAGCGAACGGGCAGCGGGCCAGGCGCGGCATCAGCCGCAAGCGGGTGGAGGAGGTGATGGGTAGTAGAGGCAAGCTATCGAATTGGGAAATGCTGCGCTGCCGGGTGCGCTACTTCTGCGACGGGGCGGTGCTGGGGACCAAGGAATTCGTGAACGGCATCTTCGAGAGTGAGCGGCACCGCTTTGGCCCGAAGCGCACGAGCGGTGCGCGTCCGCTGCGCCATGTGGAGGCCGACGGTCTGTCCACCCTGCGCGACCTGCGCGTGAAGCCGGTGGGGTGAGAAACAACGACGGCACGGTGCGCAACGTGGCGGCAGAAGTCACCATGCTTATCCGGTCGCGTGACAAAGCATCAGGGAAGGCGGCATGGAAAGTGGAAGCGCCCTTTCAGGCGGTTGCTCCAGCGGCTGGAAGCACGCTTCCACTTTGTCACGCAAGCGGACGGGCGCGATTCAAGGAATATGGCCCCCGGATTCCAACCGGCTTGCGGGTGAGATCATCCGGGCGGCGCAGCCGGGGCGGGCGGCGGCACGTCACGCGCTTTGGACTTCTTGCACCGGCGATTCGCTCGCGCCCCGCAGACCGACACAGCCACCAACAATCTCGACATCCATGCATGATTCGCTTCAGCCTCCAGCCATGGAGCAAGAAAAGCTGAACACTCACCAGAAGGCGTTGAATGTAAATCTGGATGGCCGGTTCTACGGTTCATTCGCGGAGATCGGAGCGGGACAGGAAGTGGTGCGCTGGTTCTTCCGCGTCGGCGGGGCGAGCGGCACCGTGGCGAAGAGCATGAGCGCCTACGACATGGCGGTGAGCGACGCCATTTATGGCCCCGCAGAACGCTATGTCTCCCGCACACGCCTGCACGCGATGCTCGAGCACGAATACAGTCTGAACATCCAGCGGCTGTCGGCGATTCGCGGGGATACCACTTCGTTTTTTGCCTTCGCGAACACGGTGGCCATCCGCAATTTCAAGGGCACCAATGAGTGCCACGGCTGGCTCGGTGTGAAGTTCCAGAGTCATCCGCGGGACGAGGCGAACCACGTCATCATCCACGTGCGCATGCTCGACGCCGATGCGCAGGCGCAACAGGAGGCGCTCGGCATCGCGGGCGTGAATCTTTGCTTCGGCGCATTCTTCCTGCACCACGAGCCGGACCGTTTCGTGGAAAGTCTGCTCGACGCCCTTTCCACGGATCGCATCGAGATCGACATGATCGAGTTTTCGGGCATCGAGTTCCGCACGGTGGATAACCGGCTGATGGCGCTGAAGCTCGTCCAGCTCGGTCTGAGCGGCTCGGCGATGTTCGGGCCGAATCACGACGTGCTTCAGCCAGCCGAGGTGTTTTACAAGAAGGCGGTCCTGGTCGAGCGCGGGAGCTTCCGTCCGCTCACCCACGTGAATCTCGACATGATGCGCTGCGCGATGGAGAAATTTTCCGTCGAACCCGCCGTGAAGGGGAAGGAAATCGTGCAAGTGATGGAACTGACGATGACCAATCTGCTGCAGACGGGGGCGATGGACCGGCGCGATTTCCTCGCGCGCGCCGATGTGCTCAGCGCGTGCGGGATGACGGTGCTGGTGAGCGACTACAGCGAATTCTTCCGGCTCGCGGCGTATCTCGGGCGGATCACCAAGGAGCGCATCGGGCTGGTGCTCGGCGTGCCGACGCTGCTCGAGCTGTTCAACGAGAAGTACTACACGCAACTTCCCGGCGGCATCCTCGAGAGCTTCGGGCGGTTGTTCAAAAACGACCTGAAGCTCTACATCTACCCGCTGCAGGACCAGCTCACCGGCGCAATCAGCACGGTCGAGACGGCGAAGGTCGCGCCGGAGTTGCAGAAGCTCTACGGCTATCTGCACGACCGCGGGAGCTTCGTCCCGCTGGACAATTTTAGGACGGAGTTCCTTTCGATCTTCAGCCGGGATGTGCTGAAGCGGATCGCCAGCCATGATCCGAGCTGGGAAACGATGGTGCCTGCGGAGGTGTGCGAAGTGATCAAGAAGCGCGGTTTTTTCGGCTACAACAAAGGGCCGAAGGGATAGTCGGGGATGGCGTTTTTCGACTGCCACTTCTTCAGCGAGTCCCTCGGGCTGACCGTGTCGGCCTACGTGCTGCTCCCGCAGGGCTCGCCGACGAAGCGCAGCAAAGGGCACCCCACACTCTACCTGCTTCACGGGCTGAGCGACGACCACACGCTGTGGCTGCGGAGGACGGGCATCGAGCGTTACGCGACGGAACGCAATCTCGCAGTGGTGATGCCCGCTGTGGCGAGGAGCTTCTATCAGGACATGGCGAGCGGTCCCCGCTACTGGACGTACGTGAGCGAGGAACTGCCGAAGCTCATGCGGCAGTTCTTTCCCCTGTCGCCGGAGCGCGCGGACACTTTCGCCGCCGGGCTCTCGATGGGCGGATATGGAGCGCTGCGCCTCGGGCTCGCCCTGCCGCGGCGATTCGCGGCGGCCGCGAGTTTAAGTGGGGCACTGGATTTGGTCCGGCGTCTCCGCGAGTCCGGGAAGGAAGGATCCCGGGTCAGCAAGACCGAGTGGGATGCCATCGCCGGACCGGGCATGGATGCGGCGGGGAGTGACAAGGATCTTCAGCATCTCGCCAGGCGCGTCGCGTCCGGCTCCGGACCGAAACCGGCGCTCTACCTCAGTTGCGGCACGGAGGACGATCTGCTCGGAGACAGCCGCGCCTTTCACCGCCATCTCGACAGCCTCGGCTACACGCATCGTTACGAGGAGAGCCCAGGCGGGCACGAATGGGCCTATTGGGACCAACAAATCGGGCACGCCATCGCCTGGCTGCCTCTGCGCAAATGAGCAACGACTGGCGTTCGCGGAACACGATGACCGGTCGCGATGCGCTCAAGATCGCTGGAGCGGTCCTGGGGCTTCTCTTTGGGTGCATTCTGGTGGCATGGGTGCTCACCAAGCTCCTGCGCCCTGCGCCGCCTGCGAGCGCCGCTCCACCGCCCTCCGAGACACGCCCGGAGCCCCGCCCCCCTACGCCGGCGGGTTGCAACCGCAGCCCTCGCCGCAACCTCCCGGAGCAGGTTCGCCGACCACCCGGACGGCGAACTTCATGTCCTGAAAGGCGATCTGTTCGCGAACGCGTCCGATGAAAGACTCCGTCATCGAATCGGGCGGCACCGCGCAGTCGAGCTGGAGGCGGACGGGTTTGCCCGCGAGTTGCGGGAAGGCGTCGGTCATTTCCCCATCGAGCGCGAAACTCAGGTACGAGTTCACTTTCTCCTGAAGCTGGAAGAGGCGCTCCTCGGACCCATCCCAAAGCCGCGGTTCGACCATGATGAGGACGGTTTCCCCGGTCTCGCCATCGACGGCGAGAGCATCGAGGCCGCGTGGATTTTCGACGCCGAATGCGTTCGTCTTCTCGGACGGGACGCCGGGTTCGGGCGATGGGTGCTGGCAACAGGATTCGCTCACAATGCAAAGGAATGGACGGGAGGAGGCGGTCTGTCAAAAGCCGAACGCAGAAAACCGGGGCGATGCGGCCTTTGTTTCAAACTGTGTGCTTCAGTGTCGAAATTAAATTGTGTCGTCCGCTGACTCGCGCCTAGCGTACGTGCTCCAGCCATGTTCAAACTCCAATCACTCTTCGTCGTCGCAGCCAGTTTTGGCGCTGCCCTCACTTCACTCAACGCCGCAGACGCGCCGGATGCCGCAGCCCTCCGCACGAAGGCAAAGGCCATCTTCCCTCCCCTGCCGGACAAGATGCCCGGCGCAGAGAAGGACACCCCGGCGCGGGTCACTCTCGGGAAGAAGCTCTACTTTGAGAAGAACCTCTCCTCGAACCGGACCCAATCGTGCAATTCCTGCCATCACGTCGAACCGGGGCAGGCCGGTGTGGACAGTCTTCCCACGTCGCCCGGAGCCCTGGGGAAACTCGGCGGACGCAATTCACCGACGACCTTGAACGCCGGCTTCCACATCGCGCAGTTCTGGGATGGTCGCGCCGCCACCCTCGAGGATCAGGCAAAGGGACCGGTCCTGAACCCCGGCGAAATGGGCATGCCCGACCCCAACGCCGTCCTCGAACGGCTTACGGCACAGGCGGAATACGTCACACTTTTCAAGGAAGCTTTCCCCGGCGAGGCGTCGGCAATCACCTATGACAACTTCGCCAGCGCCGTCGCGGCATTTGAGCGGACGCTCATCACCAAGGATCGCTATGATGACTTCGTGAAGGGCGACGACAAGGCGTTGAGCGCGGCGGAACTCAAGGGGCTCGATACCTTCATCAACACCGGCTGCATCGCCTGCCATATCGGGGCCACCTTCGGCGGACAAATGTACCAGAAGATGGGCCTGGTGAACGCCTATGAAAATAAGGAGGATCTCGGGCGCTTCGAGGTGACCAAGAACGAGGCCGACAAGTATTTCTTCAAGGTCCCGTCGCTGCGCAACATCGCGCTGACCGGCCCGTATTTCCACGATGGCAAGGTCGTGACGCTGGACGAGGCGGTGACGAAGATGGCCTGGATGCAACTCGGGAGGAAGCTCACCGACGAGGAAGTGAAATCCATCGTCACTTTCCTCAATGCGCTCTCCGACAAGGAACGCAGTGCGGCAAAGTAGCAGGCTGCGCGACAGGTTCGCCCGCTGACGGGAAGGCGCACTCAAAGGTGTTGGACGCGCG
>Ga0209181_10006273_pt1 | contig 16720 bp, 12 predicted proteins | sample MAT05_FD_187208 | JGI IMG/M metagenome (GOLD analysis project Ga0209181, IMG submission 187208) | Freshwater microbial communities from Lake Fryxell liftoff mats and glacier meltwater in Antarctica - MAT-05 (SPAdes) (version 2) | ecosystem: Environmental > Aquatic > Freshwater > Ice > Liftoff...
CTGCGGTGGAAGCCCTCATTAAGAAAGGCATCGGACCATTGAGGGTTGAAGTGAAGGAAGGAGTTTAAAACAAATAGCGGATATTACATCGGGCTCGTCGCGTTGGGGCAGTTTACGCAAAAAAAACGGCGGCAAGCCCGATTGGGCCGGCCGCCGTGGGGACGAAGAGCATGTACGGACCTGCGTGCTTACGCCGAGCCGAGCAGGACTGTGGCGTCGGCGGCAACGGCGGTCCAAGCGCTATCGGGGATGACCGGGCCGCGGTGACGGACGGTCTGCGCGCCGAGGAGTGAGGCGATTTGTCCACACACGGGGAGTGGCAAGTCGCGCAGCCAGCCGGCGAGGAAACCGGCGGCCCAGGCATCGCCCGCGCCGTTGGTGTCGATCGCGTCGTTCACCACGAGGGGGGCGACGCGGTGCAGAGCGTCGCCGTGGGCGAGCCAAGCGCCGTCTTTGCCGAGTGTGATGGCGGCGGTGCCGCCGAAGCTGGCGAGGCGGCGGGCGTGGGCGGCGTAGTCTTCGGGCGACGTAGCAGGCAAGTCGGGGAAGAGCGTGCGGGCTTCGTCCTCGTTGGCGAAGACGAGATCGAGACCCTGCTTGAGCTGGCCGAGCAGCCAGTCGCGGGTCGCGGCGACAACTTCGAACGAGGCAAGCGAAAGGCCGATGCCGCAACCGGCGGCGCGGGCCGAGGCGAGGATTTTTTCCGCAAGCGCCTGGTTAAACAAAACGTAACCTTCGATGTGCGCGTGGCGGGCGCCGGCGAAATCCGCCGTCGTGATTTCGTCGGGCGAGAGCGTCATCACGGCGCCGAGGCAGGTGCGCATGGTGCGCTGCGTGTCGGGCGTGGTGAGGATGAGGCAGCGGGCGTTGGGCTGGTCGGCGCTTTGCTTGAAGCGCGTGGCGTCAACACCGGCGCTGGCGAAACGGGCGCGGTAGTTTTTGGCGATTTCGTCATGACCGAGTTTCCCGACGAAGGCGGTGCGCAGGCCGAGGCGGTTGACGTTGAAGGTGGTGTTCGCCGCGGAGCCGCCGGGCGTGACCGCGGGCGGCGTGGGCAGCAGGGCGACGAGGCGGGCGATCTCGTTGGCATCGACCATGACCATCCCGCCTTTTTCACCGCCGGTCAGGGCGATGAAACTTTCGGGCACGCTGGCGACCAGGTCCATGACCGGGGCACCGACACCGATGAGATCGTGAGTGAAGACAGACGCTGTTTTTGCAGGCATGAAGACGGAGGAAAATCAGTTGCTGACGGTGATGCTGGTGGCAAGGAGTGGTTCGTCATCGACCTCGATGATGAGCGAGTAATCACCGGGAGTGGCGAAACTCAGGTTGCGGATTTCGTTGATGAGATTGATGCGCTGCATCGGCGTCTGCGACTCGAACGTGCGGTCGATAATGGGCGTGGCGTTGGCCGGATCGAGGCCGAGGCAGATGCGGATTTTGTGCTGGCCCTGTGCTACGTCGCTGATGGTCAAAAACCAGACCATGAATGGGTGCACGACCGGAAACTGGCGGGCGCGGATATTGGAGAAGACACCGAGGATGGTGTGCTTGCCGGAGGAGGGATCGATGTGAACACCATCGCAGGTGATCCACGCCAGGATTTGAGGTTTACCTTGCATAAGCGCCCATGGTGCGCGCGACGGGGCAGGCGGAGCAAGCGGGGATTTGTGAAGTCGTGGCGTCGCGCTCCGGCTGGGCGAGGTACGGCTCAGCCAGCCGTCACAAAAAAGCTCGGCGCAAAGTCTGCGGCGATGCCGAGCTGGCCGAGTGAACGGTAGTGCGAGCGGAGTTCGGCTTGAAACGCGAGCGGCTGGCCGTTGCAGCCGTCGTGCTCGGGGATAAATTTGCCGGTGGCGAAGTGTTCGTTGGCGGCTGGGCCGAGCGGCAGGATGAGCTCGGGCAGCTTGTAGTCGGGCAGGGCGGCGTGAAACGACGAAGAACGAAAACCGGCGGTGGCGAGCAATTCGGCGAGCTCGGTGCGGGTGAAGGTGAAACTGCGCAGTGGCTGGCCGGAGTGACGGAGCCATTTTTCGGAGGCGAGCGCGGCGTCGTACACGGCGATGTTGGGCGGACCGATATGGTCGTCGGGCGCGCCGAGCAGGTATTTCAGGCCGAGACGGTTTTCGATGCCGATGACGAGTTCGCCGCCGGGCGCGAGCAGGCTGCGGGCGCGACGGAGAAATTCGATTTGCACGTCGCGCGGGTCGCCGCTGCGGAATTTCGGCACCCATTCGAGGACGCCGATGCAGGTCACGAGGTCGAAATCGGGGGCAAACTCGACCTCAAAGAAATCGGTCTGCAAAAAATACATGCGCTCGGCGATGCCGTCCTGCTGCGCGGCGGCCTGGATGAAGGCGAGCCGCTCGGGCGTGGGTTCGAGGGCGACGACGGTGGCGTTTGGCGCTTGGGCGAGCGGGCGGGCAATCTGTCCCCAACCCGAACCAATATCGAGAATCTGAGTGCCGGGTTTTGGCGGATGTTGGCGGAAAAAGAGGTCGCGCTGCGGGCTGGTGACGATCTGGTGCAGCCACGGGTGGGTTTTGGCGTAACGGGAGCCGACGGCTTCGCGCCATGGTGTGCCGGCGCGGACGTCGCGCACGATGTCCCAAAGATCGCCGGCGGGTGCATCGCGGTAGGTGTCACCGGCAGCCTGCGGCGTCCAGGCTTTGCCGGGCTGGAGGGTGATGCGCTGGCCGTGATGAGTGAAAGAGAGCATGGTTAGAAACCGACGATGGACGCGGATGAACGCAGATGTTCAGTGGCTATTGAATTCCATTTGTATGTATCTGTGTTCATCTGCGGTTTCATTCAGATTGGCTTTGATGAAGGAGACGAGGTGATCACGGCTTTTAGATTGGCGATGCCGAAGGTTCGGTCTAGTCCGTGGATATCGATTTTGATGGCGTCGTAGCGGCGCTGGAGGACGACCAGTTTGTCACCGACAAAATGGGTGAAGCCGAAGGAGAGGAAGTAGTGGCCTTGGATGAGATTGAAATCGAAGGAGAAATCTACCGTGCGTTTCTCGCCGGTTTTCATCGGCGTGGCGGGCTGCTGGCTGAAGAGGGTGTTGGTGCCGTAGATCTCGACCCCGGCGTTGTTTTTGACGGTGAGGGCGAAGATCGGTTCGTGCAGATCCTCGAAGGCCTCGACCACCATGCGCAACGTGGCGCTTTCGCCAGTGGTGAACCAGGTCCGGGCTTCGCCGGTGGCGGCGAGCGCCACCACGGATTGGATACGTCCGAGTTCGCCGCCGTAGGCAAACTCTTGGCCGCTGACGGGGACGTGTTCGCGTTCGTCGGTGAGCAGGGCCTGCGTTTGTTCGTCGGGTGGTAGGTCGATTGGTTCGGCGGTATCGGAGGCCAGCGCTTGGAAGTCGGATAGCGGTGGACGCGACTGGGCTGAAGGGGAGGAGCTTTGGCTCTTTTCAGTTAGTTCTTTGGTTTCTTTGGCTCGGAGCGCAGTGATGTCGTCTTGCAGGGATTCGACGGTGGTGCTGTCGATCAGGAGCTTCGAGTAGAGGTTGACGACGTCGTTGGGTTTTCCGGCGTAGAGAACTTGGCCACGTTCGAGGAGAATCGCGTGGTGGCAGAGACGTTTTACCAGCGAAGCGTCGTGCGAGACGAAGAGCAGCGTGACGCCTTGGGCGATGAAGCGGTCGATGGCGCGGGCGCATTTTAGCTGGAAGCGGGCGTCGCCGACCGAGAGCGCTTCGTCGACGATGAGGATGTCGGGATCGACGTGTGCGGCGACGGCGAAGGCGAGGCGCATCATCATGCCGGACGAGTAGATTTTGACCGGTTGGTCAATGAAGTCGCCGATCTCGGCGAAGTCGGCGATGGCATCAAAGCGCTCGGCCATCTGAGCGCGGGAGAGGCCGAGAATGGCGCCGTTAATGAAGACGTTTTCGCGGCCGGTGAAGTCGGGGTTGAAGCCGGAGCCGAGCTCGAGTAGGGCGGAGACGCGGCCATTGACGGAGAGTGTGCCGGTGGTGGGCGTGAGCGTGCCAGCGATCATTTGCAGCAGGGTGCTTTTGCCGGAGCCGTTGCGGCCGATGATGCCGAGGGCTTCGCCGCGTTTGATGTTCAGGCCGACGTCGCGCAGGGCGTAGAAATCGCGGAAACCGCGGGCGGCGCGGGCGGCGAGGGCGCGACGAGGCGCGGAGGCTTTCGGGAAAGCGGTGGCGAGGGCTTCGAGCGCGGGGCTTTTCAGGCGGGAACCGGGATCGGTCCAGATGCGGTAGGCTTTGGTCAGGCCTTTGGCCTCGATGATCGTGTCGTTGGACATGAGGTAAGGGCGCGAAATTAAATGACGTCAGCGAAGGCGTGCTTAGTTTTTTGGAAAAACCAGCGGCCAAAAATGCAGGTGGTGATCCCTGCGAACCAGGTGAAGCCGAGGTGCGTGAGGTTAAGCGGCTGGTTCCAAAGCAGAGCCTGACGGGCGAGTTGGATGGTGTGGAGCAGGGGATTCCACTTGAGAATTTGCCACGCGAGCCCGTGCAGCATGCTCGTAGAATAGAAGACTGCACTGGCGTAGAGGATGATTTGTACGATGATCTGTGTGATCTGGGTGACGTCGCGGAAAAATACGCCGAGCGCGGAGACAAACCAGCCGATGCCCAGGGTTAGCATGACGTGCGGTGCGAGGATGAGCGGCAGCCAAAGCAGGCCGGTGAACGACACGGGGTGGCCGACGACGAGGGCTCCGACGAAGAACAGCCCCATGTTGATCAGAAAATGAAACCAGTAAGCGGATACGTTGGCCAGGGGCAGAATTTCGAGCGGGAAGACGACTTTTTTGACGAGGTTGGGATTGCCCACGATGAGCGAGGGCGCGGCTGAGATCGTCTCGGAAAGAACGTGAAACAAGGATAAACCAAGAAAAACCGCTAAGGAAAAGCTGATCGGACCTTCGTCGGCTGCGCCGTGAAACCGGCTGCCAAAAATGAAGCCGAAGACCGTGACGTAGAGCGCCAGCATGAGCAGTGGGTTGAGCACCAGCCAGACGACGCCGAGGTAGCTGCCGCGATGGCGCACCTCGACGGCGCGTACGGTGAATTGCCACCAGAGTTCGCGTTTGCGGGAAAACCCTGTGAGAAGAGGCGTAAGTTTAGAAATCACGTCGATGGAGGAGTGTTTCGATGACGGAAGCCGGAGAGACACAAATCAAAACTGCGAGAAAGCACGGGAGTGCGACTGTTTATGGAACAAATCCTTTACAGCGCATCTAAGAATAACTTGGATTTGAAACTCATTTTGAAACTTAAACGGATACCCTTTGTTCTTGGTGCAGCGCTCTTCTGTGGGGGCCAAGCGTTTTCAGTGTTGGCAAGTGAGCCCCGCATCATCGACGAAGCCTTGATTGACGTTTTGCCAGAAAAAGCACTGCCGCAGTTGCAGGAGATTTTAGAGAAAGCGATGCGTAACGCGCCTCGCTTGACTATCGCCGGATTTGATCTCGAGCAGGCTGGCGTGAATGTGCGAATGGCCCGTGCGCCGATGCTGCCGAGCATATCGGGTGGATATAATTTTGGCGGAGTGCGTGAGGAGCGTTATACAGCCATTGCTCATGCCGCTGCTAGCACAACGGTTAAGACCTCGTTGATGTCCACCTACAATGTTGGGCTGAGTCAGCCTATTTATCAGTGGGGTGCACTGGAAAAAGGATATCAGTCAGCGCAATTGCAGCGTGCGATTTCCGCGCGAAATGTGGCCGAAGTGCGTCGGGCGCTCGCGACTGATGTGCGGCGGGCTTATTTTAATCTGATTGCCGCCGCCAATGCCCGCGAAGGCGAGCTGCAAGGCTTGGTAAATTTGGAGAAGGAGCGCGATTTTTTAAAGCAACAGGCTGCGGATGGCTTTATAACACAAAACACGGCGGATTATGCCGACGTGCGCATCAAAGATTATAAACTTCAATTGCGCCGTTCGGATAATAGTTGGACAGAGCTTTGGCGTTCATTTTGGCAAATGACGGGTATCGAAGGTGTATCTCGACTGGATTTGCCCAAGACGATTCCGGCAGTCTCTGAATACCTTGGGCCGGTTATTGGATCATTAGCCGTTCCGGTGGGGGATAGTTTGCCGAGTGCTTTACTTAATGCCGATGATTCGATCCGGGTTGAACGGTTAAATTACGAAATACAAAAAAAACGGCTTTGGCCCAAATTAGCTCTTAGTTTATCGCTCGTACAAGATAATCGAAGTCCCGACAATAATTCGGAGAATCCTAAAATCTTAACCAAAACCTATAGCGCGATGACGACGGTGAGTTGGAATCTGTTTGACGGATTTAATACCCAGGCGCTGAAGCAGGGGTCTTTAATCCGGCAGCGCCAGCTCAAAAACGCGCGTGATCAAGCTGAACGGGATTATCAACTGGGACTGAGAAATAGTGTGGAATCTTTAAAGATAAGCTGGGAGTCTTTGCTGCGAACCGAGGGGATTTTAAATGATACGCGCTCGAGTGCGGAAATCACGCAGAAGGATTTCGAGGCAGGTGTTGTTCCAAAACAAGCACTGAAGCTGCAAAGGCGGGATTGGTGGGGGCGCAGCAAGCTGCCAGTAATGCGCGGGCAGATTATTATATGCAGATCGTGAGTTTCCTTTCGGTGCGTGGCAAAGATCCAGTCGTTACACAGGTGGCAAAGAAATAATTTCCGATGCGGCATAAAATAAAAATCATTCTCGGTGGTATATTCGTAGCATTGGCTGCTGTCGGCTGGTTTGGCTATCAGCAGATTCTGCCTCAGGCCATCGTGGCCAAAGTGGTGCGTGGGACCGCGGTACAAGCCGTGCCGGCGAATGTTACAGTCTCGGCCGAGTTTACGATGGAGATTAAAAGCGAGCAGGGAGGACGTATTATCAAACGCCATGCTAAACTCGGACAGGAAGTGAAGGCGGGGGAGTTGCTTTTTCAAATCGACCCGCAGGATCTCATGCTGGAGATAGAGCGTATCGAGGCTGATTATAAAGCCGCCAAAGCACGTATTGAGCTCGGATCTGCTTTGCGTTTTGAAATCGCAACAGCAGAGGAGAATCTCAAAAATTCCACGCGTTTATTTGAAACAGGGCGTTTGGCCCAAGTGGATTTTGACCGTGTGAAGCGGGGCATTGAAGTGCTGAAAGATCGGAAGGCCAATGAGGAGATCACCAATCAGCAAACTCTCGATACCTTCGAAAATACGTTGAAACAAAAACGGCGTTTAAGCGCGAAGATGAATATCACTGCACCCGATGATGGCACGGTTACCGATCTTTTTGCACAGACGGGCGATCTTGTGAGTGGAGGGCAGATTTTGAGCCGGGTAATTTCCCGTAGTCGTCAAGTAGTCGCGCAAATTAGTGAGGAAAACTTTGCCGGTGTTAAGACCGGCCTGCCGGTGGCCGTGCAGTTTCTCGGTTACTATGGACGCCGTTTCACGGGTAAAGTTGAGCGGGTTTTGCCCAGTGCAGATGAAAAGACCAAACGCTACACCGCTTTTCTTGCCTTGGACATACCGGTTGAACAATTGGTTCCTGGCCTGACAGGCGAGGCAAGCATTACCATCGATCAGCGTGAAAATGCGTTATTGGTTTCGCGGCGCAGTATCATTGGTATGGCAAATAGTAAATTATGGGTTGTTGAGGGTGGGCGGGTGCGCTATACACCAGTAGAACTAGGTTTCGTTAGTCAGAATGTAGCCGAAATCCTCACAGGCGTGAAAGAGGGCGAGACGATCATTCTCGATGAGCTCTCTTTGTATAAGAACGGGCAACGCGTGCGTCTGGCAGAGCCTTTAGGGCAGAACTGATGCAGACGACACTGCGTATCGCCTTACGTTTCCTTTTGGCCAAGCGCCGAGCCATGCTCATGAGTTTGGCAGGTATTGCTTTTGGCGTTGGCTTTATTGTGCTCACACAAGCGGTGACCTCTGGCTTCCAGCAGTTTTTCATTCAGACGATTCTTGGTGCTGATGGTGCTATTCGAGTTGAAGATAAAATTCAGCCCGGTTCGATCGTGGAGATGGATGTAGAGATGGGGGCTACGCCTTCTCAAGGGCCCAAGACATCTGTGAAAATTCAGAGCGATAGAAAATATCAATCTGGTGTCTTTGATCCACTTTTGCAGATGGCCGCAATTCATCCGATTTCACAGGTGAAAGGTGTCTCGCAGGTTTTACGCGGAAATGTCGCGATTCAATCGGCAACGAGTGAAGATACGGCGCAAGTTTTCGGCATTGTATTGGACGACCACCTTGCGGTGTCCGACTTGGGAAAACAGATTATTATGGGTTCGGCCGAAGAGTTTAGGCAATCGCCAGCGGCAATCATGATTGGCTCGGCCTTGGCTGACCGCATCAAGGTCAGACTGGGTGAATCCGTGCTAATTTCCTATGCTGGATTGGCCACACGCTATCGTGTGGCGACGATTTATGAAACGGGCGTTCGAGACGTGGATCGTACGCGTATCTTTATGCATTTGGGCGAGGCGCGTGTGTTGCTCAACAAACCGTTTGGAGCCACGTTTCTTCAGATTAGTTTACGTGATCCTGATCGTGCGCCTGCGCTTTGTGATATGATTCAAGATATAACAGAGCACCGTGCCACGAGCTGGCAGGAACGTGAGCGTGTCTGGCTGTCGGTCTTTCATTTTTTCCGCATCTCGGCCTGGATCACGGTTTCCACGATTATCGTGGTTTCTGGACTGGGCATGTTCAATACGCTCGCGATGATCGTCATGGAGAAAACCAAGGAAATCGCTATCCTTCGCTCCATGGGGTTTACGCGTAGCGACATCAGTGCGGTTTTCATGCTACAAGGAGCACTTGTGCTCGTGGCAGGTCTCGTGACCGGGTGGTTGTTTGGGGCGCTTTGCACTTGGGGTACAGAGAGTATACCCATCCGTTTGCGAGGGGTGTTTTCCACTGATCATATTGTTGTGGCTTGGGATGTGTATCATTATCTCGGTGCGGGTTTCGCTGCGGCGTTGGTCGTCGCGATTGCTAGTTGGTTCCCTGCCCGACGTGCTGCGCGGATGGAACCTGCGGGTATTATTCGAGGAGCCTCGCAATGAGTGTTGACGTTAAAACTCCGACGAAACCGACCGCCGATGAAATTGCCGTGCGTTGTAACAAGCTTACGCGGTACTTGGGCGAAAAAGATGGGCGTGTGCATGTCTTGCGCGAGGTGTCCTTTGCCGCGCCGCGTGGTACGGTGACGGCGATCGTCGGACCATCAGGGTGCGGTAAGAGCACATTGTTGTATTTACTTGGTCTGCTGGATCGACCTGAAGAAGGCGAAATTTGGATTGGCGGTAAAAATCTAGCTCAGGCCAATGACGAAGAACGCACCGCCGTACGTAATGAGCACATTGGTTTCGTTTTTCAGTTTCATTTCCTTTTGCCCGAGTTTTCCGCGCTAGAAAATGTTATGATGCCCATGCAAAAATTGGGTCGTCTTTCGCGTGCCGCGATGAGGGAGCGGGCGACCAAACTTCTTGAGGCAGTCGGTCTTGGTGCAAAGACTCATAGGCTTGCCACACAGCTTTCCGGTGGCGAACAACAGCGTGTGGCCATTGCCCGTGCGTTGGCGAATCAGCCTTCGATCATATTAGCTGACGAACCGACAGGGAATCTCGACGTGAAGAACTCGGCTATTGTTTTTGATTTACTCACGCGACTCGCGAAGGAAAACGGACAAGCTATCGTATTGGTAACCCATAACCCTGAAATCGCGAATCAGTGTGACTTGGTGAGGCCAATGCAGGACGGCGTATTTATCCATTAAAATTAGTTTGGATGTGAGCATCGAATTCAACGTGCGCCGTTGTTTATTTTTTTGTTTGTTCTTTTGCGCCGGGGTTTTGGCACTTTCTTATATTGCAGAAATCCCTGTGCGCAGTGCGCTTCGAGGATATGATAATACATTTAATTATTTATGGCTGCGCTCTGCGATGGTGGACGGTGACTGGAATTTCCGTAATGATATAGAGCAATGTAATACACTGACCCCAGATTATCGCCAAGCTGCCTTGAATTTGCCTTTGACTGAGACTGGACGTATTCCCAATAAATATGGAGTGGGGTGGTCTGTCGTGACGCTGCCTTTCTATATTATAGCTGATGTTTTAGTTTCTTTGTTGGCCCTGCTTGGCGTTACATCTTTTCAGCACGATGGTTTTAATGCTATCTATCAGATTTGTATTCAACTCGGTCATTTCGGGCTTGCGATTGTCTCTATCATGCTTGCCACCCGCGTGGTGGCATTATGGCTTGATATTGATCGTTGGTGTGCGGCATCAGGTGTGTGCTTAGTCTGGTTTGCGAGCCCTTTGCTATATTATCAAACTGTCAATTTGAGCATGAGTCATGGGGTCGCTTTTTTTTCTGTAGCGCTTCTGGCTTTCAGCTTGGAAGGTGTGCGCGTGAATGAAGGGAGCTGGCGAAATTGGGTGATGGCAGGTGTGGCATGGGGTCTGATGGTGGTGACCCGTTATCAATTGGGGGTCTTTGGGTTACCTGTGCTTGCGCTTGTGGTAGTGAGCATCAAGCGCTCTTGGTGTTGGGGGGTGATGGATGGGGTCGCTTTTCTGGCAGGAGCAGTGCCGCTGCTTGCATTGCAGCTTTGGGCTTGGCACGTTGTGTATGGCAGATGGATTGTTTTTAGTTACGGTTCCGAAGGGGAATCGTTTAATTGGTTTCATCCTGAGGTGGTAGGTTTGTTGTTTTCACCCTTTCACGGTCTTTTTTATTGGCACCCGTTACTGCTTATTGCGTGTATTGGTTTGGTTATATATGCTTGGCGTGAAACGGTCTGGTTAGGTTGGGCATGGGTGGCAGCGGTGGTGATTATTGCCTATGTGAATGCCTCGTGGCATTGCTGGTGGTTTGCCTCCTCCTTTGGTAGCAGGGCTTTTGATGCCGCTATTTTGCCGATGATGGCAGGATTTGCATTTCTTTTTGTACGTTTACATCCCACTTGGCGAGGGCTCCTGCTTTGGCTCGCTGTTGGCGCGGGGGCATGGAATTATTATTTAGTTTGGTTGTATCGACTCGGTGCGATTCCGCGGAATGCACCAGTTACTTGGTCTCAAATGATTTCGGCAGCAGGAAAAATAAGTGACACTTTTAGCTTATTTTAAGCATTGCTACAACGCTACCGGCATCGTGTATCCCCATCGTTTTTGTGTTTCAACTATTATGCCTGAAGATATTTCTTATACCAAGAGCCCGGAGCTTTTACATCAAAGCCAAGCCCGTCGAGATTCTCACAGAAGAGAACGAAGACACGGCTCTGAAAATCAAAATCACTTCGTTCTCTTCGTTACCTTCTGTGAAAAATGCAGAAGCTTATGGTATTATACCAACGTCCCTTTGTTTTTAGCCTTTGGCAGGGCGAGGCGTCCCAGCCGAGTCGCGGCTCACCGGGACGGTTCGCAGCCTCGAATCTAAAGTCTATTTTCTAAAGGACGTCGGTATTAGGCACGGCCGAACGATATAAAGCCACCCCTGACCCAGACAGAGCGCGAGCAACTGGATGAAGGGACGCGCGATTGCAAATGAGGGCGTACCGTTGGTCGCTCAAATGCTCAGCTGGTAGCGTGGCGATAAGGTGCCTTGCCTGCGCTTTACGAACGGACTTTCTTGGGTTGCCCCGCTGCCTTTCAGCGGGGCATGCACTCAATGAAACATTCGTGCCTCAAAATATGAACAGCTTATTACTGTTCATAGGCGCCGCGGTCGCGGGCTTTGCCGACAGGACGAATATTGCCGGTGAGGTCGGTGGGTTGAGCGACTTCGTCGGTACCGCGGTCGAGGCCGGGGCTGCCGTGTTGGAGGCGGAAATTGGCTTCAAGCAGATCGCGGCGAATGGAGATAAACTGTGGATCGGCAATGATGTCGTGCTCGCCTTTGGAAATTTTTTGGTCGTCCGTGTAGAGGTTGTAGTCCCAGTGGATGTTTTTGTTGCGGTTGTTGGAGGTGACTGCGGCTCCGGGGCGGGGGACGATGATGTTGTTGAGGATGACTACGTCTTCGGAGCGGTTGGGGAAGAGTTCCTCGTACCCTACGACGCTACCGTTCCAGTAGGTGGTGTTGTTGATGATGTCGACGTGGCGTGTACGGAACGTGTGGATACCGGAGCCACCGTTGTAGGCGCTGACGTTGTTGGCGATGAGGGCACGGTATTTCCATATCGGGCGCTCGGGATTCAAAGACGCGGCGTTGGGGTCGGGGAGGGCGGCTCCGGTGGTGCCGGTGGGGTTGGCCGCGGTGTCGACGTTGGGATTGGCGGCGCCGCTGGCTTTGCCGTCAGTGACGTCGAGGAGGATGCCGTTGCCGTCGCTCAACTTCCCAATCGCACCCCAGGGAACGAGGGTTTTGTTGTTCCAGACGAGATTGCGCTGGATGACGACGTGGTAGCCGGGGGCGTCATCGGACGCCCAATTGTTGAGGGTGGTGATACCAGAGCCGCCGTAGCGCATGTACCAACAGTTGTCGAAGATGCGGTTATCTTCGATCGTGAGGTGGTCCATTTCCAAACCGACAATTCCGCCGCCGGGGCATTTCGAGACCGTGCAATTACGGATAATGACATGGTGTGGCTTTCGCTCGGGCGAAAGATGACGGCCCTCGACGATGATGCCGTTAGTGTTGTAGCGTGGATCGGCTTTTTCGTTTTTACCTTCCTTGATCGCGTTGATGAGGACGAGGGCGTCGTTGGCACCGGTGATGGTGAGGCCGTCGATGGCAATGTAGGAGGCGTGAATGGCGATGCCTGCCCACGATTGGGGGCGGAGTTCAGGGTGTTGTCCGGGGGCGGCTTTCCACGTGATCCAGGCGTCGGGTCGGCCGGACTGGGTGATACGCAGGAGTGACGTGGCGCCGATCGTATCTTTGTCGATCAAGGAGGGAAGCGGCTGGCTGTCGGCCGTCGGCGCATCGAGGTAGATGCCGTCACCGACGAGGACGGTGTCACCTGGTTCTGTGAGATCAGCGGCTTTTTGCAGCGTACGAAAGGCGGTGGCTGCCGTTGTGCCGGTCGCGGCATCGTCGCCTTTGGCGGAGACGAACCAATCGCGAGAAAAACCTGGTGTGGCGGCGAGAAAACAGAGGAGGAGTACGGCGTTGTAGGATCGTGCGCGTGAATTTGTGGGGGTAAGTATCATGTCGGGAATAGCGGGGTTAGGCGCGGAGTTGGTGAACGATGGCGACGGCGCGGCGGGCGCATTCGGAGATGGCGATGGGATGATAGCCGGGGATGTTGGAGTTGAGCGTGTCGTGGAGACGGCCGGACCAGTGCTCCGGAATGTTACGGGCACCGGCGATGGCACCGACGACGGAGCCGACGGTCGCGCCGTTGCAGTCGGTGTCGAAACCGGCCATGACGGCGAGGGTAATGGCGCGGTGAAAATCGCCGCCGCTAAGGAGAAGGGCGGCAACGCAGACCGCGACGTTGTTATTGGTGTGGATATTTGAGTAGTGGCCGACGCGTTCACAGAGGCTGTTGAAGACGGCTTCGTAATTTTCGAAGCGGTTGCCGTGGCGTTCGCAGAGGGCGACGATGTCGGTGATCTCGGCGTGGAGACGTGAAGTCGCGGGAATCTCGCCGAGGGCGGCGGCGATGATTTTGCGCACGTCGTGGGTGGCGAAAGCGGCGGCGATCATCGCAGCGCAAAACATGGCGCCGTAGAGACCGTTTTTCACGTGGCTGAGCCGAGCATCACGCCAGGCGAAGTCGGCGGCGAGTGCGGGGTTGCCGGGTGCGGCATAGCCGTAGCTATCGACGCGGATCTGGGCACCGATCCATTCGCGGTAGGGATTGAGGTGAGTGGCGACCCAGTGCCAATCGACAGGGAGCGGACCGAGCTGCCAATGAGTGCTCTCGTGGATGTCGTAACGCGTGACCAGATTCCGATAGGCCTGGGTCTCGGCGGTGCAGACGGCTTGATAGGGCAAGGAGGTTAACCATGTCTCGGCGACGTTTTCGGTGGTGAAGGCCGCGCCTTTGGCCGCGAGGATCGTTTGGCCGAGGACGGTGTAGCGGATGTCGTCATCGGTCTCCATGAACGCGATACTCTCGCGAGTGGAGGCGAAGGCGATGATGGGGGTGAGCTCGGCTTCGACGGGCGAGTGACGCGGGATAAAATCGCGGAGGGGCCACTCGTCGGGAGCGATGGCGGTGAGGTAGTGTTTGATGTCGCGCCAGGTGAATTGGCGCTCGGCTTTGGGTGCGGCGATGGCGAGGAGTTCGATCGGTTTGCCAAGGGCGCAGCCGATGCAGCGACCGAGCCAAGCGCCATGCATTTTATCGTCGAAGGCGGCATCCAGCGCGGGCGTGGCAAAGGTTTGCGAACCGTGCCGGAGGGTGCGGATGGCATCGATGGCGTTGGGTTCGTTGAAGCCGAAATCGGCGCGCACCGGCAGCGCGACCAGACGGGCGTGCACACTCGCGAGAGTGGCAGGATTAGAACCGGCGCGGGTGAACTCGTCGCGGAGCTGTTCAATCGCGTGCGGGTCTTTGCCTTCTTCGCGAGACTGGATGAATTCGCGACGAAGGAGTTCGGTGAGGGTATTCCAGCCAGCCATGTTTAGTATGAGGGGTGAATGAGAGAAATGGAGGGTGGTGGAGTTTTGCTGCCCCAGGCCGAGGGTTTGGGTCCTAGGTGGAGAACGAGTTCGGCGCCGTTGATGAGGTCGGCGTGGCGCAGCCAAGCTTGGTCCCAGGGCTTGCCGTTGAGCGTGGCGGATTGCACGTATTTGTTTTCCGGTGACGCTGCTGGCGCGCTGATCACGAGGGTTTTGCTTCCAGGTAGATGGAGCGTGGTTTTGGTAAAGCTGGGGCTGCCGATGTAGTAGTAGTCTTGACCGGCATTCGGGTAGAGTCCTAGCAGATCCCAGACGAGCCAGGTGGAGGTGGTGGCGCTGTCGTCGTTGCCGGGCAGGCCATCAATCGCGGTCGAGAAATGCTTGAGGGCGTCACGGACAAAAAACTGGGTTTTATCCGGGCGGCCGGCATGGATGAAAAGGTACGTCTCCAGCATGCAGGGTTCGTTGTAGGCTTCGTAGTATTTTTCGCAGGCGATGGTGAGTTTATCAACAAACGCTTCGGTGCTGCCATGGAGATTGATTAGGCCTTGAGGATCGTGCGGAACGTACCAACTCCAGGTCCAGGCATGGCCTTCGTAGTATTGGGGGCCGGTTTCGGTTTTGAGGGGGTCAAAGGGCGTGTGCCAGGAGCCGTCTTTCTTTTTGCCGCGCATGAAGCCGCCCGCATCTTTGTCCCAAAGATTCTTGTACCAGAACTGGCGTTTTTCGAGTTCGGCGACGTCTTCGGGCGTGCCGTATTTGCGGGCGAGGGTGAGGACGCTGAAGTCGTTGTGCGCGTATTCCAGCGTACGGGAGACGGCCTGGTTGTTGCGAAGCTCCTTCAAATCGCCTGAAACGACAATGTCCGTCGGGACGTAGGTGTACTTGCGATAATCGTCGAGGTGGAAACGGCCTTTGAGCGGACGTTTTGTTGTGTTGGGGTCATCGTCCACGAAGGCGTTTTTGCGGATAGCGGCGTAGGCTTTGGTCCAATCGATGCCGGGCAGATTTTTCACGTAGGCATCGGCGATGATGACATCGGCGCTGGAGCCGTTTTGCACGTGTTCGAACTGGTGGGCGCTGTGGGCATCGCCGGTCCAGCCGTCGACTTCGTAGAAGTTGATCAGGCTGTTGACGATGTCGCTCTGCACCTGGGGCTGGATGAGTGTGAGCAGGGGATAAACGGTGCGAAAGGTGTCCCAAAGGCAGAGGAAGTTTTCGTAATAGATGCGGTCGCCATAGCGCGGGGGCGATTCCTTGGTCCAGTTGTTGGGCGTGAGATGAGCGCGGTAGATCGCGGTGTAAAACATGCGGCGCTGATCGGCGGTGCCGCCTTCAACGGTGATCTTGCTCAAGGCATTGTCCCATTGCTGGCGAGCGGCGGTGCGGACGGCGGCGAAATCCCAGCCGGGGAGTTCGGTCGCAACGTGGTTGCGCGCTTGCTCGATGCTGCGCCAAGAGATGCCTACTTTGGATTGGATCACTTGGTTCGACTTCGTGTGGAAATTGAGGTAGGCCCCAATTTCGCTGCCGGTGTTTTTGACAGAGTCGTCGGTCAACACTCCGCCGTCGGTCCACGTGCCAGAGGACGCGAAGGGCGTGTCGAACTTGGCCACGAAATAGACCTTCCACGGCTTACGCGTGGAGCGACCGCCGTTGTAAACCATGAAGCCGGAAACTTCCTGTTGGGCGGCGTCGATGTGCACTTCGCCGCCGATGGGCTGGGCGGAGTTCCAGCTAATTTTGGGTGCGCCGTAGAGGACGTGGCCGACGTCGATCAAGACACGGGATTGCTCATGCGCGGGGAAGGTGTGGCGATGTAAGGCGACATGCTGGGTGCAGGTGAGCTCCACTTTTACGTCCCAGGGCGCGAGGGTGGTGGTGTAGTAACCGGGGGTGGCGTTTTCCGCGGATTTGCCGGTGGCGGTGATTTCGGCGGGGTTGGTCAGAGGGCCGGTCAACGGGAAGACGGAGATCTCGCCGAGGATGGGGCCGCCCATGCCGGAAATGTGCTGTTGGGAAAAACCGTTGATGGGTTTCTTGTACTTATAGCCAGCGGCCCCGCCTGCACTGGTATCGGGTCCCACTTGGATGAAGCCAAAGGGGAGCGTCGCTCCGGGGTAGGTGTTGCCGCCTGCGGCGGTTCCGATA
>Ga0209181_10006276_pt1 | contig 16718 bp, 10 predicted proteins | sample MAT05_FD_187208 | JGI IMG/M metagenome (GOLD analysis project Ga0209181, IMG submission 187208) | Freshwater microbial communities from Lake Fryxell liftoff mats and glacier meltwater in Antarctica - MAT-05 (SPAdes) (version 2) | ecosystem: Environmental > Aquatic > Freshwater > Ice > Liftoff...
TACCACCAATAGCGTTATAAGAATTAAACAAGGCGTTGCTACCCACTGTTTGCTGCGTTTCAAATTCAAAGGGCTTATTAATTTCACTGCCATTTCGTAAAATATAATTCACCATGCCCCCAAACTGTGGACCATATTAACTCTTTATTTCCTAAGCGGAATGAAATAATTCTGCCACCATTGGCAGAAATTTTCATTGTAGTATTACCGGCATTTAACTCAAATGTTTTTTCTGATTTACTGCTGCCTGCAATATCTTTTTGCAAAACAAAAGCAGATGTTGTAATTAAAAAAATAAGCAATAAAAGCCTGTACATGATAAAGTGAATTGTGTTATTGTAGTATATTTTGCGCTGCAGGATTTTATTGTAAGCTACCCTTATTCACTTTCTTAACACCCAAAATTGAATAGGGGATCGAGCTTTGGTTAGTAATAAATACGGTGCTTTTTAGGATGAGTGAATTTCCGTTTTTACAATCGAAAATAGGTAAGGCCTCATTTTTTTGAATCGTAACTTTTTTAAGTTTTATCTGGTTGAAATTGGTTATACTAAAAAATGCCGTGGATTGCATTTTTACTCCTTCAAATAAATCTGGTTTGTAGATGGCACTTTCCCTAAAAGAGAAGATGGATTTTTGGATAGAAAGATTGAATTGGCGTGCTGTATCGCCTGCGATATTAAATGCACTCAGCAGGTTAGTTGCCTTTATATTTTTAAACCGGAGGCTGGTGGCTGGCTGCCCGGTTTGCCAGAGGCCGTCTATAAAATTGTATCTATAAAAATGATCTACATTTTCTACGGTTACATCTTCTATCAGCCAGTTGCCACTCGTCAATTTTGGGTTTTCATCTGCTGGAGAAAAATGCACAAATGCAGCAAGCATATTGCTTCGGTTCTGGCTTTTATGAATGTATTCTCCGGGGCCATACAACTTGCATTTTTTTACAGTAAAGTTGTAGCATCCTATTCTGAAACCGTTGCAGGAAGTATTGATTGTACAATCGGTAATTATAAAATCTTTGTTATCGTTACCGGCAAATGCATCATCGCCTGTTCGAAAGTCGCAACCTGTTACAGTGAAATTATTACAGAACCTGGTGTGAAGGCCATCATGACCAGCACGAATAGAAACATTTGCTACAGTGGCATTACTGCAAAGCCTGCAGTTGATAGCCCAATTGGCAGAATTTTTAATGGTAATGCCTTTGATGGAAATATTGCGGCAATTGATTAACCTAATGCAATGGGGCCCACGAAAACCTTCCTCGCCTCGCGGATTTTTGCAATCCACACCGTCTATAATTCCTGCTCCCAGGATAGCGATATCTGCCAGGTTTTCTCCAAAAATAAAAGCATCATTTTGATAGTCATTGTATTTATCGCTTCCATAAATAATGGCACCTTTTTCAGTTAGTAAAGTCACGTTACTTTTTAACTGTATGCCCCCTGTAGTAAAATTTCCTGCGGGGAAAAATACCACGCCGCCACCATTTGCCCCACAGGAATCAATTGCTTTTTGTATGGCCAGTGTAATTAAGCCGGGCTGGTTGGGGGTAATGGTAATTTTTATTGGTGCAGGGCTTCCTGATACCATGCCAGTTACAAAAAAAGAACTGACTATTAGTAAATATTTTAATGCCGGTAACGTTCTTAACTTTCTTAGTGTATTATTCATTTCTTCTTTCTATTTTTCTTTAGAAACTAGTGTCACGAACGATTAAACCGGACCGAAGCTGGTGCTGCTTATTATAAACTATCCATTGTCTCTTGTTCTCTACTTTGCCTCCTGGATTAGTAGCCATCGATAGTCAGGTGTTACACATTTAAACAGGCAGTACAAGGGAGTTAAACAACCATCACCGTAGCATCAGCGGAGAAAGGAACGCCAGGTAGATTTTCATAATTTATGATGTTGAATAAACTATTTATTTAAACCTAATTTTTGTAAAACAAGCCGCCCCACTTCTTTACCCTGCACACTGCCTTTGTTGATGGCATTCATGTAATGAATACCTCCATAAAATCTACTTAGTCCGGCTTCGTTTGCAGCAGCATAAAAAGAAGGGAAACTTCTTACCACGCCCTGGTATTGCATTTCGCTGCTATCTGTAAAATTAAAATTTTCGCCAAATAATTGTGTAAGCACTACGGCTGCGGAAGCCGATACAACACTGTGCCCGCTTGGGTATTCGGGAAATGGAGGAGTTTGGAGAAACGGCTGCCAGTTAGGGTCAATGTATTGATTAATGAATGTTGCTGGTCTTACTACTTCGCTACGGTATTTTTCATCCCAGCAACTAATAAAACCATCCAGCAAAGCGATTGAAGTTGCAGCTAAGGCTTGCGCTGTTTTTACTTCGCCAGCCTTAGATTGCTGGCAGGCTATTGATGCAATTGCTAACCAATGTCCACCAGGCGTCATTTTTTTTGTGGCGAATGCTGCATGACCGCTGTGGTTCATTACAAACGGATTATCATCCCAAAAAGTAGTAATTTCTTTAAGGCTATCTGTAAGTCGCTTTGATAAATTATACACTTGCAATGCATCTTTAAAAAATGGACTGTTTTGCTTACTGCTGTATGTATAAGGTGCAGGAGGTTTACATTGGCTGCAGCTATCAAGGGCAAGTGGCCTTATTTTATTCCACCAGGGCTCTGTTGCCTCCATATAGTCGGGTGGGGTAGGCTGCCATTTTTCTTCCACTCTTTGTACGTTGTATCTGGTCATGCCCCTTGTTTCTGTATAAAAATCTTTTAAGGCACGTTTCCATATTATTTTGCCGATGGAATCACCCAATTGAACGGACCTTTCATAAAGAGCTTTATCTAAACTCTCCGACAAATTAGTCAGCATATTTTCTGAATAAATCCGTAAGCTATCTTTATTGAAAATTACATTGGAAGCCATCACTGTAAATGCTTTTACAGCGGCAACTGTAAAATTATATTGAAGGCCTGAAGTGGGTTGTGGTATGTCATCAAAGCCACGCAATCTTGGCGCAAAAGAAGGAAAACTGGTATCGCTGAACCTTATTGCTTCATACTGCGCCAATGATGCATAAGCATATATACGGCTTGCTACTGGTGGCGAAAAAACATCATACACAATGATGTCTTTTAGATTTTCCATATTCTTTTGCATGATGGCTGCCGGAGAACTTTGTAAAACTTTTTTTCGTTCAGCGGGTCGTATCTGTGTATTGCTATTACAGGATATGTAAAAGCAGGCAGCTAGTAATATTTGAATAAAAGCATTTTTCATATAAAGGTATCGCAAGCGTATTTTTCAATTTGATACGTTCATCAAACAAATGAGTAATTCTGTTTTAACATGCACTTGCTAAATCAATATTTAAAATATAGCTATACCTTACGACATATCATACTAAGCTAAAATTTTAAAATATTTTTTGACCCAATAAATAGCTGGTTTTTATTTTAATCACCTGGCAGGTTTTATATAAATAGTACTATCAGAAAAAGTATGTGTGGTATGATAAATCTTATCCAATAATATAAGAATATCATCTACGTTGTCTGTTGCGTTATAGGTAATGGAACAAGGTTTAGATAATAATTTAGCGGAGGAGAATTGAACGTTATAACCAAAACTTTCTTTAATTGAAGCTGCCACCTCTTTTAAAGTAACATTGTCGAGTACCACTTTTGAACTAAACCAGCCTGTCATTTCAAGTGAATCCACTTCTAAACGATTAGCCGTTTTAGCGTTTGTATTTACATCCACTCCCTGGTTCCTGGTAAGTGTTGCATAGTTGGTTACATTATCCCCTACTTCTACCTTACCTCTTAAAACGCTCACTTTTATCGAACTGTTATCAGCTCTTTTTTCAATTATAAAGGCTGTACCCAGTACCGTAGTTTTTAATCCCTCTTCGGTTGCTACTGTAAATGGATTAGCTGAATCGTGGGCTACATTAAAAAAAACTTTGCCAGCGAGTAAAGTAATATTCCGGTGGTTTGTAAAATGCTCAGGATATTTTATAGCCGATTTTGCATACAGCCACAATAAAGAGTTATCAGGTAAAATTATTTTTGTTGGACTATTGCTGTTGTTTACCCGGATCAAATATTTAGCTGTATCCACAGCACCATTCATCTTGTTTTTATTGAACCAATCAAAAGCAAAATAAGAACCAGCAAACAGCACCAGCATTGCTGCTATACGGGCTATATAATAAAAAACAGATTTACCCGGTTTAAACTCAACAACGGTTGCTTCCTTTTCTATTTCCTTAATTTTAGCATTAACAGCTTCCCAAATATTGTTTTTCGTTAAGTTTTTATTGCTATTATTAAAGTTATCTTCCAGTGCTTTATCATCCAGACTATTATACCATTGATCCAACAGCAGCAATTCATCCGCTGTGCAGGCATCGTGTTCATTTTTTAAGATGATGGCTGTAATATCTTTTTTATTGTAAATCATTTCATGTTGTTTTTTGTGGGTACAGATTACCCGGTAACCCGGTATTTTTCTAAGGTTATTTTTATGCGTTTAATGGCTTTTGATATTTGGTTGCGTACCGTTTGATCGGATAATAAGAGCATTTCTGATATTTTTTTAGATGATAACTGTTCATCCCTGCTCAGTAAAAAAACCTGTTTCATTTTATCCGGCATACGATCTAACTCATTATTTATTATTAATTCCACTTCTTTATAAGAACAGATATTTTCCGCATCCCAATCGGATCTTTCAGATGCATTTATAGAAAGTTCATTTACTTTCTCCTCTATAAGGTATTTTTTCTTATAATAATTGGTAATACGGTTTTTTAATGATCTGTACAGGTACAAATCAACGTTACCATTAATGTTTAATTCTTTCCGCTTTACCCAGATGGTTACAAACAAATCCTGCACAATATCACTTACCTCGTCTTCATCATGCACTTTCGCCAGGGCAATGCTGTATAATTTATCCCAGTATTTATTATATAACAATTGAAAAGCCGGTTTGTCATCTCTTTCCCTCATTAATTTTATCAGCTCGTAGTCAGATTCATTCATCATATTGCAAGTATTGTATCCCTGGTATTTGCTTTTGTAAGGTCAGCACAACAAAAATAACTACTTTTTTTGCATATACTTTTCGTTTTAATTCTTCAATTTAATAGTGCATCTCAAAAGATAATTTTTTTATAGTCAGTATAACATTGTTACTGTATCAGGGAAGCATATAAAATGCCAGGCAATTTCAACATAAAAAAAATTATAGGGAGGTATGGTATAAACTGCTTGTTCGATTGTTATGCTTTTATAAGCGAACGCCAAACACTGTTTAAACGATTATACAATTGCCTTTGCCTGATTGCACGCTAACATTTTTAAACTGGAATTAATAGTAAAAAAGCTATACTATTTTACGGTACCTTTTTTATCAAGTGTTTCTTTTCTTATGCTCTTGTTATTTTGTTGAGGTCTTTATCTTTTCTTTTAGGAACGATTCTTCGGTTTTAGTGAGTTACCTAAGTTAAGTAAATTATTTAGCTCTACTATGCCCAAATAAAGTAATTAAACTCTTTTTTAACCAACGATATACACTTAAATTAAAGTAGCTTTATGATCAACAGACTTTCCAAAACAACTGTTTTCCTTATGAGGTCAACATTCATCTTTGCACTTTGCACCTGCTTCTTCAATGCACTTCTTGTTGCATCCCCAGGCTATGCTCAAAAGTTGAAAGAAATAAAAATTTCCATTCAATTTAGTGGCCAAACGCTGGATGAGTGTGTAAAGCAAATTGGAATAAAAACGAATATCCAGTTTGCCTTTAACCCTGAAGAATTGAAAATCTTCAATTCTTCAAACCTGAAATTCAAAAAAACATCTGTGCAGGATGTTTTAGAAAGGTTGCTGAAAAATACCAGCCTTTTGTTTGCAGAACTTGGTAGTAAAGTGGTGATCTACAGCACTACGAACCAATCAGATTTAACGCAAGTAAAATTTTTATTAAATCCTTCTGATGATCCTCTCCTTCCCATTTCCGGAACTATTTTAAATGAAAAAGGGGAACCAGTGCAGTCTGTAACCGTTACTGTAAAAGGTACCAGCCGCTCTGTAGTTAGTAATGAAAGTGGAGTATTTTCTATAGAAGCGGATGAAAATGACGTGTTGGTATTTTCCAGCATTGGTTATTCATTGAGGGAAATAGCTGTCGGTAAAAACAAAATGCTTAGCGTACAGCTAACTGCTACCATCAACGCCTTAGATGATATTGTTGTGATTGGTTATGGTTCTCAAAAAAGGAAAGATATAACCGGCTCAATTTCCTCTCTTAAGGGAGAAACTTTGAAAAATCTTCCTGTCCGCAGTGTAGCAGAAGCCTTACAGGGAAGGGTTGCAGGGGTATTTGTTTCTGGCGATAATGGAGCACCTGGTGCAGCTCCTTCGATTATTATCCGGGGGCCGGTTAATACCAGGGGTACAGGCCCTTTATACGTGATTGATGGCATTCCATTTACTGATGCTGGCAACAGTTTCAATATGCAGGATGTGGAAAATATTGAAATAATTAAAGATGCAAGTGCCGCAGCCATTTACGGGGCTGCTGCTGCTGGAGGTGTAATTATTGTAACCACCAAAAAGGGTAAAGCCGGAAAATTGTTGGTTTCAATTAATTCCTCCGTGGGTTCAAGAAAAGCATTAAATCTTCCCCGTTTACTTTCAAAAGATCAGTTTATCACTGCCAGAATTGCTAATGGTGATGATGCCAACTCTTTTTTTGGACCTGAAAGTGGGAGGGCTGCTTTGCCAAACACCAACTGGTTCGATTTTTTATATAGAAACAGTTTGGAACAAAATCATACTGCATCTATAGCAGGGGGAAATGATAAATCAACTTATTATATGTCCGTTGGATACAATGACCAGCAAGGTGTAAGAATCGATAATTTCGTTAAACGTTATACGATCCGAATTAATTCTGATCATAAAATCAATTCTCGCTTGAAAGTGGGTCAAAATTTTTACCTTAGTTCTGAAAACTCAAATCCTACCAATCTTTCAAACCAAGGAGCACTTTCTTTTCGCAGTTCGCCCATTATGAAGGTACTTGATCCCTTAAATGCTGCTGGTGGTGGCTGGGGAAGAACACCAGGTTACTTTCAAGGCGGTAACGATTATGCGAACGAATTAGTAAACTATAGAAGAAACAACAATTATACCGCCAACCTTGCAGTTTATGGAGAGCTTGAAATTATCAAGGGGCTAAAGCTTCGTCAAAATATGGCCTTAAAATATGCCGCTTTTGACAATTACTCTTATAATTATAGGTATGATTGGGGGCAATCAAGAAGAGACTTTGCCAGATTTGGCAAAGGGTATAGCAAAGGGTTAGAATTTTTGGGTAATACTACTTTAAACTATGCAAAAAAAATTGGCAAACACGATTTGTCATTACTGGCAGGATATGAGGCTTTAAGAGGGAAAGGAGACTTTATTGACGGATATGCTGATTTTTCCAATGCCAACTTAAACCGTGATTTTAATTTTGTAAGTCAATTGACAACCGCAAATAACCGGTTAAGTGGAAGTGGATCTGATGTGTCTCGTAGAAATTCTATGTTTGGACGAGCTACGTACAGTTACGCCGATAAATATTTGTTTAGTGCCAATGTCCGTAGAGACGGTGTTGCTACCGCTTTTGGCCCTAATAATAAATACGGAGTATTTCCCTCTGTTTCATTCGGTTGGAAGGTTATTAATGAAAACTTTCTCAAAGGGTCTAACATATTTTCCGATTTAAAATTACGAGCCAGCTATGGTACTTTAGGCAATAGTGATGTAGATGGGTTTTTGTTTCTAAATTCTTATAATGCTGGATATCCTGCGGTGTTAGGAGCGAATGGGCCAATTTTAACCAGTTTCAACATCAGAACTAGAATGGTCAATAAAGATATTCAATGGGAAGAAGTCGCTACCACTAATTTTGGTGTAGATATGGCTTTTTTAAAAAATGCCCTTACTGTATCTATTGATGCTTATTCAAGACAAACAAAGAAGATGGTGTATTATCTTCCCATTGCGGGCTCTGCCGGGCAAGGAGCAGATTTGCCTTTTAATATTGGTCAGATGAGTAATAAAGGAATTGAGTTTTTAGTAAATTACAATGGTAGCATCAAAAAAGACTTTTCTTACAGTGTTGGATTTAACGGCGCTTACAATACCAATAAATTAATTTCCCTAGATCCCAAGTTGGGTGGTCAGTTTTTTGATGGGGGTTTAAATGAATTTTATGGTGGTGGTGCTACAGCTAGCAAAACTGAACCTGGTAAGCCATTAGGGCAATTTTATGGTTGGGTTGCAAATGGTATTTACCAAACCGATGTTGAAGGGGGTAAGGGACCAAAAGTAGGTAATTATACACCAAGAGCTGGTGATTTAATATATAAAGACTTAAATGGCGATGGTAAAATGACCGATGATGATAGAACCTACATTGGTAACCCATGGCCTAAATTAACTTACGGCATTAATCTAAGCATACAGTATAAAACAATTGATATTAGTATGTTGCTTACCGGAGTGATGGGCGTTGATATTTACAATGCGCAAGAATCATTCAATCACAATTTCTTTGGTGATTATAATACCACTGCTGATATTTTTAAAACATCCTTTTTTAATGGAACAGGGTTAACGAACGTGCCCCGGGGTTTTTATCCACAAAATGTTCCAGTTGTTGGTGGAGGTGACCGAAATGGAAATTGGAGCCGAGTTTCCAGTTATCATGTACAAAGTGGTTCTTTTTTAAAAATGCGCAACATGCAAGTCGGTTATAATTTCTCAAACAAACTCACAAAAGTTGTGGGCATATCTTCCGCAAGGTTCTTTATGATGGCAGATAACTTATTTGTCATTACAAAATACAAAGGATACGATCCTGAAATTGCAGGTGGAGTAAGAAGTAGAGGGATAGACAATAGCAATGGAAGATACCCATCAACAAGATTGTTAGCAGTAGGGTTAAACATTAATTTTTAATATTTTAGAACACCAGATAAAATTAAATTTTATGAACATAAATAGAAAAATAGGAGCGGTCATTTTTGTTATATGCACTTTGTTTGCCATTACATTTTTTTCTTGCAAAAAAGGTGTTTTAAACGTAACAGATCCAAATGTATTTTCAGCAGATAATTATCCTGCTACAATTGACGATCTAAATATGGAACTGAATGACGTTTATGGTCGTTTTCGTGCTGGATATTACGACGCTGACTGGTATCGGTTTTTCGCACTGAGTCGTGATCACAGCGCAGATCAGGCTTATAAAGCAATTGATTTTGATGCCGCCACGCAGATTAATTTCACCAAAACCGATCAAGCAGTGGCTGTATTGTGGGAAAAACATTATGAAAATATTGCCAAATGTTTAAATGCCTTAAACGATATCGACAGGTTTAAAGTTAAAAACCCAAGTATGAATGCCGCAGATAAAGAACGAGTTGACCTGATTGAAGGTCAAGTTCGCTTCGCACGGGCATGGAACTACATGATATTGGTTAACTCTTATGGGGAAACAATGATCACTACTGAGGCAGATAAAGCCAAAATGGGTGTGCCTATCATTAAAAAGCTAGCGGGTATTATTTCAGAAACACAAATACCAAGAAGTTCTATTGGCGAAGTTTGGACCTATATAATTGACGACCTGAAAGCATCTGAAGCCATACTTAAAACCAAAACCTGGAGTGGAAATGATATTGCAAGGGCTAGCGGTTGGACTGTAAAAGCTATGTTGGGTAAAGCTTACATCTTTAGCCAGCAATGGGCACTGGCAAGTGCCAAATTGAAAGAAGTAATTGATGGTAGTGGCAAATCTTTGATTCCATTTGATCAATTTAAAGACATGTTTGGTGGTAAAAATGAATTTAGTAACGAATCTTTGTTTGAGTTAAACGTAATCAAAGATGAAAGTCAAGGGTGGAGTGTTTCCGACAATGTTGGTACTCGCCTTAACATTTATCTTGCACCTGCTGTGATTAATGAAGATGGCTCCACAGGAAAAAATGGCTTTGGAAACTATTTTGTACACGACAAAAACTTATTTAGGTTTGGTTTTACTGGTACTGCGGTAACACCCGCCGAGCAAAAATTGCCAGCTTATTTAGCACAATCCCGAATCTGGCGAGATAGTAAAACTGTGGATCCAAGACTATGGGTGTATTCGTTCCAACCTTATTTAGATTCCTTAAGATGGGACAATGTTACCAGACCTGCTGCAAAAATGCCAGGCGACGGGGTGAATCTTGAGACTAATATAGCATGGTGTTTTCAAAAATATGTTTTAAGGGATGCTTTCGTTTGGTCTAATAACATATCTATCGGTCACAATATGTACATACTGCGGCTTGCAGAAGTGTATCTTTTGTATGCAGAAGCACTTACTAAAACCGGCCAAAATGTAAACGCCCTTGAATATATTAATAAGGTACATCGCAGAGCCTACGGTCAGGCAAATGTAGATATTCCAGGTATATACGATTATGCAAGTTTAACCGCCGCCACAGAGGCGCCTGATGCAGCTTTGAGAAACGACCCCCTTAAATATGAGAAATGGGCCGAGTTATTTGCAGAAGGAACCTGGTGGTTCGATGTATGTCGATGGAAACTTGGGCAAAATGAAGCAGATTTTTATCAAAAAGTTGCCACCGGTAATTTAACCTGGAATGATAACAAGTACACATTGCCTATTCCATTAAGAGAAATGAATACCAATGCGCTGATGAAACAAAACAGTGGGTATTAGTTTTTAGCATTTTATAACATTTGGTTTTCAGACATGAATAATACAGAAGTGCAGGTTGTTCAGCAATGAGCAACCTGTTTCTTTATTTTAGTTTTCTGCATAATTTTAATTGTAAGTAATTCGTAATTTATGTAAATTTTGCAGCATACATTAATTATTAATTTAGCGTTCATGCTTTCATTATGTTGGCAGTAGGAATAGTGTTTTTTATTTAATAGGGATACATTCTTTTTAAATATTGGCCACAGTTAATCAGCTAAAACTGTGGAATTTTTTTTTAATTTTAAATAGTAGCATAATGAAAAATCTTTTAACTTTTTTATTCATTTATTTTATTGCTTCATTAATCAGCCTGAATTGTTTAGCCCAGGATTTTGCAGATTTGGCATACTTTAAAACTGATAATATCCAAGCTGGAATATCTGCAGCAGGCGAAAAACGGGTGGTATTTATGGGCAACTCAATAACTGAAGCCTGGGGCAAGGACTATCCCGATTTTTTTAATGGCAAGCCCTATTTCAACAGGGGAATAAGCGGCCAAACTACCCCGCAGATCCTTCTTAGATTTAGCCGGCAACACTGGGCGTTCTACTATTGAGATGATAGAAGACAATATTATTTCAATGGCGCAGTTGGCAAAGGCAAATGGAATAAAGGTTATCTTTTGCTCTGTTTTGCCCGTTTTTGATTATCCATGGAAGCTAGGAATTAAACCGGCTGAAAAGATTATTGCTTTAAATAAGCTGCTTAAAAAATATGCTCGTAAAAACAAAGTAATTTATCTGGATTTTTTTGCTGCCATGGTTGATGAACGCAATGGATTAAAGGATGCGTTGACCTTTGATGGAGTTCACCCCAATTTGGCAGGTTACAAGTTGATGTCGCACTTGCAGCAGACGCTATCAGAAAAGCTTTTAGAAAAAAATAATTTCTTACACGGCTAATTATATAAAGATCTTTTGCAACTTTAGGGAGAGTAATTTTAGCTGAAAGTTAGAAAAAAGCAAAATTTGTTATCGGGTTTATTTTAAAATTATTCTTTGCACAATTAGAGGAGAGCGGCATCTTGTAGCTAATTGTTTAACTGACTATAAACTTTACATCTTGCTGTAATCTTTTACTTTAGATATGATATGAAAAAGCTTTTAAATTATTTTTTAGTGATTGCGTTTGCGGTACTGGTTTTAATGTCTTGTAAGCAAAAAACACTTTTTACTACGTTGCCATCCAGCCACACTGGAATAAATTTCATAAACAGCATTTCAGAAAAAGACAGCATCAATATTATTGACTACGAATATGTGTACAATGGCGGTGGCGTAGCATTGGCAGATTTTGATAATGATGGCCTTACCGATATTTATTTTGCAGCTAACCTTACTTCAAATAAACTTTACCTCAATAAAGGGAAAATGCAGTTTACCGATGTAACCAGTGCAGCAGGCGTAAGCGGTGAAGGCCGCTGGTGCAACAATGTAGCGGTAGTTGACATTAACAACGATGGCTTAAAAGACATGTACATTTGCGCCACAAAATATAAAGATCCTGCCAGGAGAAGAAATTTATTGTATGTAAATACCGGCATTAAAAATGGGGTGCCCGTATTTAAAGAAGCAGCAAAAGAATACGGCATTGATGATAATGGCAATAGTACCAGTGCAGCATTTTTTGACTATGATAATGATGGCGATCTGGACCTTTACATACTCAACAATAAACCCGATACAGCTTTTTATCCCGGCACATACAGGGCCAGGGTGCTGGATGCAAAAACAGTAAATACCGGCAGGTTGTATCAAAATAATTTCAGCGATTCTTTAACCCACCCATTTTTTACAGATGTATCCGTGCAAAGCGGAATTAGCATTGAAGGCTATGGTCTTGGCATCAACATTACAGATATAAACCGGGATGGATGGAAAGATATACTGGTAACCAATGATTACATTTCTGAAGATATTTTGTATATCAACAATAAAGACGGCACATTCAGCAATAAGGCAAGTACTTATTTTAAACACACCAGCATGTCTGCAATGGGCAATGATGTGGCAGATATAAATAATGATGGCCTGGTAGATATTGTAGCCATGGATATGCTGCCGCCAGACAACCTGCGCAAGAAGACAAATTTTGGCGGTAACAATTACAATGCCTTTATTATGAATGATACGTATGGCTACCTTTATCAATATACCCGTAATACATTACAGTTAAATAACGGGCCACGGTTGTTGCAAAACGATAGCATCGCCGACCCTTCTTTTAGTGAAATATCTTTTTTGGCAGGTGTTGCAGAAACAGACTGGAGCTGGACGCCTTCGCTGGCAGATTTTGACGATGATGGATTTAAGGATCTATTGGTTACCAATGGCTTTCCGAGAGACGTAACCGACAACGATTTTATAAACTACCGCAACAATGCAGTTAATATAGCCAGTAAAGAAATGGTGGTGAGCCAAATGCCTGCAGTTAAAATACCCAACTACTGTTTTAAAAATGGAGGTGACCTCACTTTTACTGATGTAACAGCATCATGGGGAATGAAAGCTCCCTCTTTTTCAAATGGCGCCGCCTATGCAGATTTGGATAATGATGGCGACCTTGACTATGTAGTAAATAATATAAACGAAGAAGCATTCGTCTATAAAAATAACAGCCAAAAAAATAAGGAAAAGGCCAACTACCTCAACATTCAATTTAAAGGCGATGAAAAAAACGTGGATGCCATTGGTGCATTTGTAACCATTTATTACGACTCCCTTAAAAAGCAAGTGTATGAGCATACACCCTACCGGGGCTACTTATCCACCGTAGATTTTAATGCACACTTTGGTATGGGAGCTATCAGTAAAGTAGATAGTATTATTATTGACTGGCCTGGCGGCAAGCAACAACTACTAACCAACGTAGCAGTAAACCAGCTTTTAAAGGTAAATAGTAAACAGGCCACCCGGTTAACAAATAATGCTGTAGCCGCAATAAATAATACAGCCCTGTTTAAAGAAATTACTGATTTGGCTTCCCTGAAATTTACCAGTACAGAGATGGATTATGTGGACTTTAATTTGCAGAAAATGCTGCCGCATAAATTGTCGCAATACGGCCCATCGCTGGCGGTGGCAGATATTGATGGCAACGGGCTGGATGACATTTTTGTAGGCACTGCTTACTTGCAAAATGAAACTTATTTTCTACAACAGCCCAATGGCGTATTTATTGAAAAGCAACTATCACCCAATGCAAGTAAATACGATAAACTTCAGGAAGATATGGGGCCGTTGCTTTTTGATGCCGACAATGATGGCGACAATGATGTCTATCTTGCTTCTGGCAGCAATGAATTTGCAGAAGGCTACCAGGGTTACCAGGACAGGCTTTTTATAAACGATGGCAAGGGCAACTTTACAAAAGATACCACCGCTTTGCCTAAAAATCTCACCAGCAAATCATGTGTAAAAGCAGTTGACTATGATAAAGATGGCGACCTTGATTTGTTTGTGGGCGGCAGGGTATTGCCGGGCAAATATCCGCAGGCGGTATCAAGTTTTATTTTTAGGAATGATTCAAAAAACGGTAAGGCTGCATTTACCGATGTAACAGCAACTGTAGCAAAAGGCTTGCTGGATATTGGTTTGATATGTGATGCTGTTTGGAGTGATTATGACAATGATGGCTGGTCCGATTTAATATTGACCGGTGAGTGGATGCCAATCACTATTTTAAAGAACAATCATGGTGTGTTTCAAAACGTTACCGCAGCTTCCGGCATTGCCAATGAAATTGGTTGGTGGAACAGCATTACCGCCGGCGACTTTGACAATGATGGTGACATAGATTATATAGCTGGCAACCTTGGCCTGAATTCTTATTACCGGGTGAGCAACCAATACCCGGCGCAGATTTATGCTGCAGATTTTGACCAGAATGGAAGTTATGATGCCATACCATCCCTATACCTTCCGGCAGTGGATGGCAGCAAAAAAGAGTTCCCTGCTTTTGGCCGGGACGACATGACCAAACAAATGCTTTTAATGCGGGGCAGGTTTTCCAAATACCATAAATATGCTGTAGCCACCATCGACTCTTTGGTTACACCTGCTATGAAAAAGCAAGCCTATACTTTAACTGCCAATAATATGCATTCCTGCTACATCAATAACCTTGGTAATGGTAAGTTTCAAATACAACCTTTGCCCATACAGGCGCAGTTTGCACCGCTCTACGGCATGGTAGCCGGGGATGTTGATGGGGATGGAAACCTGGATGTAATCATTAACGGAAACGATTTTGGAACAGAAGTAGGCACCGGCCGGTACGATGCATTAAATGGACTTATTTTGAAAGGAGATGGCAGGGGCAATTTTAAACCCCTTACCATTATGCAGGCTGGCATTTATATACCGGGCGATGGCAAAGCATTGGTAGCATTGCGCAGTGCGAACAATACGTTGCTGGTTGCGGCAAGTCAAAATAAATCAACGTTGAAATTATTTTCGGCAAATACCGGAAGTAATCTTTTGCCGCTGCTGCCCAACGATTTATTTGCAATCATCACCTATAAAAATGGCACTAAACGCAAACAGGAAGTTTATTTTGGAAGTTCCTTCCTTTCGCAATCCGCAAACCTCATCAGTACAAATAGGAATATGCAAAGTGTTGAAGTAACCAATAATAAAAATGAAAAGCGGAATTTGAAATTATTTTAATAATAAATTTCCTAAATGAAACAGCGCATTCAATACAAGTGGATTTATTTGGTTTCGTTTGCCCTATTGGCCGGTATGCTTTTCCTATCCCAATGCATTTCTCAAAACGATAAAATTAATGCTAACATAACCGCACCAGTATTTGAAGATTATGCAGGCGTTGAAAAATGTGCATCCTGCCACAAGGATATTTACGAGCAGTATTTAAAAACATCGCATCATTACACCTCAATGCCTGCTAATGAAAAAAATATCAACGGAAGTTTTGAAAAAGACAATAACTTTTTTTTATACAGCAACTTGCTAAAAGTAGGGATGGAGAAAAGCGACAGCGGTCTTTATCAAAAAGTGTATTTTAAAAATGAAGAGAAAAAAGCCATGCGTTTTGACATAGTGATTGGTTCCGGAAAAATTGGACAGTCGTATCTAACCTGGCGGCAAAATCGTCTTTACCAACTTCCGGTCAGCCATTTTACTTCATCAGGTCAATGGTCAAATAGTCCTGGATTTCCGAATGATAAAATAATTACTGAGCGGCCGGTTATAGCAAGATGTCTTGAATGTCATACCACATTTGCACAGGGCCAGGATGGCACAGCAATGGAGCCTCAAGGGTTTGTTGCAAGCAAAATGATATTGGGTGTTGGCTGTGAGAATTGCCACGGACCATCTGCAAAGCATGTAGCGTACCAGGAAAAACATCCCGAAGATAAAGAGGCAAGGTTTGTAGTAAACCCATCTGCATTGGCAAGACAGCCGCAACTAGATGCATGTGCCGTATGCCATGGAGGAAAACTAACAAAAACAAAACCTTCCTTCAGTTTTACGCCAGGGCAAAACCTCTCGGCCTATTTTTTAAGAAACATTCGTTACAAACAATCAATAGCAACCGACGAAGCGGAGGTGCATGGAGACCAGTATGGATTATTACAGGCGAGCAAATGTTTTAGGAGCAGCAGTGAGATGACCTGTAATACCTGTCACGATACCCATCAAAACCAACGAGGTGTTTTGGCGTTGTTTTCCAGCCGTTGTATCACCTGCCACAATACCAATGCAACTAGTTTTAAAACTGCCACCCATAGTACAATAAAATCAATTGAGCAAAACTGCATCAATTGTCACATGCCGGTAAAGGCATCAAGAGCCATCGCTGTTTACATGGCAGGGGAAGATAAGCCAAGGGCATCCATGTTAAGGTCACACTATATTGGCATCTATCCCGATGAAGTG
>Ga0209181_10006278_pt1 | contig 16715 bp, 12 predicted proteins | sample MAT05_FD_187208 | JGI IMG/M metagenome (GOLD analysis project Ga0209181, IMG submission 187208) | Freshwater microbial communities from Lake Fryxell liftoff mats and glacier meltwater in Antarctica - MAT-05 (SPAdes) (version 2) | ecosystem: Environmental > Aquatic > Freshwater > Ice > Liftoff...
ACCAGACCCATCAAAAATTGCAATTTTCCCAGCGATCGATACCTCGCCAACTTTCAAATTTTCTCGAACCGAAATTACCTTCTCTTCGTAAAGATCCCCATTCTCATCAATCCCAGGCTTCGCATTGGATAACGTATCCTTAGTTACCTTATTGTTTTTGTCAGCATTTTCATTGGCTGCGTAAAGTGCTTTAATGCTCTTCGCAGAGTATTTGGTGCCAAAGCGGGCGCGAGTTTTGCCTCCGACCTCTGCTTTCAGAGCCGATGCCCCAACCTTGACCTTGCCTTCAGCACCGATCGTACCCGCTAATTCAATAGAGTTCTTTTCGTTCGCTTTTTCCTTGGCTTTCTGGGTATCAGTTTTGGCACCACCCTTGAACACCCCAAACACGTCCTCGTTGACAGCTTCTTCCCAAAGCGCTGCTTCCTGGCTGTCTCCGCCCTCCGTCAATCCTTGGAAGAACCACAGGTAGTTAGCAGCTTTCTCGCTAAACCGCTTCATCTGCTGATACAACCCGTAGGAGAACAACGTTCCCACTTGATCGGGGGTCTTGGCTTTGATTTCGGTAAAGGCACCGATCTCAGCCAAGCAATCACCCAGAGGTTTGCCAGCATTCATATGCTTCAAGAAGGCAACCCCAATCCCGATCGTGACTGCTGAAACCGACTTGATTTCTTCCAACTTCTCCAACTCAAAGGCCGCTGAAAACGTGAGGTAAGGCTCAGCGATTTCACTAATCCCTGCCAAAGTACCGCTAGGGTCAAAATTCTTCAGGGGGATATTGATCCGAATGCTCAGTTTAGCGTTGTCTCCAGGATTAGGGATCACAAAACCAATCAAGGAGCCAATTTTCTTAGAACAGACTGACATTGAGCCATCTAACTTGGCCTCAACCACTTTCTGGACTTTTTTCTTGATGCCAGACTTTGCAGCCTTCGTAGCCTCAACTAATTTCTCAGCTTTGTCTGTACTGATGTCTGTTTCAGCAGCCTTAATAGCATCGCCCTTAACTCGCGTAATGGAACTCTTACCCACCTTCTTAACTTTATCTGCCACCTTTGCCAGCAGTTTTTCCCGGAAGTAGGGTTTAACCAGATCCAGCCTTTTTTTGTAGACATCATCCGTAGATTGGGCTTGATTCGTGGCACTGGCGACGGTCTTCGCCAGTTGCTCTCGAATCTCGCCTGTCGGCTTATTGCTGCGCTTAGCCTGAGCAACCTTGCTAACAAGGGAATCAGCTTGAGAAACCAGATTTTTCGTTGCTTTGACAGAAGGTTTGATGTCCGCATCCACCAGTTGTTCAACGGAGGACTTCATCACCCCAGAACTCTTGCTGTCGATCACGGATGCGATCGTAATTTGCAGTTCCGTCAAGCTACCCTGAATGTCCTTTCCCTGCATTCCCTGATCAACAGCCGGTTCAACGATGCTGGTGATTGCCTCCTCAGCAAGTTGGTCAGTCACGTCACTGGTCACATTTTTTCGGAGTGCTTCGGCTTTTGTCGATTTCTTAAAATAAGATCCTTTGTTGAAGTAGGACTTTGAGGGGTCATTTAGAAGTTTGTCAGCCTTGTAAGCCCTCAGTTTCTGCAAGGCACCATCTGATTGCTTTTTGTAGTCATCTGTAGCTGTGTCAAACTCAGTTCCGATCGTTTTGGAATGCTCTACCTTGATATTTTCCGACAAGAATTTCTTGTCAGACTTCAACTTTTTCTTCGACCCTTCGATCACTTTTTTGCGAATATCTTGTTGCAGTTGTTCCATCGCTTCAACAGCGATTTCAGGGCTGTAAGCTTGGGCCACACCCGCAAACGCTAGAGCTTCCTTAGAAGATGCATCCTTCATTTCTGTAAGGGTCTTCTTAGCACTTGTGTCTGAGGTTTCAGCTAGACCCTTGGCAGCTTCGACCGCCTGTTCCAAAGCATCTTTTTTGCCAAAAAAGCCATCATCATTAACATCAACCTCAGGCATAGCACTACTACCGTCCTGGGCTTTCACAATGCTCTTGCTGTCAAAGGTAACGCTCAGGTTTTCCTCAAAGACATTTGTGTAAGCCATCTGGATTGTATTGAACACCTCTCGCTGGTGTAGAACCGAGGATGTTACCTTATTCGTTTCTTGAATGATGTAAACCCCCGATCGCGTGATCCGGTCTGACTTGCTGGCTCCCCCAAAAAGGCGTGGCTTGCTCAGTCCCTTAAAGTAGGTTTGTGCCTGACCGAAGTAAGCAGAGATATCTTTGGCTGCTAGCGGTTTAGGCGCGGGAGGTTGCAAAACGACAGGAACAGGTTGCGAAACGATAGGAACAGATTGCGAAACGATAGGAACAGATTGTTGTGGGTCAGATGATTGAGACTGACCGGGGTCAACTTTAACTGAGAGCTTAGGAGGAAGAGGAGGAGGTAATTTTTTATTTTTGAGCGCCTCTTGAACTCCCTTTAGTCGCTCAGGACTGGGACGCTTAGGGATGGGAGGGGGCCCAGATTTAGGTGGGGAATCAATCACACCTTGTTTAGAGGATAAGGAATCATCCTGTTGCCCAGAAGGTACTGAGTCAGAGCCAATAGAGGAATCGTCAACTTTGGGAGGAACTATGGTGACGCTACTAGGATTGGAGCCACTTTGTGGTATCAATCCTGGGTCTACAACCTGACCAGAAGGCGGACTACCAAAGGAACGTGGCTGAAAGCTGCTTGAGGATGGGATGTCTGAAAGCGACTTAGATCTCGGACGACGTTCTGATGTATACATGATCTACCCTATCCTTAAGTCCTGTATAGCTATGAAAATTTTCTACTGAATATTCGGAGTAAGCAATTTTGTGAAGTGACAAAGTAGGGAGATTTTTGCTTCGGTTTCGATCGCCTCACCCAATTCTCGATCGCACTCTACATCTCTTACCGAATCCTTACCGCCAAGCGCATTGCTCAGCCTTTCCTGACTATCTCTACAAAGATCAGTCTTAACCATAATATGGGGTATTCCCAATGATTAATTTAAGAGATGGTAAAGAAGGGGAACTTGCGCGACTCCTGCTTAAAATGTGGAGCAGGTTTGGTAAGGTGCATCTTTTCTAAAGTTGACTTGGTTTGATCAGCAGTGCAAGCGCGATCGGCTTCTTCAATGAAGTCCTTCGTGAAGTTCTGGTTGGCGAAGTCCTGCTAAAGTGAAGTTATATAAAGTAGTATTGCTGTGACCTCACCATGACCCTTGGTAATCTCCGCGATCTGTACCAGCAGGTCATTCTAGAACGCTATAAAAAGCCGCGCAACAAGGGTAAAACTGATCCCGTGCATCGATTTCAGCGAGGGCACAACCCGTCCTGTGGCGATACGATCGAACTCACTGTGCAATTAAATGAGGCGAGAGACCAGATTCAGGATGTGAAGTTTGAAGGCGAGGGATGTGCGATCGCCATTGCCTCGGCTGACTTGATGGCAGAAGCGTTGCGCGGCAAACGCATTGACGAAGCGCTGGAAATGGTGCAACGCTTCCAAACCATGATGAAAGGGGAAGCAGAATTTCCGCCAGAGTTGCGTAAACTGAATGCGTTGGGGGGAGTCGCCCAGTTTCCCGTGCGCATCAAATGTGCCAATTTGACCTGGCACACGCTGAAAGCTGCCCTGGAAGTCACGGATGGGGTAGCAGCTAACGGGTTTATCAGCAACGAAACCGAGTAGGCTAGTTAAAGAATGCAAGGCTTGTATACTTTGTCAGTTTCTTTGAAGGGATAGGCGATGTGCAACTTTCCCGAACCGCCCTCACCCCAACCCCTCTCCCAGAAGGGGAGAGGGGCTAAGATTTGGTTCGGCTCCCCTTCTCCCCTAGGGAGAAGGGGCTGGGGGATGAGGGCAAGCTTTAATTGCACATGGACTAGGGATTACTTCCAGTGCTTAACCCCACAACCCAAAAATTAAAAATTAAGAAAATTAGAAACTCATGACGATTAATCTCTATGTCATTGGGCAATGGCTAGGCTATGGCACGATCGCCCTAGCGGTTTTGACGCTGCTGGGGTTTGTGCTGCAATGGGGCATTCGGTTTCGTATGGTGGGCATTACCAGCTTCATGGCAGTGTTGACTGGGGGAGTTTTTTCCCTTTATCTAGGGCTATTTACTCAGACCTCGGTTGCTGGCTCTGTGCGTTACGTGGTGACCTATGACACAGGGGCAACTCAGGTGGTGATTGCTGTGCCTCCGACGATCGCACCTTCAGAGGTGGAACCCACTCTGCGCCAAGCTGCCAGTAATTTGTTCTCGCCCGGTCGCCTAGGTCGTGGACAAACGCAGTTAAATATTCGGATGCGAACTATTCTGCACCCGCAGCCAGGGGTGTCGCAGCTTGTGTACTTGGGTGAGGCAACGCGATCGTTGGCCACCCGTGACGATGCCCAAATGGATATCCAGGTTTATCCTGACAAATTGGCTTTGCTCCCTCAGCCCAAGGAATGAGCATAAATTACTCAACATCCCAGAGACCTTGAACCTCGACCTGCCTTTCCCTGCGATCGATAGCCCAGATTACCTTAACCATTGTCGCTGGATGGAGCAGGCTTTGGCATTAGCTGCGAGGGCTGGTGCAGAGGGGGAAGTGCCTGTTGGAGCCGTCATTATTGACGCAGAGGGTAATTTAGTTGCAATAGGTGAAAATCGGCGAGAGCGAGATTCTGATCCCACTGCCCACGCAGAAATTGTGGCGCTACGGGCAGTCGGACACGCCGCCCAAAATTGGTACCTGAATACCCATACCCTCTACGTCACCTTAGAACCCTGCCCAATGTGTGCAGGGGCGATCGTCCTGGCGCGACTCGGGTTGTTGGTCTATGGAGCCAGCGATCCCAAAACGGGGGCAATTCGCACGGTCTTGAACCTACCCGATAGTGCGGTTTCGTTTCATCGGCTCCCGGTGCTGCGCGGTGTTTTGGAGCCTGCTTGTCGAGAACAATTACAAACCTGGTTCGCCCAAAAACGCCAAGAAAAGCGACGGGGATAAAGGAAATCTCCTAACCTCCATTTTCTACCACTTGCCGATAAAAGGCTTCTAGCCCTTGGACACAGACGCGATCGTCGTAGAGATCACCAAGACGGTGCTGCATTCGTTTGATGATGCTTTGTCGCCAAGCTGGGTTTTGGGCCAATTTGACAGCGAGTTCGATGTAGTCCTGGGGATCTTTGGCGATTGTCTCTGTGACTCCCAATCGGTGCAAAATTCCATAGGAGTGCCGCCCCCGCATGAATTCACTGGGACAGGTGACGATGGGTAAGTTGCACCCGATCGCTTCCAGGGTGGAGTTGCCGCCCGTCCAATCAAAGCTATCCAGGAATACATCTGACAACAAATTTAGAGAGAGATAGTTTGAATGATTTTGGGGAGGTAGGAAAATGCAGTGGGCATCACTATCCAGATTAGCTGTGCTGAAGGCTTGGTGTACTCGTTGCCGAAATTGAGCGATGACTTGAGTTGTAGCTTGGGTCAGAAACACAAATTGAGCGTGGGGGACACGTTGGGCAATTTCCACCCAGACAAAATCATACTGTGGCAAATATTTGTATAAAGATTGACAGCAGAGGTAGACGATCGCAGTTTCAGCGATCTGAAAATCGGCGCGAGTTTTGGGAGTATCTGGCAAAATCGGCTTGGGGTAGGAAAATCCCAAATTGGGTAAACGTACCAAGCGCTCAGAGTAATGGTCTTGCCCAGTTTCTGGCTCCATTAATTCACTTGAAAGATAATAGTCTACCGTGGGAGAGCCAGAGGTGACTGGGTGTCCCCAGGCAGTGCATTGCACAGGGGCAAGGCGGAGGGCGGCGATCGTCCCCATGTGCGGGGTCATGCCAATGTCAGGGAAGACCAACACATGCAACTGATCAGCCAAAACCTGCTCACAGAGCTTCTCCCAATCATGGGGCATGTGATAGAAGCGGTCACTGTAGCGTTGAAACTGCTGTGTCACCCGATCTCCGGTGCGCCCGGCATGGTAGCAGTGGATGTTGAAGGACTGACGATCGTGGTGTTGGAGCCAACCCAAGGCCCATCGTGCCCCATTATGGTTTTCTAAATGAAAGGAAAAATAGCCGACTCGAATCCGGCGATCGGCTGTCAAGGGTGGCATTCGCAACGGTTCCACACACTGGGGATAGTTGGCGGCCATAATGCGATGGACGAATTGCCCATACTCAACATAGAGGTCGCGATCGGGCAATCCCTGGTAGGACAAGTAGAAATTGGTGTGGCGATCTAGTCCTGCTAGTGCCTGTTGCTTTTGCTCTGAAGTTTCCAAGACTAGTCCTTCGACGATGCGGCTGAGTCCGGTTATAAAGCGCTGGCGATAGACAGAAATTTCTGCTTGGGTTTGATAGATGATGGGCAGGCTGAGCCACGCGACTAACTGCAATCCCAAATCTGTGGGAAAGTGTTGTAACGCTTCAGTGGCAGTGGCGATCGCTTCCTCCGTTAAGCCATACTCTTGTAACGCTAAAGCCAAATACAGGTGTAGTTTAGGCAACTGGGGCAAGACGCGCACCGACTCCCGATAGACTTCGATCGCCTGTTCCCGCTCCTTTAGACAATTGTGCGACTCAGCCCAACCAATGTAGGCATCCTCGCTGGGTTGTAAGGCGATGGCGATTTGATAGTGTCCCAGGGCTGCGGTGTAATCCCCTCGTTGGTAGCAGTCATCCCCGTAGTAGAGGGCAGCCTGGGCGGGGTCATTCTGGGCGGCATGGGCGGCTGCCAGATTGTGCAAAATGTCAGGGTTGCGGGGATCAAGGTGAAGCGCAGTGGTGTAAGCTTCGATCGCTTGTTCAACGTAGTTTTGAGTCATCAAAAGATTTCCCAGATTCAAATGTCCCCCAAAATGCTCTGGACAGGCAGTAATTGCGGCTCTGTACACCTGCTCCGCCTCCTGCATGGCTCTGCGCTCTAGCAAAAGATTGCCCAAGTTGTTGTATGCTTGAATATACGTTGGGTCAAGGACGATCGCCTGCTCATAAGCCCAAGCTGCCTCAGTCATCCTGCCCAGATCCTCCAACACCAGCCCAAAGCTGTAGTGCTGCACTGCCTGAGATCCGTCATACCGCACTGCCTTCAATAGACTTTCATAAGCTGCCTCCAACTGCCCTGATGCGTGGTCAATTAGCCCCAATCCGCGCCAAGCTTCAGAGTTACGCCCATCCCAGCGCAATAGCTCCTGATACATTTGCCTCGCTTCTGGTAGATAGCCAGCTTGGTGCAAGGTCAAGGCTTCGGCGTAAAGGGTTTCCAGTCTATGCCGCTGGATCTCAAATTCACGTCCAGAATCTGCCAGAAAGTTGATCAGCAGATGATCCCGCGATCGGCTCAAGGTTTCCCAATCATCGCCCTGATGGGTAGCCGCATCCCAGTGGAGAATCGTCACAGATTCCCATTCTAAAAGCAGCCGACACTGGGGATGGCTGGCTCGGAAGTCGCAACTGGCTTGCTGTACAGCACTAGTGGCACTGTTCCCCAGCAGAATTAATGCCTGTTCAGCCAGGAAAGGGGTGACTAGTAATAAAGCCATCAACTGAGCGCGATAGTCGGGGGCACTGTTGTAAAAGTACACGCCGATGCGGTCTACGGTTTCAGCCGATCGCAGGTCAGCAAAAAACTCCTCGAAAGGCTGATCACAGACTAAAACTTGTTCCTCTAGATTAAAAGCGCTGAGTACCTCCATGAAGACGGTAAAGCGCTGGGAAGGCTCAGGACTCACCGCAGAAAAATCGTTAACCGCGTAGGCCGATCGCTCTGGGTGATCCAAAAGTGCCCCCGCAAAGGTTGCTCCCTGGCAGCCAATTTCGCAGTACACGGCTTCAGGCTCCATTGCAGCCACCGCTGCATTGAGTGCCTGAAGGAGGGTTGCAGAAACTGTAGCTTCAGTCTGGGTGAGAATCGATTGGAAGCGATCGGACTTGGGGCAAACATCCGCACCTCCCCAGTTGTCATCCAACAGCGGCAATTGCTCCAGAAATGCTGCGTAATCCATAGCTCACACTGCTCAACCCTAGCTCTGAAATTCATCTTAGGGTGCCCTAGTTGGAAATCAAACTGGACAGAAGCAACGTCTGGCTTTCTAGATAGGTTTTTAAAGTTCGTCCACCGTAACCCGAACCAACACATTGCTCCACACAGCGCTACCCCCGTTAGAGGCTGGCTCAAATTCCCAGGCATTAACAAGGCACAGGGCAAGGCGATCGTACTCTCCCCTGTCCACTGGCTCCTGAACCACCGTATCTCCTGCAACTACTCGTCCCCGGTCATCCACGGTAACCATCAACCCGACAGGCTGACCAAAATGGCTTCCACTTGCTGAAGCTGTGGGACAGGTTGCACCATTGGCGGTGAACTCTTGACGTATTGTCTTAGGTTTCGCGCCCTGTTCTGCCACATCTCGGAGGCTAAGGGCCCCAACGCTGACCCGCGCTGCATATAGGGTTGGCTTGGGGGCATCAATTTGGGGCGTTGCAGAAGGGATTGGAAGTTGGGGAGACGGAGAGATGGGGAGGGGAGGGGCGTTGATGGTTTGAGGGGAGGGAGCAGAGACTTCAATCTTGGGAGAAGAATTGGGAAGGGAGGACGGAACGGGATCAGCCTGGGAGAGAGCGATCGGTGGGGATGCAGGTTGGGGCAGATCAGTGATCGGTGCAAGACCAGAATTCGGGGGCTGTGAAGTGACTTCACTTGGGGGCTGGCTTGATGGCTGGCTAAACTGAGGTGAAGCGGAGGCGGGAGCTACGGTGGGAGAAGTCGTGGAAAGGGTGGCGACAGATGGAGCATTTTCAGGATGATTTGCCATTCGATCGATCGGCACTACATCGATGGGGATCAGGGTGGCTTGGGGTGCAAGAGAGGCACTGCCAATCATCCCAGCCCCCAAGGCTAGCAGCGCATGAATCGCCACTGAGCCAGCAAAACCCGCAGACCATCGGCGGAGCGAGTCTGATTTATCAGGTTTTTGGAGCGATTGAACTGGAGCCTTAACTTGAACTGGAGCTTGAAAAAGATGCAACCGTGCCATGATTAAGCCAAACTTGGAGCAGAAGAATCGGGCGGACTACCAGGGTCTACAGCAAAGGTCAGGACGGTTTCGTCAATGCCTTTAAGATTTAACGGACTGACTTTAGTAATTTCTTCTTCGCTGAGATAATCTGCTACTGCCGCCGATACGAGAATGCAATCTGGCTCAGCGGCCTCTTGAATCCGAGCGGCGATGTTCACACTGGGCCCGATAGCGGTGTAGTCGGCCCGCTCCTGGCTACCAAACATCCCAACCACCGCTGTTCCTTGATGAATGCCACAACGGAATTGCACCTGACTGATCCCCTGGGCTTGCCAGCGCTCATTCAGGGCGTGGAGGGAATGATACATCTGGCGGGCAGAGGCGATCGCCCGACGCACCTGTTCATTGGGAGATAATTCTTCGGGCGCTCCAAAGAGAGCCAACACCGCGTCACCCATAAACTTATCGACGGTGCCCCCGTTCTCAAAAATAGCGTGGGTCATTTCTGCCAAATACTCATTTAATAGCTCAGCCACTCGGCGCGATCGTAACGTGTTGGACAATTGCGTAAACCCAATAATGTCGCTAAACAGCACGGTAATCAGCCGTGGTTCAGGGCGCAAGTCTAACCCTAGTTCTCCAGCGGCGGCCTTTTGCACCATCGCGGGAGGTAAAAAGCGCCGCAGCACCGACTCCGTTAAGTAGGTGTTGAGTTCTGCCACTCGGCGTTCATTGGCCTTCAGGGCTAATAGATTGCGGACTTCTGCCAAGAGTTCCCGATCGTTGAACGGCTTGGCTAGATAGGCATCCGCCCCTCTTTCTGTACCTTCAATGCGAGTATCCTCGTCCACCTTGGCGGTGAGCAAAATGACTGGGGTGCCCTTCAAAGTCTCGTCTGTGCGGATCATTTGAATCAAATCGAGTCCCGAAACTAGGGGCATCATCAAATCCGTCACAATTAAATGAGGCCGCTGCTGCTGGGCGACCTGGAATCCTTCAGACCCGTTCCGAGCGGTACAAACCTGATACCCCACCTGCTTCAAAATGCCAGATACATAAGTTCGCAGATCGGGGTTGTCATCCACCACCAGCACCAGGGAAGACGGAGAAGCAACAGGTAAGTCAGTGCTAGGTCTCAGAGTAAGAGCGGCAGCTTGTTGAACATCTTCTACACCAGCCCCCACAGTAGGTGGGGGAGCCACTTCGATCAAGTCGGCTTCAATATCTGCCAGTTCCACCGCCGCCCGTCCTGGCTGCACTTCTATGGGCACTTCCGTGGGCACCACAATAATTTGTTGCGATGGTAAATGCCCAGTCCCGACTTGCATCCAAACAGTGAACGTGGTTCCCTCTTGATACACTGACTCGACCGAAATTTGTCCCCCGTGAAGTTCCACCAACTCCTTGACCAAAGCTAGCCCTAAGCCGCTGCCCTCGTAACTCCGGTTAGCTGACCCCTCAGCTTGCCGAAAGCGCTCAAACAAGTGGGGAATTTGATCAGGGCGAATGCCAATCCCGGTGTCTTTCACCTTGAGCAGGCAATAATCCCCAGCCGTTTGGATAGTGAGGGTAAGGGTGCCGCCGGGAGCAGTGAACTTCATAGAGTTGGATAACAGGTTATACACCACTTTGTCGAAGCGCTCTAAATCCAGATACACGGGCGGGCAGGTACTAAATTCGGTGATGAGGTGTAGGCCTTTCCGCTCACAGTAGGGACGGAAGGACTCGGTGATTTGGGTCACAAACTCCACAAGATTACAGGGGCGAAAACTGGGTTGCATTCGCCCTGCATCCAATCGCTGCAAGTCCAGTAACTGGTTAACTAGCCTCAAAAGACGACGCGAATTGCGGAGAGCGATCGTCCCCTGCTCATAGGACAAGCCTTGCCCTTGGGAAATTGCCGACTCCAAGGGCCCAATCATTAGCGTCAGGGGGGTGCGAAATTCGTGGGAAATATTTTGGAAAAATTCGGTTTTCTGGCGATCGAGTTCCAGCAATTGCTCTGCCTGCTGGCGGGTTTTTTGATACAGCCGAGACTGTTGCACGGCGATCGCCGCCTGCACTGCCACCGCTTGGGACAGGGAAATTTCTGAAGGCTTCCACTGCCGCGATTCATGGGTCTGCCGTAGCGTAATGCTGCCAATGATCTTACCCTCAGATAGAAGAGGGACAACGAGCAATGCCCGCGCTAGGGATCGCAAGGGGAGGTCGCTTGTCCGCATCTCTGGGTGTTGACTCAAGTCGTCGATCGCCACCGGTTGCTGAGTTGCCAATAACGCCTGAAACACAGGATTACTCCTGATTGGAACTAAAGATTGGGGCAACTGCCGCCCTGGAGTGTCCCCACTCCCTGGAGCATTAGCCCAAGCGATATCAGTCCTAGCTCCCAAACTTGGGGGGGTAGAGCCACTTTGTCCTGTCGCTGAATGATCCGGTATCTGTCCCGATGAAGGCATCAGTTCAGCCAACACTAATCCGGCATTAGGCAGGGAGGGATCGTATAACCCCACACACTGGACATATTCGTCATCCTCTGTCCACAGCGACAATGCACAGCCATCGGCGTGCAAGGCTTGACCTAATTGCTGGGTAATGGCAGCAAAAATATCTTGGGGATCAAGGGACGATCGGATCGCAGTGGTAATGGTATTGATCAGCGCCTCGCGTTTTGCCGCTGCCCGCACCTGCTCATAGGCCCCCATCTGAGAGAGCGACAGCGCTGCTTGGTCAGCCACCATAATCACCAGTTGAATCTCATCTCCCTGCCACTCCCGTACCTGTTCCCGCTGGTGCAGTGCTAAAACCGCCATGAGTTCCTGACGACACACCAGTGGCACCAATAGCGTGGACTGAATATTTAAAGCGCTCAGGGCGTGGCGTTGCGACTCTGCTTCAGGCGTGTTCTCCTGCAAGGTTGGGTCAGTGGACACCTCATGCAGCACCTGCACATCAAGCGTTCTCCAAACTGTTTGCGCTAATAGCGGCAGAGAGGAGCGATCGTCGTCTTTTTGATACGCGAAACAGGTGTCTTCTAGCCGATCGCCTTGATTTAAGCGCAAGACACAGCAGCTTACCTCAAACATGTGCCCCACTGTGTCAACGATCGTTTGGGGAATCTGGCGATAGCTAGACGCACTGCGGATAGTATTTGTAACTGCATTAAGCAGAGACTCCTGCCGTAGCGTGCGACTTAGCTCCCGTGTCCGTGTCTTCAATACATTGTGCGTATCCAGGGCTTGACGAACGACCGCCCTCAATTCCTCGTCATCCCACGGCTTTGTGACGTATTTAAACACCTTGCCTGTATTAATGGCTTCCACCAAATCTTCGACATCGGTGTAACCCGTCAAGATAATGCGAATAATATCGGGGTAGCGAGTTGCCGTGAGACTTAAGAACTCAGTGCCACTCATTAAGGGCATTCGTTGATCGGAAATAATTACAGCCACATCCGGCTCATGGGTCAAGATATCCAAAGCGGCAGGCGCACTTTCAGCCCTCAGAACTTTAAATTCCCTGTAGAAAGTACGGTAAAGCAAATCTAAATTGTCTGGCTCATCATCGACGACCAGCAATTTAGGCTTTCCGGTTTCTTGAGCTTTCATGCACTGCTCTCCTGGTATAGAGACAGTTGGATAATGAGAGATAGCACGCTAAGACCCTGGAATGACGAACTTGGAAATACCTTTCCTGCTCGTTCTAGGTAGCTAAGTAGCCAACTCAATTGTTGGTTGCACCAATAGGAGTATGGCTCAATGATTTTACGACTAGGAGCAAGCTTGCTCCTGAGGCTTTTCGTCTTTGAGATGAAGTTAGTTAGAAGAAAATTCCTCAGAACCATGTTATCCAATCAGCATAGACGTATTCGCTTGATAAAATGTAAGCCATTTCATCCTAAGTTAAGTAACTGTAAGGTTACACTCTCTTCGACAGTAGAAGTGTCCCTAATACAGGTAAACATCTACATAAATATTAAAAACTAGGCGTAGAAGCAGATCAAGACAGTCCGTCTACTACAATTTCATCCATATCAATTCACCCGTATCAATCCACCACTATTGATTAGTGTCGCATCATTAATTAATAGTGTTAAAGATATATAGAGTGTTTCGCAACTAGTATGCCTAAAATTCAGTTAGCTGACTATGTCAATTAAAAATATCACCGTAAAATATCTTGCAACTCTTAAATAATGATTCCTCTCCACTACGGTTAATCAGGCTATCTCTAACCTGATCATGATTGAATGTTTCCCTAGCTCCATTATGCTTTTTGGAGAGCAGATACAGCTTAGTACATCAATGGGCAAGTTTTTTGCAACTGTCACTAAAGCAAATGCAAGAAAACGACGTGAAGCGAAGAATTTGAACTCCGATCGTCCCCCACACGACCTTCAGGATGACACCTATGAGGTTGGTTATACATCGCTTTGATTTGCACTGGGATAGGAATTACCTACCGCCCGTGGCAGGGCAACTTGCATGAAGAACTCTATGTCAATAGTCCGGACAGTTTGTTGAACGATTCTACAGGGCTTGCAGGGCTTACAGTTCCAGGATTGAGCTATTTTTTCAAAGTTAGCTCTGCTCCTGACTTTGAAAATAAGATCCCGCCCACGGTTGAATCAGGGTTTGAGCCTTAAAATCTGCTCAAAATTTGTCCGAAGTATTACTATGTGGAGCTTGCACAAAAGACTCTATAGTCTATGTTTCCCAAATCAGTTAGCAGAGTATCGAGTTACAGGTTGCTAAGGTTGATTTGGAGAATTAATACACCCTTGTACAATCGTAGTATAGTTACGATCGCTTGTTTTCACTCATCTTTAAGCTAAAAGCTCACGCTAGAACTTAAATACCTAGCATTATTTGAATATTGAATTAAATTTCCTTCACCCCAGTATTTGCATGAGCTTCGAGCCTATGCCTAGGGTGAAAGCCAGATTTCTTACAAAAATGGCTGCGTAAAGCCCTTGATTTTTCATTTAAAAATCCGATTTTTGGGTGCCTGCGAGCATATTTGTAGAGCCACATTTCCTCTAGCTTAGAGCGCCAAGCTGCTTTGGTAAGGTTTCTTGCCCATCGTGAATTTTTTTACCCTTTTCTCGGCTTCCCAATCCAATCAGGCTTCCTTCAACCCAGTTTGTAGTTCCCCCAGCCTGACAATCCGCCCAGCTCAGCCCAGAGACTTGGTGAGTTTAACAGAGCTTCTGCTCACGAGTTTTCATCCCCGCACGATTCCACTCTGCTGGATTTATCCTTTGCTGCGTTTGGGAGTTTATGAAGACTTGCGGAGTCGCTTACGGACGATTTCCCCAGACTACATCTGCTTAGTGGCGCTCAGTTCCCGATCTGAACGTAGCTGGGATCAGGCTCAGGAGGCTGATGAGTTTGTTGTGGGCACCGTTGAGGTGGCATTGCGTTGTGCCTATCCTTGGCAGCCCCGCGAATTTCAGCACCTGTATGTTTCCAGTTTGGCGGTTGATGCTAATTGCCGGAGACAGGGTGTGGCCCAACAGCTTTTGCGGGCGTGTGAGCAGATTGCGATCGATCGCACCTTCCAAGATCTTTATCTGCATGTAATGGAAAATAATGATCACGCTCGACGCTTGTACTTCAAAGCAGGCTATCGCCTCCAGAAAGTTGAAATGGATTGGACAACAGTGCTTCTGGGACTACCTCGCAAACTCCTACTGCATAAGCGTTTGGCTTTACACCCGATCGCCTAATGAATCTTCATTTCCCTAAAAGCATGACAATGCCCGTGCCACCAAAGTAGAGACCTAACGCTGCTCCCCCTAGGAGGCTTTGGGTTAGAGGATCGGTGGAGGGAGTGAGCAATGCACCCAAAACTGCTGCACCTAAAATAACGTATCGCCACCCCGCCAGCATTTGCTTGGAAGACACAATGCCAAGATAGCCCAACAGCACCTGAACGACGGGGATTTGAAAGGCTAACCCGGTACTGAATAGCAGAAGCAGCACGAATTCAAAGTAGCGATCGATCGACCATAATTGCTCTACAACATCTGCCCCATAGGATATGAAGAACTTCAGAGCGGCTGGGATCAACGCATAGTAAGCAAAGGCAAGACCTGCCGCAAACAAAAAGCTCGAACCAAAAATAATGGGGCCAATAATTCGGCGTTCTCGACGTGTCAACCCCGGCAGCACAAATTGCAGAATCTGATATAGCACAAAGGGGCTAGCCACCACTAAGCCGCTGTAGGCTGCAACTTTAATTGAGACAAAGAAATATTCACCGGGGGCAAGTTGCAGAAATTTCACCCCCTGAGCTGGGATTTCTAGCACCTGCACAATTTGCTTCACCCCTGTAAAGCAAAGGGCAATTCCCCCGACTACAGCAATCAGGGCATAGAAAATCCGCTGTCGTAGCTCTTCCAAGTGATCAAATAATGACATTTCCACATCGTCGGGCGTGTGATCTAGCTCCAGCCCAAACTGATCATCACTCACACTAGCCTCAGCATCGGTTTCAGACTGTGCCACAGATCCAAGCTGCGTTGTGGAGTTAGCGGTCAGATCTGCGGCAGAAGCAGGGTGTAATTCTGGAGAAGCAGTCATGGAGTCAGGGGGATACAGGTTTCCTGACTATTGTACCTGGGGCATGAGGGGGCAAGTAGTAACTCACTGGAGTTAATCGCGTTACTGTTGAAGTTCCTGGCTCTAGAATTGCGTTTCTTCAGTGGGCATCCACATGGAAAAGTCTTTCCCCTTTTGGAAATAGAATCAGGAGGAGGAAACCGATCGCTTCCAACGGTTTACAACTCGCTTAAAGAACTACGATCAACTTAATAGTTATTAGGAAATACTAAATTAAATACTTACTTGTTTTTGGTAAATTCTTCATCATTACTTTAAATATTTGATGAAATACTTTATCTCTGCTTTAAAGAGCTTCAGTTTTTTGGCATTTCTCATAGAGAGGATCTGTTTTTAAGAAGTTTGTAGTAGATTTAATCTTGATCATTTCAAAGCATTACTAGAGGCATATAGTTCACTGTTTGGGGACATTTTTACAAAAAACTTCTCACCGGAAATACTAATTCTGGATGCCTCGCACCAATTTTTTGCATTTTAGTTTAAGTGATTTACCACTGAATTGAGTTAACTATGGCAGTTGAATGGCTCGCTAAAATTAGTAGTGGTAAGCTCCTGGTAGTCAATAGTCGTCGTCGCAATGGACTGGTTATTTATAAGCCTTACTACGCTGAATTTGCTGGGCCTGGCTCAGCAGTAGGAGGGTATTTTGATGCTGACTGCCAAGGTGTAGTTCCTGTTGGAGATTTATCCTTAGTAACGCCAGGGTCTTATGAAGAACGGCAGAATGCCTACTTGATTCGTAGACAATGGATCAAGTTAACCCAAAAGTTCACTGATAACGCTGTGGCTGTGCAACGGGCACAGATGATTCTCAATCAGTTTGAAAACTATTTTGATGCTAAGGCGGTGGCTGAGTTATCCGATGAAGCGTTCGCTCTGTTAGTTGGGGTGCTGCCCCAAACGGTCAGAGCAGCGCGGGCTAAAACTGGACACGAACGCGGTAAGTTCTAAAATGACTCGTTTTTATCACGACCAATTCGCCAAACAGTATCTCGAAGAGCTACTCACCCCCTTGGGGCACGTCGAGATTAGCAAAGAAGTCTCAGGAGAAGCTCGCCAAATCGACATCTGGTTCAAT
>Ga0209181_10006279_pt1 | contig 16714 bp, 17 predicted proteins | sample MAT05_FD_187208 | JGI IMG/M metagenome (GOLD analysis project Ga0209181, IMG submission 187208) | Freshwater microbial communities from Lake Fryxell liftoff mats and glacier meltwater in Antarctica - MAT-05 (SPAdes) (version 2) | ecosystem: Environmental > Aquatic > Freshwater > Ice > Liftoff...
ATACATTTATTTTAATTATTTACAAGTGAAAAATTTATTGTTATTCGGGCTTATCAAGCATTAAAAAATGTTCGGCTATTATTTCTGTTACATACCTTTTTTCGCCTTCTTTGTTTTGGTAACTCCTAGTTTTTAGTTTGCCTTCTAGGTATATTTTACTGCCCTTTTTTAAATATTTGCCCACCATTTCTGCTTGCTTGTTCCAAAGTACTATGTTGTGCCATTCGGTTACTTGCTGTTTTTCACCTTTTTCGTCTTTATAACTTTCGGTGGTAGCTAACCCAAACTTGGCAACTATCAATTTTTCATCTATTGTTTTTACTTCAGGGTCTTTTCCTAAATTACCTATTAGTGTTACTTTATTTAAACCATTCATTTTGTTTCGTTATTATTTATTTCATCTAAAGGGCTTTTTATTTTACGCAAACTTTTATCCGATACTTGCGTATAAATAAGCGTTGTTTTTATATCGTTATGTCCTAGTAATTCTTGTATAAACCTAATATCAGTTCCTTGTTCTAGCAGGTGTGTAGCAAAACTATGGCGCAGGCTATGTATGCCCAACGTTTTATTAATATTAGCTTTCTCCATAGCTTGCTTAAATACTTGTTGCGCACTGCGTATGCTATATTGTTCATTTTTTTGACCTTCAAACAAATACTTTTGAGGCTTATAGGTTATAAAATAGTTTCGCAGTTGCACCAAAACACTTTCGGGTAAATTAGCATATCTATCTTTTTTTCCTTTGGCTCGTTCTATAAACACTTGCATACGCTTACTATCAATATCACTAATTTTTAAATTCACTATTTCCGATACCCTTAAACCCATGCCATAACATAGTTTAAGCATGGTATTATGTTTTAAGTTGGTTGTTACATCAAAAAGTTTTTTAACATCGGTAATAGCTAAAACTTTTGGCAGTTTAAGTGGCTTTTTGGGGCGGTGAATTTCAATAAAAAAACGTTCCTTATAAAGTACTTGTTCATAATAAAATTTTATGGCATTTAGTTTATTATGAATGGTATGTTCACTCAGTTTTAGTTCATTTATACAATGGAGCAAAAATTTTCTAACCATATCTTCGCCACAGTTTGCTGCATTTACCTGATCTAAATAAATCAAAAACAAGGTAAACTCATTTTTATAGCTTCTAAGTGTTGCTTCACTTAGTCCTTTTAATTGAATAGTTTCAATATAATAGGTTAAAATTTCTTGATTACAGTTAGCTAAAGTAGTATTCTTTCTTATTGTTAAAATTCCAAATCGTTTCCTATTTTCATCCGTATCTGGTAGGTGCCAAGCTTTTAAAGTGCTACTCCAACTTACTCCTTCTAGCTTTTTTATACGCGCTATTAAGGCTGCATCTTTTTCAAAATACACTGCTATCCTATCTTCTTTATTGTGCTTAACTATTTTTGCTTCCCATTTCATATTTTTTTTGCTTTTTGCTTCTAGCTTTTGGCCTATGGCAACACTAATTTAAAAAACTTAAAAAACTTGACCCTAAATACCATGAACGTTTATTGTCTATCGTTAACAGTCTATCAACCATCAACCAAAACCCATACTTCGTTAGGATAGTCACATTTTGTATCCAAACATTATTACTTAATTTAATGCAAATAAATTATTTCACTTCACATTTCCAAACACTAAAAAAGCTATTTTAAATAAATATAAACAACTCAATTGAAACCAAAGGCCTTAATTTTTAAAACCCCATAATACAATTTTACGGTCACTGAGCTTGTCAAAGTGGTGAAGAAAATATTGTTGCAGCTGGCTCCCGAAGCTTCTGTCAACACAGTGCCGATAGCTATCGGCACAAATCGCAACTCCGTTAGCTAACGGACAAAGCAGCGTTTAATCCTTAAATGTTATAGCCAGTGTTTAATCACAACCTTCTGTTAGCCCCACTCTTATATACTTAGTTTCTTTTAGTACATTATTGTTAAACCTTTTAATGCGAATATATAACGCGTTCCAATTGTCTCTGTAAACTTTTCCATTTTTTGTAAATTTATCTTCAAACGGCCCACCCTCAGTAGATCCAGTTATTAATGTGTCTCGAAAATTATATTTTTTTCTAATTGCTTTACTGTACCCATTGTCTCGCCATTCAGGTATCTTAAAATGTCGCTTATTATAAGATGGGATTGATATATAATTAATAATATAGTTAAAATGTTCTCGTGTTTCAATATGTTTCTTAGAAACTTCATAAAGGTCAACTTGAAATGCAAACGATAATGCGAAACTGTCATTTTTGAATTTTGGAATAACTATCAAAGTCCTCCCTCCAATATACCAACTGTCTTCTTAACAAGGATTTTCAGCAATAGAAAAAGTGTCCAATGGATTGGTGTTGTCAAGGCAGGGGGAACACTCAGACTTAAAGTTAGTAATATCTACAACAAAATTTTTAAACTTTATTGTTTCTGTCCACTTTGTCTGCGGATAACTCATCAAGCTATTTAAAATGATTAACAAAATGAGCACAATCTTTTTCATTGTTGTCGCTTTTAACATTGGGCATAACTTGTATATAGGGATCATTTTATCATTCTTATCACTCCAATTTGGGTAGATGAGGATGTTTTTTGCCATCCTTTTATTACAAATATATTTTTTTGTTTTACATATCCAAGTTGTCAAGTTTACCATTTCCTAACCTAACCATTAATGCTATTTTGTGCGTAAAACATAAACCTAAGCATGGCTATGAAAAGTTTGCCTATATGGTTTGGTAATTAATTAATTAATTACCTCCCAACTAATAAGGAAACTTTACTTTTCTGGTAATTTATTTATTAATGTAGAGTCTATTTTAAAATCAGGAGCTACTAATCCCATGGTAGTTATTATGGTTTTATTATCTGTGGTTTTGTCATTAGAGTTGCTATTATTAATTTTTACTTTCCCTTTTATACTTTCCTGTTTTATAGGCTCTTCATATATTGTATCGCACATAATTTCATTAGTTGGATATGCTTCCACCTCTCCTTGTGTTTTATCTTTTTCTATTTGTTCTTCTATTATTTTTGTAGAAGGTTTTGTGGGATTATTTTCAATAATTATTGCGTCATTTTTTAGTAGGGTGTCCACGTTTGTTATTGTATCTATTATTGCTACTTTACCAATATTGGCGGAGTTTCCATTGTTATCGGTACAGCTAAATAAAGTTGTTCCAAATACCAATAGCAAAGCCAATGCAAACTTTTTGGGTGCAGAAATATATTTAAATACATAGCTTGGAATATTAATATCAATTTGTGTTAGCTGCTCGTTTTTAAAACGGCCACAAACTTTTTGTTCAAAGTGTTTTGCAAAATAATTTTGAATATCTGTGGTGCTAAATTGGGTAAAATCAACAACGGTTTTTTGGCAACTTTGGCAAAATCGGCCTTGCTGGTTGGGTGTCATAGCTCCCCAGTTTTGGTGGCATGGTTCAGGAATGGAAATTTTCATGGTGTTTAATTTTTAAATTTAAACGTTAGATGAAATTAAAATAATTTTTCCATAAAAATAAATAATTACGGCAAATTATACCGCTACAGATTAGGTTTTAAAAATAATGAAGGCGGCATAACCATAAGTAACGAAGGTTTAACTAATAAAAAAAATGAAAACCTTTGTTGTTTTGGTACAAATAAAATAGGTTCGCCCCGTTGGGGCTTTGGTTGGTTCGTATTTATTTTTTCTACCATAAGGCTGCCCCGCTGGGGCAATAAGTTAAGGATTTTGTGACCTTGAAAAGGTCATACGTTTATAGAAATCTAAATTTGCTATTGCTTTCGACCCCATTGGGGTTGTATGTTTTTTATTCAAAATTTTCTATAAACATTTGACTCCTTTGGAGTCATTTCCTTAACTAATAAATTGCCCTGCTGGGGCATTATGGAAATAATTTTCTTAAATATTTCTTTATTTTTGGTTACCGTGAATCAACATGTAAAAAATTAAATACATTTGTTTTTAGATGAAATATTGGTTTATCTAAACTAAAAAAATACAATTGATGAAACAACTTTTTACATTATTAACGTGTATAATTTTTGCGTATTTAAACCAAGTAAATGCCGTGCAAATAAGTGCTTGCGATATGAGTTACCAGACTACTACCAATAAAAATATTTACCGTGTTACAGTTAAATTATATAAAGATTGTTGGGGCGAAGCATTGTGTACTGGTTGCGAAAACACGGACTATCTAAAATAACAATGGATGAAATTTCTAACGAAGTAAAAGCGAATAATTACAAGTCGGAATAATAGTCCAAATCACTAAAAACCTTCAAAATATTTGTCTCAAAAACTATTGGATTGTTGCCACCCCCTAATACGCCAACAACTCCAACAACATAGTTTCAAACCTACCTTTCGGTAAAAAATTTTGTTCTAACTCGGCTGCAAACGGAATAGCTGTATCAAGCGATGCGCAACGTTTTACGGGTGCATCTAAATACTCAAAACAATGCTCCATAATGTAAGCCGAAATTTCGCCACCAATGCCACCAATCAAAGTATCTTCATGCAAAATAATTGCACGTCCAGTCTTCTTAACCGATGTTTCTATTGCATCCTTGTCAAAAGGAAGAAGTGTTCTTAAATCAATGATTTCAATATAAAGTTCGGGATGCTTTTTAGCAACTTCTAATGCCCAATGAACACCCAAACCATAAGTGATTACAGAAGCCGATGCCCTCAAAGCCCCTCCTAAATCCTCCCCAAAGGGAGGACTTGTGCTTCTGGTTAAAGTACCTTGTGTTTCGTTAGCGTCGCGCAGTTCTCCCCTTTTGGGGGAGTTAGAGGGGGCTTGTGTATATACTTTCGCTTTCCCAATTTCTATCGTAAAATAATCGTCGTACACATCTTCTGTAATGCTGCGGTACAAACCTTTGTGTTCAAAAAACATAATAGGGTTTGGGTCTTCAAAGGCGGCACACATCAAGCCTTTGGCATCATTGGGGAATGCAGGGTATAATATTTTTAAACCCGGCGTATGAAAAAACCATGCTTCGTTTGACTGTGAGTGAAATGGCCCTGCGGCAACGCCAGCGCCAGTTGGCATACGCACCACCACATCGGCATTTTGCCCCCAACGCCAATGGCTTTTTGCCAAATTATTTACTATCTGATTAAAACCACAAGTAACAAAATCGGCAAATTGCATTTCTACCATTGCCTTCATTTTCTTTATGCTCAAACCAAGTCCAATGCCTACAATAGCGCTTTCGCAGAGGGTTGTGTTGCGCACACGTCCTTCACCAAAGGTTTCTAAAAAGCCTTCTGTCATTTTAAATGCACCACCATAATCTGCAATGTCTTGCCCCATCAAAACCAATTCTGGAAAGCGTTCCATGCTTTGTTTCATGCCCGCCGCAATAGCATCTAAAAAACGTTTGTTGGTTTTATTATCTGTTGCAGGTGCAATGGCGTTGTTTGCAAATGGCGCATACACATCGGCGTACTCCGCATTAGTATTGGGTTTTATATGCTCTTCGGCGAAAGCAGTTTCTAAACCATCATCAATTTTTTGCTTTATTTCTGCTCTGTATTCGGCTACAATTTCGGCAGTCAAAACAGTTTCATCCAACAAATATTTCTCGAAATTATTCAGAGGGTCTTTCTTTGCCCACTCTTCAAATAATTCTTTCGGAATGTATTTAGTACCCGACGCTTCCTCATGTCCGCGCATTCTAAACGTTATACATTCTAACAAAATTGGACGCGGATTTTCACGAATACTTCCGGCTAATTTCTTAACCGTATCATATACTTCCAAAATATTATTGCCATCAATCTTAATGGCTTCAATGCCATAACCAGGGCCTTTGTCAACAAAATTTTTGAACCTAAATTGTTGGTTGCTAGGCGTAGAAAGTCCGTAGCCATTGTTTTCAATTACAAATATTACGGGCAAATCCCACACGGCAGCGGTGTTCACACTTTCGTGAAAATCGCCTTCACTTGCACCACCATCGCCAGTAAAAACTACAGTTACTTTTTTTTCTTGTTTTAGTTTGTTGGCTAGCGCAATACCATCGGCAACGCCCATTTGCGGGCCAAGGTGTGAAATCATACCAACAATATGGTGTTCGTTTGTACCGAAATGAAACGAACGTTCGCGGCCTTTGCTAAACCCACTTGCTGTGCCCTGAAACTGCGCAAACAAACGGTGATAGGGAATATCGCGTCCGGTAAAAACACCCAAGTTGCGATGCATAGGCAAAATATATTCATCGGCTTGCAAAGCATTTACAACGCCCACCGATATTGCCTCTTGCCCAATACCCGAAAACCATTTGCTAATTTTACCTTGGCGAAGAAGTATCAACATTTTCTCCTCAATCAAACGAGGTTCTAATAAGCTTTTGTAAAGTTTTAGTAATGTATCGTCACGGTATTTTTTTCTATCAAATTTCATTGCAAATAATTTTGCGCGAAACTAAAGAATATTATGAGTTGGATTTGTTTTTTTTAAAGAATAATCGATAATAAATGAAACTAAATTACTACTAACTTTTTTTTTTGAAATTATACTGTTTTTTATCATGAACAGAATTTATTTCATAAGCATTATTCCCAAAAGTAGTGTTTTTAAATATGCTTACAAACTAAGCTTTGCAGCAACGTAGGCAGTACTCCAAGCGGCTTGAAAATTAAAACCACCAGTAATACCATCGACATTTATTACTTCGCCAGCAAAAAATAAATTGGGAACTTTTTTGCTTTGCATACTTCTAAAATCTATTTCAATATTGCTTACACCACCGCAGGTAACAAACTCTTCTTTATAAGTGGTTTTTCCTTTTGCAGTATATAGGCTGTTGCAAAGTATTTCGGATAATTTGTTTAATTTCTTATTTGATATTTCTGCCCATTTTGTAATAGGGTCTATTTCGGCTAATTCAAAAAAATGATGCCACAATCGCTTTGGTAAATCATAAGGCAAAGCATTTTGAATGGATTTTAAATGGTTGCTTTCTTTACAATCTAACAAATTGTTTTTTACCAATTCGTTGTTTTTTTCGCCAACCCAATTTATTGCTATTGTATAATTATATTGCAACTCATGCAATTTTTCGGCAGCAAACGCTGATAATTTAATTATTGCTGGGCCGCTAAAACCCCAGTGGGTAATAAGCAAGTGACCCGCAAATTCTTGTTTGGTTTCTACTATTTTAATAATGGCATTATTTACCGAAACGCCCATTAAATCATTTAACTTATGATTTTCAATATTAAATGTAAATAGTGATGGTATCGGTTTAACTATGCTATGCCCTAATTGCTGTAACCACTGATAATGTTGAAGTTTATGAAAGCCGCCAATGGTTGCAATAAAATATTCGCTACTAAATTCGCCATCAGTTGTTTCAATTAAAAAATATTCATTTTGTTTTTCAACACTTTTTATTTCGTGTTTTAATAATACTGAGATGTTCAATTTTTCTGTTTCATTTATAAAACAATCAATAATTGTTCGCGAATTATTTGTTGTCGGAAACATGCGCCCATCCTTTTCCGCATGAAGCTGAATACCTCTTTCTTTGAACCAATTTATTGTTTTAGGAACATTGAATGTATTGATTACTGAAATTAATTCAGCTTCGCCACGTGGATAATTTTTTACCAACTTTTTATTGTCAATACAGTTGTGTGTAACGTTGCAACGGCCGCCACCCGAAACAAGTACTTTTTGTAATACCTTATCATGTTTTTCTAAAATTGCAATTTTGAAATGTGGGAAATTGATAGCGCAATTTATTGCAGCAAAAAAACCAGCAGCACCGCCACCAGCAACAATTAAATCATAATTATTATTGCTCATTTTCAGTGCTGGTTTTAGGGATATTATTTGACATTTTTTTGATGCGCAATTTACGGTAAAGGCGGATGGCTAATGTAAGCAATACAGCAAATAGTATTAGCCCAAAAACTGCGTAAATCCAATTTAGCGCATGCTGCAATTCTACTATAAATACTACTGCAACTAGAATAATAGTTGCGGCTTCATTAAATAACCTGAGCTTGAAGGAAGATAATTTTATTACACCATTTTTATATTGGTTGTAAATTAAATTGCATTGCAAATGATACAAGGTCAAGAAAAAAACGAAACACAATTTTACCATCATCCAACCTTGTTGCAAAAATAATGGGTTTTCGTAAATCATCCAAAACCCAAAAACGTAAGTGCCAATAGCAGCAGGCCATGCAATGCCAAATAGCAACCTTTTTTGCATGATTAAAAATTGTTTTTGTAACACATTTTTAGCTACTATCTCTTCCTCATTTGCCTCTACAAAATAGATGAATAAACGTGGCAAATAAAACATTACCGCAAACCAACAAACCACAAAAATTATGTGTAAAGATTTTATATAATTATAGTCCATTTTGTAATTTCAAAGTTCTAATAAGTGCAACCCATTAAATTAATATTTCTAAGGTTTACGTAGCTCAAAATTTTGCCCTAAATAAACTTTGCGCACCATTTCATCATTGGCAAGGTCTTCAGCTGTACCGTCTTTTAATATTTTCCCTTCAAATAAAAGGTAGGCACGGTCAGTAATTGTTAGTGTTTCGTGCACATTGTGGTCGGTAATTAATATTCCAATATTTTTTTGTTTTAGCTTTGCCACAATTCCTTGAATGTCTTCAACGGCAATGGGGTCAACGCCTGCAAAGGGTTCATCTAATAAAATAAAGTGTGGATTTACGGCTAATGCCCTAGCAATTTCTGTACGACGTCTTTCGCCACCACTTAATAAATCGCCGCGACTTTTACGAATATGTTGCAAGCTAAACTCATCCAACAATGATTCTACTTTCGCCAATTGTTCTGCTTTTGTAAGCTTTGTCATTTGCAATACGGCCAAAATATTATCTTCAACACTAAGCTTTCTAAATACAGATGCTTCTTGCGCCAAATAGCCTATACCAAGCTGCGCCCGCTTGTACATTGCGTGATTTGTAATATCCAAATTGTCTAAATAAATTTTACCACTATTTGGTTTTATTAAACCAACAGTCATATAAAAAGTGGTGGTTTTACCCGCACCGTTTGGCCCCAAAAGCCCAACAATTTCACCTTGTTTTACGTGAACAGAAACACCACCAACAACGGTTCTATTTTTGTATTTTTTTACTAAATTTTCTGTTCTTAAAATCATGTATCAAATAAACAAAGTAAAATCGGTTATGCTAAAATTTTTCATTTTTTTAAGATAGCTAATTCAAAATATCTTCTATAATTTTGAGGTGGTGATTGGTGTGAATCAGTAAAAATTTCTTTGTCACTTTTAGATTTAAGTCTCCAAAATATGGATGATTAAAAAAGCTATTCGCTTCTAACTTATCCAATTCTGCAATGTTTTTTTTGGCATTTTCTAAGCTAATTTTTAACCTTGCAGGTTCAATAATACCTTGCGGAACAACTTGCTTAGGTGCTTTGCCCTTACCTTTCGGAATTTTATTAATACCAAGAATAACTAATCGGCTCAAATTAAATTTCCATACATAATTGGTTGGATTTGATTTTTTTAACTCCGCAATTATACCATTTATTACCATTGCTGAATGTTCAATATGCCAACCAACATATGCAAATGATACTCCTGTATCTAAACATTCAAAATCGGAAATTTTACTTTCTAATTTACTAATAATAGCTTCTAATTTCTCCAAAATATTGTTTAATATATAAAATGTTGAATCTAAGATTAAAAAAAAGTAATTATAAAAATTTAAAAACAACAACACAAAGCAGTGCTTTAGACGGCGGCTCCCTACTCCTATCCCTTCTGCTGCAACACCGCAGAAGGTAACCGCTGCGGATAACCTAAATAATAACAATTCTACATGAAAAAAGTACAATCGGTATAAGACAATGCAAGTCAATATATATTAGAAATAATTTAACCATTGCAAAACACACTATTATTTTGTTGCTTTAATTTGCGGTAAATAGCAAGGCAATGAACAATGAATATTGAAATCAAAAAATGATTGTATAGTTCGTTTTTTTTAATTTTCTTTCTGAAGAAAAAAGTGAAGCAGTGCAAAGTTCCGAAACCCACGCACAAAGGGGCTGGTGGCATTTATTTTATAAAACTAACAACTCAAAGTGGTATTAAAAAATTTGTAAAATTAGTAGTCATTAATTAAGAGGCGTTATAAAACCCTCACCCCTTTTGTATTTACATTACTTACATAAACCGTCGAATTAATGGAGCCTTTAGCAAATGCTAGTTTCATATTGTTACCAATAAATTTTGCTCGTTTTTTGCTGGTGCAAAATGCAAATACCGATGGGCCAGAACCACTGATACTGCAAGCAATAGCACCACTTTTTAATGCAATGCTTTTTACAATATCAAATTGTGGTATTAATTTGGAACGATAAGGTTCCGCAACAAAATCTTCAATTGAATTACCAATTATTTTAAAATCATTTTTATAAAGCCCTGCCACCAAAGCCGCCGTATTTGCCCACTGTTTAGATGCCGTTTTTACAGTAATTTCTTTAGGCATTACTGCACGCGAATCTTTTGTTAAAAGCTCAATGTGCGGATGTACCATTACTACAATTAATTTTTTGGGTACTGCTAGTTCTATAATTTCTAACGGATTATTTTTGCGGATTAAAACTATACCGCCCAACATACAAGGCGCTACATTATCGGCGTGTGCCGTGCCACATGCCACGCGTTCGCCTTCCATTGCAAAAGGTATTAAATTTTTGCGGCTTTTAATTGGTTTACCCAACAAAATGTTTGCGGCAAAAATACCCGCAACTGCACTTGCTGCGCTACTGCCTAAGCCACTGCCCAATGGCATTTTTTTATTTAGGATAATGTCAAATCCTTGTTTTAATTTTAAGTGTTTTAGCAAGGCGGTAATGGCAACACTAACTGTATTTTTTGAGGGTGATAAACTTAATTTACCGTCATCGCCTGTAATTTTTTTAATAACAATTTTACCAGTATTATTTTTTGTAATAATTACTTCATCACCAGGGTTGTCAATGCACAAACCCATTACATCAAAGCCTACCCCTACATTGCCCATTGTGGCGGGTGCAAAAACGGTTATTGAATCTTTCATAAAAAATAAATTTTTGAATAATTGCAAATCTAAAATAAAATAGAAATTACTTTTTTGTACATTCGCACCGCAAAATGCCCAGCTGGCGAAATTGGCAGACGCACCACCTTGAGGGGGTGGCGGGAAACCGTACCGGTTCGAATCCGGTGTTGGGCACATTAAATTTATTTGTTATGGTAAATAGTTTAGACACCGATGTTTTAGAAGCAGTTGAAGTAAAAAAACAAACTGTAAAAGAGTTGAATGTTGTATTGCATAATGATGATGTAAACTCATTTGATTTTGTAATTGATTCATTAATTGAAGTTTGTAAACATGATGCCTTGCAAGCAGAACAATGCACTATTTTGGTACATTACAAAGGCAAGTGTAAGGTTAAGCGTGGCAGTTTTTCTGAGCTTAGACCAATAAGAAACGAACTTACAAATAGAGGGCTTACAGCGACAATAGAGTAGTTTTTTGATTTGAAATTACAAATCAAAAATTACAGTATTTTTATGTTTTGGCTACGTCATTATTTTTTAAGATTATCTTATAAAACTTTCAAAATAACCTCCCTTAAAATCAAATATTCGTAACTACTCAGCTACTCCTTGAAGCATCATTTTAAGTGCCGTATTTTCTTTCGCGCAATTGCAATAACCATTAAAACTTAATTGATTAAAAACCACATTGTAGGCTCACAAATTTTGTTTGAAAATATATTTTCAACATTATATCAATAAAGCACTTAGTAGTTTGAACTTTTAAATGCCTTTGTTGTTTAGTCTTTTTCAATATAAACTTTGCATGAATCTATTTGATGAAATAAGCATGAAATGTAGTAAAATAACTACCCATAGTTATAGCACATCTTTTACGCTTGGCATTCTATCTTTACAAAAAAAATACCGAAATCCAATTTACGCAATCTACGGTTTTGTGCGTTTTGCAGACGAAATTGTTGATACATTTCATACCCATAATAAGCAACTCTTATTAACCGAATTTACAGCTGAAACTTACAAAGCAATTGAGCAAAAAATTAGCTTGAATCCTATTCTCAATAGTTTTCAAATTGCCGTTAATAATTATGGTATTGATAAAGAATTAATTGATAGTTTTCTGCATTCGATGCAAATGGATTTGATGCCCGAAAAAACATACGACAAGCAAAAGTACAATGAATATATTTTGGGCAGTGCCGAAGTTGTTGGGCTTATGTGTTTGCGGGTGTTTTGCGAAGGCAATAACAACGAATACGAAAAGTTAAAACCATTGGCAATGAAGTTGGGTTCGGCGTTTCAAAAAATAAATTTTTTACGCGATTTGAAAGCTGATTATTTTACTTTGGGACGTTCCTATTTCCCTGAATTTGATATCAATAAATTTGATGAAAATACCAAACAAAAAATAGAAGCCGACATAGCTATTGATTTTGCCGAAGGCTATAAAGGTATTCAGCAATTGCCGCGGGGATGCAGGCTTGGCGTTTATGTAGCATATATTTATTATTTCTCACTGTTCAATAAAATAAAAAAACATTCACCCAATTATATACTCCATAATAGGGTACGAATTTCTGATGCCAAAAAGTACTATTTGATTGTTGTTTCATTTGTAAAACATAGTTTAAATTTGTTGTAAATAGTCATATTTACTATGTTGCCGAAAAAATAGTAAAATGAAAAAAATATTTATAACCCTTACTTGTTTGTTTTCTTTAAGAATAGCGCACGCCCAAACAAAATGGCTAAGCATGGACGATGCCATTTTAAAAGTGAAAACAACACTAGCACCCAAAAATTTGAAACAGTTAAATTGGGTACCCAATAGCACTCAATTTTATTACATAAATGATGCTGGTAAATTGGTATTTACCGATGCCAAAACAAAAGCAACCTCCGAAATAAATATTGTACAAAAATTAAATACACAACTTAAAAAACTAAATGTAGATACGCTGAAAGATGCACCAACACTAACGTTTGTAAATAACAACATTTTTCGGTTTGAAACAAAGTACAAACAAATTGCATTTTATTATTTAAAAGAAGATAAAATTGATTTGCGAAATGCTGAAAACAATGTGCTTGAAAATGCTGATTATGCGGATGGTGCAGAATATATTGCTTACACAAAAAAAAATAATTTGCAGCTATTAACAGCATTAAAAAACCAAACTACATTTGGCCCTGGCGAACAATGGACTGCCTCCGGAACTAGCATTGCACTTAGCAATGACGACAACGAAAATATTTTGAACGGTTCAGAAAAAGTACACCGCAACGAATTTGGAATAAGCAAAGGAACTTTCTGGAGCCCCAAAAATACACTACTTGCTTACTTCCACATGGACCAGACAATGGTTAACGATTACCCTATTATAGATTGGAATGAAATTCCGGCAAAGAACAAAAACATAAAATACCCAATGAGTGGCGGCAAAAGCCACGAGGTAACATTGAATATTTACAACATCAATACTAAGAAAACTATTTTTATACAAACTGGTAAACCTGCCGAACAATACCTTACCAATATTGCTTTTAGTCCTGATGAAACCCACGTGCACATTGCCATTGTAAACCGCGAACAAAACCATGTCTGTCTAAATAGTTACAGTACAACAACCGGTTTATTTGAGAATACTTTGTTCGAAGAAACCGACGAAAAATATACAGAGCCGCAAATGCCGATGCTGTTTGTAAAAAATAATCCAAACCAATTTGTGTGGCAAAGCAACCGCGACGGTTTCAATCATTTGTATTTGTATGAAGCTACTGGCAAGCTGATAAAACAACTAACCAAAGGAAATTTTGAAGTGCTAAAAGTGTTAGGTTTTGATGCAAAAGGCGAAAAACTATTTTATACTGCAAACGCCGAAAGCCCTATAAATAAAGACTTTTACAACGTATCATTAAGCAGTTCAAAAATTACAAAACTAACAAATGGCAACGGTACGCACGCAATAAAATTAAGTGACGATGCCAATTATTTTATTGATAATTTTAGTAGTACAATTACACCAAATGACGTTTTGTTGTGCGATGCAAACACTGACAAAGTGCAGCAAACATTGCTAAAAGCAGACAACCCTTTAAAAGATTATAAGTTGGGTGAGATGAAAATTTCGACAATTAAAAACCATAACAACACAGAACTTTTCACCCGTATTTATTACCCTGTAGATTTTGATTCTACAAAAAAATACCCCGCAATAGTTTATTTATACAATGGGCCGCATGTGCAAGTAATTACAAATTCGTGGTTGGGTGGTGCGGCAAACCTATGGTTTCAATACATGGCTGAGCATGGTTATGTAGTTTTTAGTATTGATGGCAGAGGTAGTGATAACCGTGGCAAAGCCTTTGAACAAGCCATACACCGCCAAGTAGGCACACCCGAAATGGAAGACCAATTAGAAGGCATTGAATATTTAAAATCAAAATCGTGGATTGATGCAAGCCGCATTGGTATTCACGGTTGGAGCTATGGCGGATTTATGACAACATCATTAATGACACGCCACCCCGCTGTATTTAAAGTTGCAGTTGCTGGTGGACCAGTGATTGATTGGAGTTTATACGAAATTATGTACACCGAACGTTACATGGATACGCCACAAGAAAACCCCGAAGGATACAAGAATAACTGCTTATTCAACCACATTGACAATTTAAAAGGAAAGCTAATGATTATTCACGGTACCGATGATGATGTGGTGGTATGGCAACATAGTTTGGACTACATAAAAAAGTGTGTGGACAAAGGAAAACAGATTGACTATTTTGTTTACCCCGGGCATTTGCACAATGTTTTGGGCAAGGACAGGGCGCATTTGTTTCAAAAAATAACCGATTACTTTATGCAGAATTTATAGTAAAAAGTGTGTTTTTGAATGAGAATACCGATGCTACATTAAAATAGTACAATGAGTTGCAACCGAATCACGATAATTATCGTGTGGATAACATTGAATGTACTATCGGTATTACTTAGTGTGCGCCTTCTCCAAAACACTCGGCTTAAACTTTTCAGATTGTTCAATGGCATCCATTATTTGTTCCAAAATAACATCACTATTATCATCAAAATTAATGGTCAAAGGTGGTTTAATATTTATTGCTAATTCCACCCCTGTTTTTTTAAATTTCAATCCCTTTTTATCAAATGCAAACCTGAAACCTTTAATGGTTATTGGCACCACTACTGTTTTGTATGTTTTGATAAGGTGAATAGTGCCTCGCCTACCCGGCACAAAAGGTTTGGTAGTACCTTGCGGAAAAGTAATTACCCAACCATCTTCAATGGCTTTTCCTATATTAGAAATATCGCCCATATCCACTTGTCGGTTCACATCTTGCCCATGTGCGCGCCACGTACGCTTAATTGAAACGGAGCCTACATAAGCAAATATTTTAGGCAACAAACCAGCTTTCATGGTTTCTTCGGCTGCAATAAAATAGTTATTGGTCTTAGGGTTTAATAAATAAATAGGATTAGAAATTTTGTTTTTAAATCCAAATTTATGGCTACAAAATATATGAATATACGCTATAACATCAGCAAAATATGTTTGGTGGTTTGAAACAAATAAAACATTTGTTTCGGGCAAGTTTTCCAAGTTTTCCGTACCAGTAATTTTTATTTTATTAAACCAGTTGAATCCCGGAAATGTAACAATGCCAATAAATCTAATAAGCCATTTTTTAATAAAAATATAGTGTCCGAAAATATCTTTTTTAAACATTCTTCTATTATAATTTACCGTCTATAAATTGCTTGCAATGCTCTTGCAATAAAGGAAAAAAATTTGAAAAACAGGTAAACAATTCATCATAATGCTTTTCTAAAAAAATATGAGAATTTTCAAACAAAGGCTGTTTTGTGCGCCTCGCCATGCCATGCATTGTAGTTTTTATACCATCCATAAATTGGTAATTAAATAACCAGTTTTGTTGCTGCATGTAGTTAAGCACATACACACTGCGCTCAGGTATTTGCAATTCGTTTTCTCTGATGAGAGTATAAGTTTCGTTACAAAAAAATTCAAGACTTTGATTAGAATAATCACCCCAATTTTTAGCAAGAAAATGGTCAAAAAAAATATCGTTAGCAATGCCCGAGTATCTTCCCAAATAAGGTTTTAAAATAGAAATACTTTGATGAACAAATGCATTTGTATCAGTGAAAAAATCGATGCTTCGGTGCATAATAATTCCTTGCTGAATAGGTTGTATATAACTTTGCCATTTATTACCTTTAACAAAATCACCAATAAAATTGCCTACGCGCAACCCACTATTGCTCCCAGATAATTGCTGATGTGCTAAAAAATTCATATAATAATTATTGAGTAAAGATAAGCTACCCAAAGCAATCTACAATTGGTATTTTTTTGAATCTTTAAAACGCAAAAAAGGCTGGTATCTAAATAAATACCAGCCTTTTTTTATTAAAACTTTCCCACTACCTCCACACCAATTTATTGGTAAGTGTTTTGGTATCCGATTGTAGCTTAACAATGTAAGTGCCGTTGCTTAACTCTGGTAATTCAAACTGCTGTATGCCTTTGTTTAGGCTTACTTGCTTGTTTATTATTTGTTCGCCTATGGCA
>Ga0209181_10006283_pt1 | contig 16710 bp, 9 predicted proteins | sample MAT05_FD_187208 | JGI IMG/M metagenome (GOLD analysis project Ga0209181, IMG submission 187208) | Freshwater microbial communities from Lake Fryxell liftoff mats and glacier meltwater in Antarctica - MAT-05 (SPAdes) (version 2) | ecosystem: Environmental > Aquatic > Freshwater > Ice > Liftoff...
TGAAGTCGAAGACCCCGGGCACTTCCATCTGCATGCCGAAGGCGGTCTCGAAACTGTGCAGTCGCGCTTCGAGCACGCTGTCGCCGACGCGGGCGGCGAGATGGCTGCGATTGAGCGCGGAGGCGTTCGACTCCACGCCGAAGCGCGCCTGGAAGCGTCCGGTCATCAGCCCGGCGCGCGAGGGCACACACTGCGGCGCGGTGCTGTAACCGTGTTTGGCCAACACGCCGCTGGCGGCGAGGGCGTCCACGTGGGGCGTCTTGACATCTGTCAGCACGCCCTGGCAACCGAGGTCGGCGTGGCCGTGGTCGTCGGTGTAGAAGACGATGATGTTGGGACGCTGCTCGGCGGCAGATGACGAAGTCTGAATGACGAATGCTGAAAGGAGGGCGGCGAGGATGCGTGTTTCATTTTCAAAGGCGGGGTAGTTGATGGGATGCTTAGTGCTACTCGGTGACCTTGCCGCTGCGCATGGCGAAGGGCCTGTCATTGTCCTTCGTGAAGGAGCGCCACTCGGCGAACTCCTTCCGCAGCTTGGCAAGCGTTTCGGCGTGGGCGGGATCGTTGATGAGGTTCTTCACAGCCCAGGGGTCGGCGTCGAGGTCGTAGAGCTCTTCGCGCGGTGCATCGGCCATGCAGAGCTGGCGCAGGAGTTCGTAGGGCAGCGGTTGATCGTCCTTGTGGCGGATCGCTTCGTCGTGGAGGTCGATGCCGTATTGTTGGCCGGGATCACCGTATTCACCGCTGCCGCTGCCGATGGCAATCGCCTGTTCGACGCGGCCCTTGAACGTGTCCTGATACACGTTGCCAATGTAGTAGAAGCGCCCGTCGCACACAGCGCGGGCTTTGGTGGGCTTCTGGGTCTTCGGTGCGGAGGAAAGGCCGACGTTAGTCTCGGTCATGATGGTGATGCGCTCCGGCAGCACATCAGCTTTGCCAGACAGGATCGGCCACAGCGACTTGCCGTGACAGACGGGCTGCGGGGCGATGCCGAGGGCTTCGAGAAAGGTGGGATTGAAATCCATCTGCGAGATGGGCGTGGTCAAGGTGCGTCCGGTCTTGATGCCTGGTCCTTTGATGTAGCACGGCACCTGCGTCCCTGCGGGATACACACTGGTTTTCCCGCGTGCGTAGCCGATGCCGTGATCGCCGGTGAAGACGACGATCGTGTTGTCCGCCTGTCCGCTGGCTTCGAGTTTCTTCAGCATGTCACCGACGAAGGCGTCGATGTTCCGCACGCATGAGTAATACTGCGCGAGGTCGATGCAGGCGGCTGGTGTGTCGGGTAGCCACGGCAACATCTTGATCGCCGCCGGGTCCACGTCCTTCGGTGCGGAGTTGCGGTCCATCGGATTCACGAGTTTGGCTTGCACATGCTTCCACCACGGCGCGTGGGTATCGCCGGGATTGCACCAGAAGAACCAAGGCTTGTCGCCCGCAGCCTTGACCACCGTATTGAGATCATTCGTGCCGACGAATGCATCATACGGGAAGTTCCGCGCGGGCTGCTGATGCAGTTTTCCCGAGAGCGCGCAATACACGCCATTCGCCTTCAGCATCTGCACGAGGTTCGGGATGTTCTCATGCATGCCGCCTGCGGCGAGGAAGGTGGGATCGTTGTCCTTGGTGATCGGATTCGGCAAAGGAATCCATTTCTCTGGGCCGCCGAACTTCGGGTGGTTGTTTTGGCAGTTCCGCCAGATGCCGTTGAAGTGCGGCAGCAGTCCGCTGTAAATTGCCGACTTGCTCGGCGAGCACACGCTCTGCCCGCAGAAGGTGCGCGTGAAGTTCACGCTGCCCGCAGCGAGCGCATCGAGATTCGGTGTCTGCAATCCCGCGATGCGCGAATTCGGCTCACGCGCCGCGCGTTCGCTCGTGTAGTAGCCGATGTCCTCGGCGTAGATAAATAGGATGTTGGGATTCGGTGCGGGCACACCGGCAGCGTGAACCGCGGCCCCCGGTGTCACCAGCAAGAGGGCGAGGAGAGTGAGGATAGGTTTCACGGGGTGTATTTAGCGTGCTGCTTCAAAGTTCCATTGCTTCGCGAGCTTGCCAGCGAGCGCATGGACATCGAGGCGGCGGAGGTCGCTTGCTCCTTCAGGCGGGATGAGGCGAATGTGAACGAAGGCTTCCTTGGCGGAGACGTTGAACTTCACGTTGTGAAACTCAGGCGAGGCAGGCAGGTCTTGCAGGATCGTTTGCTCAGCGACGAAGTCCTTCTGGCCGTCGAGGCGCCATGCGATGCCGAGTTTGCCTCCCTTTTCCGCACGCACGTTGGCGGTGATGACAGCGGGGCCAGGGATGTTGAGACCCGTGCAAGCGATGAAGGTCTTTTGTTTGCCACCAGACTCGACATGCAATGCGCCGTCCTTGACCGACATCGTGCCGTTGCGACAGAGCCAGCCTTGCACACTGCCTGCGGGCTCGCCCTTGCGCTGCTTGCCAGTCTTCGGCGCGGCCTCTGCCGGCGATGCCTTGCCATCAAGGTAGAAGTCATAATACTGCTCCCAAGTCACAGCCATGGGGCGAATGTTAATCCCGGGAGGTTGCAGTTCGGAGGCCCAGGCTTCGAGCTTGGTGCGCAGCGTCTGCGCCATCTCGGGCTGCTGCGCGAGCTGGCTGTGTTTCTCTTCAGGATCAATTTCGAGATCGTAGAGATAGCTGCGCTTGCCGCCGACGAGCAGCTTCCATTTGCCTTCGCGGATGGCGGACTGCGCTTCCCATCGCCAAAAGAGTGCCTCGTGCGGCGTGCCCTTCTTTTCTCCGGTGAAATAAGGAAGCACATTCACGCCATCGAGCAGCGAATCATGCGGCAGGCCGGCGAGCGCCACCGCGGTAGCGCCGACATCCAGCGAGATCACGGGCTGCGCATAGACTTGTCCCGCAGGGATGCGACCCTTCCAATACGCAATCCACGGCTCGCGAATGCCGCCTTCGCTGAGCATGCCTTTCTCGCCGTTCATGGGAAGATTCAGCGAACCGTTCCAGCCAGGGCCATCGGGTTGATCGGGCATCGTGATCTTCAGCGGCGCACCGTTGTCGCCCATGAAGAAGATCAGCGTGTTCTCCTCGAGCCCGTTCTGCCGCAGCGTCTCCATCACACGGCCCACACCATCATCCACCGCCGACATCATGGCTAGGCAGCGCCGACGGCACTCGGGCATCTCGCCAGGAAAGCGATCCAGGTATTTCTTGGTCGGATCAAGGGGCACATGCGGAGCGCGATACGCGAGGTAGAAAAAGAACGGCTCCGCCTTATGTCGCTTGATGAACGCGCAGGCTGCCGAGCTATTCGCATCGAGGTGATACTCGGGGCTCGGAATATTCGCTCCGGGGATGGTATTGCCCTCCAGGTCAAAGTTCGCCCACGCCTTGTTTCCGCCGCCCTGATTACAATACACGTCATCGAAGCCATGGGTGATGATCTTATTCGTCGGCCCGAGATGCCACTTGCCGGTCATGCCTGTCGCATAGCCCGCTTGCTTCATCCGCATGGGAATCGTGGTCTGCGCCGCGAAACCGGCTAACTCCGATCCATTGCTCTCCACACCGAAGCGCGGTTGATAACGCCCTGTGATTAGACCCGCACGCGATGGCACACACTGGGGCGCTGTGACGTAACCATTGGTCGCAAGCAGACCGCCCTTGGCCAGAAGATCGAGGTTCGGCGTGCGAATGTCTTTGCGGATACCCTGCGCCCCCAGATCCGCCCAGCCAAGGTCATCACAGAAGATAACGATGATGTTGGGCTTCGTGGCAGCGAAGAGTGGCGGACAAAGTGCGGCGACGAGTATGAAGATGAGTGTAAGGCGTTTCATTGGAAAATATTGGTGTTTTGAGGAGATGTGTGGATTCGCTCGGTTTGCCATTCGACGCACGTCGAAGGTGGTGGGAACCGCCGGCTATTGTTCAATCAGCGTTTCTTTTTCCCTTTATGGCTGTCCGTTTTGTCTTTGTCGGGGAGAGTATCCAGCTCGACCCCGCCCGCTTGTGCGCGGGGATCGGCGGTGACTTTCAGTTCCGTCATGAGGCGCTGATCGAGCATTCTGACATCCCCGGCATAGGCCGGATCTTCCGCCACGTTGGTCAGCTCATACGGGTCCTTGCGCAAGTCGTAGAGTTCACGGGCAGGATGATGACCGAGGATCACATCGGCCAAAGGCTTTATCTTTTCGTCTCCGCGGTGGAGCACGACCCAGGCTTTGGTCGGTGATGCGTCAATGTCGCTGAACCCAGACCTGGTTCCTTTAATCAGATCCTGCCATGAAAATGGCGTGGCGCCTGGCACCTCAAATCCCCTCGGGTCCCCGGCCATCCAGCGGTCTGGATGGAAATTGCGAATGTAGTGAAAATCCTTGGTGAAAATGGTGCGCCGTGGATAGCCCTCAATGTGCGGTTCATTTTCTGAGCGGCGATCGGTATGTCGTTCCATGCAGGTCAGGACATGATCGCGGGTTGGATCGACCTGCCCCGAGGCCTGCGATAGAAGCTGCGGCATCAGGCTCCGCGCCGTCATCGTTTTCGGGATCGGCACCCCAGCCGCCTCCAGAAAGGTGGGGGCCAGATCGCTGAGGCTTACGAAGTCGGTCACCGTCCGGCCCGGCTTGACTTTGGCACCCCAGCGAATCGCCAGTGTCTGGTGGGTTCCAGTATCGTAGTTGGTTGCCTTGCCCCGGGGAAACGGCCAGCCATTATCCCCGCTCATGACGATGATCGTGTTGTCTAGTTCCCCGGTGCGTTCAAGGGCGGCTATCGCCTCCGCGCATTCGGTCTGATCGTAATACTGCACATTGTAGTAATAGTCGCAGATATCACTGCGAACCTCGGGGGTATCAGGCAGGTAGGGAGGAACGACAACTTTGCCTGGATTCATTCCGCTTTGAACGCCGCTCCCTAGTTTATAGGCTCGATGAGGATGATGGCTGCCCAGCCAGAAACAGAACGGTTGTCCTTTGGGTCGCTCCCGCAAAAACTTTTCAAACGTCTTGAACTCCTTACCCGCCGGATTTTGCGTGCGGTCGCCCAGCCCGCCAGGGCCATAGCCTTTCCCCATCTTTCCAACGAAATACCCGCTTTTTTCAAGCAAATCAGGATAGACGTCGAAACGTGCCGTAAGCCATCCGCTCAGGTTGGCACCCTCGGACAAGCGCCACGGCCATTGGCCGGTGAGGATGGCGGCCCGGGACGGAGAGCAGGAGGGTGCCGCGGAGTGTGCATTCACAAACATCACCCCTTCTTTCGCCATCCGGTCAAACGTCGGCGTTTTGACCACGGGATCGCCGAGGCAGGAGGCATGTGGCCAAGCCCAATCATCGGCAAACAGAAACAAGATATTGGGCTTGCCCGTGGTGGCGGGCTTGTCCGATTCGGCGGCGTGGAGGAGGCCGGCAGAAAGAGCGCTGCCAAAGATACAGAGTGCGGTTAGGGCAAGGTTAATCTTTTTCATGCAATGTTTCATTTTATTCTCCTTTGGGACCATCGTAGTCGCATTTGAACGTGTCGCCTTCGCGGATCACGTCGATGTCGGGATAGTTGGACTCCAAGATCGAGTTTTTGTAGATCCCGTCCCCTTGGTCGCCCCAAGTGCCCGTTTGCCCGGCACCGGCTGTTTGCGCCGTCAGAATGGTCCCAATAATCAATGCATATCTGTTTTTCATAAACTTTTGTTTGTGTTCAGCCTTGCCGGTCTCGATGGACATACCATCCTTATTTATTCGCTGGATGTTTCTTCCTCGGCATTGCTGGCCTTCTCCCCAGATTTTTTATTGCCCGATGCCGCGCCTTTTTTCTCGAAGGGCAGTTGAGCGTTCCAGGCCTGCCACTTGGCTCTCAGATCTTTGACCCGATCTGGCTGGGTTGTCGCGAGGTCGTGCTTTTCTTCCACGTCTTTGACGAGGTCGAATAAATGCGGGGTGCCGTTGGGCTCGAGCACCAGCTTCCAATCACCCTGCCGCACAGCTCCATTGCCAGCAAATCTAAAGTAAAGCGCATCGTGCGGTGCCGTGGTTTTTTCCCCCTTTAAAAACGGTGTGAGGTTCACGCCGTCAAGCCCGGCTGGCGGAGAGACACCGGCGAGCGCGGCGACCGTGGGAAAGATATCCAGCGAGCTAACCGGCTGATTAAACGTCAGCCCTGCCGGGAATACGCCCGGATACGCGGCGAGGAACGGCACGCGAATGCCGCCCTCATAGAGCGTCCATTTGTAATCGCGCAACGGCAGGCTTTCGCTTCGGTTCTCGGGATGTCCGCCGTTATCGGCAAAGAAAAAGAGGATGGTATTTTTGTCCAAGCCGGTCTGCTTGAGTTTGTCGAGGATGCGACCGACGGCCTCGTCGAGCGCCACGATGGTTGCCACCGTGTCCGCGCGGGCACTGTCCCCGGGAAATTGTTTGGCATATTTCAACGCCTCGTTGAGACGCGCCATGGGGGCTTTGGGAACATCCACGATTTTGCCGGCGGCTAGCCCCTCGTCGTATTCTTTGCGAATCTTACCGGCATTCTTAACCACCTTTAGAATATGCGGCGCGTTGAACGTCACGGTCAGCGAAAACGGCTTGGCTCGGTTGCTTTCAATAAACTTTAGCGCCTCATCTGCAAACAGGTCGGTGCTGTATTCCTTGAATTCCTCGACCTTGCCGTTGCGGGCCAGTTTCGGGTGATGATAATCGATAAACGCACTGGATCTTGGCGAACATAACGTCTCATCAAAACAACCCCGCTCATGCGGCATTGGACCGGCGCTGTGCCATTTACCAATCAGCCCGGTATGATACCCCGCGTTCCGCAATATACCCGGCAGCAGAGGCAGATCCGTGGGAATACCGCCGCTGTTGCCAAAAAATTTGACCCGCTGAGGATACTTGCCCGTAAAAAATCCGGCGCGTGACGGCCCGCATAGCGGCACGGGGACATAACCGGAGGTAAACTTCACGCCCGATTGTGCAAGGCGATCAATGTTGGGCGTCTTTACCGCGCCGTTGCTCAGGCAGCTTACATCACCGTAGCCGAGATCATCGACGATCATGACGATGACATTGGGCCTGGCCGTATTGTCTTGCGCCACAGCGAGCGAGCCGCCGAGCAGACATAGTGATAGTATAGCTAGATATTTGTTGTTCATACAGTGTCCTTGAGTATTTGAATTATGATTGTTGAAGGCTAATCACTTTCTTCGGCATCTGCGTTCTTCTTTCCTTTGCCTTTTTTGCCACCGGATAACATCACATTTGCGCGTTTGGCCCAGGCTTCCCATTTCGCGGCGAGTTCCTTTGCGCGTTCGGGTTCTTTGGCCGCAAGGTTGTTTAAGGTTTCGGTCCGATCCTTGGAGAGATCGTAAAGTTCCCAAGGGGAATTTCCACCGACGCGCACCAGCTTCATATCACCAACGCGCACGGCAGCGTTGCCCTGATGCTCCCAAAACAAGGCTTCGCGGGCAATCGGCTGGTTGGAGAAAGCTCCGACAAGGCTCCGGCCCTCCATAGGCTTGATCGGCTGGCCCTTGAAGGTCTTGGGGTAAGTCGCGCCGCCGACTTCCACGCAGGTGGGCATGATGTCAATGAGATGTCCGGGCTGGGTGCGAATCTCCCCCTTTGCCTTGATGCCCGCGGGCCAATGTACGATGAGCGGCGTAGAGATGCCTCCCTCATGGTTGAAGTGTTTGTAATAGCGAAATGGGGTGTTTTGCAGAGACGCCCAGCTTTCCCCGCAGAACCACGAAGAGTCGGCATCCGAGGGATCCCCCTTGTTTTTGCCTTTTGGCCCAGTCTCCGCGTTCCCCCCGTTGTCGCTCATGAACATGATCAGCGTATTTTCATAAACGCCCTGCTTTTTCAGGCCCGCTACCAAGTCGCCGACGGCACGATCCATGTGCGCAAGCACGGCGGCATAAACGGCCATGATGGAGTCGAACCGGTCTTTATCCTCCTTGGAGAGGCTGTCCCAGGCGGCGATGTCGTCCATGCGGGGAGCTAGGGGCCACTCCTTCTCAACTAAGCCGAGCTGGATTTGCTTGGCGTGACGGGACAAGCGCAGTTTGTCCCAGCCTTCCGCATATTTGCCACGGAACTTTGCGACCTCATCGGCCGGGACTTGGAGTGGAAAATGCGGCGCGTTATAGCAAAGATGGAGATAAAAAGGCTTCTTTTCCGCAACGGCTTCCTCGATGAATTTGAGGCCGAACGTGGTCCAGAGGTCAGTGGAATACCAATTGGGTGGCAACTGCGGGTCATTGTTGGCAATCTCCTTGCCATTCAGGAAAAGTTTGGCCTTCTTCGATTCGGGGAAAAAGAAGCCGCCGTCAGGGGCGCTCAGGTTGCGATCAAAGCCGCGTCCCCACGGGGTGACCCCCTGTTCCTGGCCGACGTGCCACTTGCCGGTCATCGCGGTGAAGTAGCCTGCTGGCTTGAGTACTTCGGCGATTGTCACGCATTGGTCGTTCAAATGCCCCAAGTAGCCGGGCTGACCTTGGTTTCTCATCATATATCCAACGCCAGCCTGGTGCGGGTACAAGCCGGTCAAGAGCGAGGCCCGGCTGGGGCAACAGCGGCCGACGTTATAGAACTGAGTGAACTTCAAGCCATCCTTTGCCAAGGCATCAAGATTCGGCGTGGGGATTTCACTGCCATAGCAGCCGAGATCGGAAAAGCCCATGTCATCAACGAGAACGACGATAATATTGGGCTTCGCAGGTGCGGCGGCATTGATCTGGCCGGAAGAAGCGAGGATGGCTGATAGAAGAGCGAGGATGATGCGTCGCATGGTTGTCAGTGCGTTTGTTGGTGTGAAATTATTTCCCCGGCGCGACCCATTTCACCGCATTGGTGAGCAGCGTCTTGTAGGCGGGGTTGCTGTGCGCTTCTTCCGCGTGGCCGAGGGCGATGCAGGCGATGCGCGTCTTCGCGTCTTTCACGGTCCAGACGCTTGGGTAGCTGGCGGGGGATTTTTCGTCGGGCGGAATCGTCGCGAGCACTTCGACCTGCGCGTCGGGGTCCAGTTCCACGCGGTAGCTCTCGTCAGTGATTTTGAATGTCCCAGGGACGCCTTTCATCAGCGGATGCGCGGGCTGTTTCACGGTGACTTCAAATTCTCCCTTGCCGTGACTCCTTGCGCCGCCGCCGACGAAGCGCTGATTGTAGCCGCTGGCGGGTGGAGCCCAATTGCGCCATACGCCCGCGTGCAGCATCACGAGGCCTTTGCCCGCGTCGGCGAATTTGTTGAGCGCCAACTGGAATCGAGGAGTGCCGAAGCTCGCGTGATTCCCGCTGAAGACGAGCACATCGGCCTGCGGCAAAAGCGCGAGCGCTTCGTCGAGATTCGGCGTCGCCGCGGTGTCGATGCCGCCCGCGGCCTTTAGCATCACGGAATCCGCGCCGAGAAAGTAGCGGGGGAAATCGTGCGACTGGCCTGCGCCGACGAGCAGCACGCGCAGCGTGTTCGCGGGTTTCGGTTCGGCAAACATCTGGCCGGTCGGCCCGGTCGTGCGCCGGTCGTTCGGGTCGTTCGGGTCGTTCGGGTCGTTGGTTGCAAAGGGTTGCGCAACAGCCTTGCGGCGCGGGCGATTTGGCTTTTCGCCAGCGGGCCGCGCGACGGTCGGGGCGCGGTGTCGGGTGCGCCGAGTTCGGCGGTGATGGCGACGATGGTCGGCGCGACCTTTCCGGCGGTGCTTTCGAGCACGAACTTCTCGATGACGCCGGGCTCCTTCACCGGGATGGCAAAGGTGCGGATGTTTTTCCCATCACTCACGATGCCGGCGGCGAATTGCGAGCCGGGCACTTCCACGCGCCGGATGTAGTCGGCAAATTCCTGACCGGCGCGCAGCCGCGCGACCTGTGTGGCCCCGCCGGCGAAATGCAGCGTCGCTGTCAGCACCGTGCCGTCGCCTTCGTAGGCGCCGCCCCATCCGGCCACGCCGCTGAGAAAGTGCAGCCGCGAGGCCGCGGTGCCGACGGGAATCTCGACCCGCTGCGCCATGGTGCGGGACACGGAGTTTTCCGGCCCGCCTTTCAGCACGAGGATGTTTTTTCCACCCGCGGATTTCGAGGCATCGAGGATTTCAAACGGAACGCCGTTCGCGTCCACCCTGCCGAATTTCGCGAGCGGCACGGTGTTCTTCACGCGGTCGGCGGTGGTGTAGAGCCCCTGGCGCGTGTCCGCGGTGACGACGGCGGAAAGGTCGAGTGGACGGAACGGCCCGTGCAACTGCGCCGCAGGGACGATGACCGAATCGCTCGGCCCTGCGGCGGGCGCGGCACTGGCACGCGGGCCGCGCTGCGCGGGCACGGATGGCGGGGCAATCTTCGGCGCGGCGCTCTGGATGTAGGCGATGATGTCGCGCAGGGCTTCCGCGCCGAGGGCTTCGAGTCCTTCGGGCATCAGCGAGTTCTCGACCTTGGCGCGTGTCGCGATGTCGGCGGTCTTCAGGTCAATGGTCACGCCGCCGGGCATCTTGATTTTCACCACGGCGTCGTTCTCGCTGCCAATGAGCGCGGAGTATTGCGTGCCGTCCTTCATCGCGATGTTCCAGGTCCGGTGCTCGTCATCCACGGCGCGGCTCGGGTCCACGATGTGCATGAGCAATTCCGCGACGGGGTGCAAGCCGATGCCGTCGAGATTCGGGCCGAAGTCCTGGCCTTCGCCCGCGAGCTTGTGGCACACGGCGCAGGTGGCAAAGAGCGCCTTGCCGCCTGCGATGTTGCCGGGCTTTTCCACGGCGGGCAGCAGCTTCGCGATGATGTCGTCTTTCGCGGGATTCGCCCCCGTGCCCAATGCGGCGAAGAGCTTCTTCGCACGCTGCGCCGTCGGGGCGTCGGGATGCGCGGTGAGCCGCGAGGTCTGCGTGGGGCTGAGCAGCGATGGAGCAAATGTTTTCGCGTCCAATGCATCGAGCAGCAGTCCGGTCCACGCGGCGCGGCTGACGAGCGCTTCGAAGGCGGCATCGCGAGGCACGGTGGGCAGGCCGGGGAAGGCGTCCGCAAGGGCGCGCCCCGCGGCAGCATCGCCCGTCGCGGCCAGTGCGGCGATGAGGTCGCGCCGGAAGGCATCGGGCTGCGGCTGGCGGACCAGCGCGAGGAGGGCGGGCAGAATTTCGGGCGACGCCGGGCGCGCGGCGAGCAAAGCGCGAATCGCGGCGATGCGTTCCGAGGCGGGCGCAGCGGCATCAGCGGCGAAACTCACGAGGCTGGTGGTGAGCTTCGCAATCTCCGGCTGGAGCGTGCCGGTCTTGTCCCACGCCGCCGCGAGCGGCAGCGCGGCGGTCGCGAGCGCGCGCTCGGGTGAGGAAAGCAGCGGGCGCAGCGCGGCGAGTGTGGGTGCGGCATCGGACGGCGCGGCGGGAATCCGCTGCCCGATGGCGCTGAGCGCGGCGGCGGCGAGCGCGGGCGATGGTGCCGCACTCTCCGCGAGCGCGAGAATCGCCGCGGTGTCCGCCTTTTCCGCGACGGCAGCGCCAAGCGAGCGCGCCGTCTCCACGGACTGCTCGCTCATGTCGCCACGCTTCAGCAGCGCGGCGAGTTGCGCGCCGGGATTCGACGACGCAGCGGCGGATGCGGCGGCTTTGGACCACGGGTCATCGAGCTTCGCCTGCGCTGCGAGGAGCGCGGCCCCGGCATCGGCGCTGAGATTCGCGGCGCTCATGGCGCGCAATGCGGTGAGGCGCACGCGGGCGTCGGGGTCGTTGAGCGCGGCGGTCGCCTGCGCGCCAGTCAGCGCGATGTGGCCCGACTCGGCGATGAGGAGCGCGTTCTTCCGCACCTCCGACTCGGCGGCGTGCAGCGCGGCGTCGAATTCCTCCGGCGTCAGTGTTCCCAACCGCTCCCGCGCCTACAGCGCGAGGATGTGCGCGGGCGTGAACTTTTCCCCGAGCATCGCGGCCAGTGCGGGCTGTGCCGCGACACCCAGCGTGTCTGCTTTTTCCATGAGCACGCGGATGGCGTTGAAGCGCACGACGCGGTTTGGGTGCATGAACGCGGCGACCAGCGCGGCGCCGTCGGCCTTCGTGAGGTCGGGCAGCGGGAGTTTCGGAGCGTTGTCGTATTGGATGCGATAGATGCGGCCAAAGTAGTGCTCGCGGTCGGGGCGAATGGACGCGCGGCTCTTGCTGGGTTGCGCGCCGCGCGGGTCATTGTGCGCGACTACGGGCGTGTAGAAATCGAGCACATACATCGCGCCGTCCGGCCCGATGGTGACGTCGATAGGGCAGAAGAAATGGTCGCGCGAACGCAGCCACTCCTTGTTCTCCAGCACGAGTTCTCCGGTGAAAGTCGGACCGGCGGGCACGAGGCGTTCGTGGTGGATGATGTCGAGAATCGGCTCGGTGCAGAAAATCATGCCGTTGTATTCCGCGGGCCATGCGCCGCCTTCATAGACGAGCGATGAGCACGCGGCGCTGTAGCCGCCCACGTGGTCAATCTGCATGAGCGGCGCGCGGTCGGGCAGGTCGGCGCGCGTCACGGGGCGTTCGGGATTCACGGCCTGCGTGCTCTTCGCGCTGCGGCCATGCCCCTTCGCCAGCACCCACTCGGGCAGCACGACGTGCTGGAGCGGGTCGCCGGTCGTCGCCTTTCCGTGCCAGATTTCCATATCGCTCGTCACCTCCGCGCCGAAGGTGTTGCCATGCAGTGAGGCGACCTGCTCCATCGCGGAGCCGTCCGGTTTGAAGCGGAAAACGCCCGGTGAAATTCGCGCGACGACTTTATCCGTGCCCGGCCTCGTCGCCTCCGCGCCGCTGCCGGTGCTGGCGTAAATCCAGCCGTCCGGCGCGGCGATGAAATGATTCGCGACGAAGTGCGTGTCGGTGGGCGTGAAGCCGCCGAAGAGCGGCACCTCCTGGTCGGCCTTGCCGTCGCCGTCCGTATCGCGCAGCCAGACGATGTTCGGATGCGCCACGGCGATGACCCCGTCGCGGTAAAAGCAGAAGCCGGTGACCAGTTCGAGGCCCGTGTGGAAGACCGTCTTCCTGTCCATCACGCCATCGCCATTCGTGTCCTCGAGAATGCTGATGGTGTCGCGCGCGGGACGGTCGTAGCGGCCCGGCTCCAGCACGCCGCCTTCCTTCCACGCCTCGGCCGTGAGCGGGCGGCGGCCATTCGGATACTCCGGCGTCTCGGCCACCCACATCCGCCCGCGCGCATCCCACTGCACCGCGATGGGCTTGCTGATGAGCGGCTCCGACGCCACGACACTCGCGTGAAAACCAGGCTGCATTTCAAACTGCCGGATGGCGTCCTCCGCGCGCCGCGGCCCGCCCGCCGGATAGCGCAGCGTCGCGAGGTCCGCCTTCGCGCAAAGCTCGTCCCCATCCGCGCGCTTCGCCGCCCACGCGACACCGCGCAGGATGAACGAGCGGATGCTCGCGTGCTTCAGCGTTTCCTCCGCGCCTTGCAGGAAGACCGCCGCGCGATGCGTCGCGTCCTCGAAGGCCCACATCTGCGGCTGGATGTCGAAAATGGACGCGCGGTCATTTTCGAGCCGCGCCTTCTCCTTCTCCGCGCGTTTCGAGCTGCGGGCGTTGGTCACCTTCGGAGTGAACGCGGAGCCGAGCACGAACACATTCGGGTCGAGCGCGAGGTCGTAGAGCGTGTCGTCGTTCACGTCGAACGTCGAGGCACCCGCGACGATGGGATGCGAATCCGTCCGCACGTAGAGCATCATCGTGCTGCGAAACTTCCGGCTCTGCGTCGCATCCCAAGCCCCACCGAGCACCGCCTTTCCCCATGCCACATCACCCGCCGCGACCGCGCCATTCACCGCCACAATGCCACCGCCACGCTTCGCAAAATCCGCGAGCGCCGCCTGCGCATCCGCTGGCAGCGCCTCGAATTTCGCACTCTGCAAGAGGACCGCGTCCACGGCGGCGAGCGACGCCGCATTCGGCAAGGTGGATGCCGTCACGACGGCACCGGTGGTTTTCAAAGCCCCCGTGTATTCCGTGCGGAACGATTCGGTGTCACTCGAAACCAACACCCGCAGCGGCGCGGCAAAGGTGTGACTGCAAATGGCGACGAGGAACGTGAGAGCGGTGAGGATGAATGAGCGGGTGGAGTGCATGAGGTGTTGCTTCATGGGTTGGCTTTGCGTTGGGGCTTTTTCTTCTCGGCTGAGCCTTCGTGTTTGAAGGGCCGGGTGGAGAGTTGGGTGGCGAGGAGGACGAGAAAGAGAAGAACGAAGAGGCGTGTCATGGGGGTGTTTGAAAGGCGCGGATTTCGGTCTCGTCGAGGGCGCGGCGGAAGATGGCGAGTTCATCCATGCGACCGACGAGATTGCGCGGCTCGCTGGAGAAGCCCCAGTTGCCGATCACAAGCTGGCGAAGCTTGAGCGGCGTGGCATCGTCGAGGGGCAGTTCCTCAATGAGTGAGCCGTTCAGGTAGTGCCGCACGCGATGCGCGGACGGATCGTGGACCACGGCGATCTGCATCCAGCGCCCGCGTTCCTCGGCGGCAAGACCGCGGCGCGAGGCCAAGCGGATGTCCGCGCCATGCTCGGGTGTCTTGATGAAAACGAGTTTGCCATTCGGACTGGCGGGATTCCGGCCCGCGAGCATCCAATAAATCTGCCCAGGCCCCACCTGCGGGCTGAGCAGGATGGTCTGCGTCGCCTTTGCGACAGGCTCCAGCCGCACGCTCGCCACGAAGGTCGCCGCTTCCAAAGTCGCCCCGAGCCGCACGCGCACGAGATCGCCCGCGCGCTGAAAGGCCACCGCGTGTTTCCCCGGCCAGCGGCCCTGCGTCCACTCGCCCCCGATGAGTGAGCCATCGCTCCCCGGCGTGGCACCGGGCGCGAGATTGCGGACGACGCCACGCGCGAGGTCGGTGGCTTCGAAGTCAAAGTAAAGCACGAGGCTGGGATCCTGCGTGAGCGAAGTCCGCTGTTGTTGCCAGCTCTCGAACTGTTTGCGTTCTGCGGATGCGGCCCGATCGATGATGTCCATTTCCCTTGGAAACTTCATCGTCGTATCGCCTGCCGGCTCGATCCCGCCCGCGCTGGAAAGGCGCACACCTTCCCCCGTCGTTAGCGAACGCGCAATGTGGCTCGAAGCTGTTCGGTGCAGGTCCACTCGACCCTCCAGCACTTGCACCACCGCGTGCTCGGGCGAACGAGCATCGACACCGAAGACCGTGCCCCGATCCACGGCACGCCAGCCTGCGGCGAGGAGCGTGAAGCCTTCCGCCACCGGGGGCACCGTGGCCGTGACCAGTCCACTGCGCACCTCGGCCTCGCGCTCCGTCTTCAAATCGAGTTCCGCCGGGCCCTGGATCACCACCGTTGCGCCGCACATGAACTGGAGCCGCACGATTCCTTTCGTGAGCGCGATCACTCCTGCTGGCACGCGGTCATCCGGCTGAAACGGCATCGTCTTCCATTCAGCATTGATCGTTTGCATCACCACTGCCAGTGGCGGCCTCGGCGCTCCTGCTGGATCTTCGGCTGTGCTCGGCGCAACTGTGGGGCCGTGCATCCACCAGACTGAAACGCCCGCGATGACGAGCGCCGCCGCCGCAGCCATGAGGGGACGCCATTGGAGCGAGTAAACATTCTTCCTCTCGGTCTGAATCTCCGCCGCAAAGGTCTGAACAGGCAGCCCGAGCAAGGCACTGTCTGATAGCGCGAGATCGACATTCAGGTATTCGACGAAGAACGCGCGGAACTCCGCATCCTCTCGCAACGCTTGCTCCAGCATCGTCGTCGTCTCGGCGCTTGCCGTGCCCTCCGCATACTCCCGCATCCAATCGAATCGTGAGTCGTTTGTATTCATGACCAATCCTCCTTCATCAGCTCGCCGCGTGTGCATTCGATCAAAGCAAGCCGGATGCGATGCAGCCGCTTGTAAAGCGCAGCGATGCTTTGTCCGAAAGACTGCGCCAATTCATGGATGCGCGTGTCTGGCGCATACGCGGAGTCCACCAGACGCCGTTGTTCAGCTGGTAGCTTCTCCAAACAAAGTCGCAGAGCCTCACGCTGCGCCGCGAGCCTGGCCGCATTTTCCTCCGCATGGCAGGCTAGCAAGTCCGTGAGATCGTCGCCGAACACATGTCGGTCGCGCCCACGATCCCGCTGCCATGAAAGCATCTTCAACTTCGCCACCCCGAAGGCCCAGCCGCGAAAATCCTTCGCCCCATCGTAGTCGCCAAACCTCCGCCACAGCACGATGGAGACTTCCTGCATGACGTCATTCGCATCGCCTAGAGTTGGCACCAACGCCCGCACGAACGCTCGCACCGCCGGTTCATGCGCCGTGAAGAGGCGCAGAAAGTTGTCGTGATGCTGGTCGTCCGATGGAGTCATTCATGATTACTTTCCACAGGAGTCTGAAATTGGACGAAAAAAGTTTAGAAAGTGGAAATGCGGCGGCAAAGCTGGCGCGGGCAAAACAAACGATGAGGCAAAGTGGAAGGAGCGTTTTCATTTCGAGGCAGGCGCCACAGGCGGCAAAATCTCCAGGTAAGTGATGGGAGTGCAGGTCCAGTTCAGGCCGCAGGTGCCGGTTTCATTTTTGTCGTAGTAAGGCCAGGAACCGTCGCGCAGATGCGCGAAGTCGGTGTCGGTGGCGAGGGACTACGCTATCACGCGAGGATGGTTTTGATCACATGCCCATGCACATCCGTGAGCCGCTGATCGCGGCCGCCATGGCGGAAGGTGAGCTTGGTGTGGTCGATGCCCATTTGATGGAGGATCGTGGCGTGGATGTCGTGGACGCTGGTGGGGTTCACGACGGCG
>Ga0209181_10006286_pt1 | contig 16706 bp, 15 predicted proteins | sample MAT05_FD_187208 | JGI IMG/M metagenome (GOLD analysis project Ga0209181, IMG submission 187208) | Freshwater microbial communities from Lake Fryxell liftoff mats and glacier meltwater in Antarctica - MAT-05 (SPAdes) (version 2) | ecosystem: Environmental > Aquatic > Freshwater > Ice > Liftoff...
CAACGACAACGAACGAGCCTTTTTTGCTGAAGCTGTATTCCTGCTTCGCACCTTCTTTTTTGTTTACATCGGCATCTCCGTACGTCTGCAAGACTGGCATTGGATGATGCTCGGTGCAGCCATAACTGGCTTTTTATTCTTGGTGCGGATCCCGGTAGTTCGCATCTCCGTACCGCGCAGCACCTCGACCAAAGACGCTTCATACATGGCTACTATGATACCCAAGGGATTAGGTGCGGCGGTACTCGCTTCACTGCCTGCCCAGCAAGGGGTAGAAGGCGGTGAAATAATCCAGTCTGTAGTTTTTTCCATCATCCTTTGCAGTACTGTATTCACCACCGTTTTGACGTTTTTGGTGGAAAAAACTTTCTTTTCTAGCATTTATGGCTGGATATTCAAAATGCTGGGACTTGGGAAAGGGATGAAAAAAGAACTTAAGCTGGAATCCAAAAGCGAATTTTCTGCATTTGAAATCGAAGAAAAAATAGCAATTCCTGATCTAAAAGACGAAGCTCCTCTTATAGAGCAAGCGGCAAAAAAGCCAGCGCGGCCGAAAGCCAAGCGCAACAAAAAAGCAGTCTGATCACCGCTTCCTAATTATCCAAACATCCTGTTCTAGACCCCAGTTTTTCCGCGAGCCTTCGATGTGCTCGAGGATTTCTGCCTGAGTTTCAAACATGTGCTGGAGGTAGACTGGTGGGTGGAAGGCCGCAAAAACCCGATGCCCTTCTACCACTTTTCCACGTTCTACAAGCTTACCTAATTCAAAATCTTGGCGCTCTTGTTCCGTAAGTTTGGCTTTAAAAACGTCGCCGTGAGTCGTCAGGAGCAATATGGCCCCCTTTTTAGAAATCCGCATCAACTCCCCAAACCAATGCTGGTGATTAGCTTCTGACAGGTGTGTAAAAATAGAAATACCATATATGAGGTCGAAGTATTCACTTGAATATGCAGTTGGCGGGTTTAATTGATTGATGGAAAAGGATACGCCTTTAATATGCTCGCGGCACCATTCAATGGTTTTTGGGTTGTAGTCGGTGCCGTGTATTTTACAGGTATTTCCCAGCAATTTTGGAAAGTGGCGCAACACTCTGGCAGGTCCGCAGCCCCAGTCCAAAATAGTTTTCCCAGCCATTGACGTGTGCTTTTCAAACAAGCCAATAAGCCACAGTGCCGTACGTTCGCCCCCCTCGTAGTACTTCTGATAATTCAGTTGAAATGCCTCAAAAAGCATATAATCAGGAGGCAACTTTACCTTGGGGTTTTCTCTTACAAACTGCGCATTTCGCCCGCTATTTTTCCATTTTTGATAGCCGTATTTCGCCTTGTCCAAAAAGTGCATCAGCCCTAAATCTCGGAAGGGTTTTGTCAGTTTTCCTGTGTTCATAATTGACTGGTATGTTTTTCTGTTTACTAAGGCTATATGTTCTGAAAGGGCTGAAATTCACCGAATGACTCACAGTCAATCGGTGAATTTCAGCCCTTTCAGAACATACAGCCCCATTATTCATGCGAAAAATAGGCGAACTCAAACCCCAGCTGTTTCAAATGTTCCCAAAATTGTGGATAAGATTTAGACACGACTTCAGGATTTTCGATTTCTACCGGCCCCAGCATACCAAAAGCCGCAAACGCCATGGCCATACGGTGATCTCCATAGGTGGCAAAACGTGGGAGTTTAGACAAGTCAGCCTGATCTGCCAGGTTGTAAAAGATTTTATCCGGCCATTTTTTGGAGAAGCGGGCTGGCAATTTAGCAAACATGACGCCCACTTTTGCCAACTCCGTTTTTAGGGCTCCAATGCGGTCGGTCTCCTTGATGCTCAGGGTTTCCAAACCACTGAAAACGCCGTTGGTTCCAAGTCCTGCACAGACTACGGAAAGTGTTTGAGCTATGTCCGGGCATGCTAAAAAGTCCTTTTCAAAAACTGGCCTGGGTGCATTACCCAACTTGGTTAGCCGAACCTCATTTTCTCCAAAAATGGATTGAATATCAAACCGTTGCATCGTCTCAACCAACACAGAATCGCCTTGCCAACTGTGCGCTTGAAGTCCTTGCAAGGTCAAGTCCAGCTCCTCGGAAAACGCTGCCATCGCATACCAATACGAAGCCGCCGACCAATCGGCCTCCACTGCGAGCGGGCGCGGCACGTACCGGCCAGGAGGAATCACAATGGCATCGCCTTGCCACTCCACAACTGCACCAAAATGCCGCATAAGACCTAGCGTCATTTCCAGATAAGGTCGGGATACGAGCGGGCCTTCTGGCACCAGTTCCAGTCCTTGGGGCAAATACGGTCCGATAAGCAAGAGCGCTGATAAAAACTGGCTGCTCACATCAGCTTTCACTTGTACCCTACGGGCACGGGGTTTCATTTCGCCGATTTTTAGGGGCGGGTAACCTTCAATGCCCAAAAACTGAATGTCCGCGCCAAGCTCGCGTAAGGCTTCCACCAGGGGGCCTACAGGGCGTTCAAGCATGCGAGCAGAGCCAGTGAGCACTTGTTCGCCAGGTTTTATGGCGAGAAAAGCAGTCATAAACCGAAATGTAGTACCCGCATCCCCCGCATCGAATGTATTTCCGTCTTGCTCCAAAAGATGCAACAGGGTCTGTGTATCTTTCGATGTAGACAAATTGGAAAGCCAATCCGCAGATTTCGCTCCGGCCAATGCGAGGGCAATAAGGGCACGATTACTTATGCTTTTTGAGCCGTCCAATTTGATGGTACCACGCAATTTCCGGGAGGGTTTGGAAAGGCGGAGGATGGTTGGTTCTTCATTTTTTGTCATTTCGTCATTTTTCGTCATTGGGTCATTTTTCGTCATTCGTCATTTTTCGTCACTCGTCATTTTTCGTCATTTCGTCATTTTTCGTCATTCGTCATATTTAGTCATTTCGTCATTAGCCTATTCGTATAAGGCCATCACCAAAAGCTAGGCTAGTAAAATTGGTGCAGAGATGCATTTTAAAGTCTTTTAGTCCAAAGAAGTCGGGAGTGTTCAAAAATCTGTGTCAACTGCCGGTTCCGCCCCTTACCTCTGAAGGGGAGTTTATTCGAATAGCGTGGATAATTATTTGTTAACCATTAAGTTAGGAACGCGACAACAACAACGTAGTCATTTGATGCCACCCTTTGTTCCATTATAAGGCCCCTATTTTTCATTAAATAGCACCCTATTCGCAGAAAAATAGGCTTGTCTAATGAAAAAATGGCGGACCTAAAATGACTACGTTATTATTGTCGCGTTCCTTATGTATTCGACGGAATAAATTTCTCTTCAGGGGTAAGGGGCGGAACCGACAGTTGACACAGATTTCTAAATACGCTCGATAAGGCTATCTTAAAGCCCTATCCGAGCCCAAATCACTTCATCACCCATCACTTCATCACCCATCACTTCATCACCTCATCACCCATCACTTCATCACCCATCACTTCATCACCTCATCACCCATCACTTCATCACTCCATCACTTCACCACCCATCACTTCATCACCAATCACTTCATCACCCATCACTTCATCACCCATCACTTCATCACTTCATTATGATCTACCACCTCCATCACGGTGCGGAACACCGCGTATTGGTCGCCAAAGCGCGCTTTGTGTTGGCGTTGCAGTTCTGGGCCGAATTCATTTTGGTAGCGGATGAGGTGATCCATATCCGCTACAGCGTATTGCACCGCATAAATTTCAGCCTCTGTATGATCATGTCCGATGAGGCGACTCAGGCGATAAGAAATGAACATTCCAGTGATCATTACATCTGGAATATGGGTTTCACGCATCCAGCGGAGCCAATCTTCATGGATGTCGAGGTCAACTGTAACAGTTACATTGTAGAGCAGCATACGTAGTCTTGATGATATTGAAAGTTCAGTACTCGCACCCTTTCAGCAATTCCGACGATTGGGGAGAAGGCTGGAAAAACAGGGCGAAAAATCCGGCCAAAAGTAGGGCGAGCTGGGCGTACTTTTGCCGTTACCATTTTGAGTAATGATTTATTTCATACCCAAATATGACAAAAATATCCAGTAGCCGTTAGGAACGCGACAACAATGGCAAAAATCCTGCTTATAGATACCTCCAGCGAAGTCTGTTCCGCTGCCATCAGTGTTGATGGCAGTGTTATTGCGCTTTATGAAAACCTGGAGGCCCAAAGCCACGCTGCGCTGCTCACGCTTCAAATTGAGCAATGCTCGAAACTGACAGGTATTCCACTCGCCCAACTGGACGCCGTAGCCTTAAGCCAAGGTCCCGGATCCTACACCGCCCTCCGTGTGGGTGCTTCTGTTGCGAAAGGTATTTGTTACGCACTGGAAAAACCCCTCATTGCCGTGAATACGCTGCTGGCACTGGCTTATGCCAGTCGAGAAGCAATCGGATTTTTGGATTTTGTAGCACCCGATGCAGGGGCTAAAGCGCTTAATCTGAACCTTGAAATCCAAGATCAAATGACAACCATTTTCGCTCCTATGTTGGATGCCCGGCGACAAGAAATTTGGTTGGCCTTGTACGATGCTGAAATGCGGGAAATTGCGCCTGCCCAGCCCCTGATTTTAGAAAACAATTCGTTTGAAAAGTTCATTTTATCTGAAACTGACGGAATAGTAATTCGCCGGATTGTTTTGAGTGGAAACGGTATGGAAAAAACCAGAAGCGGTTTAATTTTAAAAGAAGCGGTTTTTTCATCGGTCGTTAAATGCTCTGCCAGACACTTGGTTGTGCTCGCAGAGCAATTTTTTCAAAATGCTGATTTTCAAGATATTGCATATTTTGAGCCGCACTACATGAAACCGCCAAACATCACGACATCCTCCAAGCCATTATTTTGATAAAAAATAACTTTGTTTTTCAATTTATTGATTTCCATTGCTTATTTTTGTACTGTAATTAAGGAGATTACGTTTGCAAATTTTGATGTATGTCAGAATTTTGCATCATATCTGGCACAGTTCTTGGAATAAGAAGAGGTTCAAAACTGTGTCCATTCACCTTTTTCAAAACATTTAGTATGGGAAAAACAAACATTGAACGTGTGTCGCTCAAAAACGGGGCACACGATACGTCGCTCGACTACGTTGAGCTACGTAAGGCCGCCCTGGTATTGCGTGCCGTAAATCACAAGCTGCGCCAAAAAATGCTTGATCTTTTAGACGAGAACAAGCGCATGACAGTTACCGAAATCTATGTAAAACTCCGACTCGAACAAAGCGTAGCAAGCCAACACCTTGCCATCTTGCGCAGCGCAGGTGTGGTACAGACGGAACGGAACGGAAAATTCATTTTTTACTCTGTGAATCGCAGTCGAGTGGGCCAGATTTCTTCGCTGGTAGAAGAACTCGCTGCTTAATCTTACAGTTTGTTTAATGTTTAACTGCGTGTAATTCATAGCAAGCCGTACTGCAAAACAGTACGGCTTGCTTTTTTTATTTTGCGGATTTGCTTAATCAAGTGGGTAATTGCATCTTTGCGTACCGATTATAATAATCCCATTCCGATTACAAAGCAAAATAGAATGAACAAACACACACCGACCTCCCAAGTTCGTGGCGATCAGCTACGACCTGCCGTGCGTATTTTACGTGCATTGGCCCACCCGCTTCGATTAAATATCATCCGTGTGATTCACGCCAACAATGGCTCTGCCAATGTTGGAGAAATCTACCTAGCACTTGATATCGAACAATCTATCGCCTCGCAGCATTTGCGGGTACTGCGTCAGGCAGAACTCGTGATTACCCGCCGCGACCGAAAATTCATTTACTACAGTCTTGACTACGAACGAATTGCCCGAACGAATAAGGCGATTACTGTGTTGAAAGATGAAAGGATGAGTGCTTAGTTTGGAGGCTTAGTTTTTCTTACCCGATTACTTTACAATTCGTTGTTGAAATTGCGCTTGCACTGTGCAGGGATGATCAGCATTTGTATCGCTAAAACCCCTCGATTCCAGTACTTGATCCAACAACAAAGCCCCTCGATAAGTACAATCGAGGGGCTCCGCAATACAACGATTTTCGCTATGGACTAGAAAAATACACCTATTTTAAGTGCAAGATTTCCGAAGGTCGTCTTACCATCCTCTTTCTCCCAGTTTCCAGCACTCTTTTCAACAGAACCATTCCGGGTAAGGTCGGTGAATTGCTTCTGAAAAGCAAGACCGGCTACTAGCGTTGCATTGGACGCAAACTCATATTCGATGCCGCCGCCAAGACCCCAAGAAAGCGAAAGGCCCTTCACCTCATCTCGGATATCAATATCCTCTAGGTTTTGGGTATTGGTGCCCCTGATGTCTCCAATTCCTTTGGTAACAAAGCCAAGGGTAAATATGGGCAGTTCGGCGTAAAACTTGAAGCGCGCATCTTCATTAGAGCCGCCCCGCATTTTCAGGCCTAAAGGAATTTCCACATAATTGATGCGGTAGTGAAGTTTAGTATCAATGCTGAAGGTATCAGATGGAATATCGCTCAAATCTGATTGATCCCAAGGTTTCCAGCGCGAATAGCCATTCTGAAGGCTGCCACCTTGATTAAAGCCAAAGCCAAGCCCCGTGGTGAGCGCATAATTATCTGCGAAGTAGTACTCGCCGAGGGCGCCTAGTTTGACCCCCCAGTTGGAACTAATTCCTTCGATTTTTCGGTCGTTGGTACGCAACCAAGACCATGATGGACTAGCTTGAAAGCCAAATCGGACGCCTTTTTGGGCTTCAGCTTTGCCGAGTAAGAGTGCGGAGAAGCAGAGTAGCAGAGTAATTTTTTTCATAGTTGTTGTAACTTGTAAGCAGGTAAATAATCTGGGTTTGATTGTTGGTCGTCCATTTAGCACAATCCAACTTTGTGCAAAAGTCGTGGTTTTTCGCTTACTTAGACGTAGATTTATTGAAAAGCAATTGTTGGCCGCTAAAAACAAGTCCAAATCCTAAGTGTTCACTTCCTTTGTATTTTAGAGGTACGCTAATCTTCGTTAAATTAAGGAACGGGTTGAGATAAAACTGCAATTTTAGCAGTCTTATTTTGTCTTTCTCTCTTCGTTGCTTATCGGTTTTTTTTAATTGTTTTCATGCGCTTGCGTGGCGCGAAAAGTTACCGTCTCAACGCTTTTTTATGATGCACAAATTGCTATTGTCTTGTTTACTCCTCCTTATTTCCCTGTCGATTTCGGCACAAACCTTTTCGAGTACTGTCAATCAGCCCATTCCTGATGATGGCACAATCGTTACTTTTGATATTCCCGTCAGCGGCTTACAAGGACTTATTGATACCACTTTTGGCTTCGAGCGGGTTTGTATCAATATGACGCATACCTACACGGAAGACATGACTGTGAAATTACAGGCGCCCAACGGCACCGTGATTATGCTTTTTGGTGGAGTGGGCGGGGCGGGGCAGAATTTTACAAATACCTGTCTGGAGGGAAGCGGAACTTCGCTGTCGGCAGGATCAGCCCCTTTCACCGGAACCTACCAGAGCATGGGTGTTTTGGGAAATATGAACAAGGGCCAAGATCCTAATGGCATTTGGACCTTGATTTTGCACGATACTTATGCTTTTGCTGACGCAGGTTTTTTGATCGATTGGGACATTAGTTTTGGTAATAACCCCGCAAAACCCTTCATTTTTTACAGTAGCGATTTGCCGATCGTTAAATTTACGACCATCAATGATCCTATTGGCGATGAGCCTAAGGTTCCGGTTTTGATGCAGATCATTGATAATGGTTCTGGTGTCCGCAATGATCCTAACCAGACCAATTACGCCTATGAAGGCTTGATTATGACAGAGTGGCAAGGATATACTGGCCCTTATTACCCCAAGAAGAACTATGCTTTTGAACTCATTGATACCCTTGGAAATGATATCGACACCAGCATTCTGGGTATGCCGAGAGAAAGCGACTGGATTTTTAAGGCCGAATATCTGGATAATACCCTGCTTAAAAACTCAATTACCTATGAAATGGCCCGCAGAATGGGTGGATATGCGCCCAGAACCCGCCCCTGCGAAATCATTTTGGATGGAGATTATATTGGTCTGTATGTGCTGACAGAAATTGTAAAAAGAGATGCCAATCGGGTAGATATTGCTAAACTTTCCTCCAAAGACACGATTGGCGTGGATCTGAGCGGTGGCTACATCATTGAAATGAACATCAACAACGTGCCTGGAGATTGGAACTCGCCTAATCTGCCCAGCAATTCAGCAACCTGCCCATTTGCCGTGGAATTCAAACACGTTTACCCCAAAAGCGAAAATATTCAACCCCAACAGCGCGATTACATCCGCGCTTATGTGGACAGTATGGAAAATGCGCTATTAGCTCCAGGTTTTGCCGATCAAGACACAGGATATCGACAATACCTTGATGTAGACGCATTTATAGACTTCCTGATCGTTAACGAATTTAGTGTCAACTATGACAGTTACGGCCGCAGTACTTACCTCTACAAAGAAAAAGATACGGATGGCGGCAAACTAAAATGTGGTCCGCCTTGGGATTATGACCGGGCCATGTCTTATGAGTATCCTGCTAGTGCCGAAGGATGGGTATGGGAAATTACCCACCCATATTGGCCTTTCCCATTCTGGTGGTCGCGGATGTGGCAGGATTCCACCTACCGTAAACAGTTGGCTTGTCGCTGGACTATGTTGCGGCAAAACACGCTGCAAACAGCGGCATTCATGGGCGTAATTGACTCTTTGGTAGCTCAAATAGACGAAGGACAGGAACGTAATTTCAGGGTCTGGAGTACATTGGGCACCTTGACCTATCCGGAGCATATTGGCAGCCTGAAATCCTATCTGGTGCAGCGCTTGGGTTGGATCGATTCGACTTTAGCGGTGGAAGGAGTCAGTGCGCCAATGATTTATCTGCCAACAGATACCCTGCTTTGTACCGGAACCACTTTTGATGCGGCCGCGCTCAATGGCATGCAATATGACTATAATTGGCAGCCCGGGCCGGATACTTCTGTGAATACATTCACTCAGGACGGTATGCATGCCCTGCTTGTAACTGATAAATATGGTTGTTTCACCAAAAAAACCATAAATATAACAGTGACAACCCCCACCGATGCCACTTTCAGCACCTCGCAGATAGACAGCACTTCAACCTGGTCTTTTATGCCGAATGACCTCAGTGCTGACACCTATCTCTGGAATTTTGGTGATGGCAATACTTCAACGGAGCAAAATCCGAAGCATCATTATGTTGGACTGAGCTTGTATGTGGTTTCACTGACGACCTCAGATATGGTCGGCTGCCCGGCCCAAACGACACAGGATACCCTTCAGTTTTTATTTTCCGGTATTTTTGATCAGCCTGGTTTTAAAGGTCTGGTGTATCCTAATCCTTTCCGGAACAATATACAGATCGATTTTCCGCAACCCATGGCAACCGCTTTTGCAATTTCGCTGGAAAACGAACTTGGACAGCAATGGAGTCTGGTCAAATATTCAGCCGGCACTGAACGCTGTACGATCACTATCGAAGAAATCCCTACAGGAGTATATTGGTTGAGGATCATGCAGGAGGATAAAGTCTGGGCTTTGAAATTGCTTCGGCTTCCTAGTTACTAAGTGTAGAAAATTCATAAGTATTCCGGGCTTCATTTACAGCCTGCCCAAAGATGATTCACCCCAAAACGGGTGTTCATCTTTGGGCAGGCTGTTTTTATTATAACAATTCTGTGGGTTAGGAATCTACCCGCGCCTGATTCAAGGGTGTAGCTTAAGGTGGAAAAGGCATTGAATGTTTCAAGTAAGGACAGTTTTTAGTCTTGTTTAAGTTTTTAAAATAAAAACCAAAAAAAACTTAAACAAAAGTTGAACTACTCGGGATACTTCCTGTTTATTTGCATGTTGAATGTTCAACGGTTAACCAAACTTTCTTTTATGGAGTCTCTCTTCACACACCCGGTACTTCTATTTACGGGCCTTGCAGCCAACGATTATGTTGGTTTTACATTCTTTATTGGCTACATGGCCATGTTCGCTGCTTCTGTCTTCTTCTTCTTCGAGCGCTCGCAAGTTGAAGGCAAATGGAAGACCTCTTTACTTATCGCAGGCATAATCACCATGATTGCCTCTGTACACTATTTCTACATGCGTGATGTGTGGTTGACTACCGGTCAATCGCCCACTCAATTCCGTTACATTGACTGGATCCTGACTGTTCCGCTCATGTGTGTAGAGTTTTACCTCATCCTCAAAGCTTTTGGTGCTAAAATCGAGTTGCTTTGGAAGATGATCGGTTACTCAATGTTGATGCTGGTAGCTGGTTACCTTGGCGAAACAGCCTTCCGCTCCAACAGCGTAATCTGGGGTATTATCTCCACGATTGGTTACGCAGGTATTGTGTATGAGGTATGGTTGGGTTCTGCCCGCAAGCTCGCTGGCAATTCTAACGATCCAAAACTACAAGCTGCTTTCAAGGCACTGTCTTGGTTCGTTTTAGTTGGTTGGGCTATTTATCCAATTGGCTACATGGCCATCGAGACAGATGGTTGGTTGCGCGGCGTGATTGATGTGCGTAACATGGATCTTATCTATAACATCGGTGATGCTGTAAATAAGATTGGCTTCGGCTTGGTTATTTATAGCCTGGCTGTAAGTTCTTCGCGCAGCAACGCTTAGTTCCTCGCGTAACGAAGCTTATTTTTTCTATCAAAATGATGCTTCGGGGCTAATAGTGATTGATTTGCTATTAGCCCCTATTTTTTTTCACTTTCTACCAGTAAGGGAGCGCCGATTTCGTATCCACAAGCATTGTAAGTCATGGTTGATTTTCGCAACATAAATATTTTTGTTCCCATTGTGATGATGACGCTTTTGTTCGGAGTCGTGGGTATGTATTGGTTTGAGTTTTTGCAAAAAATACAGTATCCTTTGTTAGGCGTGTTAGTATTGCTCATTGGACTTCCACATGGAGCTACCGATTTTTTGCTTTTCCGGCACTTGCATGGCCCTGAATTAGGCAAAAAAATGGTGTTCAAGTTCTTTTGCTTTTATTTGGTCGCCGTATTGGGTTATCTAGCCGTTTGGTTCGTAGCCCCTCTGCTGGCCTTGGTCATTTTTTTGGTTATTTCTGCATATCACTTTGGCCAGTCGAATTGGCAATCTTTACCCGTTGTCTCTGGAATAAGACCCGTTTTGAATGTCTCATTTGGTGCTTTTACGATTGGGGGTGCTGTGCTTTGGCATTGGGATGAAGCGCAAAATATTGTCCGGCAAATGATTGGTGATCTGCCTGCCTGGTCTGATTCAACCATGGCCAATATTCAATGGTTTGTAATGCTATTCAATATTGCACTCCTTTTCGGAATTCGACTTTCTCGTCAGATAAATCAATCTTTGTTACTTAGTGAATTGCTTAAGCTCTCTGTTTTAGCTTTCATGTTTTACAACACGCCACTCTGGGTTGGGTTTACACTTTATTTCACGTTGTGGCACTCCTTAAGTTCTCTACTTGATCAGATATTGTTTTTTCGCCATCAATGGCCCACTTTCACCCTGACTAATTATTATTACCAGGCTGCGCCATATACTCTATTGGCGATTTTTGGACTTCTGGGATTGATGTTTGGCCAGTCTTTTTTGTTCCCAAATGCCTCATTTCTCAGTCTTTTCCTGATTCTAATAGCCTGCATGACCCTGCCTCATATTATTTTGATGGAGGAACGCTACAAATAATTTAACTGCCATGGAAAAAGAAAGCCGTCTATCCATCATGCATATTCCGTTAAGTGGGTGGTATGATATTTTGTTCAAAGCGCAAAATATCGCACGGGTTGAACGTTGGATCATTGGATTTGCATTGTTTGGATTTGCACTGCATCTGCTGCTGATTTTTTTAGTCAAACACGACTTTTGGGGGCTTGCAAGTATACTCGAGCTTCAAGCTAATTATTTGAAAGCCATATACACCCCTTTTAGCATCATTTTATTTTATGAGGTGCTGATGCTGGTGGTTATTTTGCCCAAAAGTATCACCAACTTTATCGGAAAACAGTATGAAATTATCACCTTGATTACCATTCGCAGTTTCTTCCACGATATTGCAGATTATGATTTAGATAAGCCCGAGATCTATACGTTTGATTTTTTAAAAACCATTGGATTAGACCTTGCGGGAGCTTTGATTCTGTTTTTTCTAACCATCGTGTATTATCGGTTGTTTGCAAAAACCCAAAAACCTCAATTAATACCATCCTCAAGACGCGCCAGGTTTATTCGAATCAAAAAGACGGCTGCTGTAGTGCTGAGCCTGCTCCTGCTTGCCCTTTCAGTGGTCAGTCTTACTGGTTGGCTGAACCAATTGTATGATGTAAGTATGCACGGGGGACATTTTCCTAATCCTAACACTGTGTTTTACAAGGAGTTTTTTAACGTAATGATCTTTGTAGATGTCTTCCTGCTCATCTTGTCCTTTATTTATTCTGGCACCTATGACATCATTTTTAGAAACGCAGGTTTTGTCATTTCTACTATCCTGGTTCGTATTGCATTAACGGCTGAAAAACCTTTTAATATTTATTTTGCCTTAATAGCTGTGTTTTTTGGCGTGCTTTTGATTGCCCTTTTTGTTTTTTACAATCAGAAACCGGTGCATGCGCAGGTGGATACGGTGACAGATCTGGAATAGAAAAGCTGCCCAGGAAAAAGTAGTCCGTGTAAGCCTTTAAATTCGCCTCAAAAAGAGATGAGTAAACTGCCGGGCAACACAGACATTTATCTGCTAGACCAGATCATAAAAGGCCGCTACGAGCCATCGGACATAATCCTTGACGCTGGTGCCGGAGGCGGCCGCAACCTGGAATGGTTTGTACAACAAGGATATAGGGTATACGGGACGGATCGTGATCCTTTAGCCATTGAAGCCTTAAAAAATGCCTACCCGGGCCTTTCGGAGGACAGCTTTCAAGTGGCTCCTGTTGAATCGCTACCTTACCCGACTGCTTTTTTCAATCACATTATTAGCAGCGCTGTCCTGCATTTTGCCGAAACCGAGCAACACTTTGAGCAGATGTTTGGCGAAATGATCCGCGTGCTCCGACCCGGAGGATCGCTCTTTATTCGGGCTGCCACTGATGTAGGTTTAGCCGATAAAATTATTCCCTTAGGCAATGGCAGGTTTTATCTGCCTGATGGCACCGAGCGCTTTTTAATAACCCGAGTGGCGTTGGACAATTTGATTCGGCAGCATGGGCTGTGCTTTTTAGAGCCTTTTAAAACGGTATTGGTGGAGGATTTGCGGAGCATGAGCGTAGTGGTTTTGGGAAAATGAGTAGAGATTGATTGTTTTTGGTTGTTTTTGGTCGGCAGAGCCGACGGGGATGGTGGACACAAGGCTGGAGCCTTGCGCCAGCAGGACACAAGGCTGGAGCGTTGCGCCAGCTAGACACAAGGCTGGAGCCTTGCGCCAGCGTGGCTTGCGACAGCGTACGCACACTACTTACCTATCGAGAAAACTTATCAAAAACGGCAGACATGGTAATACATGGCATTTGCTGACGCAAGACACCTGCTGGCGCAAGGCTCCAGCCTTGTGTCCACTATTCTCGTTGGCTCTGCCGACCCAAAATACCAAAGTATACCCCCTCAATCCATACTCGGAAAATCCACATCCCCAAAAAACCAGCCATCTTCCTCAAAAGAAGTCCACAGCAGTTTTACATCATAAACACCCTGACCTTCAGCATAATTACTGGCGCTGCTGTAAATCCAATCTTCAGGTTTTAGTACCATTTTTGCTCGTAAAGGATTAGCATGGATGTATCTCAGTTTCTGGATCGTCACTTTTTCAGAATACAATTCGATTGGGTGGTTATCAGGTTGCCAAATCTGATGTTGCTGCGCTCCTTTGTGATGATGTGCAAAATATCGCAACATGTACAGTAGCCATTCTCGCCGGCTTTCATGGTTTGCTTTATCTAGAAGCCGGTCAATAATACGCCGGGCACTGTACGCCTTAAAGTCGCGCATGACTGCTTCGAGTTTATATGGCGTTTTCGTGTTGACAATCATATGAATATGATTAGACATGATGACGTAACCCCAAATTTGTAAGCCCTTGTGCTCAGCGCAATATTTCCAATTTTCTAAAATAATGTCGCGGTACTCCGCTCGATTGAAGATATCAACCCAGCCGCAAACGGTACAGGTTAGGAAGTTTAAACCGTGTTGATCACGTATTTTGTATTTAGCACTCATTTGGTATTGAAAATTGGTTCATACAAATTTCGTGGATTTTTTCGGAAAATGCAAGTCGGTTGGGGTTTTGTTTTTTTTGGTCGGCAGAGCCGACGGGGATAGTGGACACAAGGCTGGAGCCTTGCCCCAGCTAGACACAACCATCCCCTCCAATTAATTTACAGTCAAAAAACAATCAAAAAGCAGTTTTTCGCTATCCTTTTGGTCAGACTCCGTGAATTACATCCCTACTTTTGACCAGCATTTTACACAAAACCCTTTACTGAATACCAATGTTTATGACTCCCTTCAAACCTAAATGCCTAATAATCACCTTTTTTTGCTTGTCGATTTTGTCCCGCGACGCAGCTGCCCAAATATTTCGTGATGGAGAAAAATTCAATCTCAGCGTGGCAGTCAAATTGAGCCTTGGAATCGGCGGCAAACGCTCGTCCTTTTACAACCTGAGTGCCGCCGCCGGAGTATCCAGAAACATTCAAAATGGTAAGCTAAATATCTTACCAGGTGGCCAAGTAACTGTCAACTATTACTCCAAAGGCCCTGGAACCTCGGTCATTGCCTATGCCAATCGGTTCGGCCAATTGGATGTGGTGTCTTCATTTTATGTCGTGGGTGGATACAACTGGAGCGGCCAGGGCCGTGAAAAATATATCCGCACATTCAATCAAATGAGTGCAACCACTATCCGGCACAATTTCGACGGTGCGGTTTCTTATGGCACCAGTTTTTTGGTCAATAATCACGGACGAAATCAGCAATTAGGCCATATTGGATTCAATATTGATCAGTTTTTGATTGGTTATTACAACGACGGATTTTTGCCTTTTGATCGATTCGCAGGAGATGCTTTCGACCGATATTGGACTGGTGGAGGATACCTGGCCTACGGTTTGGATGCGTTCGGCAATCAATTGTCGCGCAAAAACCCCTGGTTTGAAGGCCAGTTTGTTGAATACGCCTACGATCGATTTACCGGAAATGTACAGGCAGGTTACCAGCTTTCGAAGGAGCTTTTGTTTAGCGGTATCCCGCAGCAAAACATGGAAGAGGCCTTTTACAATCGTGCCTTGAGCTCTATTTCACTGCGCAATATTAACGGCTCCAATCTTGGGGTTGGCCTGCTGGGACAATGCCCAAACTGTGATATTCAAGATGTTTTGCACCGATTACTTGGATATTCCAGGCATGTTTCACTTTCTAAATGTGTGCCCGTAGTATTCGGCAGTTTTCAATACAACGAATTTCATAAACTCCTCAACAACGATCCACAATGAAAACCCGCTTTCTCTTCGTACTGTACTGCATTGCCATTGGTTTAATTGGGTGCAGTGAACGCACATTTTTTAGCAATGCTGGCTTGGTCTACAGTAGCATAAAGGATCGGCCCAGTACACCGCCCGAACTTAAGTGGTCGTCCGAGGGCTTTTATAGATTCGATATTTGTGCACACGACACCCTTTTTCAAAACACGAATGTGCAGTGGTTTTGCGATTGTACTGACCCAAAAAGCGAGGGCAGCGTAGATAGTTTTGCAATGGCTTTTGTAGATGAAATCCGGGTCGTCTTTTTCAAAAGGCCGAAAGGTCAACGCGTCATTAACCTTGATAAACTCGGGAAAGAGATCAAAATAGGGGTATATTCCTGGGATTTTCAAAATTTCAACGGCACTCAAACGAATCCAACGCTCGTTGTCAGGGTCAATTCGCCAAAATCAGGCAACAAGGAAAATGACTTTTCAGATTTGTTTTTTGAGGTAAAAGGGAAAAGTCTGGCGTTGGTTGAAATGAAATATTTTGATGATGATAGTTCGATTACGGATATGACCCGCCGCAAGAAAAAAAGCAAAGGATCCGGGCCGCTGACGGAGAACCCAAAAGAGGGAATACGGACGATTCGTCCAGCTGAGGTTTTTGCATTGTCCCGCATGTTATATCAATTTGTTCCAAAGCCTATTGTGCTCAGATTTAATGGCAATGCAGTTCAAAAAATTGAATATGCTTCAGACAATCCTCGCGGTTTTGTTCGGAGTACGACCTTAAAAAACGGGACTCAACTACTAGAACAATCTGATAACCAAAAATCAATTAAAAGCTGGTAACTGCCAATCGCATGTCCTCCAGCAAAGGCTAAATGCACCCGGATCACCTGCGACATCTTATTGGAAAGCAATTGATTATTCAAAAATTAGACACAAAAAAAACGGCTCCGAACTAAAAGTCCGAAGCCGTCTGAGGAGTTAAGGAGGTAATACCCTTTTTATTCTTTGTCGAAACGCATCTCTTGGATGCTGATGTTTGTGCCATTTACTTTAAGGTAAAGGTAAACGCGGTAAGTGCCTGATGTTGCGCTTAAGTTGCCGATACAATATTGATCACTGTTTTCGCGACTCTGGCCTTTATGTACCTGAGCAAAAGCTTTTGGTTTATTGCTGTCGAAAAAACCTTTCAGTACTTCAGCAGCTTTGGATTTGGCGTACACTTGCTCTTTG
>Ga0209181_10006293_pt1 | contig 16695 bp, 15 predicted proteins | sample MAT05_FD_187208 | JGI IMG/M metagenome (GOLD analysis project Ga0209181, IMG submission 187208) | Freshwater microbial communities from Lake Fryxell liftoff mats and glacier meltwater in Antarctica - MAT-05 (SPAdes) (version 2) | ecosystem: Environmental > Aquatic > Freshwater > Ice > Liftoff...
CCCGGTCCCATCTGGGATCTCGGCGCGAACTTCGTCCGCCACTCCCTCCGCCGCACCCCGGCGCCGGCGCGAGCTTAGCGCCTCGGAAGTCGGCCGGAGAGCGGAGTTTTAGCCGCGGATGGGCGCGCTTCGGTGAATCCTCTCAGCGGTGTTCGATCGGTTGGCGCCTTACTTCGTTTGCTCCGCCGTGGCGAGTTGCGTGGCCGCGGCGGCCATGGCCAATGAGTCGCGGCCGTTGCGCTCCGTGATTCGGCGCGGGTGCGTGCGGTCCTTCAGCCACGCGAGTTGATCGGTAAAAAGCGCGCGCAGGAGTTCGCAGTATCGGCGCGATTTGTCGTCGCCGAGGCCGTGGAGTAACTCGATCTGCTGGGAAGCATCGACTTCCTTGCCGCGGCCGCGCGCGGCGCGATCGTGGCCGCCGTAGGATTTGAGTACGTTGAGTGTCGCGCCGGGGAAGAGGTCGCTCAACGTGCGGGTCTGCTCTTCGTTGACCACCGCGTGCATGCGGGCGCGCACCGGCACCCATTCCTCGAGCGTGAGATCCCCGCGCTCGAAGAGCAGGCGAAACTCCTGGCGGTCGAGCCGGCCGGGCTGCGTGAAGCTGTGGTGGTAGTTGACGAGCGGGCCGCTCGCGTGGCGCACCGTGCATTGCACCTGTTCCTCCACACCGGTACCGGGCCGCAGCACCCGTTGCGCGGCCACGACTGCGCCCGCGCCGAGCCAGCCTTCGAAGACGTCGAAAAAATGCACGCCGTGTTCGATGAAGATTCCGCCGCTCTTCGTCCGATCCCAGAACCAATGATCCGCCCCGAGTCCTTCATCGGCGGCGAAGTTTTCGAACCGGCCGTAGAGGCATTCGCCGAGCACGCGAGACTCGATGAGCAGCCGCACCTTCTCGAAGAGCGGATTGTAACGCTGCATCAGATTCGCGATGCAGAGCAGGTCGCCCGCGCGGGCGAGGGTGAGCAGTTCGTCGGCTTCGGGCACCGTCAGCGCCAGCGGTTTTTCGCAGACGACATGTTTGCCCGCGAGGAGTGCAGCGCGGGCCTGCGCGTAGTGGAGAAAGGGTGGCGTCGCGATGTAAACGAGATCGACCTCCGGGCTTGCGAGCAACGCCTCCACATCGACCAGATCGCGAACGCCAAAACGCCGCGCCATGGCTAGCGCGGCCTCGCGATGCGTGCCGGCGATCGCGACGAGCTCGACGCCGGGACATTGCAAAAACTGCTGGAGCGCAAAGAGCCCGAAGCCACCCGCGCCGATTGCACCGATCCGGAGAGTATTCATCGAGGCCGGGCTCCGAACCTAGATGGACACGCGCTTGAAGGTGCGCAGCGCGGAGGGTAGAAAGATCAACCCAAGGAGGGTCCCGATGATCTTGAGCGGCTGACCTTTGATGAACATGCCGACGATATAGAAGATAACGGAGAGGACGAGCCCGGCGATGAGCAGGGTGATGAGGGTGGTGATCATAGGTGGGAGACGGTTGGCTAACTGGGATTGGCTGGCGCGCTGAGATCGGTGACAGAGCTGCGCGGGTGGGCGGGCGCGAGCCTCGAGTCGAGCGCCGATTTCAGCAAGATGAGGCGGAAGGTGGCCCCGTGCCCACGGCCTCGGCTGTGCGCGGTGAGCGTGCCGCCCTGCGCTTCGGCCATGCCCTTGGCGATGAAGAGACCGAGGCCGAGGCTGCCGTGGCGGGTCTGATCGGTGGGAGCGCCCTGCTGGAAACAATCGAAGACGAGCGGTAGCAGTTCGGGCTCGATGCCAATGCCCTGGTCAGTCACTTCGATGACGAGGCGGCCGGCCGGACCGTCGCGCGTGGTGATCGAGATGGTGGTGCCCGGTGCCGAAAATTTGATCGCGTTCTTGAGCAGATTCCACAGCACCTGCTGGAGCCGCAGCGAATCGGCCAGGACGACGCTGGTCGCGGCGTGGAGTTCGAGGCGCAGCTCCACCTGCGCGGCAGCGAGTTCGCTGCGGCAGATTTCGTGGACGAAGCGGACGACTTCGTGGGCATCGAGCGTGTCGAGGTGCAGCCGCAGCTTGTGCTGGCCGATGCTGGTGAAATCGACCAGATCGCTGAGGAGCCGCGCCTGGAGGTCGAGGTTGCGCCGCATCATCGCGAGGATCGGTGCGGCTGCGGCGAAGCGCTCGTCCTGTTGCAGTTCGTCGATGCCCAGCACTACCGGTGTGAGCGGCGTGCGCAGCTCGTGCGAGAGCATGGCGAGGAAGCGATCCGGGGAAAGCGACTCCGCGGTGGGCCCAACGGTGAGCCGCCCGGGGGCCTGGCTCTGCATGGGCCGCGAAACGAAGACCACACACTCCGCAGCGGCATCGCGCAACTTGCCCACGGTCGCCTCGAGCTGGCGATAGGAGCCCCCGCGGAGCGGATGGTAAAACTGCACCGTCGCATTCTCCTCGAATCCCTCGATGACGTTGAAGAATGCGGCGTAGAGCCGGTCCAGGTCTTCCTCGTAAACGATCTCAAAGAGACTCCTTCCGACCAGCTCCTCCGGTTCAAAGCCGAGCATCGCGGTCACGCCGCGGCTCTGGGAAAGGATTCTGCCTCCGCGGTCGACGACCGTGATGACATCGGCGGCGCCGTCGAGCATCGCCTGTAGCCGCCGTTCGTTTTGCCGCAGGCTTTCCTGCGCCGGCCGCAGCAGATAGGTCCGGCCATCCGGGTCGATGATCGCATCGACCTGGCCCGCGGTGAGCGAGCGGAGCGCATTTTCCGCATGAGCCAGCCGCAACGCCAGGGTCGTGGCTCGTTCGGCTTGGAGCCCGTTGGCAGGGGAGCGCTCGGCGGCGGAGGTCATTTGCGTTCGCCTTGCGGCAGGCCGAGTGCGCGCAGGACTTCCTCCTCGTCGCTCAAGTTGCCGATGATTTGCTGCTCGGGTGCCGGGGAGAGTTTCACCACGGTGGGGGTGACGAGGATTGCCTCGGCCAGCGCCCGCAGGGGCTCCTTCAAGACGTCGACGATCTCGATGCGGTGGCTCTCGGGAAAGTGCTTGCGGCAGATCGCGTAGAGATTCGCCAGCGCGCGCACGGAGTTCGGCGCGCCCCCCGCGAGGTAGAGCCGGAATACGTAGGCTCCACCGGGATGATCCGGCGCGCTCACTTCCCTCCTTCCCCGGCGGATGTGGTGCTGACTTCGGGGACCAAGGGATCGCCGAGGGTGAGCCCCGTTTCGTCGAAGATCAGCTCGCGTTGTTGATTGGAGTGTTTCGAGCCGCGCGATTTGATGATCGAGACCGTGCGATTCCGCTCCCCATCCTCCAGCGCATACGAGAGCTGGAGCCAGGAATCCGAGAGCGTCGATACGTGCATCGTGGTCGTCTCGAGATGCGGGTCGCTGCCCTCGAGCAGGCTGGTAAAGAGCACGGTGATGCCCGCGTTGCGGCAGAGGTAGATGAGCCGCTCGGCAGCGGCGCGGGCCGCGAGTCCGCCGCCGACGCGGGCGAGGGCCGAGAGCGGGTCGATGACGACGCAGCGCGGCTCATGCTCGGCGATGATGCGTTTGATCCGCATGAAGTGCTCCTCCGAGGACGACGCTTCCGTGCGCACCGATTCCATGCGCAGCAGACCGCTCGCGAGCGGAGGAGCGAGATCGAGATTCACCGTGCCGAGATCGCGCACGATGTCCTTGGCGTTTTCGTCGAAAGAGATGAACAGCGCGCGTTCGCCGCGGCGGCAGGCCGCTTCGATGAAGGCGCCGGCGAGCGTGGTTTTGCCGGTGCCGGAGCTGCCGGTGATCAGCATATTTGTCCCGCGGTAAAGGCCGCCGCTGAGCATCGTGTCCAGTTGCTCGATGCCGGTGGAGATCCGTTCGTTGAAGGGCTGCGGCTCGGGGTGCACACCATTCGACGAGCCGACCTCCACGCCCGCGGGCCCGATGACGAATGGCACTTCGTTCAGCACATGCGCCGAGCCGCGATACTTCAGCACGCGGATCGCCCGCACCGTCACGCGATCCGTGACGTGCTGGCTGAGCAACACCACGCAATCCGCCATGAACGGCATGAATCCGTAGCGCTGCGCCGTGCCGGGCTGGTCGCCCTCGATCTTCGTAGTGAGGATTCCCGTCAGCTCGTGGCGCATCAGCCAATCGTGCAGCCGGTAGAGTTCGTGGCACTCCGCCGCGGGATCGTCGAGCAGACCGAGCAGCACGTCGATTGCGTCGAAGACGATCACCTTCGCGCCCATCTCGGTGGCTTTGGCCTCCAGCCCCGCGAGCAGTCCGGTGAGGTCGAATGCGCCCGTCTTGACCGCATCGGAACTCATGCGCGCATCGATGAAATGGATCCGCGTTTTTTGCAGCTCGCGCATGTCCCAGCCGAAGGTTTCCGCATTGCCAGCGACCCGCTGCGCATTCTCCTCGAACGCCACGAAAATGCCCGGAGTGCCTGCGCGCAGGGCGCTGCCCACGAGAATCTGCAGCGCGAGGACGGTCTTGCCGCAGCCCGGTCCGCCCATCAGCAGCGTGGTCCGCCGCAGCGGCAGTCCGCCGGCTGTGATATCGTCGAAGCCGTCGATGCCGCTGGAGATTTTTTCCAGCCCATACTCATGGCTTTTGTCGCTCAAGAGGCCTCCTGCGGCCGGCGATGCGCGCGACGTTTGAGCGCGGCGCCGACCGCGTGCGCGAGCACTTCGGAGCGGCGCTCGGATTGAGTGAAAGGAGGCAGCGCATGCCAAAGGATGGCGCTCCGGGGAGGCTCGGGAATTTGGATGGTGTGGTGCATCGGGTTTGCTGCTTGGAACGCTCAACCCGCCGGGCCTTCCCACGGGAACTACGAACGTCGACGAGTGTCGGCGCTCGCCGCTGTGTCATCCAATACCTTTGCGGGGTTGGCCTCATAGCCGGGAGCTATGCGCCGCGCGCACCCGGTGCCCGCATTCCTCTGCTACAGCGGTGGCTCGCCCGCGGTGATTGGTGATAGCCATTGGCTATGAACGCCCCGATGATCCACCCATGGAACTTCGGCATATGCGGTATTTCGTGGCCGTCGCCGAGGCGCTCAGTTTTACCAAGGCGGCAGCTAAACTGCGGCTCGCGCAGCCGTCGCTCACCCGGCAGGTCCGGAATCTGGAGGACGAAATCGGGGTGCGCCTGCTCGACCGCGCGAACAATCGCGTGGCGCTCACTGAAGAGGGACGCCGCTTCCTCTTCGACGCCAAAAAGCTGCTCTCGCTGTGCGCCGAAAGCGTCTCCGCCGTGCAGCGCATGAGCCGCGGGGAAACGTCGCAGCTCAACATCGGCTACGTCGCGAACATCCACTACGGGCTGCTCCCCGCGACGCTCGGCGCCTTCCGCAAACTGTGCCCGCGCGTGGCGCTGAACCTCTTCGACATGAAGAGCGCGGAGCAGTTCGCAGCGCTCGAGAGCCACAAGATCGACCTCGGCTTCGTCGGCCTGCGCCCGGCCCTCTCCGGCCACGATCTGCTCTCCGAATGCGTGGCCCATGATACCATGCTCGCTGCCCTCCCCGCGCGCCATCCGCTGGCCAAAAAAGCGAAGCTCAAGCTCTCCGCGCTCGCGCCGCATTTCTTCATCGGCATGGCGGCCAAGACCCATCCCGGCGCCCGCGAGTGGCTGCTCGACGCCTGCCAGAGCGCCGGATTCGCGGGCCGGATCTTGCAGGAGGCCGACGCCGAACCGCTGGCGATCAAGTTCGTGGCCGACGGCCTGGGCGTGGCGCTCCTGCCCGAGCAAGTGACCGGCCTGCCGCACGACGGCGTGGTCTTTCACCCGCTCTCCCCGCCGCTCCTCCGCGAATCCACCATCGCCTGGCGCGCTAACAACCCCTCCCGCCCGCTCCAGGATTACATCCAGATCGTGCGAGACCTTTCGGGTAGCGTGTGAGCGGTGGAACGCAGTCACAACGTCCATCCCGTGGCAACGAACCGGAGGACGCCGGGGAACACGCGGTGCATCCGGCGGCGGCTGGGCGCAGGACCTCTTGGTCGCGAGTCTCGGGCGGCTGCGCGGGAGGCTAGTCGGTGTCGGCTGGCTGCTGCGCCTGGCTGCGGGCGAGCATGGTCGCGACGCGCGCGGGAGCCTCGCGGATGAGCGCGGGGATCAACGCGGCTTCCGGAAGATTCTTCCAATAGCGTTTCGGCATCTCGGCCTGCATGGCGTGGATCTTCACGCGCGCCGGATTAAAAATGTGCGCGTAATACTGCCGCCACAGCGGCTCGATGGCATCGGCGTCGGGAGCATCTGCACGGGTGAGTCCCGTGGTGAAGCGGATGGTTTTCCCATCCCAATGCGCGCAGCGATCCGGCGTGAGGATCGACCAGCGCATGCTCGCAAAGCGATCGGTGAAAAAGGGCGCGTTGCGTTCCACGATTTGATGCGCGGGCTCGAACCACGCGACATACCAGGGCTCGCCGTCCTCGGCGGTCACGGCGCGGAAGCGGACGAAGGCGCGCATTTTATGCACGTCGCGGCGGATGTCCTGGTCCATCTGCGCGAGCCGATGGATGTCGGGATCGACGGTGACTTCGAGCAGATGCGGCTCGCCGTGGGTCAGCCGAAAGAGCGTGCGATAAAGCAGCGCCCAGCGTTGCCGATCGCGGTGGCAGGCGACGCGCCGGGCCATCTCCAGAAACGCGCGCGGCACCCGGTGTTTCGTCGTCGTCACCGCGGTGCCGCGTTCGTCTTCCTCCGCAAACATCCCGAGCGTCGGCTGCGCGTCCTCGAGTTCCTGCCAGTGGATCGCGTCCGGCGCGACGCCATCGCGCAAGGCGCGCCGCGCGGCGTGCTGCCAGGCGGTGAAAGTGGGTGCGAAAGTGATTTGCTCCACGCTCTGGGAATCGCGTTGCCGTCGGGAATGCGCCCCCGCCATCACGCCGCCGGCGCGAAGAGTTCGAGTTGCTGCGATCCCACCGGGAGTTGCGCTACGACTTTGGGAATGTGATCCGCGGTCACGATGAAGGGCAGCGTCTTGGCGACGGGCACCCGGAGGCGCGTGAGGTCGGCGAGCACGAGGCGATGCCAGCGGCGGATGCGCAGGATGCGATCGACATTGCGCACGCCGAGGCCCGGCACGCGCAGCAGGAGTTCGCGCGGCGCGCGGTTGAGATCGAGGGGAAAAGTCGCGGGATGGCGCAGCGCCCAGGCGAGCTTGGGGTCGATCCCGAGCGGTAGATCGGGCTGTGCTTCGGTGGTGATCTCCGCGACGTCGAAGCCGTAAAATCGCATCAACCAGTCGGCCTGATACAACCGATGCTCGCGCACGAGCGGCGGGGCGACGAGCGGCAGCCGGCTCGACGCGCTGGGGATGGGACTGAACGCGGAGTAATAGACGCGGCGAAGCCGGTGCTCCTGATACAGCGAGGCAGCCTGCCCGAGGATCGCGCGGTCATTGGCGGGCGTCGCGCCGACGATCATCTGCGTGCTCTGCCCGGCGGGCGCGAAGCTCGGCGCTTTCACGCTCTCCCGCCGCTCCCCTTTTGCCTGCTCGATCCGCTTCTGAATGACGGTCATCGACTGGCGGATGCGGCCGATATTTTTCTCGGGCGCGAGACTTTGCAGGTCGGCCTCCGTCGGCAATTCGACATTGATGCTGATCCGATCCGCCCAGCGCCCCGCCTCGGCGATCAGCTCTGGCGCGGCTTCGGGGATCGTCTTGAGATGGATGTAGCCGCGGAACTCGTGGTCGACCCGGAGCGTGCGCGCGACTTTCACCACCTGCTCCATGGTGTAGTCGGCATTGCGGATGATGCCGGAGCTGAGGAAGAGGCCCTCGATGTAATTGCGCCGATAGAAATCGAGCGTGAGCTGCACGACTTCCTCCGGCGTGAACCGCGCGCGACGCACGTCGCTGGAGACTCGGTTGATGCAGTAGAGGCAGTCGTAGATGCAGTAGTTCGTGAGCAGGATTTTCAGCAGCGAAACGCAGCGGCCATCCGGCGTATAGCTGTGGCAAATGCCCGCGCTGGTCGTGGAGCCGAGCCCTTTACCGTCCCGCGAATGGCGTTTTTTTGTGCCGCTGCTCGCGCAGGAGGCGTCGTATTTGGCGGCGTCGGCCAGGATGGCGAGCTTGGAGGAAAGGTTCATGGAATGTGTTCAGAGTAACACATCCCGAAAGCAACGCCACCCACCCGCGGTGCCCGGTCGCTTCGCCGCGTTTCGCCCGGAGCCGCCAGCCGTCGGTTACTGGAAAGGCAGCGGCGAACGCGGAAATTCTCGTCGAGCAAGCCGCTCGTTTCGCGGCGGAAATGGACCATTTTTCCGCCTGCCTGCTGGATGGCACCACGCGGCGTATGCCGGGCGAAATGGCCCTGTCTGCCATGCGCAACGTCGTCCCCGGCGCCGCAACGGCGCGCATCGGAAAAGCGGTGAAGGTCTGTCTTAAAACCCCGCGGCCGCCAACGCCGCACGCAGCGTCGCTTTGCCTTCCGTTTCGATCACGTCGCCGTGACCGACAATCACGCGGTCGAAATCCCAACTCAAGATCGTCGCGGTGGAAACCTTGAACGCGGCTTCATCCTTGATGCCGGCCTTGAACGGTCGCGACATCCCCGGGTGATGGTCGCCGCCGACAGCGACGCGGAGCATCAGCTCGGTCCAGATCGGTTCGTCGTCACCGAAATTGAAAACCAGTTCGGTGAGAATCAACGTCCGCGAGGGGACATGCAGCAGCGCCGTATCGCGCGCTTCGGGCGCTCCCTGAATCTCCAGCGCGAGCAGTTCGCCGTCCCATTCGGCGGGGACTGGGATGATCGGCTCGGTGGGGAATCCGACCCCTTCCGCAAAGCCAGGTGGCGCGAGATACGGGATGCCGGGGAAGGCCGCGCGGCCTTCACTGGCAAAGGTGTCATGGCGCAAGATGCCATCGAGCAGCCAGCCCGGTTCGCCCAGCGCGCGGATCGCTGCCACATCTTCCGGGCTGAATGGCGCGGTGGAATGGATGACCAATTTGCCCGAGCGCAGCCGGACCAGCGTCACGTTGCGCCGCAAATCAGCGCCCAGCATTTTCAACGGATAGGCGAGGAGCCAAAGATTTGCGGCCAGCGGCTGAAGGACGGCGGAGGTGCTCATGATTCGACCTATTCGCCCGGCGGTCGGACCTTGCGCGTGGGTAAGATGATCGCGGGCGCTGCCGCGAGTTTACTTCGGTCGCGGGCTTTCCAGATCTTCGCCGGGAGGCTGGCGGCCTTTGCGCATTTCCGTCACCGCATCCATGAGCGTCACCGCGGCGTTCTTCGCCTCTTCCATGAACGCAGTGTCGCGATCGAGAGCCTCGTGGCTGGTCGCGTACGGCTCGTAGTAGCCGATGTAGCGATCAAAGACGGCGGGCGCGCCGGCCGGCACCAGTGCCATGTCGATCAGCCAATCGTGGAGATTGCGGCGCAGACTTTCCGCGCCCGCGGAATCGCCGTGCGCGATGATCGCAAAGATGCGTCCCGCGAGGTGCTTCGGAAAGTCCCAACCTTTTAACTCAATCGCTTTGGCCTCAGCTGCTTCCTTGCCGTGCGTGCTCGTTGGGTCGGGGTTGCCGCCATCCGCACAGACCAGCCGATCCATCATCAGCTTCAGCACACTCGGCGCCTGATACCAATGCACCGGCGTGATGATGATGACACCATGCGCCGCGACCCAGCGCGGATAGAGTTCATTCATCCAATCATGTATCTGGCCCATGTAATGGTTTGGGTAACATGAGCACGGCCAGTGGCAGAGTGGCATGGCGGTCGAGACGCACGCTTTGCAGGGATGAATCTGGCGGCCGTATTCGGAATTGACCTGGCTCAGATCGAGGAAGTCCGTGGCAAAGCCGCTCCGCGCTTCGATGCTCTCGCGCACCGCCTTCGCGATGCGAAACGTCTTGGCCATCTCGCTCGGGCATGTCTCGTCGGTGCGCGGCGAGGCGGAGATGATCAGGATGCGCGAATCGCCGCTGCGATCCTCGAATTGCCGTTGCGCGGCTTGAAGCGCCGCGCGCGTTTCCAGCCATTCGGTCGCTAGTTCGTGCTCTGGATCGGCAAACTCCGCGCCGGCCTTCCGGGCGCGCGGGCTCTTCCGACTTTCCTCGTAAGCCTCCCACGCAATCTGCGTCAGCCGCTCGATCTCATTTTTCGCCGCATCGAATGCCGGATCGTAAAACTGCGCGCGATAACGCGCCTCAAATTCTGCTCGCGACAACCGGGTCGATCCCTGGCCAGTGCGCACGTCGGGCTTACTCATACAGGCAATTCTTCTAGCGAGCGCGCTTCCGCAGTGCCGCAGGCTTATGGGCCGCGAGCTTTCGCGACTTCTCCGTCTCGACGAGAAATTCGGGATTCGTCGCGGAAGCGGCGACTTTGTGGCCTTTGATTTTTATGGGGTGGGTCAGTTTCTTTTTGACGCGGCCGACGGTCTTCCCTTGCGGCGTGTCCCATTCCACGAGGTCACCGACGGCTGGAGTTCTTGCAGACATACGACCTTATCGAAGCATCGGCCGGCCGTGGGCGTGGCTGATCGCGAGATCGATGCGTTTCGCGGCCCGCGCGAGATCGCCCCCGGCCCGCGCGGCGACGAACGAAAGCAACTGCGCATGGGAATCACGCGCGGCGGCGGCGATGGCTTGCTCGGAACTCACGAGAAGGGAAGAGGCGGGGACATTTTCGGCGAAACCTCCCCGCCTCCAATTCATGCTCCGGGTTTCAGGCGGCGGCGGACGGCGGCAGCACGGGACGCACTTCGGTCGAGCCGTAGCTCGCGGAAGGAGCGCGCGCGGCCCACTCCAGCGCTGCATCGAGATCCGGCACATTGATCACGAAGAAACCGCCGAGCAGTTCCTTCGATTCCGCATACGGGCCGGCGTGCACCTGACGTTTGCCATCGCGAATGCGCACGGTGGTGGCGGTGTCCGGCGGCTGCAATCCAGCTCCGCTGACCATGACGCCGGACTGCGCTACAGCGCCGGCGTAGGCGCTCCAGGCACCCCAGTATGCGGGGGCTTTTTCGGGATCAATGCGCTGCGCAAAGTCGGCGGAGGATTCGGTGAAGAGGAGCATGGATTCCATCAGTCGAGTTAGGTTTGGGTTGGATTGTCAGTGTCGTCGGCATGGTGGCCGTTACGTGGAGATGTCGGGCGGAGCAGGCGGCGTTCGACATTCCGCCAAAACATTTTGCACCTTTTTTGGCTGCGCATTCTCCACTACGTCCGCGCGCCCCGTCCGCACGGTGCGCCAGCCCCACCACAGCGCAAAGAGCCCCGCGCTCCAGGTGACGAGACAGATGCCCCACCACACGCCGCGCAAACCCCAGCCCAGCGCGAAGACCAGCGTGTGCAGGACGACCAGCGGCGCAGCCACCTGCCGATACAGCCCGATCCACAAGCCGTAGCCGGGGCGCTTCAAACCTTGCATCATGAAGACGGTGACAAAGAGCAGCGGATACGCGGCGAGGGTGAGCGCGGCGGCGCGCAGGTAGTCGCCACCGTGGGCGATCACGGCGGGGTCATCGGTAAAGAGGCCCATCGCCGACTTGCCAAAGACGCCAAGGATGACGCCGCCGACCAGCATCAGACCCACGCCGTATTTGACGTTGGTCAGCCACGCCTCGCGCACCCGATGCGGAAGACCCGCGCCATGATTTTGCCCAGTGAGACTGAGCATCGCGGTGCTCAGGCCGATCACCGGCATCAGCACGACTTGCTCGATCCGCGTCGCAATGCCCACCGCGGCGACGGCCTCTTTGCCGAAGTGTTTCACGAACCAGACCATGACGAGGATGCCAAACGCGATGGTCATCATGTTCAGCGCCGCCGGCACGGATTGCCCGGCAATGGCGCGCAACGTCGCGCCGTCTGGACGGAAAAGCTCGCGCGGCAAGGTGCGAAAAATTTCGCTCTGCCGCACGCTGCGCCAGAGCAGCACGCAGCCGCCCATTTGCACGAGCACGGTGGCCAGCGCGATGCCCGCCACACCCATCGCAGGGAGGCCGCCGACGCCCCACATCAAGAGTGGATTGAGCGCGCAGTTTGCCAGGAAGCCGGCGATCAGAAAGTTGCGATACGGGCGCGTTTCACCCTGGGCGGAGAGCGCGCCATTGATCGCCATCGTGAGGATGAAAAAAACCCCGCCGGCCAGGATCACGTTCATGTAAGCGAGCGTCATCGCGAGGTAGCCGTCCGTCGCGTCGAGCCAGCGAAAGAGCCAAGGCGATGCCAGGATTCCGCCCACGGAAAGCAACGCACCCGCGACGACCGCGAAGACCAGCGACTGCGCGAAGATGCGCCGCGCGGTTTCCGCTTCGCCCGCGCCGAGCGCATTGGCCAGCAACGCTGTGGTGCCTTGCGCCAGCCCGCTGCCCACCGCGACGAGCAGGAAGAAAAGCGGGAACGAGAGCGACAGCGCCGCGAGCGCATCGGTGCTCAGCAGCCCGGCGCACCAGGTGTCCACAAAGTTGTAGAGCGTGTTAAAAAACATGCCGACGCTCGCCGGCAGCGCGATGCGCCAGGTGAGCTGCGCGATCGGGTCGGTGGTCAGCGCGAGCGGCCGATGGTTCATGAGGCGCGCTCCATTCCCGCGAGGATGCGTTCGATCTGCACGCGGTGAATGCCCATGTGCCCACTCGCGAGCGCATGCCAGCCGAAGGCATCCAGCGGACCGAACCACGGATGCGCAAAGCGCGCGGCCGTCTTCATCTCCGGCACCTCCGCTACTCCAGCGAGCAGCGCATCGCACGAGTCTTCGTATTCCGCGACCACGGCCGCGGACGCGTGCGGGCTGGGCTTTACCGCTGCGGTGCTCGCCTCGCCCGCCGGCGATGCGCCCCGCGCGAGCGTGCCGATGATGCGGGTCAACTCGCCATGCACGATGCGCAGATGATCCAGCGTCATCCACACCGACCAGTTGCGGCTGCTGTCTTCCAGGCCCGGCGGACGTTGGATGAGCACGCGCCGCGCGCCCGTTTCCGCGTCGCAGCGTTCGATCAAAACGCGGAGCGCAGCGCGTTCGCGGGCAAAGCGCGCGTTGACGGCATCCCGGTTACTCATCCAGCAGCGCAGGCCAAACAAAACCCGCGCGATGAGGAGTTCAAATTTCGGCAGGCCCGCGCCGGGCGCGGCAAGCAGCGGTTCGGTATTCGTGTTCATGGATGCCATCCGTCCGCCAAGGACTTGCATAGTGCAAGTGACAATACTTGTGGAACGCAAGCATCTGGGACGCCTGGGGACCACGCACGCGCGCCTTGCTGGAGATGTAATTGAGAAGTTCCGGGACCGGTAACGTTTCTTTTTTATGAAACGGTTGGTGATACCGTTCGTAATGTTCAAACGGCGCGTGTACGCCGACTCTCCGCCCCTCACCAAAAAAAGTCGCCTGAAAATCATGCCCAAACATCTCCACCCCACGCCCTCGACCCCGCCCACCGCGCTCATTCACCCGGCCTCAATCGCTTTGCCGGAGCCTGAGGCGGGCGCGTCGGGCGCGCCAACCCGGAGATCGGCTCTGACGACAACCCGGCCGTGCAGGAGGCGGTGCTCTCCGGCACGCAGCCGTCCTCGAAGGAACCTGCGCTGCACCTCATCCGTCGCCGCCGTCGTTTCCTTCCATTTTCTTGCCACTAAACCCATCCTCCAATCATGACTGATAACCTCTGGCTCTGGATCGGATTCAACGTCTTCGTCCTCGCGATGCTCGCGCTGGACCTCGGTGTCTTTCACCGCAAGGCGCACGTCGTGGCGTTTCGTGAAGCGATCGGCTGGACGGTCGCGTGGGTCTCGCTGGCGCTGATCTTCAACGTCGGCATCTGGCATTTCATGGGGCCACAGAAGGCGCTGGAATTCACCACCGGTTACGTCATCGAATACTCGCTGAGCGTGGACAATATCTTCGTCTTCGCGATGCTCTTTTCGTATTTCGCCGTGCCGGCGATGTATCAGCATCGGGTGCTCTTCTGGGGCATCCTCGGAGCGCTCGTGCTGCGCGCCCTCATGATCTTCGCGGGCACCGTGCTCATCACGAAGTTCTCTTGGATCATCTATGTCTTCGGGGCGTTCCTCATCCTCACGGGCCTTAAGATGATTTTCAAAAAGGACGAGGAAATGCATCCGGAGCGCAATCCGGTGGTGCGCTGGTTCAAGAAGCTGATGCCGGTCACGAGCGACTATCGCGGCGACAAATTCTTCGTCCGTGAAAACGGCATCCGCATGGCCACGCCGCTCTTTGTCGTGCTGCTGCTCGTCGAAGTCTCGGACGTGATCTTCGCGGTGGATTCCATCCCGGCGATCTTCGCCGTCACCAAGGATCCCTTCATCGTCTATACCTCGAACGTCTTCGCCATCCTCGGCCTGCGCTCGCTCTACTTCGCGCTCGCGGGAGTGCTGGACAAATTCCACTACCTCAAGATCGGCCTCGGCGTGGTGCTCACCTTCGTCGGCGTGAAGATGCTGCTCGGCCACACGCCGTGGAAGATTGATACGCTCGTCTCGCTCGGCGTCATCGTCGCCGTGCTCGCCGCTTCCGTCGTCGCTTCGCTGCTCTGGCCGCGCAAAACGGCGCTGAAAATCGAGCCGCTCCCGTTGGACAAACCCACGGCTGCGGCGAGCGAGCCCCGAGAGAATCGGTGACGAGCCTGCCCGCAAAAAGATCGTCGCCTCGCGGCCGTTCCGCGCGACGATCTTCGTCTCGGCGCGCCCTGACTGCCCTCACCAACCTCGAACCGATTCCGTCCTGGCGCTCACGCTCATGTCACTCTTTGGCGGTGGTGCCGAGCCTTGGCGCGAGCCCAAGCCGGTGAGAAAATTCACCGACTCGCTCGCCAGCGACGGAGCGGATGTCACCGCTCTCGACCTCCCAAGTCCCTTTTTTACAGAGACTTGAGATGGTCGGGCCGGCGAGATTTGAACTCGCGACCTCTTGAACCCCATTCAAGCGCACTACCAAGCTGTGCTACGGCCCGATTCTGAAAACGTTCCGCACTTCATCGCCGCAGGGGGCGGCGGGCGGGGACATCCTCAGGCGCACACCAAAGGAGAGACCTCGGGTGCGGTCAAGTGTTTTGGCGGAAGGCGGGGAAAATGAGCGGCGCGGTTCGCGGCGTTTGCGCTCCCGGCGGGGGCTCCCTAGGCTGCGCCCATGCTTCGCGTCGCTCTCCTGCTCGGGCTCGTCCTTGCCCTCGCTGCCCGCGGGGAAGAGGCGACGCTGCCGCGCCCCGTCGTGGCGGAAAAGGAGTATCGCGCGAAACGCCAGGCGGCGTTCATCGCGCAGTGGATGGAGGTAAAGCTGCCTTTCGAAACGCCGGCCGGATTCCTCGCCCGTCTGCTCGACACGGCACGCGAGGGCGACCGCCGCGCCACGGCGGCGCTCGGCTGGGAGTTTCACCAGCGCGGCGATACCGGCCGCGCGGCGATGTGGCTCGGCCGCGCCGCCGAACGCGAAAATCCCTTCGCCGCCTACCTGCTGGGCCTCATCGCCCCGCCGAAAGATGGCGCCGCGGGGCTGCCGATGGAAATCGACTGGATGCAGCGCGCGGCCGACGCCGGTTTTCCCGATGCGCAGTTCGAGATCGCCCTCCGCTTCATCCAGGGCAAACGCGCCCCGCTCGACCCTGCGCAAGCTCGCGACTGGTATGGCCGCGCCGCCGGCCAGCACTACGCGCCGGCGCTGTGCAATCTCGCCACCATGGAGATGCAGGCTCAGGGCGGCCCGGCCGATCTCGCCGCCGCCGAGCAGCACTTTGGCGAAGCGGGAGAACTCGGGCTGCCGCAGGGATACTTCGGCCTGGGCGAAGTGCGCCGCCAGCAGAACCGCCTCGCCGAGTGCATCCCGCCTTACGAAAAAGCCGCCGACGCCGGGATCGTCGACGCCGATTTCTGGCTCGGCTGCCTCGCGCTCCAGCTCCCCGATCGGCCGCGCGATGAAACGAAAGCCGCGAAGCACTTCATCCGCGCGGCCGCGGGCGGGCACTTCCTAGCGAAGATCATCGCCGCCGACATCCAGCGCCGCGGTGCCGGCGTGGACCCCGATCCGCAAGCCCCGGCGCGCCTCGAACCCGAGTTGGCAAAGGTCACCGACCTGCAAACGATCGCCACGATCGGCGGCCTTTTCCTCGAGGGAAAACTCGTCGAACGCGATCCCGCGAAAGCGCTGAGTTATCTCCGCCGCGCCGCCATCCAGGGACACGCCGCTTCGCAGCGCTGGGCAGGCACGCTGCTGGCCACTGGCGAAGGCGGCGAGCGCGATCTCGAGGAGGCCTACCAGTGGCTCTGGCTCGCCGCGCGCAACGGCCAGACCGACGCCGAGCCCGCCTTCCAGGCCGTGCTCCGCGCGATGGACGGCAACCAGATCGTCCACGCGGCCCGGCGGGCGGAGAGCTTCCTGCCGAAGCCCGCACCGCCCGCGGCGAAGAATTAGAGGCGCCGGGAGTCTGCCGGGAAAATGGTTCCGCAGCCGGGAGCCAGTTTTGTCCTTCGCTCTAGTTTTGCAGAAAGATCGGCAGCGTCTGCTTCCCCATGCGCAGCAAACCCGCCCCGGACGAATTCTGCTGGAGGAGCAACCCGCCAAAGGAACCCGCGCGTCCAGTCGCCGGATTTTGCATCCGGCCGTGGAAACAGCCGGTCGACCGGTTGAGCGTCAGCGAGACATCAGGTTCCGAAGCGACGAATCAATTCCCCGGTAGGACGGTGAGTCCGATGTCACGGAAGGCTCCAAAAATATCGCCTTCGTCGAGCAGCAGGGGCGCCGTCGGTTACTGACTGC